>Ga0308176_10002606_pt1 | contig 11411 bp, 5 predicted proteins | sample PhyCR2_3_FD_203890 | JGI IMG/M metagenome (GOLD analysis project Ga0308176, IMG submission 203890) | Soil microbial communities from UC Gill Tract Community Farm, Albany, California, United States - DLSLS.C.R2 | ecosystem: Environmental > Terrestrial > Soil > Agricultural land | place: USA... | reverse complement strand
ATCGGTCTCACTCGCGAGCAGGGCGAGCGTGGGCCGGAGCATCTTCCCGCGCATCTGCAACAGATGGCCGCTGACCTGCTCGATCATCGGCAGGTCGGCGGTCACGATGCGCCGCATCTCGGTGACTACGTCCTCGAGGCGCTCGCGCACGGGCTCCTGGATCTCGCGCAGCGCCGCGTTGCCGGGCGTGCGGGCGCGGGCGACGACGCCGCTCACGATCGCCCGCTCTCGATGGTGGCCAGTCGCTCGCCGACGTCCTTGAACTGGATGTCCACGACGAACACGCGATGATAGTACTCCAATGCCTGGTCGCGCTGTCCACGAGTCTCGGCACATCGCCCGAGCAGATAGAGCACGCCCACGAGCTGATCGTCGCTCACACCCTTCTCGTGGAGGGCGCGGCTGAGGATCGTGGCCGCCATCGGGATCTGCTCCTTCTCCATGAAGCACTGGCCGAGTGCTTCGTAGGTCGACACCCGATTGGTCGGAGCGCGGAGCGCCTTCTGAAACTCGGCGATCGCCTCGTCGAGGAGGCCCATCTCCTTGTACGCGACGCCGAGATCGTAGTGGCTCTGATGATCCTCTTCCTCGACGTTGTCGGCGATCCCCTGCTTGAACTTCCGGAGCATGTCCTGGAAGTCCGCCTCTTCGTCACCGGTCGGCTCCTTCTCGGCGACGACCATGCGCGTGTCTTTCGGCGCTTCGTCGTCGCGGAGCCAGTCGCCGAGGTTGACGAATTCGTCGTCGGGCACGGGGCTCAGCGGACGCGCCGGCACGCGCGGCATGACGCCCGACACGCGCGAGCGCGATGCGGGTGGTGGCGGCGGGGTCTCCGGCTCGGACTCCTCCTCGACGAAATTCTCGAGCGCGACCTGGGCGCGAGGATCTTCGGGCGCGAGCTCGATCACTCGATGGTAGATCGTGCGCGCCTTGTCCGCCTGACCATTGCGGAACAGCGCGTCGGCGAGCGCGAGGTACGCTTCGATGAGGCGTCCGCGCTCGTTGGTGCGGAACGCATACTCGACGCGCTTCTGATGATGGCGCACCGACTCCGGATCGAGACGCACGATCTCGTCGGCGACCGACGCCGCCGACGCCAGCTCATCGGCCCGCTCGAAGCCGATCATCGCCGTCTCGAGCTCGCGCAGCCCTCCTTCCCGGTCGCCCGACTCGAGCATCGCCTCGGCGAGCTGCTGGCGCTTGTAGTGATCGCCGGGCTGCTCGTCCACGAGCGCCTGCAATAGCTCGACCGAATGCTCCGCCTCGATCGTGTGATTCGGCAGCGCCGCGGGCGGAGTGGGAACGCCGGAGGTGGCCTCGTAGTCCCCCGTCTGCGAAAACGCGGGCGTCGGCGTGCCGGACGCCGCGCTGCCGGGCGCCGACGCGGAGTCGTCGAGCTCGAGGAAGTCGATGACAGGCCCGCTGCCCGACGCCGTCGCATCGATGCTCGCCATCGCCTCGCCCGGGGTGGGGAGCGACAGATCCATCAGCGGGATGTCGGCGAGCGCGTCCGGCGTCGCCGACTCCGGCTCGTCGTCCGGCATGATGAGCGGGAGATCTCCACCGATCGAGGGCTCGTCCAACAGGTCGGCATCGAGCGGCGCGGCAGACGACGCGATGGGCGTGGTACGGCCGAAGTCGGGCTCCGTGAGAAACGGAAGCTCGGCCCTGGACGCCTCGGGCTGCCCGGCGTCCGGCTCCGGCATCGTGAAGTCGATCAGATCCGCGACCGGCTCCGCCTGGAGCTCCGGCTGCGACGGCGTCGCGAGCGGCGTGGGCTTCGCCGGGGGTGCCGGGGACGCGGGGGGCGCGCTGAACGTAGTGCTGAGATCCGTCGGCTCGAGATCGAGCACACGCGCGGATCCAGCGAACGCCGGCATCCCGTCCGTCTCGATCACGACGTCGTTCAGTCCTTCGAGCGGACTGGCTGAATCATCCACGTGCTCGAACTCGCCGGCGCGCGTGATACCATCGAGCAGCGCGGGCTCGATCGCCGGGGTGTCGAGCACCTCCGGGGTCGGCGCGGGTGTGTCGCGCAGCGCCGGCTCGGGCTCGAGTGGCTCGACCGACGGCGCGGACCCGGACGGAGCGATCTCCGGGTACTCGCCCGTGTGGATGATGTCGAGGCCCTGCGTCGCGCGCTTCGCGATCACGGCGTTGCTTCGACTACGGCGCTCCTCCTCGAGATCGAGGAAGACGAGATCGTTGGCGCCGCGAGGCCCGCCACTGCCCGCGCGTGGCTGTGCGTCGGGATCGATCGCCTTCATGCGGTCGATCGTCGCGCGCGCCTCGATCTCGCGCCCCTGCGCGGTGTACCGCTCGTAGAGCACCTGGAGCTGCGCGAGCGCTTCCGATCCGCGCTCCTGCTTGGATAGCTGGTCGGCGAGGAGAAGCCGGACGTCGTCCTGATCCGGACAGAGATCGGCGAACTCCTTCAGCGCACGGAACGCCTCGTCCTTCTTGCCGGCCTTCTGCATGCGGTCGGCGTACTCGAGGAAGTTGATCTTCGCGTCGCTGACGAAGCCCTTCTGTGCGCTGATCTTGCCGAGCTTGTAGTAGATCGAGGCCCGTCCCGGCGAGTTGCGCAGGATCTTGTTGCAGAGCGCGATGGCGTTGTTGAAGAAGCCGCTCTCGGCGTACTTGTCGACCGCCTGCTCGTAGTAGTCCAGGGCGTCGGCGACGTTGCCCTGCTTGAGGTAGATGTCGCCGACGCGGTTGTACAGCCCGACGTCGATGTCGTCGTCGGATCTGTCGTAGCTCTGGAGAATCTCGATGTAGACCGCCAGCGCCTTGTCGAACTGCTTCTTCAGCTCAAGCTCGGCTGCCTTTTTTTTCAGCTTGGCTACATCAGGCATCGGCGAGTGGCGGGCTCCGCGAAGGGCATCCCCGTCCTCGCGCGGGAGGGGGGCTCGGCGTCAACAAGCTAGTGCTAAGTCATGGGGGTGACAAGGTTTGCCGCGCGTCCACGAGGCCACGCAACGCCCATCGCCAAGCCAATACGGCAGCTCTCGAAAGTCCGCGACAGCCCACAGCGCCAGATCGGCCGAGTAGCCCGGCGCGAGCTGCCCGGTTCGTTCTGCCAGCGCAAGCGCCGCCGCACCGTTCACCGTCGTCGCGACGATCGCCTCGGCGGCGGACAGCCCGAGCCGGCTGACGCCGAGGGTGAGGACTAGCGGGAAGTTTGTGGTGGGTGAAGTGCCGGGGTTGAAGTCCGTGGCGAGTGCCACCGGCACGCCGGCCTCGATCAACCGCCGCGCCGGCGCCTGGTCGCGCTTGCCCAGAAAGAGCATCGTGGCCGGCAGAAGCGTGGCGACGGTACCGGCGAACGCGAGTGCCGCGATACCGGCTTCGCTGACCGCGGCCAGATGATCGGCCGACGTGGCCCGCAGCTCGGCGGCCAGCTCCGCGCCGCCGCCGGGCGCGAGCTCGTCGGCGTGGGGCTTGACGCCAAGTCCCGCCGCGCGGGCCGCGGTGAGCAGCTCTCGCGACTCGCTTACCGTGAAGACGCCCGGCTCGCAGAACACGTCGGCGAAGCGGGCGAGCCCTTCGGCGGCGACGGCGGGAATCATCTCGTGGACGACACGCTCCAGGTACTCACGGCGGCCGTTGGCACGGTCGCGGTGGTCGAGTGGAATCTCGTGGGCCCCGAGAAAGGTCGGCACGATGCGGAGCGGGAGCGCTGCGGCGAGGCGGCGAACGACACGCAGCGTCTTGAGCTCGTCGTCAAGCGCGAGGCCGTATCCCGACTTGACCTCGACCGTCGTGACTCCGGACGCGGCGAGCCGCATCAGCCGTGGCACGGCGAGCGTGAACAGCTCGTCCTCGCCGCGGGCGCGCAGGTCTCGCACGGAGGCGTGGATGCCCCCGCCGCGCCGCGCGATCTCCATGTAGTCGGCGCCGGCGGCCCGCAGCTCCTGCTCCTCGTACCGTGCGCGTCCGAAGATCGCGTGCGTGTGCGAGTCGACGAAGCCGGGAGCGAGCACGCGACCCGCACAGTCGACGATGGTCGCGTCCGGATTCGCCGCGCGCAGCTCGTCCTCGGGCGCGATTGCGGCGACGAGGCCGTCGCGCACGAGGAGCGCGTGCTCCGTCACCACGCCGGCGTCGCGCAGCTCCGCGCCGATGCGCGCGCGCGGCGGACCGGCGCAGGTGACGATCTGGCGTGCGCCGACGAAGAGGAGCGTGGTCACGCGATCGGGCGCGCGTGGCCCATCACGTCGCGGACGCGCGAGAGGCGGAGCGGCGCCTGCGCCTCACCGCGGCAGGCGTAGAAGCACGCATCGCAGTCGATCGGCTCGTAGCGCTCGAAGTCGCGCCAGTGGAAATCGGTCGGAAAATCGGGGCACCGCTTCACCCGGCCGGCCGGATCGAGATGAATCGTGCGCTCCCCCGACCGACAGGGCTCGGTGAGCTCGCCGCGCACCCATCGCGGCACCATCTCGAGATAGGCGTCGGAATTGGTGATGACGCCGCGGCGCCGCCGCTTGTAATCCAGCACGCGCGCCACCGCGTCGTCCAGCGCGGCGAGCCGTGCGCGATCGATCACGTGCGCGCGATTGCCGTTCTTCGCGTCGGTGTAGACGCTGAAGTTCACCCCGCAGCCGAGCGACGCCGCGCGCTCCACGATGGGCAGCAGCTCATCGAGGTTGTCGTCCTTGATCACCGTGTTGAATCGAATGTTGTCGATGCCACGGGCGCGCATTCCGTCGACGGTGCGGAAGATCCGCTCGGTGAGTCCGGGAATGCCGCGCGCGACGTCGTGGCGGCCATCCAGGTAATCGAGGGAGATGGAGAACTGATCGATCCCCGATTCCCGGAGCGCGACGGCGCGCTCCGGTGTGAGCATCGCGCCGTGCGTGATGAGCGTGACGTACTTGAGCCGCACCGCCTCGTTCACCGCGGCCACGAGCTCCTCGAGATCGCGACGCAGCAGCGGCTCGCCGCCGGTGAACGTGACGAGCATCGGGTTGAAGAAGCGCGCCGCGTCGGCGAACGATTGGAGCTCGTCCGCCTTGGCCTCCGCCGGCGTCTTCCAGTAGTCGCAGAAGCCGCAGCGCGCATTGCAGCGAAGGGTGACTTCGAAGTGCACGAGCACGGGACGGCGCCGTGCCGCCAACCAGGCGTACTTGGCGAGAAAGAGCGGAACGTGGTACGGCTTGAAGCGGTGAGAGAGCACGCTACCGGGCCATCGGAAGCTCGATCCCTTCGCGGCGCGCCGTCTCGAGCGCCAGCTCGTAGCCCGCGTCCGCGTGCCGCGCGACGCCGATGCCCGGGTCGTTCGTCAACACGCGTTCCAGGCGGAGGCGCATCTCCGGCGTCCCGTCGGCCACGATGACCTGTCCCGCGTGGAGCGAGTTCCCGATGCCGACGCCGCCGCCGTGATGGAACGAGACCCAGCTCGCCCCACTCGCGACGTTGAGCAACGCGTTGAGGATGGGCCAGTCGCTCACCGCGTCGGTCCCGTCGCGCATCCCTTCCGTCTCGCGGAAGGGCGAGGCGACGCTGCCCGTGTCGAGATGGTCGCGACCGATCGCGATCGGCGCCGAGAGCTCACCGCGCGCCACGAGGTCGTTGAGCGCGATCCCGAATCGCGCCCGGGCGCCCTGCCCCAGCCAGCAGATGCGCGCGGGCAACCCCTGGAAGTGGATGCGCTCCCGCGCGAGGGTGATCCATCGGCGGAGATGCGCATCGTCGGGGAACAGCCCGAGCACCAGCTCGTCGGTGCGCCGGATGTCGGCGGGGTCGCCCGACAGCGCCACCCAGCGGAACGGGCCTTTCCCCTCGCAGAAGAGCGGGCGGATGTACTCGGGGATGAACCCGGGAATCTGGAACGCGTCGAGGACACCCGCGTCGTACGCGACGGTGCGGATGTTGTTGCCGTAGTCGAACGTCACGGCCCCGGCGCGCTGGAGCGCGAGCATGGCGCGCACGTGCCGGGTCGCGGTGGCGGTGCTGGCCGCGAGGTACGCGGCTTCGTCGCGCGCGCGGAGCGCCGCCGCTTCGGCGAGCGACATCCCGTCGGGGACGTAGCCGCGCAGCATGTCGTGCGCGCTCGTCTGGTCGGTGAGGACGTCGACCCGTGCGCCGCGACGCACCAGCTCCTCGAGGGCCGGTGCCGCATTCATCACGACCGCGACGGAGAGGGCGCGCCGCTCGCGCCGCCCGGCCTCGACGAGCGCGAGCCCTTCCTCGAGCGTCGCGGCCTTCACGTCGCAGTAGCCCGTCGCGATGCGCTTGTCGATCCGCGATTCGTCGACGTCGAAGGCGAGCATCGCCGCACCCTGCATCGTGGCGGCCAGCGGCTGGGCGCCGCCCATTCCGCCGAGTCCGGCCGTGACGACGAGGCGTCCCGCGAGCGTGCCTCCGAAGTGCCGGCTCGCGACGGCGCCCAGGGTCTCGTACGTCCCCTGCACGATCCCCTGCGAGCCGATGTAGATCCAGGAGCCCGCGGTCATCTGCCCGTACATCATGAGCCCGCGACGCTCCAGCTCGCGGAAGTGGTCCCAGTTCGCCCACCGCCCGACGAGATTTGCGTTGGCGATGAGTACGCGAGGCGACGACGTGTGCGTGCGGAACACGGCGACGGGCTTGCCGCTCTGCACGAGCAGGGTCTCGTCGTCGTCGAGCCGGCGCAGCGTGTCGACGATTGCGTCGAACGCTTCCCAGCTCCGTGCCGCCTTGCCCGTGCCGCCGTAGACGACGAGATCGTCGGGCCGCTCCGCGACGTCAGGGTCGAGGTTGTTCATCAGCATGCGCAGCGCCGCTTCCTGCTGCCAACCCTTGCAGCTCAGTGTGGCGCCGCGCGGCGCGCGCACGAGCCGCGGCCCTGCGACGGCGGCGCTCACGAATCGCCGCGCACGGCGGTGGAGAAATGTCCGCGCGCGATCGCGTCGGCGATCAGCGCGATGTCGCCGGACAGCACGCGATCCTCGACGAGCGGCGGGACGAGCTCACGCACGAGCGCCTGCCCGCGACGGGCGCCGCGCCCCGCGCGCAGCGGCGCGCGCTGGTCGAGCCCCTGCGCGGCGCACATCAGCTCGCTGGCGAGCACGTTCCGCACGTTGCCGACGACGCGGCGCAGCTTCCACGCCGCGCCCATCGCCATCGGCACGACGTCTTCCTTGTTGCCGTCGGTCGGAATCGTGTCGACGCTCGCCGGATGCGAGAGCACCTTGCACTCGCTGGCGAGCGACGCGGCGGAGACCTGCGCCATCATGAACCCCGAGCTCACGCCGGCATCCGGCGTGAGAAACGGTGTCAACCCCTGATTGAGGTCGGGGTGCACGAGGCGATCGATCCGCCGCTCGGCGATCGTCGCGAGGTTCGTCAGCGCGATGGCGAGGAAATCGAGCGTCATCGCCACCGACTGCCCGTGGAAATTCCCGCCGCTCAGTAGCTCCCCGTTGTCGGAGAAGACGAGCGGGTTGTCGGTCGCGGCGTTCAGCTCGCGCCCGACGACGCCGGCGCAGAAGTCGATGGCATCGAGCACCGGCCCGTGCACCTGCGGCATGCAGCGAAGCGCGTAGGGATCCTGCACGCGCGGGTCGCCATGGCGATGCGATTCACGGATCTCGCTCCCGGACAGCAGCTCGCGCAGCAGTGCGGCACTCGCGGCCTGCCCGAGCTGGCCGCGCGCCTCCTGGATGCGCGCATCGAACGCGACCGGGGTCCCGAGCAGCGCCTCGAGCGACATCGCGCCGGCGAGGTGCGCGACCTGCCAGAGCCGGTGCGCGTCGACGATCGCCAGCGCGGCGACGGCGGTGTGCGCCTGTGTGCCGTTGATCAGCGTGATCCCTTCCTTGGGACCGAGGGTCACGGGCGCGATGCCGGCGCGTGCGAGCATCGACGCCGCATCGCCGGACTCGTCGCCCCGCGTGAGGCGCCCCTCGCCGATGAGCGCCAGGGCGAGGTGCGCGAGCGGCGCGAGGTCCCCGCTGGCGCCGACGCTCCCCTGCTCGGGGATGGGCGGATAGAGGCCGGCGTTGAGCATCCCGACGAGCGTGTCGGCGAGCACGCTCCGCGCCCCCGAGAATCCCTTCGCGATGACGTTCGCGCGCAGGAGCATCATCGCGCGCGTCTCTCGCTCCGGGAGGAGCGGACCGATTCCCGCCGCGTGGCTGCGCACCAGATTGACTTGCAGCTCGCCCAGACGCGCGGGCGGGATCGCGATCTCGGAGAGCTTGCCGAATCCGGTGGTCACGCCGTACGCGACGGCGCCGCTCTTCACGAGCGCGGCGACGACCGCGTTCGCCTGCTCCATGCGCGCCCGCGCGGCGGGTGCGAGCTCGACCGGGGCGCGCCTCACCGCGACTGCGACGACATCGTCGAGCGTCAGCGAGTTCCCATCGAGCACCACGGCCGTCGGCATGCGCGCAATGTCAGCGGCCCGTACGGACAATTCAAGGGCGCTCGTGCTTACCGGAAGCCGCCCAGCCCCTCGTTGCGATACGTCGCCTTGTGATAGTCGAACTTGAGGTCCGGCTCCGCCTTCAACGCGATCATGAAGTTGAACGCGAAGCTGCCGTTCGGCGCCTGGGTGAACGCGAAGATCGCGCGCCAGTCGTGCAGGTCGCGCTGCAGCGAGACGATCTGGCTGGCGAAGCTGCGGTGGACGAAGTCGTAGTTGGTCTGCCAGGACGCGGCCCAGTTCTCCGTGACGCGGAAGCTCAGGCTGCTGCCGAGGGAGGTCGTCGGCGGCACGCGGAAATAGGGCGAGCCCGCCAGTCCCGACGTGATCGGCACCTCGGAGGGCGGGTTGGTGGCCGCGCGTGCGACGCAATCGTCGAAGGCGAGACGCAGCGCCGGCGTGTTGAACTGCTGGCAGCGCAGTGCGGGATCGAACTCCACGAGGTTGGATGGAATGCCGCCGGGTGGCCGCTGACGGGCCGACGTGAAGTTGAACGACGCTTCCCATCCGTTCCGCGGCGTGGCGACGAACGCGGCGTTCCGTGCGGCGCGGCCGGCGACGGGCTGCGAGGCGATCTCGCGCGCGTAGCGATCGTCGGGGGCCTGATCGACGCGATCGGCGCCCGGCGACGATGTCGGCACGGCCTTGCCGAAGATCCGGGACAGGACGACGAACGGATTGTTCGTGTTGCTGAACGAGACCGACGCCGTCACCTGCTCGCGGAAGGGCTTGAAGATCGCCGTGTCGCTCTCCGGCGAGCCCTGGAACAGGGAGTAGTTGGTGCCGATCTGCACGCCCGGCAGCAGATCGGAGCTGATGTTGTAGCCGACGTTCTGCGTCGTGAGGCCGCGGATTCTCGAGTGCGTCGCCCGCGCACGCTCGAAGTCGTACGTGATGCCGGTGAACGTCACCGAGAGGAGCTTGATCTTCTCTCCCTTGTCGGGCGCCGAATCGTCGCGGCTGCGGAGCTTCGCTTCGATGTTCGTGGAGAGACCGACGTTGAGCGAGTTCTGCGCGAGCGACGGCAGGTAGCCGGTGGACGAGTTGGACCTGCTCCTTCGCGTATTGCCCTGCGCCTGGAGGAACTCGTCGCTCACGGACGCCGCCGGCGCATAGGAGTAGCCGAACGTGGGCGAGATCGAGTGCCGGATGCGCGCGAAGGGACCGAACCCCTTACCGCCGCGATCGAACAGTCCGAACAACGTCGGCGCCGCCGAGAGCCCGAAGGTGAGCCGCTTGCTCTGATGTACCCACTTCCCGCCCGTACGCTCGTTGCGGATCCAGAACGCGCTGCCATCGACGTTCGACAACGAGACCGACGGCGTCAGGTTGAAGAGATTGCGGCCGATGGGCGGCAGGGCGAAGGACGGGCTCCAGTCAACCTGCGTGCTGTACGTCGAGGCGTAGATGCGTTCCTCCTCCACGCCGGTCGCGACGTCGGCGACGATCTCCTTCTCGGGGAAATCGTTGCGCGCCGAGGTGATCGCGAAGCGGTTGCCGATGTTGTAGCCGAAGATCGTCAGCGGCGTATCGAACGCGAGGTTGCTCGTGTACGCATTGCGCTTCAGCGTGTCGCCGAAGACGGTGTCCACACCGGCGCTGGTCGTCCCGCGCCGCACGAGGAGACCGAGGTTGGTCGGCTGGTCGACGTGAAGCGCCTGAGTCGACGAATACGTGAGGTTCGGCGTCCAGGTCAGCCAGCTCCCGAGACTGATCGGGCTGGTGCTGAGGCTCAGGGTCGGAAAGTTGCGGTCGACCTGGGGGCGCCCCGGATACTGGCGGTTGGTGCCGCCGAGGCTGAGCTGCGCCGGCCCGATCTTCTGCTGGTAGTTGACCGAAGAGCTGATCGTCGCGAGCGCCGTGTACGGGTTGGCCGTCGTGTTTCGCTGGATCGTCGTGCTGGTGACGTAGTTGATGTTCGCCGTGAGGGAGCTGTTGCGCGTGAAATTCTGCTGGTGTCCCCACGAGACCGCCGTGTTGGTATTCCCCCCCATGTTGGTCTGGCTCAGGGCGAGGTTTCCCGAGATGTACCGCTCGAGCCAGCGATAGCGGATCTCCCCGTTGTAACGGACGAAGCCGGGATCGCTCAGCTCCGTCTCGCCGGCCGAGCTCCGCCAGTCGATGGACGTCTGGGCGTCGAAGTAGTCGGAGAGGGCCCAGTAGTAGCCGAGCCCCTCGACGCTCCGCCGATACGACGGGCTGTTGCGGATGATGTCGCTGACCCCGAGGTTGGGCGCGAGCAGACCGCTGTGGCGTCCACCACGCACGTCCTGGAAGACGAAGGGGAGCCACATCACGGGCACGTCGCCGATGTACAGGATCGCCGGCCGCGCGACGACGAACTTGCCGGTGCGCTTGATCTCCTTCGCCTTGAAGTAGTAGTCGGGGATCGAGTCGTCACACGTCGTGACGATGCCATCCCGGACGTAGTAGTTCACGTCGTTGGCGTTGCGCATCGAATCACCGACGGCGACGGCGGCATACTTCAGGCCGCTGATGTACATCGTCTGCCCCTGCTCGTCGAACGAGGTCCGCAGGTCCGTGCCGGCGAAGCGGCGCTCGTTCAGGTCGTAGTGAGCCGTCCCCTTCGTGACGATCGGCGCCTTCTGGCCCGGCACGACGAACACGTTGCGCTGCCCGATCGCCTGCACGCCCGACGACTGGCCGCTGTAGTTGATCGTGTCCGACTTGACGATCTGCGAGTCGCGCTCGACGAGCGCGCGCCCGGTCAGGGAGACGCCGCGGGTCGGCGCCTCGAAGGTGATGACGTTCGCCTGATAGCGCGTGAGGTTGTAGCCGCCCAGCGTCATCAGTCGCTGCATGACGCTGTCGGGAGGCAGGAAATTCGCCACCCCGGTCGTGTCGGCCTTTGCCGAATCGGCTCCGGTGCGCAGGCTGTCGCGGAGTCCGCGCGTCGTATCCCGCACGCCTGGCGCCGGCCGCGGCGCGCTCGGACGGTTGATGGGCGGACGGCCCCGGGTGGGCACCTGCGCCTCCGTGCGCC
>Ga0308176_10002603_pt1 | contig 11415 bp, 6 predicted proteins | sample PhyCR2_3_FD_203890 | JGI IMG/M metagenome (GOLD analysis project Ga0308176, IMG submission 203890) | Soil microbial communities from UC Gill Tract Community Farm, Albany, California, United States - DLSLS.C.R2 | ecosystem: Environmental > Terrestrial > Soil > Agricultural land | place: USA... | reverse complement strand
GGGAATGAGCGTGGTCCCCGCCAGGTCGATGCGCTCCGCACCACTGGGGGCAGTGACGCGATCGGCCGGTCCCGCGGCGACGATCCGCTCGCCCCGCACCAGCACGACCCAGCCGGGTTGTGGCACGTCGGCGGTACCGTCCCACACCGCCTTCGGCACCAGCAGGACGGTCTTTCCGGAGTCGGCCGGCCCGGCCTGAGCGTGGCCTTTCCCGGCCGCGCAAAGCATCACCAGACCAAGCGTTACAACGGCATACAGCACTCGCATGCGGGAATCCTTTCCCTGGTGAGACTCAGCTCCAATCTTGACGCCTCGCGTAGCACGCCGTAACGTCGTTTGGTTGTACCCCACCGCAGTCCGCTTACCTCACCCGCCTCGCCGTCGGTTCGTGGAGTCGACGAGGTACGCTCAGTTTCCCGCTGATGGATGGAGGTAGCACATGGACGCACTCGTCGCGCTGGCCCTCAGCATCGGAGTTCTCATCGCCGGATGGACCTACGTCGCGCTCGGTCCGGGCGCCCTACCGGTGTGGGCAGGCATAGTCGCCTGGGGTTGCTTCTTCGCCGCCGGCGGTAAGACCGAGGGCCTGACCAAGACCATCGCGTCCAATCTGAGCGGGGTGTTCTGGGCCTTTCTGGCGCTGACCCTGTGGAACCGGTTCGGCGGTGGCGTACCGATGCTCTCGATCTTGGTCGGCGCGGCGGCCATCGCGATGGTGCTGCAGGCCAAGATCGGCATCCTCGCCTTCATCCCCGGCGCGTTCCTCGGTGCCGCCACCGCGGTGAGTGTCGTGGTCGGCGCCAATGGGACCTGGTCTCGTACCGTCCTCGCGCTGCTGATCGGCGCGGTGCTGGGCTACCTGTCGGAGATGCTCGCCGGCGCAATCTCGAAGCCCGCCAAAGCCGCCGCCTAGCCAGGCTGATCAAGTATACGACAGGCGCGGGTCCCGGCTACGGGGCCCGCGCCTGTCGTGTCAAGGCACGCGCGCCCGCATCAGGCGAACCCGGATCCCGCCATTGGTGGTCTCGAAGCTGGGTTCCAGCGCGAGCCCGGTCTGGTGCTCCAGCTCCGGGTGAGTCGTGAGCATGGCGACCTCCCATCCCCGGCACTTGGCCCGCAGCACGTTCCCGAACTGGGCATACAGGTCTCGAAGCCGCTTGCGCTCTCCGACCCGCACTCCATAAGGAGGATTGGTCACGAGCCAGCCCGACGGAGGCGGCTCGATGGCCGAGATGGTGGCGCGCCGCCATTCGATGTCGGCCGCGACGCCCGCCCGCTCCGCGTTCAGGGCGGCCGCTCGGACCGCACCGGGGTCGCGGTCGGACCCCTGGATCAGCGCCTGACCGGCGGGCCGAACCAGCTCGCGCGCCCGCTCGCGCACGGTGTCCCAAATGTCCGGGGCGAACTCGGGCCAGCGCTCGAACGCAAAGCTCCGTCGCAGGCCGGGCGCCATCCGGCGTGCCAGCAGCGCCGCTTCGATCGGAATGGTGCCGGAGCCGCACATCGGATCGAGCAGCGACGCCTGGCCGCTCCAACCCGCCGCGGCAAGCATCGCCGCCGCAAGCGTCTCCCGGAGCGGCGCCTTGGCGGAGTCCAGCCGATAGCCGCGCCGGTGCAGCAGCTCACCCGAGGCGTCGGCGCTCACCGTGCACTCGTCGCGGTACAGCCGAACCACGAACTCCTGTGCTGCGCCCGCGTCTGACCCGACCGGTGCCCCGCCCCGCGCCGCATCGAGCAGCCGCTGGGCAACGGCTTCCTGATGGTAGAGCCGCGACTTGCGGGACGTCACCCGAAAGGTCACTGCCTGCCCCTCCCTGGCAAACCGGCCCCACGACAGCCGCCGGGCGCGCCGCTCGAGCTCGGAGAAGGAAGCAGCGTGGAAGGAGCCCACCCGCACCAGAACCCGCGAAGCCACCCGGAGATGCAGGTTGGCGGCATAGAGGCCGGCCCGGTCGGTCCGGAAGGCCACGCCGCCGGGCTCGGAGTTTTCCACCCGCAATGGCTGCACCGCGGCCAGCGCTCGGAGCTCGTCCGCCACCAGTGGTTCCACCCCGGGGGCAACCACCGCGAAGCAGGCCAACTCGGACTCCGCCGCGGTGATGTGGCTCATAGTCGTAACTCCCGGTCAGCCGCAACGTTGGCTCTGTATCGATGGTCGCCCATTCACGCTCCCAGCCGAGAGTCATGACCGCTGCAGTGACGAATCCCGAGACCACCCCGCACTCGGGCCGGCGTTGGCTCCGCCGGCTGGGCATCGGGCTGACGGGGCTGCTGGTGATTGTGGTCGCGCTGGTCGGTCTGCTGCAACTCCCACCGGTGGCCACCCTGGTGGTACGAAAGGCCTTGACGCTGGCGCCGCTCAACCCGGGCAATCGGCTCGAAGTCGGTCGGGTATCGGGCAACTTCCTTCACGGCCTCACCCTGGAAAACGTGCGGTTGCGTCGGAGTGACAGCGACGGCAGCCGCGAGCTGGCGCGGATCGACCGTCTGCGAGTGGCCTACAGCCTGCCCGGCCTCCGCCCGCCCGAGACTCGACTCGACGAGCTCGAGATCGCCGGCGGCTCCATTGCGGCGCACCGCGAGGGCGACCGCTGGGACCTGGCCGAGGTGATGCGTAAATCGTCCGACACCACCGGGGGCGGCGGCTTCGCGATCGGCCGCCTGGAGGTCCGCGACATCGGCGTGGCGGTCGAGCTCTCGCCCGAGTCGGTGGCCCATGCGCGAATCCAGGAGCTGGCCGCGCACGACCTCCGGCTGGGCGACACCGCGCTCGCGTCGATCGACCGGCTGCAGCTCGCGGTCCAGCCACCCGGGAGCGATCGGTGGCTCGCCGCCTCGACCCGCGGCCGCGTTACCGCCGACGAGCTTCGATTCGATCCGGTGCGCCTCTCGAGCGAGGCGAGCGAGGTCACCGGACACGTGGTGCTGCCGCGCAGCTTTCGGGACGCCCGCCAGATCGGACGGCTCGACGTGCGCCTGACCGCGCATCCGCTGGCCATGGCGGACCTGGCCGCGCTCAATCCGGCGGTGCCGACCGCGGGGGCGCTGCAGTTCGACGCCCGGGCCAGGGGCGAAGGGAATCTGATCACTGCCCACCTCGCGGCCAGCCTCGATCAGGGCCGCGTCACGCTGGACGGCGGAACCCGGCTGAGCGAGGGCCGGCCCACCGCCTACCGGGCCCGTGGCGAGGTGCGCCGCCTCGATCCCTCCCGGCTCCACGCCTCGGCACCTAAGGGCGAGGTGAACGGCCGGCTGGATGCCGAGCTGGACGGCCCGCTGTCCCGGGCCGATGGCAGCGTGCGGCTGGATCTCGGCGGCTCGCGCATAGGGCAAACGGCAGTCCGAGAGCTCCGGCTGGCGGCGTTGCTCAGCTCCGGCACGGCCGACCTGACGCTGCACGGAGCGCTCGACTCCGCCCGCGTGAGCGCGACGGGGCGGGCCCGGCTGTTCGATTCGCTTCCCAGCTATCGGGTGTCCGGCGCGGCGGTCAACCTGCCGGGCACCGGGGCGGTCGCACGGGCGCTGGCGGGCGGCGACAGCGGGGCGGCCGTCCCTGCGCTCGCGGTCGGCTTCCGGCTGAACGGCGCCGGCACCTCCCCGGACTCCGCCACGGCGCGCGGCCGCGTCGAGTTGACCGCGGTGCGCGAGAGCGGCGCGGATCGGTCGCTGGGCCATGCCACCTTTCGGCTGGCCGACGGCCGGCTGGACCTCCGGCCGGAGATCCTCGCGGGCGGCGGGACGATCACGGCGATCGGGCGCGTGACGCTGGGAGACACGCTCAGCTACGAGCTGCGCGATGGCCGCATCGACCGGGTCGACCTCGGCCGTCTGAGCGGCGACACGGCCACGGCGCCGCTTTCGGGCCGATTCAGCCTGGCGGGCCGGGGCACGGCGCCGGCCACCGCTCGCCTCACGACCAAGCTCCACCTCGACGAGCTCCGCTACGGCATGCGCCGGGTGGAACGGGTAGACGCGACTGCGCGGCTGGCCAATGGCCGCCTGCGACTCTCCGGCGAAGGAGCCGCGCAGGGCGGGCGCCTGGTGCTGGAGGCGCTCGGCCGGCCGTTCGACAGCACGGCATCGTATGTGCTCGAGCGCGCCGCGCTCGAGGGTGTTGACCTCGGCACATTCATGGGACGGCCCGATCTGGCCGGCCCGGTGTCGCTGGCCATTACGGGAGAGGCCCGCATTCGCGGCGAGCGCCGCTCGGGGCACGCCCAGCTCACGATCGAACGCTCGCGCCTGGGACACATCGAGCTCACCGACGGCACCGCGCAGCTTCGCCTCGATGGGCAGCAGCTCAGCTATGAGGCCAGCGTTCGCTCCAATGGCGGCGCCATCTCCGCCCGTGGCGACGGGATGACTGGAGCCTCGGACCCGACGTACCGGGTCCAGGAGGGGCGCCTTACGGCTGTGAACCTTGGCACGCTACTCGACCGGCCCGATCTGCGCACCGACCTCAACGCCACCTTCACCGCCGAGGTGGCGACCGGCGCTCCGGACAGTCTGCGGGCCAAGCTAGGCCTCGTGCTTCTGCCCTCGCGCGTGAACCAGGCGGAGCTGACTTCGGGCTCGCTCGACGGCACCCTCGACGGCGGACAGATGCAGGCCACGGTGCGCGCCGACGGACCTGACGGCAAGCTCGACGCGACGCTGCGTGGCGCCCCCGAGCAGACGCTGACGGCGCTCACGGCCGACGGCACCATCGCGGCCGAGCATCTGGCGCGCTGGACCGGCCGGCCGGACGCCGACGGCCGGATCGAGGGAAAGTTCAATCTGGCCGTGAAGTCGGACTCGATGGGCCTCCGCTCGATCGGCGGCACGGTCACCGGCGGCGGCGGCATCGGCGACATCCGGGTCCCCACGCTATACGCGGCGCTCAAGCCGATCGATGGTCAGATCCAGCTCGACACGGTCGTGCTCCGCTCCAACGTCGCCGTGGCGGACGGCGGCGGGCGGCTGCAGCTCCGGCCCGGCCCGGATCCCGGCACCCTGCGGCTCGCGGCGACGCTGGGCGACCTCGGACCCGTGGCCGCGCTCATGGGCGCGGACACCCTGGGCGCCGACTCGGCGCGGATCACGCTCACCGCGGGCGGCCCCGCTCATCGCTGGCTCATCGATGGCGCCGCGGACGCCTACGGCATGGCGTACGCGGGCAGCCTGGCGAACCATGTAACGGTCAGCGGAAAGGCCAGGCTCGACAGCACGCAGGTCGCCGCGGTCTCAGGCAACCTCCATGTGCAGGACGCCGCGTTCGGCAAGCTCACCGTGAGCGAGCTCAGCGCCAAGGGCGGGTACGACTCGACGCTGGCGCTGGATCTGGACCTGAATATTGCCGACAGCGTGCGGATCGCCTCTCAGATCCGAGGCTCGATGTCCGCGGCGCGCGACACCATTCGGGCCGAGCTGCAGCGGCTCACGTTGAACGAGGGCGGCCGGGCCTGGGCTCTGGCCCGCCCCGCGGAGATCGCGGTCAAACCTCGAGTGGAGCTCAAGAACGTGGCCCTGGTGGCGCCGGGCCGGAGCATCACGGTGGACGGCGTGTTCGACCGGGCCGGGGCAAGCGATCTCACGCTCCGGATCACCTCGCTCGATCTCGAGACTCTGCGGGCCGCCGGCCTGGTACCGATTGGTGGGCGGCTCGACGGACAGTTGCACCTGGCCGGCCCCGCCACGAGCCCGCGGCTCCAGGGCAACGTGGACCTGGCCATCCGATCGGCGAAAGGCGCAGTGATCGGCACGGTGGGCAGCAAACTCGACTGGAGCCCGGTCGGGCTACGGATCGCGGCCGCGGCCAAGCCCCTGCAAGGCAGCGCGCTCACCATTGACGGCTCCCTGCCCTATCGCTTCACGCTAGCCCCGCGCGACACGGCGGCGAGGGTGGCGAGCGAGGCGCTGCCGACCGATACCGTGTCCCTGGCTGTGCGGGCGGACAGCTTCGATCTGGCCCTGCTCGGGCCGCTGCTGCCGCCGGACGCCGCCACAGGGCTGGGCGGACGTCTCAGGACCGACGCGCGCATCGGTGGGACCGTCCGCAAGCCCGCGGCCAGCGGAACCGTCAACCTGTCGCGCGCCACGCTCGAGCTCCCTGCCATCGGCGTGACCTACCAGCGCGGCGAGCTTGCGGGCCGGCTGGAAGGCGAGACCCTCCGCATCGACAAGCTCCGCCTGCTGACCGACAAGCATGAGGAGCTCCTGGCGAACGGGTCGATCCGCCTTGCCCCCCTGAGTGAGCCGGGCCTCTCGCTCGACGGCACCCTGACCGACTTCAAGTTGGTGAACTCGGATCAGCTCAGTACCTCGGCCACCGGCAAGGTCCAGGTGGCCGGCACGCTGCTCCACCCGGAGGTGACCGGTCGCGTCCGCCTCGGCCGTACCGATTTCTATGTGGGTGCGGGCGCCGCGCAGGCGCGGGTCGAGCAGGTGACCCTCAGCCCGACCGAGCTGCGCAAGCTGGCGCGGGACTTCGGGCCGGCTGTCCTCACCAGGGCCGAGAAGACGCCCGGGCTCCTGGACCGGGCCAAGCTCGACCTCAGCGTGAACATGCCCGGCCAGGTGTGGATCCGCCGCACCAGCAGCCCGAAGGCCAACATCGAGATCATGGGAAACGTGCGGGTCACGCAGGAGCCCGGGCAGGAGATGCGGTTCTTCGGCCACGTGGAGCCGGTGCCCGACCGCGGCACCCTGGAGCTGAGCGGCAAGCAGTTCCGGCTGAGCGAGGGCGACATCAACCTCGCCGGCCCCGTGGACTCGACCAAGCTCGACGTCACAGCCACCTATACCGTGCCGACGCAGGGCAGCGGGGACGCCGAGGGCGTGCTGGTGGACGTGCACGCCCGGGGTCGGCTGGACAGCCTGTCGCTGGAGTTCACCTCCGATCCCTCGATGAGCCAGGACGACATTCTTTCGTACATCGTCACCGGCCGGCCGGCATCCGACAATCCACTGTTCGAGGGCGCGGGAGGCGGCGGCAACACCGGCCAGCAGGTGGCGTACGGGGCCCTCGCCAATGCGATCTCGAACGCGGCCGGCCAGAGCCTGGGCCTCGACGTGTTCCAGATCCGGCAGGAGCCGACCCGAGGCCTCACGCTCACCGCCGGCCGGTACGTCGGCTCGCGGCTGTTCCTCGATCTCCAGCTCCCGCTCCAGCTCGGCACCTCGAACCAGCAGACCGCCGGCTCGAACCTCGGACCGGGGTTCGAGCTCGAGTACACGCTCGAGCGCTGGCTTCGCGCCAGCCTGCGCGGCGGCAGCCTTTCTCCCGGCTTCCTGTTCCGGGCCCGCCGTGCGTACTGACCGGGTGCCTCCGCTCGCGGGCGCGCTGCTCGCCACGGCGCTGCTGCTCGGCGCGGGGCCGCTCGCCGCCCAGGACGCGCTGACCCGGATTACGCCCAAGACCCAGGTGCGGTCGATCGAGTTCGATTTCCTCGACAAGTCGTCGCTCGACGAGGACCAGCTGCGCTCCAAGATCGCGCTGACCGGCCAGGGCAGCATGGTGGGCCTGCGCCGCCTGTTCAGCTGGATTCCGTTCGTGCCACCGGTGGGCACGCACCCCTTCGACCCCATCGAGATGGGCCGCGACGTGGTGCGGCTCAGGCATTACTACCAGCAGTCGGGCTTCCCCAAGGCCGACGTGGACTACGACGCCAGCTATCGGGCCAAGGCGGACGTGGTGCAGGTGACCTACCGCATCGCCGAAGGGCCCCCGCTGCTGGCGGACACGCTCACGTTCGCTGAACCAGGCGATACGCTCATCGTGCCGGATTCCCTGGGGCGAGACTGGCGTCGGTTCGTGCGCACCGAGCAGGATCACCTCGGCCGGGCTGGCGAGGACGAGCGCCGCGCGCTGGCCGACAGCACGGTGCGATGGTTCAGGAGACACGGGTATCCCTTTGCCACCGCGGCGACCATCGCCCGGGTGGACAGCGCGGCGAATCGGGCAACCCTCAGGGTGGAGGTCAAGCCCGGCCAGCGCGCCCGGATCGCCCGGATCGACGTCGCAGGAAACCGGACGGTGCCTGAGCACGAGATCGTGCGCCAGCTCCCGGTCAAGGCCGGCGACTGGTACGACGCCCGCCAGCTCGAGCAGGCACGGCAGCAGCTGGCCCAGATGGACATCGTGCGGCTCGCGGCGGTCGACGTGCCGCCCGATTCCGCGACGGACTCCAGCGTCGTGGTGGTGATGCGCATCGCCCAGAACCCCGAGCACCTGATCAAGGGTGAGGCAGGCTACATCTCCAATGGCGGCATCACCTCGCAGACCACCTGGACCGATCGAAGCTGGATGGGTGGCCTCCGCACCTTCACTGTCGCGGCCACCGCGCAGACCGGCCTGGCCGCGCTCGAGAATCCGGCCCAGGAGCTCTACCGCCTCAACCTGACGGGGTTCCTGCCCTACGTGGGTCATCGCCGGCTGTCGGCGGCCGGCGGCCCCTTCATCGAGTACCGCGACGACCTGCGGGACCGGAGCTGGGCGGTGGGCTTCGAGGGCTCGCTGGTGTGGGCGCCGGCGCCGCTCCAGTCGATCTCGCTGGCGTATGCGCTCTCGCATCGGCGGGTGTTCGACTACGGCTTCGGCGCGGACCTGCCGCCCGAGGAATACCTGCCCCTCCTCGGCCTCGCCAACCCGGCCGCCGCGGGTACCCTGGAGAAGGCTCGAAACCAGAGCGCCCTTACGCTCGAGGGAAGCTATGGACGGCTGGATCACATCGCCAATCCCCGCAAAGGCTATGTGATCCGCCCGCGGATCTCGACCACGTTGCCGGGCTTCAACACCACCGAATACCTGCTGCTCGACCTTGGCGCGACGGCGTACCTGCCGCTCAGCAAACGGCTCGGCTTCACCCTCCGCGGAGGAGCGGGCCGAGTGTACCCCCGCGGGAACAGCCTCAATACGGTGGGCGCGGAATCGCCGTTCGTGTCCCTGCTGCGCCTGCAGGACGTCGCCTTCACCGCCGGCGGCACCCGCGACGTGCGGGGCTGGGGCTCGCTGCTGCTGGGTCCAAAGCTGCCGCAGATTCAGCTCGAGCAGCAGGGCGACAGCACGGTGGTGGTGGCCGACCGCTACACCCCGGTGGGCGGGCTGGCTCGGCTGCTCACGAGCGTCGAGTTCCATTTCCCCATGCCGATACTGAGCGAGGCGTTCCAGCCCTACCTGTTCTACGATGGCGGCCGCGTCTGGTCGCCCGACAGCCGGTTCAAGCTCAATTCGGGTGTGATCGACGAGGACAAGTATTATCACGCGGTGGGCATCGGAGTCGGGTACGAGACCGTCGTGGGTGCCATCCAGGTGGCACTGGGCTACAAGCTCAATCCTTCCGCGCTGGACCTGCGTTCGCCGCAGGACGTCGCCGACGCGCTTCGGACCGGGACCCCCATCGAGTCGTTCCCGACCTCGTCCTCGCGGCGGTTCCACCTGCACTTCTCGATCGGTGCGACATTCTGACCGGTGGGCCGCCTGGCCGTGACCACGGCCACCGCACCGCCGTTGGACCTGCTTCAAGGTTGATGATGCCGGATCGGATCTTCCTGCTGTCTCCGGCGAACCTGGGCGGGAAGCGGGCCCAGCTGCTGCTCGGCGGCAGGGGCCGATTCACCCTGGCGCAACGACTCCGGCAGGGGGAGCAGGTGCCGCTGAGCGAGGCCTTCACTTTTCTGAGCGGCCTCTACTTTCGCGGCAAACTGGCTTACGCGAGGCGCTTTGTGCGGGCGCCGGCGGATGTGGCGGGCATTCAGGTCATCACCAGCAACCGCGGCCTGCTTCCGGTCGACACCCCGGTAACCGCCGATGAGCTGCGCGCGCTCGCCGCCACGCCGATTCACGCGGGCGAGCCGGTCTACCGGGACGCCTTCCGGCGCGATCTGGCCGCGCTGCACCAGGCGGGCGGGCCAGGAAATCGATGGGACGTGGTGCTGCTCGGGAGCATCGCGACCGGGAAGTATGTGGACGTGCTGCTCGACGTCGTGGGCGAGCGGCTTCTCTTTCCAACCGAGTTCGTGGGCCGTGGCGACATGAGCCGCGGAGCGCTGCTGCTCCGGGCCGCGCGCGCGGATGTCGAGCTGGGCTACGCGTCGGTCGCGGGTGCGGTGCGGCGCGGCCCGCGGGCCAGGAAAGTGGGAGCAGACGATGGCGACGAGGGCAGAACAGCGAAGGATCCGGATTCCCGTCGGAGCCGCTGACCTCGAGCTCCGGCTTGGCCGGCGCACGGTCGGGCTCACCAATCTGAACAAGGTCTTCTGGCCTGAGGCTGGCTACACCAAACGCGACCTGCTGCGGTACTACGCCGATGTCTCGTCGGCGCTGCTGCCCCACTTGCACGACCGCGCGATGGTGATGAAGCGGTATCCCAACGGGATCCATGGGAAGCTGTTCTTCATGAAGCGGACCCCGCCGGGACATCCCGCGTGGCTCGAGACCTGCCCCATCATGCACAAATCGGCGAGCCTGATCGCCTTCCCGATGGTCCAGGACCTCGCCGCGCTGCTCTGGGTGGTAAACCTCGGCTGCATCGACCTGAACCCGTGGTACGCGCGGTGCGACGACACCGACCGCCCCGACTACCTCCACTTCGATCTCGACCCCGGGCCGGGCGTGAGCTTCGCGCGGGTACGGGAAACGGCGATGGTGGTCCGGGACGCGCTCGAAGCGCTGGGCATGCCCACCCTGATCAAGACCAGCGGCTCGTCGGGCATGCACCTCTACGTGCCCATCGTGCGCGGACCGACTCAGAAGCGAGTCTGGACCTTTGCCAAGCAGCTCGCCAAGCGGCTCGAGCGGCGGCACCCCGCGCTCATCACGGCCGAATATCGCATCGCCGACCGGCCGCGGGGGCGGGTGCTGGTGGACTACAACCAGAACGCGTGGGGCCGGACCCTGGCCTCGATCTATTCGGTACGGCCCACCGAGCGCGCCTCGGTGTCCACTCCGGTCACATGGCGCGAGGTGGAGCGGGGGTTCGAGGTCGACGACTTCCGGCTCGATAACGTGCCCGCGCGGGTGCGCCGCCTGGGCGACCTGTGGAAGCCGCTGCTCGCCGCGCGCGGGCGGTTCCGGCTCGAGGAGGTCCTGTGAGCCTCCCACTCCAATACCCCTATCCTCCAATGGAGGCGGAGAGCGTGCCGGCGCTTCCCGCCGGACCCGAGTGGCAATACGAGCCCAAGTGGGATGGCTTCCGGTGCCTGGCGTTCCGGGACGGCGCAACGGTCCGGGTCCAGAGCAAGGCCGGCAAGCCGCTGGGGCGCTATTTCCCCGACGTGGTGGAGGACCTAGCCTCGCTCGGCGCCCGGCGTTTCGTGCTGGACGGCGAGATCGTGATCCCGGTCGACGGCCGGCTCTCGTTCGACGAGCTCCTGCTCCGGGTGCACCCGGCCGAGAGCCGCGTGCGCACGCTGGTGGAGGCCCACCGCGCTCGGCTG
>Ga0308176_10002602_pt1 | contig 11416 bp, 12 predicted proteins | sample PhyCR2_3_FD_203890 | JGI IMG/M metagenome (GOLD analysis project Ga0308176, IMG submission 203890) | Soil microbial communities from UC Gill Tract Community Farm, Albany, California, United States - DLSLS.C.R2 | ecosystem: Environmental > Terrestrial > Soil > Agricultural land | place: USA... | reverse complement strand
CGGCATCAGGGTGGGCGGCGCGACGACGGTGACGCGGGCGCCGAGCGTCTTGAGGGTGATGACGTTGCTGCGGAAGACGCGCGAGTGGGTGAGGTCGCCGACGATGACGACGTGCTTGCCGTCGAGGTCACCCAGACGCGTACGCAGGGTGTATGCGTCGAGCAGGGCCTGCGTCGGGTGCTCGTGGGTGCCGTCCCCCGCGTTGATGACGCTGCAGCGCACCCACTGGGCGACCTGGTGGCAGGCGCCCGAGGCGTTGTGCCGGATCACGAGGGCGTCGACCGCCATGGCGTCGACCGTCATCGCGGTGTCGCGCAGGCTCTCGCCCTTGCTCGTCGAGGAGCCCTTCGCCGAGAGGTTGATGGTGTCGGCCGACATCCACTTGCCCGCGATCTCGAAGGAGCTGCGGGTGCGGGTCGAGTCCTCGAAGAAGAAGTTGATGACGGTGCGCCCGCGCAGGGTGGGCACCTTCTTGACCTCGCGGCGCTGCAGGTCGTGCATCGAGGCCGCGGTCTCCAGGATGTCCTCCACCTCGGCCCGGGTCAGGTCGGCGGAGGAGATCAGGTGCTTGGTCATCGGGCCTCTCCCCCGCTGATGCGCACGACGTCGAGGCCGTCGACCTCGGCGACCCGCACGTGCACCCGCTCGTCGCGGGACGTGGGCAGGTTCTTGCCGACGTGGTCGGCGCGGATCGGCAGCTCGCGGTGGCCGCGGTCGACGAGGACCGCGAGGCGCACGGCGCGCGGGCGTCCGAGCTCCGACAGGGCGTCGAGGGCGGCCCGGATGGTGCGGCCGGAGTAGAGGACGTCGTCGACGAGGACGACGACCTGGTCGTCGATGCCGCCGTCGGGGATGCGAGAGCGGTGCGCGGTGCGCACCGGGTTGCGACGCAGGTCGTCGCGGTGGAGCGTGATGTCGAGCTCGCCGACCGGGACCGGGCTGCCTTCGACCTGCTCGATGCCGGCGGCGAGGCGGCGGGCGAGCGGCACTCCACGCGAGGGGATGCCGAGCAGGACCAGGCCCTCGCTCCCCCGGTTGCGCTCGAGGATCTCGTGACCGATGCGCCGCAGCGCCCGGGAGATGTCACCCTCGCTCATGACGTCTCTCGCGTCAGGTGGGATGCTCGAACGGTCGTTCGATGGCTGGGCAGGCGCACTCAGGTCAGGGCAGGTCACAGCCGCTGGACCTCCTTCCCCGCCTCACAGGACGGTGGTTAAAGGATGTCGATCGCGAGGGAGTCTAACGCGCGCCGGGCCGACTCCCCACACCGGTCCACCCCGTGGCGCGCGACGCCACCGCGAACCGACCGACCGCCACGAACATGGCCGCCCGTGCTGGGACCCGGCGCCGACGCCATGTCGTGGCGGTCCGTCCGTGCAGCGCCCCCTCGGAAGCGACCCACGCGTACGCGTGCGTCCGAGAACGCACGAAGCCGCCCGCGAACGGACGGCTTCGTGGCGTACGTGTGGGGTGTCAGACGATGGTGGCCTTCACCTCGGCGAGCCGGCCGAGCAGCCCGTTGACGAAGGCCGGCGACTCGTCGGTCGACAGCTCCGTCGCGAGCGCCACGGCCTCGGAGATCGCGACGGCGTCGGGGATCTCGTCGTTCCAGAGCACCTCCCACGCGCCGAGCCGCAGGATGGCGCGGTCGACGGCGGGCATGCGCTCGAGCGTCCAGCCCTGGCTGTAGTCGGTCAGGGCCGCGTTGATGTCGTTCCACTTCCCCACCACGCCGCGCACGAGCTCCGCGGTGTAGGGGTTGTTGGCCGCCCGCGACTCGCGGTCGCGCAGGCGCTCGTCGAGGAGCGTCTCGGCGTTGAGGCCGCGCTGGTCCGCCTCGAAGAGGATGTCGAGCGCCCGGGTGCGGGCCTTGCTGCGTGCTGCCAAGGGAATTCGCGTCCGCTCAGTCGTTGACGCGGCCGAGGTACGACCCGTCGCGGGTGTCGACCTTGACGCGCGTGCCGGTCTCGAGGAAGAGGGGCACGTTGATCTGGGCGCCGGTCTCGAGGGTGGCGGGCTTGGTGCCACCGGTCGAGCGGTCTCCCTGCAGGCCGGGCTCGGTGTGGGTGATCTCGAGGACGACCGAGGCGGGCAGCTCGACGTAGAGCGGGGCGCCGTCGTGCGTGGCGACGATGGCATTCTGGTTCTCGAGGAGGTAGTCGGCAGCGGTCCCGACGACGGTCTCCGACACGTTGATCTGGTCGTAGGTGTCGGTGTCCATGAAGACGAAGTCGGTGCCGTCCTTGTAGAGGTACTGCATCGTCCGCTTGTCGACGTTGCTCGTCTCGACCTTGGTGCCCGCGTTGAACGTCTTGTCGACGACCTTGCCGGAGAGGACGGCCTTGAGCTTGGTGCGCACGAACGCGGGGCCCTTGCCGGGCTTGACGTGCTGGAACTCGACGACGGACCAGAGCTGTCCCTCGAGGTTGAGCACCATGCCGTTCTTCAGGTCGTTGGTCGTAGCCATCGTGACAAACCACTTTCGTATGCCGGCCGGCCCGCTGGGTGCCGCTGGGCACGCCGGGACCCCGGGCGTTCGTTGACTTGGGGAGTTGCCGCACGAGTCTAGCGGGGCGGCCTGCGGATCACGGAATCGTCGCGCCCGCCTCCGGCTGAGCGGGTGTAGGCTCGCTCCTCCCCCTCGACCCTCGTGCCCTGAAAGGCGGCTTCGTCATGCCCACGTCCCAGCCGGCCGACACGATGCAGGACGAGCTGGCCGACGAGCTCGCCAGGGAGCAGGCCTTCCTCGACGAGGCCCGCGCGCAGCTGGGCCGGATGCGCGAGCTCGCGGAGTCGCTCGACGCATCCAAGGCGAGCGACGCCGTCTCGGGCGAGGTCCTCGGCTGGGTGCTGGCCCGGCGCATCGCCTCGCTGCAGGACGACCCGCGCACCACCCTCTTCTTCGGCCGCATCGACGTCGACCCGGCGGACGGTCCCTCCGAGCAGCTGCACATCGGCCGCCGGCACGTCTCGGACGAGGCGGGTGACCCCGTCGTCGTCGACTGGCGCGCTCCCGTGTCGACCGCCTTCTACCGGGCGTCGAAGCTCGACCCGATGGACGTCGTGCTGCGGCGGCGCTTCGGCGTGGATCGCGGGCGGCTGACCGCCATCGAGGACGAGCACCTGCGCGAACCGGACCGCACCGGCACGACGACGGGCTCCCTGCTGGCCGCGGAGATCGAGCGCCCGCGCACCGGCCCGATGCGCGACATCGTCTCGACGATCCAGCCGGAGCAGGACGAGATCGTCCGGAGCGACGTCGCGGTCAGCCTCTGCGTGCAGGGCGCGCCGGGCACGGGCAAGACCGCCGTGGGGCTGCACCGCGCCGCATGGCTGCTCTACTCCTTCCGGGAACGGCTCGACCGCTCGGGCGTGCTCGTGGTCGGACCCAACCGCGCCTTCCTCGACCACATCGGCGCCGTCCTGCCCTCCCTCGGCGAGGTGCGCGTGCGCCACGCCACCATCGAGACGCTCCTCGAGCACCGCGGCCGGGTGCGGGCCGACGAGCCGGCCGACCTCGCCACGCTCAAGGGCGATGCCCGGCTGGCCGCAGTCCTGCGCCGCGCCGTGTGGTCGAGCCTCCAGCGACCCTCGGAGGCGCTCGTGGTCCCGCGCGGGGCCCGCAAGTGGCGCGTGCCGGCATACGAGGTGGCCGAGATCGTCGACGAGCTCGCGGCGCGCGGCGTGCGCTACTCGGCGGCCCGCGACCTGCTCCCCCAGCGCCTGGCCCACCACGTGCTCCTCGAGATGGAGCGCGCCGGCGACGCGCCGGACGACCGCGTGCAGGACGCCGTCGCGAGGTCCGCGGCCGTGAAGAAGTACGTCGGGACGGTGTGGCCGGCCCTCGACGCCCAGGGCGTGCTGCACCGGCTCTGGTCGGACCCCCAGGTGCTGCGGGCCGCGGCCGGCGACGACCTCACCGCCGAGGAGCAGTCGATGCTGCTGTGGGACAAGCCTGCTCGCAGCAAGGGGGCGGCGCGCTGGTCGCGCGCCGATCTGGCGCTGCTCGACGAGCTGGACGACCTGCTGCGGCGCGTCCCGAGCCTTGGGCACATCGTGCTCGACGAGGCGCAGGACCTCTCCCCGATGCAGCTGCGGGCGGTGGGGCGCCGCTGCTCGACCGGGTCGGTGACCGTGCTCGGCGACATCGCCCAGGGCACCACGCCGTGGGCGACCGCCTCCTGGGAGGAGGCGATGCGCCACCTCGGCAAGCCGGAGCACGACCTCGTGGTGCTCGACCGCGGCTTCCGCGTCCCCGCAGCCGTCATCGAGTATGCCGCCCGCCTCCTCCCGGTCATGGCGCCCGGGCTCGGCGCCCCGGTCTCCGTGCGCGAGAACCCGGGCAGGCTGGAGGTCCGCGCGGCTGAGGCCGGCGCCCTGGAGGCCGAGGTGGTGCGCGCCGTCGAGAAGGCGGCCGCTGGTCCCGGCTCGGTCGGCGTCATCGCCCCCGATGCCGGCCTCGAGCGTGTCTCGGCCGCGCTCGACGCCGCAGGCATCGCCCACGGGCGCCTGGACCGCGACCACGGGGACGACGAGGACCACCAGGTCGAGGTGGTGCCGGCGAGCGTCGCCAAGGGCCTCGAGTTCGACCGCACCGTCGTCGTCGAGCCGGCGGCCATCGCGGCCGCGGAGCCCGACGATCGCACCGGCCTACGACGTCTCTACGTCGTGCTGACCCGCGCCGTCTCGGAGCTGACGATCGTGCACGCCGAGCCGCTGCCGCAGGCCCTCGGCTCCTACTGACCCTTCTCCTGGCGGTCAGCCGAGACCGCGGTGCGCACCCCACATCGTCGCCGCACGGGCGGCCGCGGCTTCGACGAGGGCGGTCAGCTCGGGCCGGTCGGGCACACGGAAGGACACGTAGGCACCGCGGCCGCCCTCGACCGGACGCCCATAGGCCTTGGCCGCGAGGTGGCCGTCCTTCAGCAGGCGGACGTTCAGGGTGTCGAGCCGGAAGGTCTGGCCGCGACGCGAGTCGGTCCAGCGCAGCCCTTCGGGGATCGTCACGTTGATGGCCAGCGCGCTGACCACGGGCTCGTCCTCGGGCATGGCCAGCAGGCTGCCACAGTCCACGGGTTGCCGGATCGCGCGCGAGGCGTGTCCCTCGGCCGACACGCCGGACACTGCGCGTCGCGTCACAGTGGGTCGAGGTCACCGGCGACGGTCGGTGGTCGCCGATCACCTCCGCTCGACGTCGACCGGCTGTCGGCGCGCGCCGGTAGCGTCACCGGAAGGACGGGGTGGGAGGCGACGGAGGAGGAGGCGACATGGTCACGTTCGGCAGCTCCGACCAGCTCGCAGGGGCCCGGTTCACCGAGGTGGACCTGCGTGGTGCGCACTTCGTGGGCTGCGACCTGTCCGAGGCGGTCATGCGCGGCATCGAGGTGGCCGGTCTCGAGATCGACTCCCCGTGGCTGCTCGAGGGCGGCGCCAGGCTCGTCGTCAACGGCGTCGACGTCGCGCCCCTCGTCGACGCGGAGCTGAACCGCCGCTTCCCGGGTCGGGAGCAGCGCCGGGCAACCGACCCAGCCGGACTGCGCGCCGCCTGGGACGCCCTGCAGACGACGTGGGCGGCGACGCTCTCCCAGGTGGCCGCCCTGCCGGAGGGCACGGTCGACGAGTCGGTCGACGGCGAGTGGTCCTTCGCGCAGACCCTGCGCCACCTCGTGATGGCCACGGACGTGTGGCTCGGCCGGGCGGTCCTGGGCCTCGAGCAGCCGTTCCACCCGCTCGGGGTCGCCGACGCGAGCGCCGGGGACTGGGGCCTCGACCTGTCGGTGTTCACGACGAGCACGCCGACGTTCGCCGAGGTGCTCGAGGCACGAGCCGACCGCGTCGCGATGGTGCGCGACCACCTCGGCGCCCTCTCCCCGGAGAACCTCGGTGCCGCGCGCCGCAACCCGTGGTTCCCCGATCGCTCCGAGACCGTGCTCTCGTGCCTGCACACCATCCTCGAGGAGGAGTGGGAGCACCACCGCTACGCCGTCCGTGACCTCGCGGCCATCGCGGCGCGCTCCGGCGACAGCACCGAAGAGGCTCAGACGAGCGCGCGGAGCGCCAGCAGGTAGGACTGCAGGCCGAAGCCGGCGACGGTGCCCGTCGCCACCCCGGCCACCACCGAGCTGTGGCGGAACTCCTCGCGCGCGGCCGGGTTGGACAGGTGCACCTCGACGAGGCTGCGACCGCTCGTGGTCACGATGGCGCAGGCGTCGCGGACGGCATACGAGTAGTGCGTGAAGGCGCCGGGGTTGAGCACGACGTCCGCGCCGACGTCGACCGCCTCGTGAAGCCAGTCGATGAGCTCGCCCTCGTGGTTGGTCTGTCGGCAGTCGGCCACCAGGCCCAGCTCACGGGCCTCGCGCTCGACGGCGTCGTGGATGTCCTCGAGCGTGTCAGAGCCGTAGACCTCGGGCTCGCGCGTGCCGAGGCGGTTGAGGTTGGGGCCCGACAGGACGAAGACCGTGGGTGCCGTCATGGCCGCGAGTCTAGTGAGCGACGCCGACCGGGACGGTCAGGCGCCGCGCCGCGACACGAGGCCGTAGGCCGCCTGCAGCAGGGCCTCGTCGGGCCCCACGAGCCGGGTGGGCCGGGCCAGCCCGTCGAGCACGACGAAGCGCAGCGTCGAGCCGCGGGACTTCTTGTCGCGGCGCATCGCCGTGAGCAGCTCGTCCCACCGTCCCGGCAGATAGCTCGTGGGCAGCCCGAGCGACTCCAGCACCGAACGGTGACGCGCCACGAGGGCGTCGCCCTCCGGTCCGGACAGGTGGCCGGTGAGGCGGGCGAGCTCGGCGACGTAGACCATGCCCACGCCCACGGCCTCGCCGTGCCGCCAGGAGTAGCCCTCGACCTGCTCGATGGCGTGTCCGAAGGTGTGGCCGTAGTTGAGGATCTCGCGCAGCGAGCTCTCGCGCAGGTCGGCGGCCACGACCTCGGCCTTGACCCGGACGGCCCGCTCGATGAGCTGGCGCAGGTGGGGGTTGGCCGCGGTGCGCGCCGTGGCGGGGTCCTCGCCGACCGCGGACTCGACGAGGTCGAGGATCACCGGATCGGCGATGAAGCCACACTTGACCACCTCGCCGAGCCCCGCGACGAGGTCGGCCTCGGGCAGGGAGTCGAGCACGTCGACGTCACAGAGCACACCGGCCGGCGGGTGGAAGGCGCCGACGAGGTTCTTGCCCTCGGCGGTGTTGATGCCGGTCTTGCCGCCAACGGCCGCGTCGACCATCCCGAGCAGGGTGGTGGGCACCTGCACGACGCGCACGCCGCGCAGCCACGAGGCCGCGACGAACCCGGCGAGGTCGGTGACGGTGCCGCCGCCCACCCCGACGACCGCGTCGGAGCGGGTGAAGCCGGCCCGTCCGAGCTGCGACCACAGGTCGGCGGCGACGGTGGCCGTCTTGGCGGCCTCGGCGTCGGGCACCTCGGCGACGTGGACGGCACACCCGTGGTCCTCGAGCGCGCCGGTGACCCGTCCCGTCAGCTCGGGCAGCGTCGGCGGGTGGACGACGAGCACGCGCTCGACGTCCGGGCCGAGCAGCCCGGCCACCCGGTCCAGCACACCGGAGCCGATGACCACGTCGTAGTCGCCGCCGACGGAGATGGTCGTCGGCTCGGGTGCACCCGTCACGGGCGAGACCCGTCCAGGTGCGCCACCACGTCGTCGACGACCTCGGCCGGGGTGCGGCCGGCGGTGTCGACGCGGATCGTGGCGACCCGCTCGTAGGTCGGGCGCCGGTGGTTCATCATCGTCACCCACGTCGCGCGCGGGTTGACCGACAGCAGCGGTCGCGACCGGTCGAACCCGATGCGCTTGCTCGCGTCGGCGATGGAGACGTCGAGGAACACGACCGTGTGGCCGGCCAGGGCGGCCTCGGTGAGCGGGTCCATCACGGCTCCCCCACCGAGCGAGACCACGCCGCGCTCCTGTGCGAGGGCCTGGGCCACCGCCTCGCGCTCGAGGTCCCGGAAGACGGGTTCGCCGTCGTCGACGAAGATGTCGGAGATCGAGCGGCCCTGGGCGTGCTCGATGGCGGCGTCGACGTCGTGGAACGGCACCCCGAGACGTGCTGCGAGGGCCTCGCCGACCGTGGTCTTGCCGGCGCCGGGCGGCCCGACGACGACCGCCGCGGGCCGGGGGGTCGTGGGGGTCTCGCCGCTCACCACGTGCGCAGCTCCTTCCGGATGCCGTCGAGGTAGGCCGTGTGGTTGCGGGACGTCTCCGTCACCGAGTCGCCGCCGAACTTCTCGAGGCACGACGCCGCGAGGACGAGGGCGACCATCGCCTCGGCGACGACGCCCGCCGCCGGGACGGCACACACGTCGGAGCGCTGGTGGATGGCGGTGGCTGCCTCGCCGGTCGCGACGTCGACGGTCGCGAGGGCACGCGGCACGGTGCTGATCGGCTTCATGGCGGCGCGGACCCGCAGCACCTGACCCGTCGACATGCCACCCTCGGTGCCGCCGGCGCGGCCGGTGCGGCGGGTGATGACGCCGTCGACGAGCTCCATCTCGTCGTGCGCCTGAGACCCGCGACGGCGCGCCGTCTCGAAGCCGTCGCCGACCTCCACGCCCTTGATCGCCTGGATGCTCATCAGGGCCTGGGCGAGCTGCCCGTCGAGCTTGCGGTCCCAGTGCACGTGCGACCCGAGGCCAGGTGGCAGGCCGTAGGCGAGCACCTCGACCACCCCGCCCAGGGTGTCGCCGTCCTTCTTCGCGGCGTCGACCTCGGCCACCATGGCCGCCGACCCGCTCGGGTCGAAGGCGCGCACCGGGTCCGCGTCGAGGCGCTCGACGTCGTCCGGCGTCGGCAGCTCGGCACCCTCCGGCACTCCGGCGGTGCCGATGGCGACGGTGTGCGAGACGAGGCGGATGCCGTACGCCTGCTCGAGGAAGCGGGCGGCGATCTCACCGAGCGCGACGCGAGCCGCCGTCTCCCGGGCGGAGGCCCGCTCGAGCACCGGACGGGCGTCCTCGTGGCCGTACTTCTGCATGCCGACGAGGTCGGCGTGCCCGGGACGGGGCCGGGTCAGCGGCCTGTTGCGCGCCACCTCCTTCTCGGCGTTGACGTCGTCGGAGGCGGCATACGCCTCGGCGCTGACGGCCTCGGGGCTCATGACGGTCGTCCACCTGGGCCACTCGCTGTTGCCGATGCGGACCGCGATCGGGGACCCGAGCGTCACGCCGTGGCGCAGCCCGCCGAGGAACTCCACCTCGTCCTGCTCGAACTTCATCCGCGCGCCGCGACCGTAGCCGAGCCGGCGGCGCGACAGGGCGACCTGCAGGTCCTTGGCGCCCACCTCGACCCCGGCCGGGAGGCCCTCGATCATGGCGACGAGTGCGGGCCCGTGCGACTCACCGGCCGTCAACCAACGCAACATGCAGCGATCCTCCCACGCGCGCAGACCCCGCTTCCGCGCCGCCCGACCCTCGGGACCCCGCCCGGACGCGCGGCCTAGAGCAGGGGACGCACCTGCACCACGAGGGAGAGCAGCAGCCCGAGCAGCATCCACGGCCCGAAGGCGATGTCGTCCTTGCGGGTGCCGCGCCGCAGCACGAGGCGCACGATGCCGTAGACGCCCGCGAGGATGAACGAGGCGTACGAGGCGACAAGGGTCGTGGACACGCCGATGTAGCCGGTCGCCAGGCCCACGAGCCCGGCCAGGGTGACGTCGCCGTAGCCGAAGCCGCTGCCGAGCAGCGCCGCCACGAGTGCCAGGAGGAAGTAGATCGTCCACAGCACCGCTCCTGCGACGGCCGCGCGGCGCAGGGCCTCCCAGTCCCCCGAGGCCAGCGACGCGATCGCGAGCTGCCCCGCGAGCAGGGGGTATGCCGGCCGGGTGAGTCCGCGCGGCAGGCGGTGCACGTCGGCGTCGATCCATCCGAGGGCGACGGCCACGAAGGCGAAGCCGAGGTACGCGGGCGTGAGGGCCCAGCCCGACAGGGGGCCGAACCGCCACGCCAGCAGGCCCCAGAGCAGCGCGAGGGCGATCGGCACGGTGCGCGACGAAAGCCGCGGCAGGGGCCCGACCTCGTCGTCGAGGCGGTAGCCGCCGCCGGCCAGCCGCCGGCGGAGGACCTCACCCATCGCGCCGCCCGCCACGGCCAGCAGGACCACGAACCACCAGGGCGTCCCCGGCGCGTCGACCCACGTCATCGGCGGGATCATCGCGCGGCGAGGGCGTCGCGCAGGGCGCTCGCCATGGCATGGAGCGGCGGCTCGTGCCCGGTCATGAGGCGTACCTGCTCGGTCGCCTGGTGCAGCAGCATGTCGGTGCCCTCGGCGATGCTCCAGCCACGTTGCCGGGCGGCTCGCTGCAGCGGCGTCTCACCCGAGCCGTAGACGACGTCGAGGAGCACCGGCCCGGCCTCCGTCGGAGCGGTGGAGCGCGCTGTGGGCAGCCGGTCTAGCCCCGGCACCGACAGCGGAGGCACCGTGCTGACGACCACGTCGACCTCTGCAGCAGGGCCCCAGTCGCCCATCGGCACGACGTCGACCTGCACACCGGCCGCACGGGCCTGGGCCAGGGTGGCGGCACGCACGGCGTCCCGCACCATGAAGACCACCTCTGCGTCCGGCGCGGTCGCCGTCGTCACCGTGGCGAGGGCGGCCAGCGCGGAACGCGCGGTGGCACCCGACCCGACGACGAGCAGGCTGGACCAGCCCCGGGCGCCCGCGAGGCGTAGCGCCGTGGCGATGCCGTGCACGTCGGTGTTGTGCGCGGACCATCGCGAGGGGTCATCGGCCTCGCGCACCAGCGTGTTGGCCGAGCCGGTCGCCGCCGCCAGCGGGGTCACCAGCGACGCCGCCTCCAGGGCGACCTCCTTGAGCGGCATCGTGAGCGAGAGGCCCCGCCACGTCCCGTCCAGTGCCGCGAACTGGCTCGGAAAGGCGACGACGTCGACGTCACGACGGTCGTAGGACCATGCGTGCAGCCCCAGAGCGGCGTACGCGGCCCGGTGCAGCACCGGCGAGAGCGAGTGCTCGACGGGGCTGCCCCACACCGCGCAGCGGCGGGTGGGGCACTGCCCCTCGCTCAGCACTTGCCCTTGTTGTCGGCGCACCACTTCTGGAACTGCGCCACGTTGCGCTGGTGCTCCTCGTAGGTGGTGGCGAACTTCGTCTCGCCGGTGTCGAGGTTGACCGTCACGAAGTAGAGCCACGGCCCGGCGACCGGCTTGGCCGCTGCGCTGAGGGCGCTCTCCCCCGGGTTGGAGATCGGACCCGGCGGCAGGCCCGCGACCAGCCGGGTGTTGTAGGGGCTCTTGCTGTCGAGCATCGGCTGCGTCGGCACGCCGCGCTTCTTGAAGATGTAGTTCACCGTCGAGTCGAGACCCAGGGTCATCTTCTTGGTGAGGCGGTTCTCGATGACCCGGGCCACCTTCGCCTGGTCCCCCTGGGTCTTGGCCTCACCCTCGA
>Ga0308176_10002601_pt1 | contig 11419 bp, 13 predicted proteins | sample PhyCR2_3_FD_203890 | JGI IMG/M metagenome (GOLD analysis project Ga0308176, IMG submission 203890) | Soil microbial communities from UC Gill Tract Community Farm, Albany, California, United States - DLSLS.C.R2 | ecosystem: Environmental > Terrestrial > Soil > Agricultural land | place: USA... | reverse complement strand
CGCCGCTGATGCTGGAATGCGCGAAGAAGGATGCGAGCTACCAGGGTCATATCGTGAACACCGCCTCCATGGCCGGCCTGCTGAATCCGCCGACCATGGGCATCTACAACGTCTCCAAGCATGCGGTGGTGTCGCTGTCCGAATCCTTGTACCAGGACCTCAGGCTGGTGGACGCGCCGATCAGCGCATCGGTGCTGTGCCCTTATTTCGTGCCGACCGGGATCTCCGCTTCCCATCGCAACCGCCCGGATGAACTGAAGGAAAGCGCGCCGCTCACCGCCAGCCAGCGCGCCGCGCAGGTCATGTCGGACAAGGCGGTCAGCTCAGGCAAGGTATCGGCGGTGCAGGTGGCGGAATGGACTTTCGACGCGATACGCGACGACAGGTTTTATATCTATTCCCATCCCGACGCGCTGGGTAATGTGCGGCAGCGCATGGAAGAGATCATCAACCAGCAAAATCCAGGCGACCCTTACGCGGCCGTGCCGCATATCCGCGACATGCTGCGCGAGAAGCTCAAGGGCTGACGCGCAGGCTGCCGCCGCCACCCATCCATAGCGAAGGAGTTGCAATGTCCGCTGCAATCACCGCCGATCAGTACGCCGCGCTGTCCAATGGCACCCGCCTGCATTACGCCAGCGCCGGCGTCCGCGGCCGGCCGCTGCTGCTGTTCGTGCATGGCTTTCCGGAGTTTTGGTACGAGTGGCACGAGCAGCTCGCCGAATTCGGCCGGGACTATTACGCGGTCGCCCCCGACCTGCGCGGCTTCAACCTGTCGGACATGCCATCCGACCCGGCCCAGTACAAGGCCAGGCTCATCATCGATGACCTGCGGCTGCTGATCGCCGACCTCGGTTATGAGCAATGCGTGATGGTGGCCCACGACTGGGGCGGCGCAATCGCCTGGAGCCTGGCGCTGGCGCTGCCGCAACTGCTGTCGCGGCTGGTCATCATCAACGCGCCGCATCCCTATCTGTTCATGAAGGCGCTGGCGACCGACCCGGCGCAGCGCGCCGCCAGCGCTTACATGAACTGGCTGCGTTCCGAAGGCTCCGAACAGGCGCTGGCCAAGGACAACTTCGCGATGATGGAAGGACTGCTTTCCGGCATGGGCAAGTCGCCGGCGCCGTGGTTCGCCGGCGAAACGCGCGACCGATACCATGCCTGCTGGTCGCGCGGCCTGACCGGCGGCGTCAATTACTACCGGGCGTCGCCGCTGCATCCGCCAACCGGCGAACATCCGGGTCCGCTGCGGCTGCAGCAGCAGATGAAGGCGGAGGACTTTCGCATCAGGGTCCCGACCCTGGTGATCTGGGGCGAAAGCGATGTGGCGCTGCCCAAGAGCCTGCTGGAAGGCCTGGACACCGTGGTCGAAAACCTCGAATTGGTGCGCATACCTGAAGGGTCGCACTGGGTGGTGCATGAGCAGCCGCAGCGCATCAACAGCCTGATACGGCACTTCCTGCAGCGCTGACTAGGCAGTCGCCGGCCCTTATTTCGCGGGGGACAGGAACAAGGCTGGCGGCCACGCTACACACGTCTTAACACCCGTTCCTGATCTTCAGTGACCGGTGTACCATACCGCTTTTTTCCACGCATGGACCTTGATGAGCGTTCCGCCTGTTCCCCGGCCCGGCCTGGCCTCCCTGGTTTTGCCCACGCTGCTCGCAGTGCTGAGCGCCGGACCCGCGCATGCCGACGACGCCGGCGACATTGCCCGGCTCGCGCAAAGCGGCAGGGGCGAGGAAGCGCTCAGGCGCGTCGACACGGCGCTGGCCAGGCAGCCGCGCGACGCCCAGATGCGCTTCATGAAGGGCGTGATGCTGTCCGAATCACGGCCCGCGGAAGCGATCGCCATTTTCATCCGGCTCAACCAGGATTATCCCCGGCTGCCAGAGCCGTATAACAACCTGGCGGTGCTGTACGCATCCCTGGGGCAGTATGAGAAAGCCAGGGATGCCCTGGAAAAAGCGCTACGCACCAGCCCGGCGTATGCAACCGCCTACAGAAACCTGGGCGACATCCATGCCCGGCTGGCCAGCCAGGCCTATGACAGGGCCCTGCAAATCGAATCCGCCAAGCCCGGCGCCGGAGCCCGGCTGGCGCTGGTGCACAGCCTGGCCGCGCCGCCGGACCAGCCGGGAATGCCCGCGGCGGTCCCGGCAATGCCCGCGATCGCAAGCGCGCCGCTAAAGCCCGCGGTTCCACCCGCGCCGGCGGCCGGCATGCTGGCGGTGGCTCCGGTTGAAGTGGCCAGGGATGAAGCGCCGGACCCCGGTCCCCTGAACATCGCCGGACAGAAGCTCGCCGCCGGGCAGGCGGGCAGCGTGCCGCGCGCAACCGCCAGGGTGGAAGCCGCGCGACACCCGGCGGCTGGCGCCGGGGCGCCAGCGCTGCGGCTGGTGAAGGCGGACAAGCCGGATGCCGCTGCCAGGGAGGCGGCGCAGGAAGCCGAGGCCGGGAAGGATGCTGTCCTCAACGCCGTTAACGCCTGGGCAAAGGCCTGGAGCGCGCAGGATGTGCAGGCTTACCTGGCCCATTATGCGCAGGACTTCAATCCGCCCAAGGGCATCCCGCGCAAGGTCTGGATGGAAGAGCGGCGGGCGCGCATTGCCGGCAAGGGCCATATCAGCGTGGCCATCACCGCGCCGCAGGTCAGCCTGTCCGGAGACACCGCCACGGTGAGCTTTCGCCAGGTCTATGTGTCCGACCGGCTGAACTCGAACAGCCGCAAGACGCTGCAACTGGAACGCCAGCGCGGCAAATGGCTGATCACCCAGGAACGCACAGGCAACGGATGAGGCGGTCCTGCTTTTTGTCCGCCGCGCGCGGCCTTGCAGCGCTGGTGGCGCTGCTTGCGCTTGGGTGCGCCAGCGGGCCGGCGGCGGGCAGGGCGGCCCGGTCGGACCCGGACCTGATGCTGATCGAAGTCTACAAGGACCTTGGCGCGCGCCATCTGCGCGATGCGCTGAGCAGGGCCGACGCGCTGGTGGCCGCCTATCCGAATTTCCAGCTGGGGCACCTGATACGCGGTGACCTGCTGCTGATGCAGACGCACGAGGTCGACCGCCTGGGCGCGGTGGATGGCGCCGCCCCGGAAGCATTGGCAAGCCTGCGCCAGGAGGCCGTTGCGCGCATCCGGGCGCTGCATGAACGGCCCGACCCGGCACTGGTGCCGCGCGCGGTGCTGCAACTGCGCGCAGACCAGAAGCGGGTGCTGCTGGTGGACGCGCGCCGCTCCCGGCTTTATGTCTATCAGAATCAGCACGGCCAGCTGCGCTTCGAACGCGACTTCTATATCAGTCAAGGCAAGCTCGGGGTTAACAAGGCCAGGGAAGGCGATCAAAGAACTCCGCTCGGCGTGTATTACATCACCGGCCGGCTGCCGGGGCGCCGCCTGCCTGACCTGTACGGCGTCGGGGCGCTGCCGATCAGTTACCCCAATGAGTGGGACACGCTGCATGGCCGCGACGGTTCCGGCATCTGGCTGCATGGCACGCCGGCGCGCAATTACAGCCGGCCGCCGTTGTCATCCGACGGCTGCGTGGTGCTGACCAACCCCGACCTGCGCATAATTTATGCAACTATCGAGATAGACAAAACCCCCATTGTCATCGCCCGGGAGGCAAGATTCAGCACGGCAGCGCAGGTGGATGAAGACCGCAGGCAAGCGCAGGGGCTGGTGGAACGCTGGCGCGCGGCGCTGCAGGACCGGGACTTCGCGCGGCTGGCCGCCTTGTATTCGCCGCGTTTTCATGCTGAACGGGACGAGGCGCTCAATGACTGGCTGGCGCGTCAGAGCCTGGCGCTGGAGCGGCTGCGCAATCCGGCCATTACGCTGCGCGAACTCAGCCTGTTCCGTTATCCCGATGACGAGGAACTCATTGTCGCCAGCTTTACGCAGGAGGCAAGGGTTGGCCGTCGCCGTCTGCTGAGCCGCAGGCGCCAGTACTGGGCGCACGAAGGCGGCGGCTGGAAAATCGTCTCGGAGACCAGTTTGCCGCGATGATGGAAAGCGGCGTCATCAATCCAACCATGCATTATTCAAGGAAGCTCCATGGCACATAGCGATTTTTCCTTCTTTCACAGGCTGCGCGTGCGCTGGGCTGAAGTCGACATGCAGGCTATCGTCTTCAACGGCCATTACCTGACTTATTTCGACGTCGCCTTCACTGAATACTGGCGCGCCACCGGCTTGCCCGACGTCCTTCAGCAGGCGGCCGCCGGCCAGGAAATGTTCGCCCGCAAGGCGACCATCGAATACCATGCGCCGGCCCGCTTCGACGACCTCCTGGACATCGGCGTGCGCTGCGCCGCTCTGGGCCGCAGCTCCATGCGCTATGCGCTTGAAATCTTTCGCGGCGAAGAGCGACTGGTGTCGGGCGAACTGGTGTATGTCTATGCCGATGTGGCCGCCCGCAAAGGCGTTGCGGTGCCGGAGGACTGGCGCGCCGCCCTGTGCGCGCTGGAGAAAGTGCAACCGGGCGCCCAATGAAACCAACCATTACCGTCGCCCCCTGGGCGCAGCAGCGGGAAGCGGCGAGCGCGCTGCGCCACCAGGTGTTTGTGGTCGAGCAGGGCGTGCCGGAAGCGCTGGAGCTGGATGATATGGATGCCGTGTCCCTGCACGCGGTGGCGTATGTCGGCGGAGAAGCGCTTGCCACCGGCCGCCTGCTGCCAAACGGCCACATCGGCCGGATGGCGGTGCGGCGCGATGCGCGCGGCGCCGGCATGGGCAGCGCGGTGCTACGCGCGCTGATGGAGCGGGCGCGGCAGCGCGGCGACCGCGAGGTGGTGCTGAATGCGCAACTGACGGCGCAGGATTTCTACGCGCGCCATGGTTTCGAGCCGGAAGGCGATATCTTCATGGACGCCGGGATCGAACACATCGCAATGCGCCATAGATTTTTTCCTGAATGACAGGGGCATCCGACACGCCGCCCGAAGCCTGCCGCTCGGTCAGCTGGGCGCTGCCATCCTGCAGCAGTTGCACGATGGTGGAGCAGCGGGTGCCATAACCCGGCGATTCAATGAACACCGGCGACAGCGTGCGCTCCCATTCCAGCGGCACGCCCGTATCGGGCAGGCGGCAATCGCTGGGGCGGGTGGTGTCGCTCAGCATGTCGAAGTACGCGTCCGCCGGCGCGCCTTGGCACAGCAGGCTGGCGAACTCAGCCTTGGTGCGCGTGACCTTGGGCCACGGCGTGTCGAGGAAGGCGTTCGATATGCCAAAGATGCCATGCGGCAGCGGCATGCCATTGCGCGGGTCGTCGGTTTGCGCGTTGGTGTACCAGATCAGTTCGGCGCCATCGCAAACCAGCAGGTTGAAACCGTTGAATCGGCCGGCGTCAGCGGAGATCGCCTCGATGTAGTCGGCGGCGCTGTCGCTGCCGGCCAAAAAGTCGGACACCAGCGCCCCGCGCGATGGTGCATCGGCGCGCTGCGCCCGCGGGTTGCGGACATTGGTCAGCGCGGCAAAGCGACCGCCGCGGGTAATGCCCAGCCAGGTGCCGTTACCGCGCAGGTCCCGTCCAGCGTACACCTCGGGCTGATCGGCCCACCAGTGCGCCGGCAATGCCGGCCGCTCGTAGAATTCATCCCGGTTGGCGGCCGCCAGCAAGGAAAGGCCAGGGATAACCTGCCATGCAAAAACAATCAGGCACATGCTTCCATATCCACGAAAATTTCGGTGTGGCGGCCGCCGGTGCCGCCGCTGATCAGCGCCGCTATGCCACTGTCATGCACCGCCTCGGCCAGCGCCGCCTCGAAGCCGGTCGGTACCCGGGAATAGACTTCCATCCATGTCTGGAAGCCGTCCCGTTCGCCGGGACGGCGCTTCAGTGTGGCGGCGACGCCGTGGCGCGCCGTCAATGCGGCCTGCAGCGCGCGGACCCTGGGCGCCAGTTCCGCGCTCGCCGCGCCGCTGACCTTGTAATAGATATACAGGTCCATGCTCAGGTCGGATCGGTCAGCGCATACGGCAGGCTGCCGATCTGCAGAACGGGGCCGGAAGCTGATCCCAGCCGGATTTCGGCGCCTTGGTCCAGCACCGCGGTTTTCAGTTCCACCAGGCAGTGAGTCTGGTCGCCGCTGGTTTCCGCGTTCACCACCTGGCCGCATGGCTGCTCGGGATCGGTGCTGGCATACACTTCGGCGCCGGGAAGCACGCCGCTGGCTTGCACCACTGCTGGCAGCATGCGGCGCTTGAGCTTGCCGAGATACTGGCTGCGGGCAACAATTTCCTGGCCGGGGTAGCATCCCTTGCGGAAGTTGACTCCGCCTATGACCTCGAAATTGATCATCTGCGGCACAAACTGTTCCTGCGTTTCCCGCACCACCAGGGGGATGCCGGCACGGATATCGAGCAGACGCCAGGCGGAGACGCCGGCCGGCTGCAGTGCCTGCACCAGTTGCGGCCAGGCCCGCTGCGCGGTTTCAACCGGGGCCATCCACTGAAAACGCGCGGTTTCGTCCGCGTCCGGCAGCCGGATCAGGGTCCCGGCCTCGCCATGCGCAACAGCGTAGGGCGCCGCCGGCAGCTGGGCAAACCATGGCGCAAGGGCGGCCGCGGCGCGCGGGCCGGCCAGCCCCAGCGCTACCAGGCTGTCGCTTACGTCCGCGAGCTTGACCTTGGCGCGCAGAATGAACATCTGCAGCCGCTTCTGCACGGCGGGTTGGATTTCGCGCGGCAACTGCAGGTAGATCGCATCGGCCGATTTCCAGGCCAGCATGGTGGCCAGCAAGCGGCCCTTCGGGGTGCAGTAACCGGCAAGCCGTGCTTCGGATTGACTCAGTGTCTGCACATCGTTGGTCAACTGGTTATGAAGAAATGCGGCGGCATCGTCGCCGCTGGCCGCGATCAGGCCAAGATGAGTCAGCGGCGCGACGAAGTTCTGGCCGGCAGGCTGGTCATCGTGGAAACCGATCACCTCCGGCGCGGTCGATGCAGTAAGGCGGCCGCCATTGGCCGCGAGGAAGTCCAACCAGGCTGTGGTGCTAGGGCTCATGGGATTAGTTGGTTGACAGAGTCAGCGATTATCATGACGGCTCGATTATAGTGGCGTCAGAAAAACGCGTTCGATTGTCCACGGATTTGACCAGGCGAAATGTGGTGAAAAAGTTTCTTTCAGTAATAGTTGTATTCCTGGCCCTGCTCGCTTCGGCGTTTTTTTATTGGGCTGGCCAGCCGATTATCAAGAAGGGCGGGGAAACGGTTGCTTTCACGATCGAGCCCGGCAGTGGGGTGCGCGGCGCCGCCGAGCAGGTGGCGCAAGCGGGCGCGCCGGTGCAGCCATTGCTGCTTGAAGCGCTGGCGCGACTTTCCGGCAAGGCTGGCAAGATCAAGGCCGGCAGCTACGAACTGGCGCCGGGCGCATCGCCGCGGCGCCTGATAGACCAATTGGTGCGCGGCGAATTCGCCCAGTATGCGCTCGTGGTGATCGAAGGCTGGACATTCCGCCAGATGCGCGAGGCGGTGGCCGGTCACCCGGCGCTGAAGCACGATACGGTCAATCTCAGCGACGCCGAATTGCTCGCCAAGGTGGCGCCCGACTATCCGCAGCCGGAAGGCCTATTCTTCCCTGACACATACCTGTTTGCGAAAGGCGCCAGCGACCTGCAGGTCTACCGGCGCGCCCATGCGCTGCTGCAAAAGCGGCTGGAAGAAGGCTGGGCCAACCGGGCGCCCGGCCTGCCGTACAAAACGCCGTATGAAGCGCTGATCATGGCATCCATCGTGGAAAAGGAAACCGGGCAGAAGGCCGAGCGCGATATGATTGCCGGCGTGTTCGTCAACCGCCTGCGGCAGGGCATGCTGCTGCAGACCGACCCGACCGTGATTTATGGCATGGGCGAGCGTTACCACGGCAATATCCGCAAGCGGGATTTGCAGGCCGACACGCCTTACAACACATATTTGCGCACCGGCCTGCCGCCAACGCCGATAGCGCTGCCTGGCGCCGCCGCGCTGGCGGCGGCCTTGAACCCGGCGCGCACCGATGCCTTGTATTTTGTGGCGCGGGGCGACGGCACCAGCCATTTTTCCGGCAGCCTGAACGAGCACAACCAGGCGGTCAATAAATACCAACGTTGAGAATCGACCAGAATTTATGACAAAGGGCAAATTCATTACTTTCGAAGGCATAGACGGCGCCGGAAAATCCACCCATCTTTCCTTCGTCGCATCATTGCTCCACGATCATGGCCACACTGTGATCACCACCCGCGAGCCCGGCGGCACGCCGCTGGGAGAGCAGTTGCGCAGTCTGCTGCTGCGCGAAAAGATGCACCTGGAAACCGAGGCCTTGCTGATGTTCGCATCGCGCCGGGAACACCTGGCCCAAGTGATAGAACCGGCGCTGGCGCGCGGCGACTGGGTAGTTTCGGACCGGTTTACCGACGCATCCTTCGCTTATCAGGGCGGGGGGCGGCACCTGGAACGCCGCAAACTCGAGGTGCTGGAGCAGTGGGTGCATCCGCACCTGCAGCCGGACCTGACGTTGCTATTCGACGTCCCGCTCGAGGTCGCCCGCGCCAGGCTCAACAAATCGCGCGACCTGGACCGTTTCGAACAAGAGCAGGCCGACTTCTTCGCCGCCACCCAGGCCGAGTACCGACGTCGCGCGGCGCAGTTTCCGGAGCGGTTCAGGATCATAGAGACTGTAAAGCCAGTAAACGAAGTAAATCAAGATATTGCGCGTATTATCGAAGAATTTTCATTAACTTGAGAATGCCTGCATAAGCTACTGATACAAATAGAAAAAGAGCGCAATCTTCATGTGTTTTCTCAATAATGCCTCGGCGGTAAATTCACCCAGATGAGCGAGCAATTACTTCCATGGCAATCAGCCGTCTGGAGCCAACTGATGCAGATGCGGGACCGCTTTCCGCATGCAGTGTTGCTGCATGGTCCCGAGGGCATAGGCAAGACCCGGTTCGCGGAGAGCCTGGCGCAGTCGCTGCTGTGCGAGGCGCCGCAACCGGATGGGCAGGCTTGCGGCAAATGCCTGGCCTGCGGCTGGTTCATGCAATATGCGCATCCCGACTATCGCCGCGTGCGGCCAGAGAACCTGGATGAAGCGGCCGGCGAAACCGAGGAAGCTGAAGCCGAGGGCGTGAAAACCGCGAGGGCCAGCAAGGCGGCTTCCAAGGAGATCAAGATCGAGCAAATCCGGGCGCTGTCGGATTTCATGAATGTTTCCACGCACAGGCGCGGGCGACGCGTGGTGCTGCTGCATCCAGCCGAAGCGCTCAATACGGTTGCCGCTAACTCCCTGCTGAAAACTCTCGAGGAACCGCCGCCGGCAACGGTATTCCTGCTGGTCAGCCATCATATTGACCGCCTGCTCCCTACTATCCTGTCACGCTGCCGCAAGCTTGCGATGGCCATGCCGGCCAGCGCCCAGGCGCTGGCCTGGCTGTCTGGGCAAGGCGTGCCCGACGCAGCCAGCTGGCTTGCCGAGCAGGGCGGCGCGCCATTGGCCGCGCTGGCCCAGGCACAGGCCGGGTCCAGGGAGGCTGTCGACGCCTTGCTCGCGCATCTGGCGAAGCCGACGGCCGACATGGTGCTGAAAACGGCGGACCGGCTGCAGAAAACGTCGCCGTCCGACGTCACTTCCTGGGTGCAGCGCTGGTTGTATGACGTGTTTTCAGTCAAGTTTTCCGGAAAGATCCGTTATTATCCGAAATACCGCCAGGAAATTGATGCTCTCGCGGCGCGCGCCGATACGTGGCGCCTGCTGGCAGTGCTGAAGTCAGTCAATGACCGGCGGGCGATTTCAGACCATCCGCTGTCGCCGAAGCTGTTTATCGAGGACATGCTGCTGGATTACTCCACCGTTTTTGCATAGGTTTCCCATGGCAGAAGCCAGCGGCAGCGTGCCGCCCCGTCCCTCCGTCCTGTCGCTTGCCGTGAAGGAAAAAGCGGCGCTGTACGCCGCCTACATGCCATTTCTTGCGAATGGCGGCATTTTTGTGCCGACCAGTCGCAACCATAAGGTCGGCGATGAAATCTATCTGATCCTGTCCCTGATGGATGACACCAGTAAATACCCGATTGCCGGGAAAGTGGTGTGGGTCACTCCGGCTGGCGCGCATAACAACAAGGCGCAGGGCATAGGGCTGCATTTTCCCGCCGATGAAAGCGGGTTGCGGGTGCGCCAGCGTATCCAGGAAATTTTAGGGGCCGCCATTACTTCTTCCCGCGCCACCCATACCATGTAGGACCTGGCGCGGTAGAAGGGCAGATCAACTCGCGCCGGCAAGTCCGCCTGGCATTGCGTACAATGACGGCCCATGTATATCGATTCCCACTGCCACATCAACTTCCCGGAACTGGCTGCCCGTCTGCCGGACATCTTCAAGCGCATGGGGGAAAACCAGGTCAGCCATGCGCTCTGCGTATCGGTGGACCTGCCGGATTTTCCACAGGTGCTGGACCTGGCTGAACGCTATCCGAATGTCTACGCTTCAGTCGGGGTCCATCCCGACTACCCTGATACGCCCGAGCCATCGGTGGAAGACCTGGTGCGTCTGTCCGATCACCCGAAAATCGTCGCGATCGGCGAGACCGGCCTTGATTATTACCGCCTTGAAGGCGACCTGGAATGGCAGCGCGAGCGTTTCCGCACCCATATCCGGGCATCGCGGGCGACCGGCAAGCCGCTGATCATCCACACCCGTTCCGCCGCCGACGACACCCTGCGCATCATGCGCGAGGAAGGCGCGGGCAGCAATGCCGGCGGTGTCGCCGGCGTCATGCATTGCTTTACCGAGTCCCAGTCGGTGGCCGAAGCGGCGATCGAGATGGGCTTTTACATCTCCTTTTCCGGGATTGTCACCTTCAAGAGCGCGCGCGACCTGCAGGCGGTGGCGCGCGCGATCCCGTTGGAGCGCATGCTGATCGAAACCGATGCGCCCTACCTGGCGCCGGTCCCGTTTCGCGGCAAGACCAATGAGCCGGGATTTGTCCGGCATGTGGCCGAATTCATCGCCGCCTTGCGCGGCGAGCCGCTGGAGCGGGTAGCGCGCCAGACCACCAGCAATTTCTTCGATCTTTTCAGGGTGCCCGAATCCAATGCAGCAGAAACCCAGCATGTCTGAGTCCAGCGCCGGACTGTCGCGCCGCCGCTTTTGCCAGGCGCTTGCCGCGCTGGCCGCAGTGCTGTGCATGCCGCGCCTGGCCTTGGCCGGCGCTTACGACGAGTATTTCAAGGCGGTGAAGCTGGACTTGCCTGCCCAGGTCAGCAGCCTGCTACGGCGCGGCATGGACCCGAATACCGTGGAGCCGGAGCGCGGCGACACCGGGCTCATCCTGGCGCTGAGGGAGGGCTCGGCCAAGGTATTTGACCTGTTACTGCATACCAGGGACGTCAATCTCGACGCGCGCGCCCGTAATGGCGACACCGCTCTGATGATCGCC
>Ga0308176_10002600_pt1 | contig 11419 bp, 10 predicted proteins | sample PhyCR2_3_FD_203890 | JGI IMG/M metagenome (GOLD analysis project Ga0308176, IMG submission 203890) | Soil microbial communities from UC Gill Tract Community Farm, Albany, California, United States - DLSLS.C.R2 | ecosystem: Environmental > Terrestrial > Soil > Agricultural land | place: USA... | reverse complement strand
ATGCTCGAGACACGCCTCGACAACGTCGTCTACCGGCTCGGCTTCGCCGCCTCGCGCGCGCAGGCCCGCCAGCTCGTCCGCCACGGCCACTTCCAGGTCAACGGCCGCCGCGTGAACATCCCCAGCTACCAGGTGCGCCCCGACGACATGATCTCGCTCAAGTCGGGCAGCCCGGCCGAGCAGGTCGTCCGCGACGCCACCGACCTGACCGCCTCCGTGACGCCGTGGCTCCAGGCCGACCACGACGGCCTCACCGGCAAGGTGCTCAAGTGGCCGGAGCGCGAGGAGATCGACACGCCGGTCCAGGAATCGCTCATCGTCGAGCTTTACTCGAAGTAGAAAGGAACGAATGGCAGTCAGAACCAGCTTGATGGAGTTCCAGATCCCGCGGATCGTCCACGAAGAGGTCGAGGACAACCGCGGTGTCTTCGTGATCGAGCCGCTCGACCGCGGCTTCGGCTACACCTTCGGCAACTCGCTGCGCCGCGTGCTGCTCTCCTCGCTGGAGGGCGCCGCAGTCACCTCGGTCAAGATCGAGGGCGTCGCGCACGAGTTCACCACCCTGCCTGGCGTCCGCGAGGACGTGACCGACATCCTGCTCAACTTCAAGAACCTGATCTGCCGGCTGCACGGCGAGTCGCCGGAGATCGAGGTGCGCCTGACCAAGAAGGGCGCGGGCGCGGTCAAGGCGTCCGACATCGAGGCTCCGGCCGAGCTCGAGATCCTCAACCCGGACCTCGAGATCGCCAACCTCTCCGACAAGGGCAGGCTCGAGGTGACGCTCACGATCGGCCGCGGCCGCGGCTATGTACCGGCCGAGCTGAACCGTGGGCCCGAGCACACCATCGGCGTGATCCCGATCGACTCGATCTTCTCGCCGGTGCGACGCGTCTCGTACGACGTCGAGGCCGCCCGCGTCGGCCAGCGCACCGATTACGACAAGCTGCGGATCGACATCACCACGGACGGCTCGATCGACCCCCGCGACTCGATCGGCCAGGCCGCCGAGATCCTGATCCGCCAGCTTGCTATCTTCACCGACCTCGACCGGATCGAGGGCTTCGGCGAGCAGGCAGCCGCCGAGGCGCAGGCCGAGCCGGCCCTCGCGCACGGGATGGAGAACTTCCCGATCGAGGAGCTCGAGCTGGGCGTGCGCTCGTACAACTGCCTCAAGCGGGTCGGCATCGAGACGATCGGCGACCTGGTCACGAAGTCCGAGAACGAGCTCGCCGCGATCCCGAACTTCGGCAAGAAGTCGATCGAAGAGGTCAAGGAGACGCTCGCGACTCACGGCCTCAACCTCCGCGGCGAGGACGGTTCCGCCGCGTGAGGCACCGCCGGTCCGGACGCAAGCTGGGCCGCGACGCCTCGCACCGCAAGGCGCTCTACGCGAACCTCGCGAGCGCGCTGATCGAGCACGGCCGCATCAAGACCACCGCTGCGAAGGCCAAGGAGGTCAAGCCCATCGCCGAGCAGATGATCACGCTCGGCAAGCGGGGCGGCGTGCACGCGCGGCGGCAGGCGCTCGCCTACCTGCGCTCGCAGGACGTCGTGCACAAGCTCTTCAGCGACGTCGGCCCCCGCTTCGCCGACCGGCCGGGCGGCTACTCGCGGATCATCCGCATCGGCCCGCGGCCCGGCGACGCGGCCGAGATGGTCTACCTCGAGCTCGTCGACTTCCTCCCGGAGCCCCCGCGTGAGCGGCCGGCCCGCGTCGAGCGCGAGGAAGAGCCGGTCGAGGCCGAAGCCGTTTCCTAGGCGGTTCCGAGCGCGGCGCTGACGCCCGCGATCACGACGCCGCCGAGTGTGATCGAGGCAAACGAGCGGGCGAAGCTCGTGTCGAAGAAGCGCCAGCGCAGCCACGCGAGCGCGACGAGCTCGATCGCGACGACCACGATCGCCGCGATGATCGCCACGTGGTAGGTCGGGATCAGGAACGGCAGCGTGTGCAGGATGCCGCCGATGAACGTCCCGACGCCGGTGATCGTGCCGCGCATATAAGGATTGCCCCGGCCCGTCAGCTCGCCGGTGTCGGAGAGCCCCTCCGAGAACGCCATGCTGACGCCGGCGCCGATCGCCGTTGCGACGCCGGCGATGAAGGCAGTGCCGGTGTCGTGGGTGTGCAGCGCGATCGCGAAGATCGGGGCGAGCGTGGAGAGGGAGCCGTCGATCAGGCCGATCATCGCCGGCTGGACGCGCTGCAGGAGGAACTGATGATCGGTCATGACTAGATTATATCAAACAAGTCGCAAGTCACTAGAGCATAAGGCACGCCTTACAAACAGCTTGAGGGCGGCCTGACGTGCGGCTGAGGCTAACGCTGGAGTACGACGGCACCGGCTTCCGCGGCTGGGCCGCACAGCCCGGGCTGCGCACCATCGAGGGTGTGCTGCAGGAGGCGCTGAGCGATGTCTTCGAGGCCTGGTCGGAGCTGCGGGTCGCGGGACGGACCGACACGGGCGTGCACGCGCTCGCCCAGGTCGCTTCGGTCGAGGTCGAGGGCGGCGCGCCGTTCCAGCGCGCGGCCCCGGCGCTGAACGCCAGGCTGCCCGACGACGTGGCCGTGAGCGCCGCAGAGCCGGCGCCGCCGGACTTCGACGCGCGATACCTCGCCCGCGCTCGCAGCTACCGCTACCGGGTCTACCGCCGTGCCGCGCGCTCGTCGTTCGAGGTACGGCGCTCCTGGTGGTATCCGTACCCGATCGACGAGGAGCAGCTCGCCGAGTCGGCCGACCTCCTGCTCGGCGAGCACGACTTCCGTGCCTTCACGCCGTCAGAAACGCAACACAAGGTCCTCACCCGAACGGTCCAGTCGGCGCTGTGGCACCGGCGCGCGGATGCCCTCGAGCTCGAGATCACGGCGGACTCGTTCCTGCGCCACATGGTGCGGACGCTCGTCGGCACGATGATCGAGCAGTCGCCGAACGAGCTGAAGCAACTGCTCGAGGGCGGGCACCGCAGCGACGCAGGCACGACCGCTCCGCCGTGGGGCCTCTACCTGGTTTCCGTCCGCTACTAGCTCGCTAGGATCGAAGCGGTGGCGACGAGGACGCAAAGGGATGCTCAACGGCGGCTCGACGAGCTGCGCGACCAGGTCGACCACCACCTCCACCGCTACCACGTGCTCGACGAGCCGGAGATTTCGGACGCCGAGTACGACCGGCTCTACGACGAGCTGAGGGCGCTCGAGGAGGAGCATCCGGACCTGATCGCGCCGGACTCGCCGACTCAGCGAGTTGGCGCCCCGCCGAGCGAGCGCTTCCAGAAGGTGCAGCACCTGACGCCGATGGGCTCGCTCGAGAAGGTGACCGACGACGAGAGCCTGCTGAAGTGGGCCGACGACGTGCGCAAGCGCCTCGACTCCGACGAGCCGGTCGCCTACGTGATCGAGCCGAAGATCGACGGGCTGGCGGTCAACCTCACGTACGAGGAAGGACGCCTCGTGCGCGGCGCAACGCGCGGCGACGGCGTGCAGGGAGAGGACGTGACGGTCAACCTGCGCACGATCCCGTCCGTGCCGCTGAAGATGCGCGGCGACGGTCACCCGCCAGTCGCGGAGGTGCGCGGCGAGGTCTACATGCCGCTCGCGGGTTTCCGCGAGCTGAACGAGCGCGTCGCCGAGCTCGGCCAGAAGCTCGCGCCGAACCCGCGCAACGCGGCCGCCGGGTCGCTGCGCCAGAAGGACTCTTCGATCACCGCCTCTCGGCCGCTCGCGGTCTGGGTCTATGGGCTGGGTGCGCGCGAAGGCGTGCAGCTCGCGTCGCACTGGGAGGAACTCGAGTGGCTGCGCGAGCACGGTTTCCGCACGAACCCGTTCGCCGAGCGGCTCGAGACGATCGAGGAGGTGGCAAAGCGCAGCGCCGAGTGGGAGCACAGGCGCACCGAGCTCGACTATGAGATCGACGGGATCGTGATCAAGGTCGACTCGCTCGAGCAGCAGGCGGTGCTCGGCGCGTTGCACTCGCGTCCGCGCTGGTCGCGCGCGTTCAAGTGGGCGCCGATGACCGCGGAGACGACGCTGAACAAGATCGCGATCCGCGTCGGCCGGACGGGCGCGCTCAATCCGTGGGCGATGCTCGAGCCGGTGCAGGTCGGCGGCGTCACCGTCTCGCGCGCGACGCTGCACAACGAGGAGGACATCAACCGTAAGGACATCCGCGAGGGCGACCGTGTGATCGTCCAGCGCGCCGGCGACGTGATCCCGCAGATCGTCGGTCCGGCGGGCGAGCACGCCGACGGCACGAAGGCGTTCAAGATGCCGAAAAAGTGCCCGCTTTGCGGGGCGAACATCGTCAAGCCCGAAGGCGAGGCGATGCATCGCTGCCCGAACCGGGCGTGTCCGTCGCGGGGCCTCGAGACGTTGATCAACTGGGTACAGGGGCCGGCCGACATCGAGGGCGTCGGCGAGCAGCTGATGCGGCGGCTCTGGGAGCTCGCGCTCGTGCGCTCGCTGCCGGATCTCTACCGGCTGACGAAGGAGCAGCTGCTCGAGCTGGACGGCTTCGCCGACAAGAGCGCTTCGAACACGATCGAGGCGATCGAGCTTTCGAAGCGAACGCCGTTTTCACGCGTGCTGCTCGGGCTCAACATCCCGGACGTCGGCTGGGTCACGGCACAGAGCCTGGCGCGACACTTCGGTTCGGTCGACAAGCTCGCGGCCGCCACGCAGGAAGAGATCGTCGAGGTCGAAGGTATCGGGCCCGAGCGCGCCGAGGCGATCGTCGAGTGGTTCGCGGACGACGACAACCGCGCTTTGGTCGAAGAGCTGCGCCAGCTCGGCCTGCGCTTAGAGGCCGGCCCGGAGGAGCGGCCCGTCGAGGGCCCGCTGAGCGGCTCGACCTACGTGATCACCGGCACGCTCGAGGGCTTCAGCCGCGACGAGGCGCGCAAGGCCCTCGAGGCCAAGGGCGCGAAGGTCGCCGACTCCGTCTCGAAGAAGACGACGGGCGTCGTCGTCGGCGAGAGCCCGGGGTCGAAGGCCGCGAAGGCCGAGCAGCTCGGCGTGCCGGTGCTCGACGAGGCCGCGTTGAAGAAGCTAGTGCGCAGCTAGCGCGGTCGCGAAGCGGTCTTGGGCGCGCCGCGCCCAGTAGGACGAGACGGGGCTGCCGTTCTGGAGCACCGAGAAGACGTAGTGGCGCTTGACGTACCCGGAGAGTGCCGAGGCGAGGGAGGTCGTGCCGGTCTTCGCCTGCACGTTGCCGCGGGCTGGCGGCGTGCGCATCCGGTCGGCGAGCGTCCCGCTCCTGCCGGCGACCGGCAGCGCGGCGAGCAGGTACGGGCGCACGCCGGGATCGGCCCAGGCGGCCCGCAGCAGGCCCGAGAGCGCCCGCGCGGTCAGGCGGTCGAGCGAGGAGAGCCCGGAACCGTCGATCAGCCGCACGCCGCCGAGCGGTACGCCTGCGTCGGCGAGCGCCGCGCGGACGATCTCCGCACCGCCGGCGCTCGTGCCCGCCTCACCGCCGGCGGCACCCAGCTGCTTGAGGAGCAGCTCCGCCGTGAAGTTGTCGCTGACGCGGCCCATCCAGGCGACGATCTGCGAGAGCGGGGCCGACTCGACCGAGGCGAGCGGCACGTCGTCGTCCCGTTGCGTGCCGTGGCCCGCGCCGGTGACCGTCACTCCGGCGCGGCGCAGCGCGTCGCCGAACAGGAGCGCTGCGGCGAGCGCGGGGTCGCGCGAGGTGCGGCCGAGGTAACGGCCCCGGTCGACCGTCAGGGCCGAGAGCGGCGGGCACTCGTTCACGTAGAACCACGACTTCCAACCGGCCCCGGTGCGGCGAGCGTCGAAGAACGACTCGTCGGCGAAGACGCCGCGCGTCACCTTGCGGATCCCGGCCGCCCGCACCTGCCGCGCCAGGGCGGCGAGGCCCGCGCTCGAAAGCGTCGGGTCGCCGTGACCGACGAGCTGCAGGCTCCCACGCCAGGTCGTGCCGTCCTGCTCGCCGCGTCCGAGGACGTCGGTCGAGATCCTGAAGCTGGAACCCAGCGCGACGAGCGCGCCATAGGCAATCGCGAGCTTCTCGTTGGAGGCGGGTACCAGCGGGAGCGCGTCGTGCTCGGAGAAGACCGTCTCGCCGGTCTGCAGGTCGATCGCCACCGCCCCTGTGCGGGCCTGCGAGACGTGGGGCACCACGAGCGCGCGGGCCAGGCGCTTGGACAGTGGCGAGTCGCCTGCGCCGGCGGGAGCGGCAAGGAAGAGCGCCACCACGACGGCGACGACCGGCAGACGGCGGCGGGTCATCCGAGGCATTCTTCGGAGTGCCGCTACCGCCGTCAAGTCTGGGCCTCGGCGCGCACGCGGATAGGCCGCGCGGCCCTTGTTCCGCCGACGACATCCCCCCGATAATCGATCAGATGCCACCGGAGGCGCTCCCCGCACTCCTCGAGCAGATCGACGAGCTGCTCGCCGAGCCGGCTGAAGAGCCGGCCAGCCTCGCGCGCCTCGAACGGACGCTGACCGACGGCTACGCCTACGCGCTGGAGCTCGAGTCCGAGCGCTGGCGGGTCGAGCAGCGCATGTCCGAGCTCGCGGGCGAGCTGGACGAAGGCGACCAGGAGCTGAAGGCCAGGGAGCTGGCGCTGCTCTCCGACAGGCTCGCCAAGAACGCCAGCACCCTGTCGGGCCTGCGCGGCACACTCACGCGCCTGCGGGCCCACACCAGCGCTACGAGATCCGGGCTCTAGACCAGGCCGCTGCGGACCGCGTAGACCGCCGCCTGGATACGGTTCTCGATCTGCAGCTTCATCAGGATGTTCGAGATGTGGTTCTTGACCGTCTTCGGGCTGATGTGCAGCTGCGCCGCGATCATCGCGTTGTCGTTGCCGGCCGCGATCAGCTTGAGCACGTCGAGCTCGCGATCCGAGAGCTCCGCGCGGATCGTCTCTGCCGCTTCCGGTGAGATCGCGGTGGCGCGAACCTGCTGCAGGACCTTGCCTGCGATCGCAGGCGAGACGAGCGACTCACCGACCGACGCGGCGACGATTCCGCGGATCAGCTCGTCCACGGACGCGTCCTTGAGCAGGTAGCCGCAGGCGCCCGCCAGGATCGCATGCAGCACGTCGTCGTCCTGGTCGGAGATCGTCAGCACCAGGACGCGCGTGAGCGGCGCGAAACCGTGGATCTGGCGGATCGCCTCGATCCCGGTCATGCCGGGCATGTTCAGGTCCATCACGACCACGTCGGGGGCGAGCTCGCGCACGAGGCGAACGGCGTCAGCGCCCTGGCTGGCCTCGCCGGCGATCTGCACGCCGCGCTCCTCGAGCAGGTTGCGCAGACCGGTCCGGAAGAGGTCGTGGTCGTCGACGAGCAGCACGCGAACGCGACTGGCGGTGCGCTCGTCCTCGAGTTGCACGGTTTCGCTCACGACTACCCCCCTTGGAGCAGAGAGAAGTCTAGTCAGTGCAGCGAGATCGTGACGGTGCGGCGGCCCCAGGCGCGCGCCTGGGCGACCGTCGGGAACCAGAGGTCGATCGTCGCGCCCTGGATCGCCGAGCCCGTGTCGGCTGCCACGCCGGACCCGTAGCCTGGGATCGTCAGGCGCGTGCCGAGCGGGATCACGCTCGGATCGACGGCGACGACGCCCCAGCCGGTCGGCGCGCCGGTGGCGGTGCGGCCGTGCATCGAGTAGCCGGTGGCGGAGACCGTCAGCGAGCGGCCTCCCGGAGCGATCGGGATCGGCGCCGAGGGCTCCGTGGGGGACACGGCCGCGACCTCGCGGGCCTTCGCCTCCACCGCGAGCGCCTGCTGCCGGTACGCGGCGATTCCGGCCGCGTTCAACTTCTGCCGGCTCGCCAGCGTCGCCAGGTACGAGGCGCGCTGCGAGCGGGATTGTTCGAGCACGAGCGTCGACTGCGAGGCCTCCTGCGCGAGGCTGAGCAGGTCGCGCTCTTTCGCCGCGAGCTTCCGCGAGAGGGCCGTGGCTGTGTGCTTTGCCTGCCGTGTCTGCTCGATCACGACGCGGTCCTGGTCGGCGACCCGGTCGAGCGAGTCGAGGTTCCCGAGGGCGTCCGCGATCGAGGTGGCGCCGAGCACGACCGCCAGCGGATCGCTGTCGCCCTGCTCGTACAGGAGCGCCAGCCTGGAGGCGAGCGACCGCTCCGAGGCCTTCAGCGTGTGCTGAGCCACGCGCAGGCGCTGGTGTGCGGCGGAGAGCTCGCCCTTTACCTCGGCGGTTCGGATCCGCAGCGTCACGAGTCGCGCGCGCTCGCGCGCGAGCCGCGCGTCGAGCGAGTACAGCTCCAGCACGACACCGCGTGAACGGGCCGCGAGGTCGGCGTTTTGCCGGGTGAGCCTCGAAGCGTGCTCGCGCGGAGCGGAGCTCGAGTCCGCGGCGACGGTCGCCGCGGGAACCAGTCCGAGAGCAAGCAGGGCTCCGAGGACGACCGGCCAATGACGGAGCGTGCGCATCTCCCCCGGCACGACGCGGCACCGTAGCACACGAGCTTGTGCCGATTCGCGCACGAACGAGCGTTTGGCCCTTTTGGGTCAAGGAAGCCGTTTGCGGTCGTCCGACAAGGTTGTTAGGGTGCCGTGCTTGTGACGTACCGGCCCCTCTTGCGAGGGCGCCTGTCGAGCCGATTCAAGCCCCCCCTCCGCTCGACCAGACGAAAGGCGCCGGCACTGGTCATCGCACTGGCTACGGCCTGTGCTCTGACTGCTGCGTCAGCGACCGCTGATCCAAGCGTCGCGTCCAAGCAGGCCGAGGCGCAGAGCGTGATGGGGCAGATCCAGCAGCTCGACTCCAGCCTGGAGCGTGCGATCGAGGCCTACAACCTCGCCAACGTCAAGCTCGCCCGGATCAGGCACGACCTGAAAGACAACACCAACGCGCTCGTGGTGGCGAAGCAGAGCCTGGCGCACGCGCAGGCGCAGCTTTCGGCCCGCATCGTGGACATCTACACGTCCGGCGACCAGAACGCCGGCCTGGCGGTCCTGCTCGGGGCTTCGAGCCTCGACGACATGCTCGGTCGGATGGACGCGAGCGACCGCGTCTCCGAGCAGGACTCGCTCGTGGTCAAGCAGGTCACGCGCTTCCGCCGCGAGGTGCAGCACCGGCAGCGGTTCTTGCAGCACGCCCACGCCGAGCAGGTGCAGGTCGTGGCTGAACGGAATGCGGCGCGCGCCTCGGTCGAGCAGCAGCTCGGCGAGCGCAAGCAGCTGCTCGGCTCGATCCAGGGCGAGATTGCCCACCTTAAGGCCGCCGAGGCCGCCAGGGAGGCAGAGCTCCAGCGCCAGGCGCAGTTCGCGGCCCAGGCCGCATCGCAGCGGCAGGCATCGCTCGCGCCCACCGTCGGGATCGGCTCCGGCGGCTCGGTCTCGCCGAACCCGACCGCACCGCCGGCCACGCACGGCGGCGTCGTGGGGATCGCGATGCAGTACCTCGGCACGCCGTACGTCTGGGGCGGTGCGTCCCCGTCCGGGTTCGACTGCTCCGGCTTCGTGATGTACGTCTACGGACAGATGGGCGTCTCGCTTCCGCACAGCTCGTACGCGCAGTACGGCTACGGCAGCCCGGTCTCCCTGAGCCAGCTCCAGGCCGGCGACCTCGTCTTCTTCGACGGGCTGGGCCACGTCGGCATCTACGTCGGCGGCGGCACCTTCATTCACGCGCCGCACACCGGCGACGTGGTCAAGATTTCCTCGCTCAGCGGCTGGTACGCGTCGACCTTCGTCGGCGGCCGGCGACTCTAGGCCGAGTAGAGCTCCTCGATCTCGCGGGCGAAGTGCTCCGCGACCACGCGGCGCTTCAGCTTCAGCGTCGGCGTCACCTCGTCCTCGTCGGCGGTGAAGTCGCGCGGGAGGACGCGGAAGCGCTTGATCTGCTCGAAGCGCGAGAGCTCGGCGTTCACGTCGTCGACGACGGCCTGCACCCGGCGGTCGACCTCCTCCTGGGAGAGCCCGTCCGCAACCGCCGGGTCGACGGTGATCAGCGCCGCCACGTACGGAAGCCGGTCGCCGAGCACGAGTGCCTGCGAGACGAGCGGCGCCGTCTTGAGCGCGTTCTCCAGGTTCGCGGGCGCCACGTTCTTGCCGCCGGCCGTGATCAGGATGTCCTTCTTGCGGTCTGTGATCGTGATGAAACCGTCCTCGTCGATCGAGCCGACGTCGCCTGAGCGCAGCCAGCCGTCCTCCCCGAGCACCTCGCGCGTCGCGTGCTCGTCCTTGTAGTAGCCGGCGAAGACCGTCTGGCTGCGGATCAACAGCTCGCCGTCCTCGTCCGCGCGCACCTCGAACTTCGGCAGTGCAGGCCCAACCGTTCCGAAGCGGAAGTGCCCCGGGCGGTTGACCGAGGCGGCGGTCGTGCACTCGGTCAGGCCCCAGCCCTCGACGATCAGGATGTCGATCGAGTGGAAGAACTCCGCGATCTCCTTGGCGAGCGGCGCGCCGCCGGAGATGCCCAGCCGCAGCCGGCCCCCGAGCCGGTTCTTGACCTTCGAGTAGACGAGCCGGTCGGCCAGGCGGTGCCGGCCCGCCAGCCCGGGCGGGACCGGCTCGCCGCGCTGGCGCAGCTCGCTCACGCGGCGGCCGACGTCGAGCGCCCAGTCGAGCAGCCGCCGCCGCGGCCCGTGCACCTGCTCGAACTGCGCGAGCACGGCCGTGTGCACCTTCTCGTAGAGCCGCGGCACGCTCGGCAGCAGCGTCGGGCGCACGGCCGGCATCGCCTCGGCGACGCGCAGCGGGTCGGGGCAGAAGGCGGTCGTGAAGCCCTTGTGCGCGCCCAGCAGGTGCATCAGCCGCCCGAAGTTGTGCGCCAGCGGCAGGTAGAGCAGCATCACGTCGTCACCGAGCGCGAATTCCGGCACGCGGTCGATGCACGTCGCCATCTCGTAGTAGTTGCGGTGGCGGATCATGCAGGCCTTGGGCGGCCCGGTCGTGCCCGAGGTGTAGATGAAGGTGAAGAGGTCCTCCTCGCCGACCTGCGCCTCTGCATCGGCCAGCGCTTCCGGGTTGGCCGCGGCGAGCTCGCGGCCGCGGGCGCGCAGCTCGTCCAGGCCGGCGAAGGTCAACACCTGGGCGAGCGGGACGTCCGCGATCTTCGCCCGCTGCGCCTCGTCCTCGACCAGCACCCCGACTGCGTCCGAGTGCTCGAGCACGTAGCGGCAGTCTTTCGCCGAGCTGTTCGCGTAGATCGCCGCCCCGACGGCGCCGACCCGCGCCAGGGCGAAGTCGAAGAGCGCCCACTCCAGACTCGTCTGGGCGAGGATCCCGAACGCGTCGCCCTTGCGCACGCCGAGCGCGAGCAGGCCGTTGGCGAGCTCCTCGACCGCCTGGCCGGCCTCGTCCCACGAAACCTCCTCCCAGCCGCCGGCGCGCTCGACGAGATAGGCGGGCCTGGTGCGGCCCGCGCCGATCGCCTTGCGCCACAGCTCTCCGATCGTGCGCACGGCGCTCAGCTTACGCCGGAAGGGAAGCGCAGGGCAG
>Ga0308176_10002599_pt1 | contig 11420 bp, 9 predicted proteins | sample PhyCR2_3_FD_203890 | JGI IMG/M metagenome (GOLD analysis project Ga0308176, IMG submission 203890) | Soil microbial communities from UC Gill Tract Community Farm, Albany, California, United States - DLSLS.C.R2 | ecosystem: Environmental > Terrestrial > Soil > Agricultural land | place: USA... | reverse complement strand
TCGACTGGGCGAGGGTCGAGGGGATCGTCGATGACGCGTGGCGGCAGGTGGCCCCGAAGCGGCTGGTCGCCGATCACGACGCCGGCTGAGGCCCCCTTGCCGCCGGGCCACGAGAGCTGGTTCGGGGCAGCAGTCGTGGTCGAGGCTGTCGGTACCGCGGACTAGAGTCGGCCCCGTGGCTCGCGCAACCGGTATCGGCTCCCTCCCCGGCACCGACATCCGCGAGGCCCTGCGCGGTGTCCGCGAGATCCTGGCCGTCGACGACCACCTGCCCTACCTGCCTGAGCTGCCTGCGCGCGGGCCGGGCGCAGACATGGTCGGACGGGCCGCCGGCCTGCTCGTGGACCTGCACGTCGACCTCCAGCCTGCCGGCTGGCGCCTCGTCGAGCGCCCCGGTCACGACGCCGCGCGTACCGCCGCCCTGTGGCGCCAGGACCTCGACGAGCTGGCCGAGGCCTTCGACGGCTGGGAGGGCGAGCTCAAGGTGCAGTGCACCGGTCCGTGGACCTTGGCCGCCGCCCTCGAGCTGACGCGCGGGGAGAAGGTCCTCGTCGATCCGGGTGCGGTGCGCGACCTCACGGGCTCCCTCGCCGAGGGGATCCGGGTCCACCTCGACACCGTCCAGCGGCTGGTGCCCGCGGCGCGCCTCGTGCTGCAGGTCGACGAGCCCTCGCTGCCGGCCGTCCTCGCCGGCCACCTGCCGACCGCGTCCGGCTACGGCTACCTGCGGCCCGTCGACCCGCAGCGCGCCATGTCCGGCCTGCGTGAGGTGCTCGCCGCTGCCGGCGAGCGGGCGACCGTCGTGCACTGCTGCGACCGCGCCGTACCGCTGCCCCTCCTGCGCGCCACCGGCGTGCACGCGGTGGCGATGGACGTCACCGACCTCACGCCCCAGCGGTGGGAGTCGATCGCTGCGACGACCGAGCAGGGGGTCGCCTTCTGGGCGGGGTGCCTGGCGACCGACGGCTCGAGCACGAGCAGGACCGCGGCGGCCCTCGTGGAGCGCGGCTGGTCCGACGCCGGACTGTCCGCGAAGGGACTGGCCGACCTCGTCGCCACCCCCACGTGCGGGCTTGCCGGACTCACACCGCAAGGGGCCTGGGACGTTCAACGCAGGGCGGTCGAGGCGGCCGCCGAATGGACCGAACGAGCAGAGGGCTGAACCGCATGAGCAGCACCAACACCACGAACAGCGCCGCGCACGAGAGCCCCGCGCCCGCCACTCACGGAGGTCCCGCGCCGGCCGGCGCGCAGGAGCCGGCCGCGGTGCGCACCACCCGCGTGCCCTGGCAGGCGAAGTACCTCATGCTGGCCCTGATCTGGGGCTCGAGCTTCCTGCTCATGAAGGTGGGGCTGCGCACCTTGGCGCCCCTGCAGATCTCGGGGCTGCGGATCTACGCCGGCACCGCGACCCTGCTCGCCCTCCTCGCTGCCACCGGAGGTCGGCTGCCGCGCGAGCGCCGCACGTGGGGTCACCTGACCGTCTCCGGCATCTTCCTCACCGTGCTGCCGTTCAGCCTCTTCGCGCTGGGGGAGGAGCGGGTGTCATCCGCGCTCGCCGGCATCGGCAATGCCACGACTCCCATCGCCGCGCTGTTCTTCGCCCTCCTGCTGCTGCCCAGCGACCGCCTCTCGCCACGGAAGGTCGCTGCCGTGCTCATCGGGTTCGTCGGCGTCGTGGTCATCCTCCAGCCGTGGGAGTCCGCCGGCCGACCCGACCTGCTCGGCTTCGGCATGACGCTGGTGGCCGGTGCCTGCTACGGCCTGGGCTGGACCTACAACCGCCGCCACCTCGGCGGCGCCGACCTCGGTGGGCTGTCGATGCCCACGGCCCTGCTCGTGGTGGGCTCGGTGCTCATGGTCCCCGTGCTGCTCGTGTGGTGGGTCCTGCACCGCGACACGTATGCCGCGCCGTGGAGCGGTCACGCCGACCCGACCGGGGGCGGCTCGCTGACGCCGCTGCTGTGTGTCCTCACCCTGGGCGTCGTGGGCACCGGGCTGGCGTACATGCTCCAGTTCGACGTCGTCCGCGGCGCGGGAGCCACCGTCAGCACGACCGTCACCTACCTGATCCCCGTCGTCAGTGTCGTGCTCGGCGTCCTCGTGCTGGAGGAGCACCTCGCCTGGCCACAGCTGCTCGGGGCAGCCATCGTCCTGGTGTCGGCCGTGGTGGTGGGGCTGCCCGCCCGGCGCCGTCGGGCACCGGGCGGGCAAGCCGCCTGATCGTCGACGGTCCTCAGGCGGAGGGCTTGTGCACCTCGCGCCGCAGGATCTTGCCGGTGGCCCCCTTCGGGAGCTCGTCGACCTTCCAGAGGTGGCGGGGGTACTTGTACGCCGCGATCTTCGACTTCACGAAGGCCTGGACGTCCTCGAGCGTGGTCTGCGTCCCGGGACGCAGGGCCACGGCCGCGCCGACCTCCTCACCGAGCAGGTCGTCCGGGACGGCGACGACGGCGGCCTCGAGGACGTCGGGGTGCTCGTACAGCACCTCCTCGACCTCGCGGGGGTACACGTTCATGCCGCCGCGCAGGATCATGTCCTTCTTGCGGTCGACGATCGTGAAGTACCCCTCCTCGTCCATCGTCGCGAGGTCGCCGGTGCGGAACCACCCGTCGGGGATCGCCTCGGCCGTCGCCTCGGGGTTCTGCCAGTAGCCCTTCATGACGTTGTCGCCACGGATCGCGATCTCGCCGACGCCACCACCGGGGGGCACGTCGTTGCCCTCGAGGTCGACCAGCTTCATCTCGCACCCGGGGATCGCGACGCCGATGGTGCCGGGCTTCCGCTCGCGCGTGGGCATGTTGAACGACGCCACCGGTGAGGTCTCCGAGAGCCCGTAGCCCTCGAGGATGACGCAGCCGAACTTGTCCTCGAACGCCTTCATCACCTCGTGCGGCATGGCGGACCCGCCGGAGCAGCAGGTGCGCAGCGACGTCGCGTCCATGGCGTCGGAGTCGGGGTGGTTGAGGATGGCCGCGTACATGGTGGGCACGCCCATCATGATGGTGACCTCCTCGTCGTTGATGACCTTGATGGCCTCGGCGGGGTCGAACCGGGGGATGAGGGCGAGGGCGGCACCGGCGATGACGGCGGCGTTGAGCCCCACCACGAGCCCGAACACGTGGAACAGCGGCAGGCAGCCCATCACCACGTCCTCGGGCTTGGTCTCCTGGATGTCCACGGCGCTGCGGTGGGCGTTGAGGTGGATGTTGCTGTGCGTGAGCTCGGCGCCCTTGGGCCGACCGGTGGTGCCGGAGGTGTAGAGGACGATCGCGGTGTCGTCGTCCGCACGCTCGACGGGCTCGGTGATCGGCTCACCGGCCTCCAGGGCGCCCTCGACCGGCCCCAGCGGACCGCACTCCACGATGCGGGTGCCCGAGCGCTTGGCACCCTCGGTGGCCTCGCCGACGAAGTCGGGCCAGACGAACGCGACCTTGGCGCCGGAGTTGGTGAAGAAGAAGTCGATCTCCCCGGCCTTGAGCAGCGGGTTCATCGGCACGACGATGGCGCCAGCCAGCAGCGAGCCGAAGAACACGACCGGGAAGGCCGGGACGTTGGGCAGGATGATCGCGACGCGGTCGCCGGGCTCCACCCCCGCCGCCCGCAGCGAGCCGGCCACCTTGGCGGCCATGCCGTGCAGCTGGGCGTAGCTCAGGTCGTTGCCCCTGAACTTGATGGCGGGCTGGTCCGGCTGCTTGGTCGCCGTGGTGACCAGGTTGGTGGCGATGTTCGTCATGCGTGGCTCCGCATCGTCGGGGAACGTGTCGTGCACATCCTCGCCCGTCGCGACAGGTTTGGCTACGCGTCGGTACGGCGTGTGGACCCGTAGGTGGCGAACGCCGGAGGCAGCGGCGCAGTGCCGCCACCGCCCGGCCGTCGGTGGGTTGCGGCAGGATGGCTCGGGTGAGTGAGATCGTCTCCAGCACCGTCCCCGACCAGGCCCGGCACGAGTGGGTCGACCTCGCCGAGCAGGCGACGGCTGCGCAGTTCGCCTACCACGTCAAGGACGCCCCGACGATCAGCGACGGGGAGTACGACGCCATCATCCGCAGGCTCACCGAGCTCGAGGACGAGCACCCCGAGCTGCGCACCCCCGAGAGCCCGACGCAGCAGGTCGGGGGAGCGGTGTTCTCCACCGACTTCCAGGCGGTGGACCACCTCGAGCGGATGCTGTCGCTCGACAACTGCTTCTCTCCCGAGGAGCTGGCCGCCTGGGCCGCCAGGGTGACCCGTGACGCCGGCACCGAGGCCCTGCACTTCCTGTGCGAGCTGAAGATCGACGGCCTGGCCGTGAACCTCCTCTACGAGAAGGGGCGGCTCGTGCGCGCCCTGACCCGCGGCGACGGCCGCACGGGGGAGGACGTCACCCACAACGTGCGCACGATCGACGGCATACCCCACCAGCTCGCGGGCACCGGGCACCCGGCGCGCGTGGAGATCAGGGGAGAGGTGTTCTTCCCGGTCGAGGCGTTCGCCGACCTCAACGCGGCCCTCGTCGAGGCGGGCAAGGCGCCGTTCGCCAACCCCCGCAACTCCGCTGCCGGGTCGCTGCGCCAGAAGGACCCACGGGTCACCGCGAGCCGCCCGTTGCACATGCTCGTCCACGGGATCGGGTTCCGCGAGGGGCTGGAGCTCACGCGCCAGTCGCAGGCCTACGAGCTCCTGCGCGAGTGGGGGCTGCCGATCTCCACCCACTCCAAGGTGCTCGACACCCTGGAGGAGGTGCAGCAGTTCGTCGTCCACTTCGGAGAGCACCGGCACAGCGTCGAGCACGAGCTCGACGGGATCGTGGTCAAGGTCGACGAGGTGGCCGTCCAGCGGCAGCTCGGGTCCACCTCGCGGGCACCTCGGTGGGCGATCGCCTACAAGTACCCGCCCGAGGAGGTCAACACCAAGCTCCTCGACATCCAGGTCAACGTGGGCCGCACCGGCCGCGTCACCCCGTTCGGCGTCATGGAGCCCGTGCTCGTCGCCGGCTCCACGGTCGAGCGCGCCACCCTGCACAACGGTGACGAGGTGCGTCGCAAGGGGGTGCTGATCGGCGACACCGTGGTGCTGCGCAAGGCCGGTGACGTCATCCCCGAGATCCTCGGGCCCGTCGTGGAGCTGCGCGACGGCACCGAGCGCGAGTTCGTGATGCCCACGCACTGCCCGTCCTGTGGCACCGAGCTGAGACCGGAGAAGGAGGGCGACAAGGACATCCGCTGCCCCAACGCGCGGACCTGCCCCTCGCAGCTGCGCGAACGGCTCTCCAGCTTGGCCGGCCGGGGAGCGTTCGACATCGAGGCACTGGGCTGGGAGGGCTCTGTCGCCCTGCTCGACTCAGGGGTGCTCGAGGACGAGTCAGGACTGTTCTCGTTGGGGGAGAAGGAGATCGCCCAGGTCCCGCTGTTCACGCGCGCCGCAAAGAAGACCGACCCCGAGGAGGAGGTCGTGGACGGGCGCGTCCTGTCGGCCAACGGCCGACGCCTGGTCGACAACCTGCAGACGGCTCGCACCCAGCCGCTCTGGCGCGTCCTCGTGGCCCTGTCGATCCGCCACGTCGGGCCCACCGCGGCCCGGGCCCTCGCCCAGCACTTCGGCTCCATGGACCGCATCCGCGCCGCGAGCCTGGAGGAGCTCGCCGGCGTCGAGGGTGTCGGTGGGGTCATCGCCGAGGCGGTGCGTGAGTGGTTCGACGGCCCCGCCAAGGACTGGCACACCAGGATCGTCGACCGCTGGGCCGCCGACGGCGTCCGGATGGAGGACGAGCGGGACGAGTCCGTCGAGCCCACCCTCGCAGGGATGACGGTCGTGGTGACGGGGTCGCTCGAGGGGTTCTCGCGCGACGAGGCGAAGGAGGCGATCCTCGCCCGCGGCGGCAAGGCGTCGGGCTCGGTGTCGAAGAAGACCGACTACGTCGTCGTGGGTGAGAACGCCGGCTCCAAGGAGGACAAGGCGCGCGAGCTGGGACGGCCGATCCTCGACGAGGCGGGGTTCCGCCGGCTGCTCGAGACGGGTTCCGCGGCGCCGGTGGGGGAGGGTGCATGATCGCCCTCGAGGTCTACCTCAAGTTCTGCGACGAGGCCCTAGTGGCGATGCGCGACATCGTCACCGACCTCGGCGACGACCTCGCCAACCGACGTCCCGACCTGCCGGGCGCCAACAGTCCCTTCCAGGTGCTCACGCACTGCCTCGGGGTGTGCGCGGCGTGGGCGTCGACGACCAACCTCGACCGGCCGGTGCCGCGCAACCGGGCGGCCGAGTTCACGGCCACCGGCCCGGTCGCACGGCTGGCCGGCGACACCGACCGGCTGCGCGAGGACTTCGCATCGTGGGTGCGCGCGGCCACCCCCGACGATCCGCCCGCGAAACCCGACCGGCAGGACGAGTACGCCACCCAGGGCGAGGTCCTGCTGCACGTCTACGAGGAGCTGGCGCAGCACCGCGGGCAGCTGGAGGTCACCCGCGACCTGCTGCGCGCGACGGCCTGAGCGACGCGCCTGCGCGACGCGGGTGGGCGTCGCTCTGGTCGGTCAGTGCATGCTGCCGTAGTTGGTGACGATGGTCGCCCTGACGGTGCGGCTGTCGTCCAAGGGGCCCTCGGCTCCTGATCTCCTGCTCGCAGCCTAGGGTCGGGCTGGGTCGCGCGGGACGAAGGGCCCCCCACCGCCCGGGATCCTCAAGGCCGGCATACGTGCACGTCAAGGGCACATCGGGCGTCCGGTCAATGTGTGCCGGTCGCACATTGAGCCCGTTGAGGCCCGGGCGAACGATGGCCCCCATGCGCCCGACAACGACGTCACGCCGGCGGCTCGCCGCCCTCGCCACCACGGCCACGCTTGCCCTCCTCGGTGGGCTCGCGACCGCTGCTCCCGCCTCGGCGGACAAGCCCCAGGGCGGTCACTGCGCCCGCCAGTCCAAGATCCACGTGCCCGGGGCGGAGGTACAGGAGGTGGCCTGCCTCGACGACCTCACCACCGCGGGCACGGTCGCGTCGGGCCACACCAACCCGAACGACTGGGCAGGCCTCAACGCCGCCGGCACGGTGAACCCCACGGGGGTGCCGGGCATCCAGGTCGACGGCTACTTCCCGGACACCTCGACGACCAACACCAACCACGGCTGGAACCACGACGCCCAGTTCGTCCTGCGCATCCCGGACCACTGGAACGGTGGCCTGGTCGTCAGCGGGGCCCCCGGGGTCCGCGCGCAGTACGCCAACGACTTCATCATCAGTGACTGGGTGCTGAGCAAGGGCTACGCGTTCGCCTCGACCGACAAGGGCAACACCGGCGCGGCGTTCTACAAGGACGGCAGCGCCCCCGGCGGCTCGATCCGCGAGTGGAACGCCCGCGTGACCGAGCTGACCCTCGCCTCCAAGAAGACCCTCCGGCAGGTCTACGCCAAGGCGCCGCGACGCACGTGGATGGTCGGGATCTCCAACGGCGGCTACCTCACCCGCTGGCAGCTCGAGAACCGTCCTGACCTCTACGACGGCGGCATCGACTGGGAGGGCACCCTCTTCCGCGCGGAAGGCCCCAACCTGTTCACCTACCTGCCCACCGCGCTGAAGAACTACCCCAAGTACGCCGCCACGGGCGACCAGGGCGCGCACGACGCGATGATCGCGGCAGGGTTCGCTCCGGGGTCGGAGTTCCTCTGGCCGTTCCACTACTCCTACTACTGGGACCTGACGCAGCGGATCTACCGCGAGGAGTTCGACCCCACCTGGGACGGTGCGCTGGAGGCCGGGGTGCCGTTCTGCGCCAGTGGCACGCCGAGCTGCGACGCCGACTACGACTACGCCTCGCGTCCGCAGTCGGTGAAGGACGCGGTCGCGTCGGTGTCCCTGACCGGCCGGATCGGCAAGCCCATGCTCACCGTCCAGGGCACGCTCGACACCTTGCTCCCCGCGGCGACCGACGCCGACGTCTACGACCGGCTCGTCGACCAGGCGGGTTCCGGCTCGCTGCACCGCTACTACTCGGTCGAGGACGGCACCCACACCGACGGCCTGTACTCCGCCTACCCCGACCGGCTGCGGCCACTGCTGCCCTGCGCCCGCAGCGCGTTCGACGCCCTGACGGCGTGGGTGGAGCGCGGCGCCGCCCCGCCGGCCGACGGCTTCGTCGCCCGGCCCACGAGCGGGGACATCGTCAACACCTGCACCCTCTGAGGGCCGGGCGTCCGGCGGCGCAAGCCGCGCGTGAACCGCGCTGCGGCGCAGGCCCAACCAGCCCGACACGAGGAGGTCAGCCCGCGGCGGTTTCTTCGGAAGCCGCCGCGGTGCTGCGCCTTCCCGCCCGAAGTCCCAGCCTTCGGGCCATGCAGGCGTCATTTGCACCGAAGTCCCGGACCTCGGTTCAAGCCCAGGGGCTGCGTAGTCCGCGGTCGCACCGAAGTCCCAGACCTCGGTCCAAGCCCAGGGGCTGCGTAGTCCGCGGTTGCACCGAAGTCCCAGACTTCGCCCCATTCTGGTGTCCTTGCGCCGAAGTCCCAGACTTCGGCGCCATGGCCGGGGGTCAGGCGTCGGGTGACGCGGTGGTGCGTACGGCGTCGCTGGCCTCGGCGATGATCGCGGTCATCGCGGCAGCGGCAGCCGGCCCGTCGCCGGACCCGATCGCCTGGGCCACGTCGCCGTGCAGCCGGATGGCGACCGGGTTGGGCCGGGCGGGCATGAGGTCGTGGTGGGTGCGGCCGGCGAGCACCTCGGCCACCACGGTGGACAGGGCGGCGAGCATCTCGTTGCCGGAGGCCTCCAGCATCGTCGCGTGGAACACCTTGTCGGCCTCCAGGTAGGCCTCGAGGTCGCCAGCCTTGGCGTGCACCGTCATCTGCATCACCGCGCCCACCATCGCCCCGCACTGCTCGGGAGTCGCGCGCGCGGCGGCGAGCTCCGCCGCGACGGGCTCGAACCCCCGGCGCAGCTCCCCGAGGGAGACGAGCTGGTCCTCGCGGTCGGGGCCGTCGAGGCGCCACCGGATGACGCGGGGGTCGAAGACGTTCCACTGCGAGCGCGGGCGCACCCGCACCCCGAGGCGGCGACGGGTCTCCACCAGCCCCATCGAGGCGAGCACCCGCACGGCCTCCCGCACGACCGACCGGGACACCCCGAACCGCAGGTCGAGCTGGTCGATGCGCACCACCGACCCCACCGGGTTGGCGCCGGACACGATCTCCTGGCCGAGGGCGTCGAGCACGCTGGCGTGCAGGCCGCGGGCCGGGTCGTCGGCCGCGGCGCCGGGGGAGCGGTCCGCGCGGTCTGCGCCCTCCGTGCGGTCCACGGGGCCCGGACGGTCGGTGCGGTCGGAGGTGGAGGGCATGGGCCAAGGGTGCCAGAGAGTGCCGAGAGAACGTCGATTGCAACTTAAACCGGATTTGTTTGTGAATACGTCTTGTCAAACCCGATCTTATGAGCGACCCTGTTCGGCGGAAGCCTCACCGTCGAGTCACCGGACAAAGGAGTCACGGCCCATGCCCACGCCCACCCACCCACCCCTCGTCGTGATGATGGGGGTGTCCGGCTCTGGCAAGACCACCATGGGTGCAGCGCTCGCCCAGCGGTTGCGCGTCCCCTTCGCCGACGCGGACGACTTCCACCCACCCGAGAACATCGCCAAGATGGCGGCCGGGGTCCCGTTGGACGACGAGGACCGTGGCCCGTGGCTGCGGACCATCGCCGCCTGGCTGGCCGAGCACGCCGCCACGGGAGGTGTCGCCAGCTGCTCTGCCCTCAAGCGCGACTACCGCGACATCCTCACCTCCTCGGCTCCCGGCACGGTGTTCATCCACCTCCACGGAGACCGGGACGTCCTGGCCGCCCGGGTCGCCGGACGGCCGGGCCACTTCATGCCCGCAGCCCTCATCGACTCCCAGTTCGCGACCCTCGAGCCCCTCGGGGACGACGAGGTCGGCCAGACCCTCGACGTCGCCCAGCCCGTCGACACCCTCGTCGAGCAGTCCCTCGACGTCCTCGCCACGAAAGGTGCGTCGCTCGCATGACCACTGACCTGTTCTCCCTGCTGCAGCCGGCGCTCGCCGCTGCCGACACCCCGGACATCCCCGCGTCGCGGCTCGTGCCGGCGGCCCTCGTGGGCATCGCCGTCATCGTCGTGCTCATCACGCGGTTCAAGCTGCACCCGTTCCTGGGCCTGACCCTGGGCGCGCTCACGGTGGGCGCCATCGCCGGCGTGCCCATGAGCGACGTCCTCGACAGCTTCACCAAGGGCTTCGGCTCCACCGCGGCCGGCGTCGGCACCCTGATCGCGCTCGGCGCGATGTTTGGCAAGCTCCTCGCCGACTCCGGTGGTGCGGACGAGATCGTCGACACCATCGTCGGCCGCTCCTCGACGCGGACGCTGCCCTGGGCCATGGCCGGCGTGGGCGCCATCATCGGTCTCCCGATGTTCTTCGAGATCGGCCTCGTCCTGCTGATGCCGGTGATCTTCCTGGTGGCCCGCCGCTCCGGCCTGTCGGTCATCAAGGTGGGCATCCCTGCGCTGGCCGGCCTGTCCGCCATGCACGGGCTGGTCCCGCCGCACCCCGGCCCGCTCGTGGCCATCGACGCGCTCAAGGCAAACCTCGGCATCACCCTGGCGTACGGCGTGCTCGTCGCCATCCCGACCATCGCCATCGCCGGCCCGCTCTTCGCGCGGGTCGCCGGCCGGTGGGTGGACGTCCCCGCGCCCGAGCTCTACGTGACGGACGAGGAGGCGCAGGCGCGGGTCCGGCGGCCCTCCTTCGGGGTCACCCTCTTCGCCGTCCTGACCCCCGTGGTCCTCATGATGGCCAAGGCGCTGGCCGACATCCTCGCGGCGGAGGGCAACCCCGTGCGCGTGGTGCTCGACTTCCTCGGCACCCCGCTGATCGCGCTGCTCATCGCCGTCATCGTCGGCATGTTCACCCTCGGCCGCGGGGCCGGGATGGGCAGCAAGGAGCTGGCCACCTCGCTCGAGAAGTCGCTGCCGCCCATCGCGGGCATCCTGCTCATCGTCTCGGCCGGTGGTGGCTTCAAGCAGACCCTCGTCGACACCGGCATCGGCACCCTCGTGGCCGACTGGGTGCGCAGCAGCGGCCTGTCCGTCCTGCTCCTGGCCTGGATCGTCGCCGTGCTGATCCGCCTGGCCACCGGCTCGGCCACGGTGGCGACGGTCACCGCGTCGGGCATCCTCGCCCCGCTGGCCTCCGGCATGAGCACCTCCGAGGTGTCCCTGCTGGTGCTGGCGATCGGTGCCGGCTCGGTGTTCTTCTCGCACGTCAACGACGCCGGCTTCTGGCTGGTCAAGGAGTACTTCGGGCTGTCGGTCGGCCAGACCATCAAGTCGTGGTCGCTGATGGAGACCCTGCTGTCGGTCTCCGGGCTGGTGTTCGTCCTCCTGCTCGGCCTGGTCGTCTGACCCGGCCGTCCAAGGAGTGGTGTGCCGCGCGGCCCTGGCCGC
>Ga0308176_10002598_pt1 | contig 11422 bp, 12 predicted proteins | sample PhyCR2_3_FD_203890 | JGI IMG/M metagenome (GOLD analysis project Ga0308176, IMG submission 203890) | Soil microbial communities from UC Gill Tract Community Farm, Albany, California, United States - DLSLS.C.R2 | ecosystem: Environmental > Terrestrial > Soil > Agricultural land | place: USA... | reverse complement strand
TACGCGCCTCTTTCCTCGGGCCTGATACTCAGGGCGTGCCATCTGTACGACTATACAGGAGACACGGTAGTGGACGATTCACTAGCCTGGGAGAGACACGATGTTGCCGATGGGACGGACACGATGGGCCATTGCCGAAGGCTATATTCCTCCCTACAGTCATGGACCGGAGCCGCAATTCACGAGCCATGAGACCGCCTGTCTACTGAATAGCTCCGATCAGGACGCCCACGTCGCAATCACGATCTTCTATTCGGATCGCGAGCCGGTCGGGCCGTATCGAGTTATCGTCGGAGCGCGCCGCACGCACCATCTCCGCTTTAACAATTTGACCGATCCGGAACCGATCCCGCGCGGGACGGACTATGCGAGCGTGATCGAATCCGATGTGCCGATCGTCGTGCAGCACACACGCCTGGACTCACGGCAGGCAGAAAATGCGCTCGTCTCGACGATTGCCTTTGCGGGAGAGTAGCGGCGGGCGCACAGGATGCTGAAGTAAACAGTACGTGAGTAACTGAGCAAACCGGTAAGTTCCGATCTTCTGTTGCCGGTTATTCAACTACTCCGTTACTCAATGACATCTTTACTGTGGAAGGAATGCACCCATGGCTAAAACAGTCTCAGACTTACTCATGGAGCGATTGATCGATTGGGGCGTGGACACGGTCTTTGGATTTCCCGGCGACGGAATTAACGGAATTTTCGAAGGCCTCAGGACGTATCAGGAGAAGATCAAGTTCATTCAGGTGCGCCATGAGGAAGCCGCCGCGTTCGCGGCCTGCGCCTACGCCAAATTCAAGCGCAAGCTGGGCGTCTGCATCGCTACCTCGGGTCCCGGCGGCATCCATTTATTGAACGGACTCTATGATGCGAAATCCGACGGCCAGCCCGTTCTCGCCATTACGGGCCACACCTTTCACGACTTGATCGGCACGCACTTTCAGCAAGACGTCGATCTCGATAAGCTCTACACCGATGTCGCCGCGTATAACGAGCGCATCATGGGGCCGGCGCACGTGAACAATGCGGTGGATGAGGCAATTAAGACCGCCCTCGCGCGGCGCACGGTCGCCCATTTGACGATCCCAAAAGATATTCAAGACTGGACGGAAAATGGAAGTCAGCGCTCCAAGATGAATATCGCTAAGCATAGCGGGGACGTCTATGAGGAGGCCCTGCCGCTGCCCCCCCAGTCCATTCTGAAAAAGGCCGCTGAAATCATCAACGCCGGTTCCAAGGTCGTCATTCTGGCCGGCCGCGGCGCGTTGACGGCCCGCGATGAAGTGCTGCAATTGGCTGAGAAAGCCGCCGCGCCCATTATCAAGCCGCTTCTCGGGAAGGGTGTGGTGCCCGATGACAGTCCCTATACGACCGGCGGCATCGGCTTGCTCGGCACGGCGCCGTCGCAGGATGCGATGGAAGGGTGCGACACGCTGATCATCATCGGCAGCAGCTTTCCCTATGAGGACTTTTATCCCAAACCCGATCAAGCTCAATGCGTGCAGATCGACCTTGACCCGGCGCGCATTGGGCTACGCTATCCGGCCAAAGTCGGACTGGTCGGTCAGAGCTGGGATGTGTTGAGAGCCTTGCTGCCGATGATTCAACCGAAAAAGGACCAGTCCTTTCTGAAAAACATTCAGAAGAGCGTGAAGCAGTGGGACGAACTGATGACACAGCGCGCGACCCGCATGGATATGCCGATGAAGCCCCAGGTCGTGGCCCATCAGCTCAACGAGTTTCTGACGGATGACGCGATCATTTGTTGCGATACGGGGACGATTACGACCTGGGCGGCTCGCCATATCAAAATGAAAGGCGACATGATGTTTTCGGCGTCCGGCACGCTGGCCTCGATGGCGAATGGCCTGCCCTACAGCATCGGCGCGGCAATAGCCTACCCCGGACGGCAGGTCGTCTGTTTTATCGGAGACGGCGGATTCGCCATGTTGATGGGAGAAATGGCCACGCTCGTGAAGTACAACCTGAACGTGAAAGTCATCGTGATCAAGAACAATGTGCTTGGACAGATCAAGTGGGAACAACTCGTGATGGAAGGCAACCCGCAATTCGGCGTGCAATTGCAACCGATCGACTTTGCCGGAATCGCGAAGGCGTGCGGAGCGCCTGGCTATACCGTGGACGATCCGAAGAAAGTCCGCGATGTTCTCCGCGAGGCCTTTGCGCAGCCCGGACCGGCGTTGGTGGAAGCGGTCGTCGATGCGAGCGAGCCGCCGATGCCCGGCAAGATCAAGATGACGCAAGCGCTGCATTTTGCCGAGGCGCTCGCCCGAGGACAAAAGGATCGCTGGGACATTATCAAAACGGTCATCGAAGACAAGGTTCGGGAAGTGGTGTAGTCAAACATAACCTGCGTGGACTAAAAGGAGGGCACTATGAAACTCTGGCTTGCTATCGGAATCGGAGTGATCGGAATCGGACTGTTACAGGCACATGACGCCGGCGCCGCGGATGCGTCGAAACAGGAGAAGGGCAAGGGCATTGTGAATGAACGAAGCACCGGCAACGAGCCCTTCACGGGACCGGGCGCCTCCGGCGGACCGATGCATAGTACGCCTGGAGCCACAGAACGATCGGCCCAAGAAAACACGAAGGCGCAGAGCGGGATGGGAACCGGCGCCGAAGCAGGCGCAAAAGACAAATCAAAGAAGTCAGGATCCGGTTCAGGGACCGGCAGCGGCGGACATTAGTCTATGGATAGGCGGCGTAAGGGGCCATCGATCCCAGACCGGCCTCTTCGCCGCAGCCGAACATTGCCGCTGAACTGCGGAGCCCACTTGCTTTCTTCCCATCTCATCGAGGGGCATGCCGCGGCCATCACCACGATGTCGGATCGAGACACTTTCACACCGGCCTTGTTTTGGTCTAGATGAGTTGGGGGCGCTTTTGATGAATCGTTAACCGCAATCTCGCATGTTGAAGCGGCTTCTCCGGGTCCCGCGTATACTTCCCGCGATCTTCGCCGACCTCGACTTCGCCTAACGGAATCGTCACGTTCTGCCGAAGGTGGGGAAAGGCGGTTTCGAGCGCGAGACTTACGATTTCAGTAGTACAGCCCTTCACTTCCGCATTAAGATCGCGCGCATCGTCGAAATCGACGGTGATCCGCTCATCCGGATCGATCCACCGACGAATCGCACTGGACTTTGCCTCGTTCTCCATCAATGTGACCTCCGCGTGAATACGCAGGGATAAGGACACTCCTCCTTGGAACCCTAAGAGAACGTGACAATCACGGCGATGTCCTTGTCTCTTCTCGAACGCGACTACCTGTCATGAAGTGATAGGGACGGTAGCCGTAGCCATATCCGTACGAGCCATATGCGGGATACGCATAATACTGATTCGCCCCTCCCCCGGTATTGTCTTTATTCCACACGGTCATATCCCGAATGGCGAGCGTCGGAAATTCGTATTGGCTTTCGCCCACATGCCCTTTGGTGGGCGGTTTCACTTCCCCGACAATGGTGACCGGTGTACCTTCCTTGAGAATCGCGGGGTCCACAATTTCCGTTCCAGAGTCGAAGGCCATGAAACGGCCTTTCGATTCGGTCCGTTCGGCCGTCGGGGTCAGATCATCCTTCAAGGGCAGTTGCAACACTTCGATTCTGGTCTTATCTTCCAAGCGTTGTGCCGAAAGGACTTCTCCGCCAAGGACGATCACGTCGCCTTGATAGGACGATGGAGAAGATTTCACCTGATCGAAGTTCACGCCGCGGTTCACACTGCCCTTCAAATCATCGGGGATGACATGATAGCGATTACACCCCGTCCCAAGCATCACGGCCACAATCGCAACCATCGTCAGCACTTTTTGTGTCTTCATGACAATCCTCCGGGGCTAATCTCGCTCTGATCATAAGCTTCGCATCGTATATTTCATGTGGCCAAGGCCCAGTCCACACTTTGTCGGCTCAACCGTTATGGTTCGGAGCGGATGCATGCACCTCATCGAAGGGATGCAAGCACTGCGCCTTATTGGAAGAAGAATGAAGCCCGTTGAATAGTGCTTGGACAATATTCAGACTCATTCCGTCGCCAGTGACGAGGATAAACTGTCTGATTGAGAGACATTTTTTCTCCTTTGCAAGCTCATTCACTCGTGCGGTAATGACAGTGAATTGATAAAGAGAGCACGTTAAACACCGTCGCCGCCGGAGGTTCGTTTTTGACACTCCCCTTCTTGATTGTGCTAGGCCTTCCGGCTACAGAGGCCAACGGCACGAATCGTTTGGCCGTGCTTCTTCAAAGTCTTACGGCGTTCTGGGAGTTTCGCCGCTGTGGCTGGTGCCGCGAAAGGGGATGGGGGGTGGAAATGAAATGGCCCGGCGGTTAGCTGCCGTCGCACTATACCCACCATATTGGGAAGCCTGAGGCGTCTGGATAGCGGTGGCGGTGGGCGACCATGCCTTTAAAAAGGACGATTATGTTTTACTTAAGACTCAGATGTCAGTCCCCTATCATTCAGTCCCCTATCATAATGCCGGTTTCAGTTGTCGCGAGCAGATGCGTCAATTGACCGATCGGCGCGGCTTCATCTGGCCGAACTGTTGCATCTTGCCATGCAGAACGCAATCGAGCGAGGTCGAGGGATTGCCGGCGGGCATCGTGATCGTTGGACCTATCCGGAGAAGTCCTATTTTAAGCGGAATCCTATCGCATCACAGAGCGCGCCGCTTAGCCTTGGCGTCTCCGCGTTGCTTGGCGTATCCGCGCTGCTCATCGGCATGGCCGCAATGAAGCGTACGCGCGTGGGTTCAGCACGGTGGCGGCCCCAGCGTATAGCGTTACAGAAGTATGTCCCTTTCGGATCGATTGATCGACAAGAACAAACTGTGCATTCAGAAACGGAGGCATTCATGCGCAATGCAATCATCGCAACCTTCATGGTCATGGTTTTGACGGCCGTGTATGCCCCTCTGGCCGAGGCGCGCGATAAGAGCGAGGTGCTCAAAGCCAGCACCGTGGTCGGCATGAGGGTGCAAAGCACCGAGGGCAAGAAGCTCGGCGAGATCAAGGACCTGGTCATCGATCCGTCGGACGGCAGCATCGGCTATGCCGTCCTTGATTTCGGCGGCTTTCTCGGCATCGGGGACAAATATTTTGCCGTACCGTGGGAGGCGCTCCAGTGGACACCGGACCACAAAGCGATCGTGCTCGACGTCAGCAAGAAAGATTTGAAACAAGCGCCGGGATTCGATAAGCACAATTGGCCCGACTTGGGAAGCGAGGAGCAAGCGCTCGTCATCTACGAGTATTACGGCATGCCGCTTCCCGGCGAGACGCAAGGCTCATCAAAAACGAAAAAGCAGTAAACGACCGAATGGCGGCGGGGAAGCCATGGCGGCCATCTAGAAGACTCAGTCCGCCGCCACCCGCACCAGCACCTTCCCAAGGGGGCCGCGCGCCAAGCGCGCGAATCCTGCTTTCACTTCATCTAAGGCGACTATGGAATCGACGATCGGGCGACGGCGCAGCGTGTCGAGTCGGGCCGTTATCTGGCTCCACGCGGCTTGCGCATCCTCAGGCGTATAATCGCCGACAGAGACGCCGCCGATTCGAATCCGACGAAAGAACAATGTCGCAGTATTGAACTGAGGGACGATGCCACCGCTCCGGCCGACGACACTGATCCGACCGCCGTAGCCCAATGTCGCCACGATGTCCTGAAAGACGCTGCCTCCGACACTGTCGATTGCCAGATCGACCTTGAGCGGCGCAATGGCCGATGTAATACTCTTGACCAATCGGCTATCGGCGGGATCGAAGACGTGCGCTGCCCCTAGCTCGTTCAGTGTGACGCCCTTTTCCGCACTCCGCGACAAGGCGATGACGACGAGATCCATCGACTTCCCGAGCAGAATGGAGGCGACCCCGACACCACCGGAAGCGCCCGTGACAAGAAGAACGGACCCCGGCCGAGGCGGCTGCGGCGGGTCGGTCCATTGCGTCAACGCCTGCCAGGCCGTCAGAAAGACGAGCGGCGCCCCGGCCATTTCCTCCGGAGACCAGCCTTGCGGCACAGCCGCTACACTTTCTTCTGAAACGACGACCTTTTCAGCCAGTGTGCCCCACGTCGCCACTCCCACCTGGCACCGCAGAATGCCGACGATGTCTCCGACACGCGCACGGGTGACATCCGGTCCCACCGCGACCACTTCGCCAACGCCATCGCGGCCGAGAATGTGCGGGAGCGGCGGATGGGCCGGATACATCCCGCGCGCCAGGAACGCATCGGCAGGATTCAGGGCGGCAAATCTGACCCGGAGCACCATCTGCCCTCGACCAGGCTGGGGATCCGGCACCTCGCTCAGGCGGAGCGCGTCTACGCCGTCATATCCGTCCAGTAGCCATGCACGCATGATCTCTATATCCTAAGAGCACACAACGCCTTGCAGCGACCGTTCAAGTGCGAGCGCCCGTCTCGCAGTTCGACGTACGGATCTGTCCATGGAGAACCGGTCATGGCGATCGACCTTTCGCTCCGTTTCACGAGGTAAGCGCGCGCTTCTCAGTGGCGTTGAGCTTCTTGATATGTCCTTCACGCTGTAGCGCCTGACCTTTGGTGGAATGCGTTTCGGTGTAGCGAATGCGAAAGGGACCACGCCCTCTGGTGTATTTCGCGCCGATTCCCCTCGCATGGGCCTCGAGCCGGCGGGGGAGGTCGTTTGTGATTCCCGTGTACAGCGTTCCGTCTCTACACTCAATGACGTAGACGATCCAATCCACCACGGTGTTGCCTCACAACGGACCTGTTCCCTCCGCTATCTTTTCCATCCATTCGTCCAGGGAGTCGTGCTCCACCAGCAAGGGATAATTGACATTGCGGTAGAGAGGGAGAGTTCGCCGACAATGTGCCCGAATTACAGATCAGATCTTTTGACGGTTCTTACCTGATTGTCACAGCGGAATAAAGACCTGCATTGTGATGGAGCGGCCCTGGGTCCTGCAAGGCGCAATAAGAACTATCATCAAGCGGGCGGGATAAAAGTCGTGCTGAATGAACAGCGATCACCGATGACGGACTCACTTCACGCGGTATTAGGTAACGGCCGTAGACGCGACTTTACCGGCCGGGGAAATATCCTGACCATTCAGAAGCGCCTATCCAAGGGGGATCGCCGCCGTTCTTATAGCCTCGCCGGGCGTCCCAATAGTTGTAGAAAACTGCACTGCCTCGATGGCTGCATCGGCCTTTATGCCGCCGCTTCCTGACTAACTGTAATATCCTGCGCGGCAGCGGCCATGAAGATATTCCGGACGCGTTCGATATCGTCAGGCCCGTCGCAATGCACGGAAATAAGAATGTGACCCTCCCCGAGGCGCCCCTCATACCGCTTCGCTTGATATTCCGGGAGACCCAGACCAATCAATCCCCCGGCCAGTCCGCCGACGCTCGCCCCCAATCCCATGCCGCTGAGCGTCGCCAACAGAGGGCCGGCGGCGAGCAAAGGCCCTACACCGGGGATGGCCACTGTGCCGATGCCGGCAAGCAATCCGAGAACGGCCCCGAGCACTCCGCCGGCGCTGGCGCCGGCAGCCGTCCCTTCCAGAGCTTTGGTCTGCTTCTCGATGCCCAGACTCGGCCCGGTTTCGTGGTCGGGAATCAGCGCCGAGATCGCGTTCTGGGAGAATCCGTCCTTGCGTAACGTGTCGATGATGTTCATCGCCTGTTCACGGGTCGCGGCGATACAGTAAATAGCTTTAGCCATATTCTCCTCCTCGGTGCTATCGGCGAATCTCCAACCGGTCTTCAATGCGGTATGGCGTGATGGATTGAGCGATGCGCTTAATGCGATCCGCCTCGGCACGCGTGTTCACGGGACCCGTCAACACCACGCGATCGCCGTTGGTGACGATCATGACATTCTTGGCCCTAAACGAGAGCGAGTCGTCCTGAATAACTGCTTGCCGAATTCTGCGAGTGGTTTCGAGGTCATTCGGCGCCTCCGATTGATCCAGTGGCGTAATGCCGGCCTCGAGCCGGTCCGATGAGTCCACCGCGTCACGTCCTGAGCTCGCGGCCGACAAAGATGGAGATCCGCGTGACCCCTTTCCGGCGTCGGGAGCAGAGCTCAACTTCACCGGTGGGCGTGGCTCCGCGATCCTTGTCGTAGAGTGCTGCGCCGAGCGGTCTGTGCCGAGAGAGCGCTCCTGTGTTGTGTTTCCTACCTGGCCGCCGTCCATCGGTGGGCCGTTTGTTTCCGTCGAGGCGCAGGCTGCTGTCAGGATCATTGTCGCTCTGAGCGTGAGCGTGACTACCGTGCTTCTCATCATCGCCTCCATGGCCTCTTCTTATTGTGAAGGCCTCAAGAGAACCCTCGAAAGGCGCGCAACAATAAAAAACGGGTAGGACGAGGACCGACGAGACTCGATGTGCTTTTTGCATCGAACGCCCTCGGTGCGAACGGCGCTCGTAGTGGCTCCCATGTCTCGGATCTGCGGAATCGGATCTTCAGTATTGCTTCGTGCTCCGTCGGAACGGTTGCCGCCGCCCGGTCCAGAGTGGTAGCGTCATCAAGCGTCCCCTTCTTTTAGTAGAGAACGAGTTCAGTGATCACGACTCGACGCTGCGTCTTGTACACACAACAATTACACCCAGATCCGCCGATAGTTGCAAACCGGACCTAGAGCCCGTAAGCTTTACGTACCACCGGAGAGAAAAGTTTTTGCATGGCGACCACTGAACGAGATTACTATGCCGTCTTGGGAGTGTCCCGGACAGCCACGCCGGATGAGATCAAGAAAGCCTACCGTCGCCTTGCCCGCCAATACCATCCCGACCTGCATAGCGGCGCGAAAAAAGCGGAGATGGAAAAGAAATTCAAAGAGCTGAACCAAGCCAATGAAGTGCTCGAAGATCCGGACAAGCGAAAGAAGTACGATCGCTATGGGCACCGCTGGCAGGAAGCGGAGGCCTATGAGAAGGCCCGCGAACAAGCCGGCGCTGGGCAAAGGGAAGGCGCTGGGTTTCATTGGGGGCAGGAATCGCCGCAGGGCGAGGGCCAGGACTTCGGCGATTTTTTCGAAAACATTTTTCGTCGAGGCACGGACACCCGGCGCGGTGGCAGCTCGCCATTCGAAGGATTCGCGATTCAGGGCGAGGATCTCGAGACGACCGTACGGTTGACCCTTCGTGAAGTGTTGACCGGGGTGAGCCGGCGTGTCCAACTGTCGGAGCCCATCCCATGCCCGACGTGTGGCGGAACAGGCAGACAGCGCGGCCGACTCTGTCCCACATGCGGCGGAACCGGCAGTCGAGCCGAATTGCGAACGATCGACGTGAAGATTCCAGCCGGCGTGCAGGACGGCACCCGCGTCCGCGTCGCAGGAAAAGGCGCACCCGGCCACAATGGGGGAAAACCCGGCGATCTCTATTTGCTGGTTCAGATCGAGCCGCATGCGGTGTTTCAACGGCAGGGCTCGGATATTCTTGTGCAGTTGCCGGTCTGGCCATGGGAAGCCGTCTTAGGCGCCGACGTGCTGGTCCCCACGCTGACAGACCCGGTCCGCGTCAAAGTTCCGCCTGGCAGCCGGGCAGGCGCGAAGCTCCGGCTGAAAGCAAAAGGATTGCCGACTGCAACCGGCGGTCGGGGCGATCTGTTCTTCACGCTTCAGATTGTCATGCCTCCATCGCTATCGGATGAGGACCGCAAGTTATACGAAGAATTGGCACGGGCTCCGCATCCGGATCCCAGGGTGGAGTTGCTACGCACAGCCGGTCGAGCTTAGCACGATGTTGAAAAAGGCCCTATTACACCCCCCAGTCCCAGCGTGCCGAGACACGCCTTTCTCCCGCTTTGTTCTCGCGCCGCTCAAAACCTCAACGTACCGCCCACGGGCAAAGAGCTTGTCTCGGCAAGCTTCGGGCGGGCGGGTGAAATCATACGCCTCGGCTTCTCGCTCGGCCGCGCTCGGGAAGGGGCGCGTCTTGGCGCGCCTGGGGTGGGTCGATGAGTTGATGACCTTTTGAACATCCTGCACCACTTCGGTGGGTTTCGGCCGCCGATTTAAGCAGAACGGCGGGGCTCATGCTGAAGATGAAATTGTTGAACATGCTAAATAGCACGGCAGTCAGAAAGGGACGTTGGTGACGTTAGTTGAGTACGCGCTGTTTTCGTTCGGGTCGCTCTTTATCATTATCGATCCCATTGCCGCCGTCCCGGCGTTTCTCGCGATGACGGCACGAGAGTCGGTGGGAGACCGATTGCGGACGGCGCGAACGGCGTGCATCGCCGCAGTGGGAATTGTCGCCGGCTTCGGATTCATGGGACCGTCCCTGTTCCATATCTTGGGTATTACGATGCCGGCCTTTCAAATCGCCGCCGCGCTGGTCTTGCTCCTAGTCGCCCTCGATATGTTGCGCGCGCAACGATCCCCGGTGCAGGAAACGGCCGAAGAAACGGCCGAAGGCCTGACAAAAGATGACGTCGCAATCACACCGCTGGCCATGCCGATGCTGGCGGGACCGGGCGCCCTCTCGACGATGATCTTGCTCGACACTCAGGCCCCGACTTGGGCGCATCGGAGCATTCTGTATGGCTGCTTGGCTGCGGTCGGTGTCGCCAGTTATCTCACGTTCAACATCGCCGGACGAGGCGCCCACTGGCTGAATCCTATCGCCATTAAAATCATTACCCGTCTCATGGGGTTGCTCTTAGCCGCCGTGGCGATTCAATTTATCTTCACTGCCATCAAAGGAGAAGGAGGATTGATACCAGCGCGCACGGTCTTATGATCGCCCTACCAACATCCAAACCTAAAAAAAGAGGAGGAACCATGCAGATACGAATGGGACACTGGACGTCGCTCAGCGTGGGAATCGCGTTTGTATCCGCTCTGAGCCTGCCATCGGCCTGGGCGGATCCGGACAACCCGCATGGCAAAGGCAGCTACGACAAGGGCGAGTACAGCCATGGAAAAGGCGATGCCGAGCACGGCAAAGGCTCCGGGAAAGAGGGTCATGCGTACGGAGGCGGCCATGGCATGGGGATGATGGGCGGGTGGCACGCCAGTACGGGCCATCTGCTTCGCCATATGCTGAAACACTCGACCGAGATCGGTTTAAAAGACGACCAAGTCGCGAAGCTGAAAGACATGCAGCTTAATTTGGATAAAACACGCATCAAAGCGGAAGCCGACATTATGATTTCGGAGCGTGAACTGCGGGCCATGGTGGAGGACGATAAATCGGACCTGTCCGCCATCGAATCCAAACTGAAAGAGGGAGAATCTCAGGAAGCCGCCTTGCGCATGGCGGCGATCAAGATGCGGCGCGAAGCCTTGGCGCTGCTGACCCCTGATCAGCGGGGCAAGTTAAAATCGGAGCACGAGAAAATGTTGCCGCCGCATCGTGTGGAGGGCGGAAGCCCGCATGGCGACTCCTCGGGCGGCATGA
>Ga0308176_10002597_pt1 | contig 11422 bp, 10 predicted proteins | sample PhyCR2_3_FD_203890 | JGI IMG/M metagenome (GOLD analysis project Ga0308176, IMG submission 203890) | Soil microbial communities from UC Gill Tract Community Farm, Albany, California, United States - DLSLS.C.R2 | ecosystem: Environmental > Terrestrial > Soil > Agricultural land | place: USA... | reverse complement strand
GGGCCTGCCGAGACGGGCGGGAAGCTCGTGCGGGACGAGCCGCTGCCACCCGCGACACGCGTGTTCGTCAGCGGAACTTATCCCGGCGCTCCGGAGTGGTGGTACGTCACCGCGTATCTCGACGGGACGATGACGCGCGGCTATGTCCAACACGGCCGCGTCAACACGGACCTACCGGAGCCAACCGCCAAGCTCCACCAGGTCGTGAGCGGTGACACCGCGGAGAAGCTCGCGGCCCGGGAATACGGCAGCTCGGTGCGTGACGGCCACGACCTCCGGTACTACGAGAACGTCCTCTTGTATGTGAATCAGCAGCAGCACCATGCCGCCGGCATCACGGGGGCCTACCAGGATCCTGGCCTGCTCGGCGGCGGCGGCGACAACGTGCAACTTGTCGCCGGCCACCGGATCTGGTTGGTCAGCCCGGCGTACGCGAAGGCGCTCGAGAGCGTCGTGCCGTGTGGTTCGCTGACGGGCGGAGCCGTCGCGAGCGTCAAGCGGTTCGCCGGTCACATCGAGGACATCCTCCGCAGCGTCACCGAGTCGCGGAACCACTTCGACGAGGTCGCCGGCGAGTACGCGCAAGCGATCCGCGATCACCTACCGGCGATCGCCGGCATCGTTGCCGGGTTCCTGCTGGCCGAGGTGGGTTCGGCACTCCTCGCTGCGACGCCCACCGGCGTTGGGCAGATCATTGCCGTCGTGATCCAGCTCGCCCTCGCCGCGTTTGGGGCAGCGGGCATGGTCGTGGCCGCGGTCGAGGCGCTGAAACACGGGAGCCAGTGGCTCACGCTCGCATGGACGGCAAAGGGCAACGACAAGCAGATCGGCGCCGCGAGCATCGAGTTCCTGAAGATGCTGGTCAGTGTCGCCATGGCAGCGCTGTCGTATCTTGGCGTCAAGGGCAACTACGGCAACGCGGTCAAGATCGCCAACTCCATACCCCCGGGTGCGTTGCCGGCGTTCTCGGCGGCAGGTGTCGGCCAGGTCAGCGGCGCAGGGGCGGGAACCCGCGTCCTGATCGGCCCCAGCACCGGCTCGACAGGCATCGCCGGTAACGCGATGATGCAGGCTGACGACAGCAACGGCGGAGGGGGGAATGACAACGGAACGAAGTCGACGGATCCAGCCAAGGAACTCGAGGAAATCAAGCAGAAGCTGGAGTCCGACGAGCTCACCGGTAAGCAGAAGCAGGCCCTCCGAGCACGCAAGAAGGAGCTACAAGCACAGCTTGGCAAGACGATCAGCGAGCCACGCCCCGAGGACATCCCCACTCCCACGAAGTTCAAGGACCGAGCACCCGGCTTGAGTCCCAAGGAAGCGGCGACCGATGTCCCGAGCTGGATCGAGAACTGGCCAGATGCAAGGCCAGGTGTGGACGAGAATGGTACGATATTTGCGACTCGCATGATGGATAAGAGATACGGCACAGGAGCGTGGGAAAAAGTTGGCAAGCACAACACTGAATTCAGTCAACTGAAGAAGTTTGCAGACCGCGCCTTTGAGTAGAATTATGCCGTCTAGAAAATCATCGAACTCACCAATTGAACCTTATTGGCGATTGCTAGGAATTGGGCTCGATCCGGACATCGCGATGCCAGAGCTGTATGGCGCAATCCATGAAGGAGAAGCGGACGTCCCTCTGATGATCGACGACCGTCTCGTGTTCTTCACCGATCCTGCGCGTGCGCCTGAGCTGATTCGGTTGTATGGTGGTTTGCTGGCATCGGATAAGATGGATGTAGGAAAGCCATCCTTCTGGTGCGATGTGGCCAAGACGTTGCATCTCCTGTCAGCGGGCGGCATCGATAACACAGCAGCGGTCTTGAACGCGGTTAATGTGTTGCTGGACCTCGTGAAAGCATCCGGCATAAAGATGGCCCACAGTCGCCGCCGTGCGCTCTACGCCATTGCGGACTACTGCACGACCAACAAGGACCTCACGAAGTACCTCGAAGAGGAGGGGGACCACTCCAGCCGCGAGTTGGTCGATGCGGTGCTCTGGTGCGTTGGTGCGGTGGTCGTGAAAGCACGGGTCCTGTAGTCGCGCGAAAGCAGCATGCCTCTGCCACCTCGTCGGGAACCGGCCCGACGCGAGCCTGGTCACTGCAGGGACGCGAGATGGTTGGTCATCTCGGCGTGCGTCGCTCGGGTTCGAGTCTGGCCCTGGGGCACCATGCCGCGCGAAGTTCCGCAGCGCTGCGGCCGGGTACTAGGCACGCTTGTAAGGAATGAACCTAGCAGGCCGTAGCAGGCCGTAACTACGCGCATTTTTGGAAGCTATGGAGGCGTTCCACGGGCACCCTGCGCTCGTCGAAGACGCAGGTACAGCGGTACCGCCTCGCCGGCGTGCTAGAAACCTGCGGTGTCGCGCTACGACCTGTTCCGCCGCCGGATCGCCCCGATCGCGTTCTTCCTCGCGATCGGGCTGATCGCGCGCGAAAGCTGCGAGAAGGACAAGCGTACGCACACCATCGTCGAGCTCCAGTTCGGCGCCGACAAGCCCAACATTCGCGCGGTCGACGTCGACGTCGTCGTGGACCGCGAGACCGTCGCCACGTTCCATCGCGCCGCGCTGCCGGATTCGATCATCGGACCGTGCCGGTTCCAGCTCGCGGTGCCCCAGGATGACGGTGAGCTCTCGATCGACGTCGACCTCGGCGCCACCCACCACCAGCTCACCCGGCGGTTCCACGCGGTCGAGGGCGCGACGATGCTCGTCTCGATTCCGGACAGCGACCCGCGCTGACCGTGGACGGCGGTCGGTGGCTACCGCGAAGCTCGCGTGGCCCGGCGCGCCGAACGATGTCGTCGGTTGACGGCATGACAACCTCCGGCTGCACGACCGCCGCGCGCACCTGGTGGAACCCCGCAGAACCTCGATGAGATCTGGTGCTCATCGCGTGGCATGCGTGCTGCACAAAGGTCCTGCATCCACAACCCAAGGTTCCAGGAGCACATCATGCACGCGATCAACACGACCTCGTTCGACACCTCGTTCCAGACCATCGATGCCGGCCAGCTCGGCGACGTCGCCGGCGGCTTCAGCTTCGGCCAGATGGTCGACGCCGGAAACAACAACGTCGCCGCCGGCACCAAGGCCGGCGCGGCGCTCGGCGGGGCAGGTGGCGCGATCGCCGGTGGGATCGCCGGTGGCACCGTGGCCGGCGCCCCGACGCTGGGCCTCGGAACCGTCGGCGGCGTGCTCGCGGGTGCCGCGGCCGGCGCCCCGGCCGGTGCGGCTGCGGGTGGCGCGATCGGCGGCGGCCTCGGCTGGATCGGCGGCGCCGCAGGCAACGCGTGGAACCAGCTGCGCGGCAACTGATCTCGATCCGCTAGCTTCGTTCGAGCCACCTCCGCGGGAGACCGTGTGACGGTGGCTGTTTTGCGTCGAGCTTCGTTCGAGCCACCTCCGCGGGAGACCGCGTCGACGGTGGCCTTTGCGTCGAGCGCCGGCCGCGGGAGCGAGCTGCGCTCGCGGACGCTCCATGGACAGTGAGCGATATAGCTGCTGTTGATGATCGCTGTCATTGTGTGCAGTCGAGCTGACGCTGCTGTGGCGTAGCAGAATGCCGATCTCGTCGAGCTCGCGTCGTGTGCGAAGCCGTGGGTTGACGTCCTGCCAACCTCCGTCAGCACACCGCGCGCCGGCACCTGGTGGAGGTGCGCGGAACCTCGAGGAGACTGCGAGTTCACCGCGTGGCACATGCGCTGCATTACGTCTCTCCATCAACCAACTCATTCTCAGGAGCCACCCCATGCACGCAATCGACATGAACTCGTTCAACGCTTCCTTCGACACCACGTTCCAGCCCATCGATGCCGCCCAGCTCGGCGACATCGCCGGTGGCTTCAGCTTCGGCCAGATGGTCAACGCTGGTAACGCGAACGTCGAATCGGGCGCCAAGGCCGGCGCCGCGATCGGCGGCATGGGTGGCGCCATCGCCGGCGGGATCGCCGGTGGCACGGTCGCCGGCGCGCCGACGCTGGGCCTCGGAACAGTCGGTGGCGTGCTCGCGGGCGGCGCGGCCGGTGGTACGGCGGGCGCGACCGCCGGTGGCGCGATCGGCGGCGGCCTCGGCTGGATCGGCGGCGCCGCGAACAGCGCGTGGCACCAGCTGCGCGGAAACTGACACGCGCTTTCGCGCGCGAGCCGGATCGGCACAGAGGCGCGCCTCACGTCGGCGTCACCGACGGCGGTGGCGTCACCCGTGACGGCAACGTCACCGATGGCCGGCGTCATCCCGACGGCGCGCCACGATCAGCGCAGGCCACGGCGCGTCGCACGCGCTGGCCGGCGCAGCCGCACGACCGTCTCGACCTGCGCGGTCCCCGGCATCAGATCGAACGGCTCGATCGCGTCGGGCGTGTAGCCATGGGCGGCGAGCGTGATCAGATCGCGCCCGAGCGCGTCGGGCCCGCAGCTGACGTACACGATCACCGGCGCCGCGAGCTCGGCGAGGAACGCGCGCGCCCCGGCCGACAGCCCCTTGCGTGGCGGGTTGACCACCACCACATCGGGCTTGGCGCCGAGCTGGCCGCGGACCTCGCCGACATCGCCGGCGATCGCGGTCAGGGGCAGGTTCGCGCGCTGCGCCGCGCGGCGGAACTGGGCCACCGCGTCGCGATCGATCTCGACGGCGATCACGGTGGCACCGGCGCGCGCGAGGTGAAGCCCGATCCCGCCGAGCCCGGCGAACAGATCGATCGCCTGCATGCCGGGCCGCGCCTCGGCGAGCTCGGTGACCCGAGCGTACATCGCCGCCGCCTGAGCGCGATTTACCTGCAGGAACTCGCCGGCCCCGACCTCCACCGCGACCCCGGCGAGCTGCTCGACGAGGTGGCCATGGCCGAGCAGCACCGTGGCGCTCGCGCCCGACGGCACGATCGCGCCATCGCGCCGATCGTTCTCCACCGCGACGAGGCTATGCACCGCGGGGTGGTTGGCCAGCGCCGCCGCGACGCGATCGAGCTTGGCCCGCGGCGTGCGCGGCGCGACCACCAGCACGACCATCACATCGCCGGACGCCTCGCGCACGATCACGTAGCGCAGCTCGCCGGTGCGCGTGCGCTCGTCGTAGGCCGCCAGCTCGGCGCGCTCGGCGGCCCCGCGGACCCACGTCGCGACCTCGTCGATGATCGGCGCGACGACGCGACAGCCCAGCGTATCGACCACGTGATGGCTGCGCGGCGCGTAGGCCCCGAGCACCAGGTGATCGCCGACCTGACCGGCGACGTACTTACCCTTGTTGCGATAGCCGGTCAGCTCCGGCGACGGTCGCACGGCGGCGATCTCGACCGCGCCGGTCGCAACGGCGGGCACCTGGGCGAGCGCCGCGGCGAGCCGGGCGTGCTTGGCCGCCAGCTGCGCCGGGTACGCCAGGTGCTGCCACACACATCCGCCGCAGCGCCCGAACCCGGGGCACACCGGCGTGACGCGCTCGGGGCTCGGCGGACCGAGCCGCTTGACGATCCGGCCCCACGCCTCGGCCTTGTGCGGGCTGTGGTGATCGATCGCGACCTCGGCGCGCTCGCCGGGCAACAGATCGCCGACGTGCACCGCCATCGCGCCCGACAACCCGACGCCCGCGCCGCCGTCGTCGAGCTCGGTCGCCTCCAGCTCGCATCGGTTGGCCTGCGCCGACGGCATCCGACTGGTTATCTACGATATCCACGGCCCCGAGCAACCCAAGGCCGGCGATCCGGACGAGGTGGCACTGCCGGCCTGGCCCGTACAACCTTGTGGCAGCTGCCGGGGGTTGGTGAGAGGATCCGGCGGATGCCGACCACGCCTCCTTGGATGGCCACCGGGCGGATCTCTCCTTCGGGCGCACGATGCCTGCGTTGTGGGCCGTCAGCGTTGGGCTCCTGGCGCTGGGGCCCTGGGGTTTGAGTTGCCTGGGCCGGAGCACCACGCCGCACCTCGTGGAGCGCCATGAACCACGATCGCGGCCAACGCCTCGGTCGTGGTTGCGTGAGCGTGTCCTGCGGTGTCAGTGCTCACGTGAAACCGGGGGGTTCTGGACCGGCCGCAGCTTCAGACCAGGGAAGAGCTGGTCACGGACCTGCTCCTGGTAATGCATGATCGGCAGGCTCAGGTGTTCATGGACAGCCTTGTCCTTGCTGAGCTCGAGGAGGCGTTCGCGAAGGTGGCCGAGTGCGGCCATGTGACGCTGGCGTTCTGCCTCGAGCTCACGAAGGACATCGATCACGGGGCGAGCGGCTTCGGGCGGGGCCGCCCAGAATTCGAGGGCGAGCTTGTTGCAGATGAGGTCAAAGTCCACGTCGCTGATGCGCGCCTCGCACTGGTCTGCGAAGCTACAGGCGACTTGGCTGGAGCAGGAGAATTGTGATGCTATGCGCTCGACGACAGCGCGGTTGTGATCGTCGTGTAGACGTCGCTCGGTTTGTCGCTGCTGAAAGGTCTTGGGGGGCTTGTTCTGGTGGCGGGCCATGAGTTGCGTCTCCGCGGGCAGTGTAGCGAATCGACCTGACACGCCAGGCTATCCCGGGATCGAAAATTCGCGCAGCATCGATACCGTTTGGGTGTCGATGCTATGCAATGTCAGACGGTCCACATCGAGTTGGCGATAGGGGAACGAGAACTGCGTAGCGTCGATATCGTTTGATCATCGATGCTGCACAACCTCGACCTTCAGCCCCGTGCAAAGGGGAGCGGGTCAACGAGGTACGACAGCTGGCCCGTAGGAATCGCCCCAGGTCGAAACCACGCTGGGTCGGTGCCCGCGAGGCGTTCGGCGTCGAATCATCCGGCGCTGTTCATCCCGGCGACGCCGAGCGCGCCCTCCTGGAACAGGGCATGGCGCAGCATCACCACGGCGGGGTACCGCTCCTCGACGAGCGCGGCCGACGCCTCGGGGAGCACCGCGCGGGCGGCCCGACGTGCGCCTGCGAGCGCCACCGGGTTGACGACGGCGTGAAGGTAGAGCCCCGAGAGCCTGGTGGCGTGCATCGCGGATCCCATGGCGATCTGGGTATCCAGGAAAGCGTCGGTGGGCGGCAACTCGTACTCGAGGAAACTTGCCTCGAGCATCGCGACGTCGGCGATCATGCGGGTCGCCGGGCGCTGGGCGAACACCTCCGCCATGCTCTCGGCGCAGCGCCGGCTCCACGCCGCGAGCTCCGGATCGGGCAGGGGGATCATCGGCTCGGTCTCGCTGAGGTGCAGCGCCGCGCGAAGATCGTTATAGATCTCTCGACGCTGCTCCGGATTGAGGTTGCCGAGGCCGCCTAGTAGCTTCGTGTAAATTTCCATCCATGCCTCCTGGTCGAACGTTGCGGGTGACAGCCTGATGGTTGCCAGCGTCAAACGGATTGTGACCAGCATCTCGAGAGTTTCTGCGTTCACACTATCATGCCGCGTGAACCACAACCACAGGAGGGTGTTGACGTTCCATGGTGTATGGGAAGCGGGACACGGTCAGTTACAGCGAGTGATGGGCGACGGCAGTGCTGCTCATGCGAGAACGCTTTCGTGATTTCCTCGATCGGTGTTTCCATTCGAAGCTCGACGGATGCCGAGTAAATCTCGTCGTAGAAGATGAGCGATTGCTGGGGCCGCACAAGATTTCGGTACCAAAGGGCGATTTGCGCACAGTCAAACACATCTCCCTCCATCACGAAGGAATCTCCTTGCTTGGCGTAAGCCCCAGAGACCACTCCGCCAGCCATGTCGATTTGCCAGTCAAACGCATAGGGGCTCTCCGGGCTCGCCAATAGCTCGACCCGCGCGGAGGGCCAGGACGCAAGAACTTTACGTTGGAAGTCATCCGGAGTAATCAGCGGGCGTCGATTCGCTCCCTGGGTGAAACGAAGAAGTTCATGGCTGTACGACTACCTCTCCAAGGATACCATACTTGGCCATCAGTTGTTCAAAGAACGGCTTCACGGCTGCGTCGCTGACAATGACACGAAGACGTTTGGCTGGTATCATCGGGTCTTGATCACCCTGGCATAACGCCTGAATTCGTCTTCGAGTTGGTCGAGAATATTGTCTCGCACGCGCTCAGTACGGATGTTCGCGCCCTCGGAGTGAGCGATGAAGCCGGTCTTGTCGATGCCGGCGTTCGGCGGCGTGATCTCGAGACTTGGGCTGCTGCTGCGGGCAGCATCAGGGGCAGTGGGCACACGCTGTACCGTGGGCCGCGATGCCCGCTGCTCTGCAGGTTGTCCGGGAGTGGTGCTGCCGACCTGCCGGTGACCGCAGCATCGGCGTGACGCTCGTACGTGTCACCAGGTTGATCGATGCTGTCCGTGCTGATCGCAGAAGCCTGGCCACCCTCGCCAACATGGCGCCGAACCGGGAGCAACTCCGTCAGCGTTTGCTTGTTCGGTATCAGTTCCCCGGTTTTCGGCCCCACCGTCTTCGGTGTAGAAAGCAACTCGGTCAGTGTTCGCTTGCCGGGTGTCCCTGTTGTGCCGGCAGCCGAACCTCCGACTCCCGGCCCTCCATCATCGCCACGCCGGTCTCGACTCACCTCGCGTTCGTTCCATTCGGGCATTCAGGTCTGGACCTTCGAATGTCTGCAGCTACCACAACCAGCGCCGGCCGCGCTACCAGAGACACATCTTCTGTCGCCAGGCGGTCGTACGTTCGTGCCGAGGTCCCACGCGGCACGCTCCGGAGTGGGCAGGGGATCATGCGGTGCGAAGATCGTTGTAGATCTCCGATGCCGTTCCGGATCGAGATTACCAAGGGCGTCCCAATAGCTTAGTGTAAATTTCCATCTCTGCCTCCTGATCAAACGTTGCGATGTCGCGGTTGCGTGAGTGTTCGCTCGCCCGATCAGCGGCGTCAAGGATTCTTGGATCGCGCCTCGATGGCCCCGTGGTTCACTATCGTACCGCCGTGGATCGATGGCCTTGGGATCCTACGGGATTGTTGAGGAGCGATTCTGGTCATGGCAACCTGACGGGAGTGACAGAACGGCCGCTACGGAAGTACGGGAGTAACTGGTTAGCGTTGCTCGACTGTGCGGCGGGCTGATACGGTCACCGCGTACAGTCGGGAGGCCCTCGTGAGAATTGGATGCGCGTTCTTGTTGTCGATTTCGGTTGCTTGCGGGGGAGTAAAATCGTTGACGGATGCGGGGATGGCACCACCCGGTGATGCGCTGCGGATGTGCGATCCGACCGCGAAGTTCGGCGCACCGATGCCGCTTTCTGAGTTTGATATGGCCGACGTAGGCGCCGGGCGTTTGTCGTCCGACGAACTCACGATCTACTTCTCCACAGTCGCGGGAGATTTGTGGATTTCGCGTCGGAGCGCATTGCCGGAAGTGTTCGGAGTGCCAGCGTTGCTCACAGCACAGAACTCGTCATCTTTGGATTATGATCCAACGGTAAGCTCCGACAGGCTGACGCTGTGGTTCGCATCGAATCGCACTGCGAACGAAGGCTTTCACCTGTATGTCGCAGCTCGTGCGTCGACGTTAGCCGAGTTCGGTGCACCTGGGTTGGCGGCCACGGTCAATGCCACGGATCCCAAGCAAACCGATGCGCAGCCATTTGTGACGGCAGATGGAACAGAGCTGTGGTTCACGTCAACTCGTGCCGGTGGGCTAGGCGGTCTCGACATCTGGCATGCGACGTGGGCAGGCAACGAGTTTGCGACACCTACGATCGTCGCAGAGCTAAATTCGTCATCGGACGATTTTTTGCCGACGTTGAGCGCCGACCGGCTCACAGTCTACTTCGCATCGACTCGTGCGGCGGTCGGCACGAAAGGCGGGTTCGACATCTGGACGTCACACCGTAGCACCGTCAACGATGGCTTTCCTGCGCCTACGCTTGTCGACGAGCTCAACACGACTGGAAACGACTTTACGACGTGGCTGTCGGTAGACAATTGCCGGATGTTCGGCGTATCGTATGCTACGGGACCTGGTCGTCTCTTCATGGCGACGCGCCAGCAATGAGCGAGGGGTGGACCTCGAGCTTGGCTGACCTGGCTTCTCAGGCACGAGGCTTGGGCCCGAAAGCGCCCACAGCGTGCACTGGCGGCTACCACTACGTGATCGACATCGGCTGGTTCGTCAGCTCAGAGCGCGGGCTCTCCAATGCGGAGGGCCGCGGCGGTCTCGGCGTCGCCGGCGATAGCTTCGGCGAGCGACGGCACGCTCCACCTGGCGCGCTCGGCGTCGTCGACCGACGGATCGACGTTCCACAGGTCGCGCTTGTCGCCGCTGGTCACGAACTGCGTGCCGTACTTCTGCGGCTTGCCTTCGTGCTTGAGCCGGCGATCTTCGGAGGCGGCGGCGAGCCACCTGGCCACGTCGCTGTCCGGATCGTGCTCGAGCGCGGTGAGCGCGAGCTCGTGGGCGCGCGCGGCGCCGGCGGCCGTGTCGGCGCGGTAGTAGATCATCGCCGCCTGCAGGTAGTCATCGGCGATCGTCGCGCCTCCGGCCGTGAGGATCGCGGCGACGCGGGGGAGGCGGGCGGCGAACACGTGGGCATCGGCGGGGTGCGCCGGCGGCTGGCCGGGAGCGTCCTCGGCGCGCGCGAGCTGCTCGAGCTCGACGTTGACGGTGCCGCGATAGGCGGCGAGCTTGGTGGTCGCGTCGGCGAGGATCGGCTGCCAGCGAGGATCGCGCTGCAGCGGGGCGAGATCGGCGTCGCTGCACAGCTTGTCGAGGTCGCTCAGGTTGCGGGCGAGCGCACGCTGCAGATCGTCGAGCCCTCGCGCGGTGTCGCGGGTGTGAGCGACGCAGCGCGCCGCGTCGGCCCAGCTCTGTGCGGTCTCGAACAGCTTCGTGCAGGTGTCCCAGTCACCGCTCGCAAAGGCGGCCCTGCCTTGCGCGATGAGCGCGCGGCGCGTCGCGAACCCCGGGCGTGGCGGAAGCGCGCTGGGCGGCTTGCTGGCGGCCGCCATCGCCTTGCCCGCGGCATTGTTGTCCTTGCCCGAGCAAGCGGCCAGGAAGAGCGCGAGGAACAGGACCGTGGCGGCGGGCATTGCGAGTTCGGCTGTGAGTGCCCACACGTGGCGAATTGCTTCGCAGGAAACAGCTCGCCAGCGCAGAGCGATTTATGGAACTACTTATGGACTACCTGATCGACCGCTGGTCCGCAACACGACCGGGAGCGGATCCCTGTAGCGCTTCCATTGCGCTTGATGCGCGCACGCGTCACGGGCGCTGCGCAGCCTCGTGAAGCAGGTACGTTGAGGGAGTGAACGCTCCGGAACTGGACATGGGGTTGACCTCACGCTCAGGAGTGATGCGCGCGAGCGTCACGGGTGCCTGTCCAGCTCATGGCTTGTCAACGTCCGCAATCGGACACTGCGGGGCGGCACAGTCTTTTGCGTGCGGCCCTGCTGCTGATCGACGCCGTTCGGCGACGATGCCGGGACGGTCCTGCCGGCCTCGGTGAACGTCGCCGGCGGCGTAACGCCAGGGCCGGCGAT
>Ga0308176_10002594_pt1 | contig 11423 bp, 8 predicted proteins | sample PhyCR2_3_FD_203890 | JGI IMG/M metagenome (GOLD analysis project Ga0308176, IMG submission 203890) | Soil microbial communities from UC Gill Tract Community Farm, Albany, California, United States - DLSLS.C.R2 | ecosystem: Environmental > Terrestrial > Soil > Agricultural land | place: USA... | reverse complement strand
TCGCCTCGGTTGCGCAGGCGAGCGGCCTCGATCAACTGCACGCGTTCCTGGAAGGCACGCGCACGGCGCGGGGCACCTTCGAGCAAACCGTCTCGAACGCGCAGCGCCGCACCACCCAGACGACTTCGGGTACGTTCGCGTTCGCGCGGCCGGGCAAATTCCGCTGGACTTACGAAAAACCGTTCGACCAGCTGATCGTCGGCGATGGCGCGAGCGTGTGGGTCTTCGACAAGGACCTCAACCAGGTGATCGTCCGCAAGCTGGACGCCGCGCTCGGCGCAACGCCCGCCGCGCTGCTGGCGGGCGACAATGCGCTCGAGCGCAATTTCGACCTCACTGCGGGGGCGCAGGGCACGGACGGCGGGCTCGAGTACGTCGAGGCGACGCCACGCAGCGCCGACTCGCAATTCAAGCGCATCCGGCTGGGTTTCCGCGACAACCTGCCGCGCGCCATGACGCTCGTCGACGCGTTCGGGCAGACCACCGAGCTCACGTTCAAGACGATCGAGCGCAATCCTTCGCTCGCGCCCGACCTGTTCCGTTTCTCGCCGCCGCCCGGCGCGGACGTCGTGGGGCAGCCGCGAGCGCCTTAGCGAGCGTCCACCAGCGCGCGCAGGCGGTCGGGATAATCGCTGATGATGCCGTCGACGCCCGCCGCGATCAGCCGCTTCATCTCGGCCACGTCGTTCACGGTCCATGGCAGCACTTCGAGACCGAGCGCGTGCGCTTCCGCGATGCGGGTGGCCGTCGCATTGCGATAGAAGGGCGACCAGACCGCGCATCCGGCCGCGTGCACGAGCCTGGGCACCGACGCGTCGAACGCGCTCAGATCCAGTCCGGCCGTCCACGGCGATGCGCGGCCGCCGCGTGACGCGACGTTGTTGGTGTTCGCCGTTTCGATCGTGAGGCACGCGGTGCGCAGTGCCGGCGCGATGCGTTTGGCGGCCAGCAGCGTGCGCCAGTCGAACGACTGCAGCGTCACGCGCTCGGTCAAGCCGGCGGCCTGCACGCGCTCGATGACGCGTGCGGCGAAGCTCTCCGGATCGGGTGCGTCGCCCGGCAGGTCGGGACTGAGCTTCGTCTCGACGTTGAGCCGCACCGGATAGTCGGCGTGACGGGCCAGGTCGAGCAGCGCATCGAGCGTCGGGAAATGTTCGCCGTCCACGGGCTGCTGGTCCGGCACCTGCTTCGCATACGCTGATTGCGCATCCACGCGTCCGATGTCGTAGCGGCTCAATGCGGCGGCCGTCAGCGTGCGTATGGCGGGCCCTTCGGCAGCGAGGAACTTGCCGTCGGCGTCGCGCGTGATGTCCGGGTTCAGCCGCGGGTTGTGCGAGATCACCACGACGTCGTCACGCGTGACGGCAAGGTCGGTCTCGATCGTCGTGACGCGCAGCGCGAGCGCGCGCCGGAACGCGGCGAGCGTGTTTTCCGGTGCGAGCCCGCGCGCGCCGCGATGGCCCTCGATGTCGAACGCGGCCGCGCGCACCGGGACGAGCGCAGCCGCCAGAAGCACGCCCATGATGAGCCTGCGCATCACGCGGCGCGCCAGTGCGGCGGATACGTGCGCTCGAAGTACGGCAACGTCTCCACGCGCGTCATCCATGCGCGCAGCCGCGGCCCGAGCGCTTCGCCGATGCGCAGGTCGGGGCGCTTGCGTGCTTCCATGCGCAACAGCAGCGCGATCATGGGATACAGCGTGAAATCGACGGCGCCCGGCGTGGCGCCGGTCAGGAACGGCTCGCCGCCGCGGTGCTCGAACGCGCTGATCTCCGCCATGACGCGCTTGCGGCCCGACGCGATGACGCTGGGATCGGCCTGGTCGGCAGCCGTGAACAGCACCTGCTCGACCACGGTCTCCATGGCGTGCGCGACATACTCGTCCGCCTCGCGAATCATGGCGCGTGCCGCGGCGCGTGCGCGCGCCTCGCGGGGGAAGAGCGGTCGACCGGAATCGGGATAGGCGTCCTCGAGGTATTCGACGATCGCCGCCGATTCGGCCAGCCGGAGATCGGCGTCGACGATGGCGGGCACCTTGGCGCGCGGATTGATGGCGCGATAGGCGTCGCTGGTCAGATCGCCGGCGGAGAACGACATCATGTGCAGCTCGTAGGGCAGGGCCTTGTGCTCCAGCGCAAGCCAGACCCGCCAGGCGTATGGAGAGCCCGAACCGCTGTAGAAATGGATCATGTGCGCACCGCTTTGACACGGGCGACCAATGTAGGCGTAATGGATGCCTGCCGCAACGGCCCGCGTCCATGACCGACCTCTTCGATGCCGCCCGCGCCCCCGGTGTGCCGCTGGCGGAGCGCCTGCGCCCGCGCACCATCGGCGAAGTGATCGGGCAGCGGCACCTCCTGGCACCGGGCAAGCCGCTCGCGGTCGCGTTCGCCTCGGGCAAGCTGCACTCGATGATCCTGTGGGGGCCGCCCGGTGTGGGCAAGACGACCCTCGCGCGTCTCATGGCCGATGCGTTCAGCGCCGAGTTCATCGCCATCTCGGCCGTCCTGGCGGGCGTCAAGGACATTCGCGAAGCGGTCGCGCGCGCGCAGGCGGTGCGCCAGCAATACGACCGGCCGACCATCCTGTTCGTCGACGAGGTTCATCGCTTCAACAAGGCGCAGCAGGATGCCTTCCTGCCCTTCGTCGAGCAGGGCGTGCTGACGTTCATCGGTGCGACGACCGAGAATCCGTCGTTCGAGGTGAACAGCGCGCTCCTGTCGCGCGCCGCCGTGTACGTGCTCGAGCCGCTGTCGCCCGAAGAGCTCGCGCAGCTCCTCGAACGCGCGCTGGCCGTAGCCATGCCCCGCGTGACGCTCGCGCAGGAGGCGCGCGATGCGCTCATCGGCTACGCCGACGGCGATGGCCGGCGCCTGGTCAACCTGGTCGAGCAGCTGGCGGTCGCGGCCGGCGAGGCGCGGCGGACGGAGATCGACGTCGCGTTCGTCGAAGCGACCATTGCGCGCAGCCTGCGCCGCTTCGACAAGGGCGGCGAGGCGTTCTACGACCAGATCTCGGCGCTGCACAAGGCCGTGCGCGGGTCGGCGCCCGACGCGGCGCTCTACTGGATGTGCCGCATGCTCGACGGTGGCGCCGATCCGCTCTACGTGGGCCGCCGCCTCATTCGCATGGCGGTCGAGGACATCGGCCTCGCCGATCCGCGCGCGCTGCAGATCGCGCTCGATTGCGTCGCGACGTACGAGCGGCTCGGCACGCCCGAAGGCGAGCTCGCGCTTGCGCAATGCGTCCTGTATCTCGCCGCGGCGCCCAAGAGCAACGCCGTGTACATGGCTTACAACGGCGCGCGCGCGTTCATCGCGCAGGACGGCTCACGCGCCGTGCCGCTGCGCCTGCGCAACGCGCCTACGCGCCTGATGAAGGGCCTCGGCTACGGCAAGGGCTATCGCTACGCGCACGACGAGGCCGACGCCTACGCAGCCGGCGAGCGCTACCTGCCCGACGACATGCCGGATGCGCGCTTCTACGAGCCGACCGAGCGCGGGCTCGAGGCGCGCATCCGCGAGCGCCTGCAGACGCTCCATGCCCGCGACGCGCAGGCGGGGGGCCAGCAGGAGCCAGCCGAAGAAGGCTAGGCACCTGCCGCCGTCGCCCGGTGTGTAGAATTTACGCATGCTCGACATCAACCTGCTGCGCAACGACCTTGCCGGAGTCGCTGCTGCGCTGGCGCAACGCGGCGTCACGCTGGACGCGGCCACGTTCGAATCGCTCGAGGCGACGCGCAAGGACATCCAGACACGCACCCAGGAGCTGCAGCAGAAGCGCAACGTCGCCAGCAAGCAGATCGGCGCGGCGAAAGGGCGCGGCGAGGACGCAACCGCTGCCCTGGCCGAAGTGGCGGGACTGGGCGACCAGCTCAAGGCGCTCGAAGCGGAGCTTGCGCGGGTGCAGGCTGCGCTGCGCGACTTCATGCTCGACCTGCCCAATCTTCCGCATGCCAGCACGCCCGTGGGCCGCTCGGCCGAGGACAACGTGGAGCTGCGTCGCTGGGGCGCCCCGCGCACGTTCGAGTTCTCGGTCAAGGATCACGTCGATCTCGGCGAGGCGCTCGGCCTGCTCGATTTCGCCACCGCGGCCAAGATGTCCGGTGCGCGCTTCTCGTTCCTGCGCGGCGATCTCGCCCGCCTGCATCGTGCGCTCGCGCACTTCATGCTCGACGTCCACACGACCGAGCATGGCTACTCCGAATGCCACACGCCCTACATCGTGAACGCCGAAGCGCTGGTCGGCACGACGCAGCTGCCAAAATTCGAGGCGGACATGTTCGCGGTGCGCAAGGGCGGCACGCAGGGCGAGGAAGCGCTCTACCTCATCTCGACGTCCGAGATCACGCTGGCCAACAGCGTGCGCGAGGAGATCCTCCCGGCCGAATCACTGCCCATGCGGCTGACGGCTCACACGCCATGCTTCCGCTCGGAAGCCGGCAGCTATGGCAAGGACACGCGCGGGATGATCCGCCAGCATCAGTTCGACAAGGTCGAGCTCGTGCAGGTCGTGCAGCCCGAGCGCTCCTACGAGGCGCTGGAGGAACTGACCGGGCACGCCGAGCGCATCCTGCAGCGCCTCGGGCTGCCTTATCGGGTCATGGCGCTGTGCACCGGCGACATGGGCTTTGCCGCCGCCAAGACCTACGACCTCGAAGTGTGGCTGCCCGGGCAGCAGGCGTATCGCGAGATCTCGTCGTGCTCCAATTGCGAAGCGTTCCAGGCGCGGCGCATGCAGGCCCGCTTTCGCAACGCGCAGGGCAAGCCGGAGCTCGTGCACACGCTCAACGGGTCGGGCCTCGCGATCGGCCGCACGCTCGTCGCGGTGATGGAGAACTACCAGGAAGCCGACGGCTCCATCGCCGTGCCGGACGTGCTGCGGCCGTACATGGCAGGGGCCACGAAAGTCACCAGGGCGGGGTGAGGCGATGACGCAGCGCAGGCGCGTACGACGGACCACGATGGCGTCGGCGTTGCTGCTGGTGGCAACCGCTGCGCTCGCCGACGAGGGCATGTGGACGCTGGACCGCCCGCCGGCGCAGGCGCTGCGCGAGCGCTACGGCTTCGAGGCGACGCCTGCATGGCTATCGTCGCTCCGCGCGGCTGCCGTGCGGGTGGGCGGCGCATCGGGCTCCTTCGTGTCCGATGCGGGCCTGGTGCTGACCAATCACCACGTGGCGCTCGGCTGCATCGAGAACCTGTCCACCGCGGAGCGCGATCTTGCGCGCGACGGATTCGTGGCCCGTGCACGCAGCGAAGAGCGCGCCTGCCCCGGCATCGAAGTGCGCCGCCTCGAGTCGACGATGGACGTCAGCAGCGCCATCCGCGACGCCGTCACGGCGACCGACGAGACGCAAGCCAACGCACAGCGCAATACCGCCATCGCGACCGCCGAGCGGGCCTGCGCGACGGCCACTGGCTTGCGCTGCGAAGTGATCACGCTCTACCGCGGTGGCGCTTATCAGCTGTACCGCTACCGCGTATGGACCGACGTGCGCCTCGTCGCCGCACCGGAGTCGCGCATCGGGTTCTTCGGCGGCGACCCCGACAACTTCGTCTTCCCGCGCTACGACCTCGACTTTGCCCTGTTGCGCGTCTATGCGGACGGCAAGCCGCTGGCCACACCGCAGCATCTGCGGCTTGCGCGCACGCCGCTCGCCGAAGGTGACCTCGTGTTCGCGGCGGGGCATCCGTACTCGACGGATCGCGACATCACGCTCTCCCAGCTCGCGCTCGACCGCGACGTGCGTTATCCGTTCATGATGGCGTCGGCGAAGCGGCAGCGCGCGCTGCTGACCGCGTTCGGCGCGGGCTCGGCGGAATCGAAGCGGCGCGCGGAGGATCGCCTCTTCGGCACCGAGAACTGGCTCAAGGCCATGCTCGGCGAATACAAGGCGCTGCAGGACCCGGCGCTCGAGCGGCGCAAGCGCGCCGACGAGGCCGCCTTGCGCGGCACCGGCAGCGACGGCGATCCGTGGGCGCGCATCGACGCCGCCGTGCGCCGCGAGCGCGAGATCTTCCGCGAGGCCTGGGTGACGGGTTACGGCTATCGCTCGTTGTTCTCGATGGCGGGCGACCTCGTCGCCCTCGCGCGCGAGCGTGCGCTGCCCGACGGCGAGCGCCTGTCCGCGTATCGCGACTCGGCCATTCCACGGCTCACGGAGCGGCTCGTCGCCGAAGTGCCGGTTTACCGGGACCTCGAAACCGTGCGCATCGCGGACGACTTCGAACAGGCGCGCGAGACGCTCGGCCCCGATCATCCGTTCGTGCGCGCGGTGCTCGGCGGGCGCTCCGCCGCCGACGCAGCGGCCGCTCTCGTCGACGCGACGCATCTCGACCGCGCCGAGGAGCGCCGGCGCCTGGTCGACGGCGGGGCAGCGGCCGTCGATGCGTCGACCGATCCGCTGCTGGTCGTGGCGCGCACGGTCTATCCGCTGCATCGGCGCCTCGCGCGCATCGAGGAAATCGAGGTCGAGACGCCGATCGAGCGCGCGGCCGACGCGATTGCCCAGGTGCGCTTCAAGCACCTCGCGGGCGAAACCTATCCCGATGCGACGGGTACGCTGCGGCTGTCGTACGGGACGGTGCGCGGCTACGACGCCGACGGCGCGCTGACCCCCTGGCAAACCAATTTCTACGGCCTGTACGCACGCAGCGCGGCGTTCGGCAACCAGCCTCCGTTCGAGCTGCCCGCGCGTTGGCGCGAGGGCGCACGCGAGCTCGATCTTTCGACGCCGCTCGACTTCGTGTCCACGCTCGACATCATCGGTGGGAACTCCGGCTCGCCCGTCGTCAACCGCACGGGGGAGCTCGTCGGGCTGGTGTTCGACGGCAACCTCGACAGCCTCGCGTGGCGCTTCGGCTATGGGGTGCCCAACGCGCGTGCGATCGCGGTGAACGCCGGCGCGATCGTCGAGGCGCTGGCGAAGATCTATGACGCGCGCACGCTCGCCCGGGAGCTGGCCGGGCGCTAGCGCATGTTGCCCGTGTGCCCGAGGGAGTAGCGTCCCGGCTGTGGCCATACGGCGAGCCCGTGCGGCTCCTTGCCGACGGGAATCTTGGTGACCGCGCCCGTCGTGGTGTCGAACACGTACACGACGTTGTCGTAGCGGCCCGAGAGCCACAGCTGGCGCCCGTCGGCGCTCACGTTGCCCATGTCCGGGCTGCCGCCGCCGGGAATCGGCCAGTTGGCTTCCACACGCCGCGTCGCAAAATCGACGACCGACACGCTGCCCGCGCCGTGCGGCGGACCATGGATCTTGTTCGAGCCGCGGTTGGCGACGTACAGCTTGGTGCCGTCGCGGCTCGGATAGAGCCCGTGCGTGCCCTTGCCGGTCTTGACGAAGTCCACTTCGCGGAACGTGTCGCCGTCCACCACGAACAGGCCGTCGGCCATCATGTCGGCCACGTAGAACAGCTTGCCGTCGGGCGACACGCGGATGTCCTGCGGCATGCCGCCGCGTGACAGCTTGAGAAAGCCCAGCATCCTGCGCGCGACGAGGTCGACCTTGACGAGGCCGCCCGAGAACTCGCAGGTGAAGATGGCGAAGCGTCCATCGATGGAGAAGTCGGCGTGGTTGATGCCGCCGCAGCCGGGCGTGTCGAGCGAGAACTGCAGCGCCATCGTCTTCGGATCGCGAAAATCGAGGCGCTTGTACGCTTCCGCCACGACGATGGCGAAGCGTCCGTCCGGCGTGAAATACATGTTGTAGGGATCGTCCACGGCGATCGCCTTGCCTGGCTTGCCCGTCGCAGGGTCGATGGGCGTCAGGCTGCCGCGCCGGGTGTTCTCCGCGTTGTTCGCGACCCACAAGGTCGACAGGTCCCACGAGGGCACGACGTGCTGCGGATTGAGGCCCACGCCGAAGCGATCGACCACCTTGAGCGTCGCCGGGTCGATCACGTAGACGTCGTTGGACTGCAGGTTCGGGACGTACACGCGGGGGAGCGCGTTCTGCACCGCGGGTGCGAGCTTGCCGGCCGTCGCCTCGCTGTAGAGGTTCGCCGGATTCGCCACGCCAGGCATGCCCGGCACTGTGGCGACCGCCGGTGCCACAGGCGCAGTGGGCGCGGCCGGCGATGCGCCGGGTGCCGGTTGCGCCGCCACCGGCAGCGCGAGCATGGTGGCGGCCAACCCTGCGGACACGGCAAGGCGCATAAGGGCAACGGACGAAAAAGGATTCACGAAGGTTCGATGCAGGATAGGAAAAGATGAACGGGTAACGCGCGTGTCAGCGCCGCGATCCGGTGATGGCGCTGGCGGTCGCGTCGACGATCAACGCGACGCCGAGCTCGCCGAGCTCCGCCGTTGCGCGCCGCGCATCGCCGGTGACGCCCGGCGTGCGCGCGGCGTCCGCCAGCCGGTCGGCGCGCACCAGCGCCGGTGTGAGGGCCAGTGAAAGCGCCGTATCGGCCAGCCCGCCGTGCACGCCGATCTCGGCGTCCGAGTAGCCGCGCTTGCGCAGGATGTCGTCGAATCCTCGCGACGCCGCGCGATAGTACTCCGTCGGCGCGAGAACGCGCACGCCGGTGTTGCGCCATTCACGCGACAGCCGCTCGGCAACGCTCTGCAGGCTGCGCTGGTAGCCTCCGTGATCGCCCAGGAGCACGATCGTGCGCATGCCGGCTGCGCGCAGGCTTCGTGCAGCGCCCGTGAGCACCTGCTCGAATGCAGGCTCGGGCACGCTGATGGTGCCGGCAAAGCGCATGTGCTCCGTGGCCGGCTCGATGCGGCCTTCGGGGACATAGGCGATCACCGGCGCGACGAGCGTGTTGCCCAGGCGCTCGGCGATGCGCAAGGCCAACGCCGCTGCACGGGCGTTGTGCTTGCCGAGCGCGATATGGGCGCCGTTCTGCTCGGTGCCGCCGATCGGGACCAGCGCCGTCGTCACGCCATCGCGCACGGCGCTTGCGAGCTCGGTGGAGGTCATGTCCTCCAGCAGCAGGTTGCCTGGCGGCCTTGCCGCGTCGGCCGGGCCGGTGAACAGCAACAGGACGAATGTCCAGCGGACGGCGAGCACGGCATTGCGCATGCGCGCATGGTAGGCGATCGGAAGCAACGGCACGAACCTGTGGTTGACGAGCGTGGCGCTCAACGCCGGTGCGCTTCGAGCGTCGCTGCACGCAGGCGCGGCTGGTAGGCCGCTTCGGTGCGCAGCAGCACGTCGTAATAGCCTCGCACGCGGTCGACGAAGGCAACCGGCATGCCGCCGCGCGCGTAGCCGTTCTTCGCTTGCAGGAAATAGTCCTGTTGAGCCAGCAGCGGCAAGGTCTTGCGCACGTCGCTCCAGAGGTCCGGATTGAGCTTCTGGCGCTGTGCGAGCACGCGCGCGTCCTCGAGGTGTCCCACGCCGATGTTGAATGCCGCGAGCGCAAGCCACGTGCGGTCGGGCTCGCCGATGCGCGCCGGGAGCTTGTCCTTGAGCTCGCGCAGGTACCGCGCGGCGCCGAGCGACGACGAGCGTGCGTCCAGGCGGTCGGCCACGCCAAGCTTGCGCGCGGTATCCTCGGTGAGCTGCATGAGTCCCTTGACCCCGGTTTCGCTCGTCGCAACGGGATCCCATTGCGATTCCTGGTAGGCCACCGCGGCGAGCAGGCGCCATTCCATGCCCGTCTGCACCTGCGCATCGTGGAAGAACGCGCGATACTGCGGCAGCGTCTTGCGGATGCGGTCCTGGAACACTTCGGCGTCGACGCGCTCGATGTCGCGCCCGCCGAAATAGCGCTCGATCGAGCGTGCCAGGGTTCCATCGCGACGCAGCCGGTGGAAAAACTGGTCGAGCGCTTCACGCAGCTCCGGGTGCCCGGGGGCGACAGCCCAGGCGAGCTCGCGCCGCGGACCGACCGTGAAGGCGACTTCGAAATCGAGGTACACGTTGCGCATCGCCGCCGCATCCGACGATGCGACGATCGCGTAGTCCACGACGCCTTCGGACACCTGGGCGATCAAGGCATCGGCAGTCGGCGGATCGACCGCTTTCCAGTTGACCTCCGGATGCGCGCTTCGCACGATGGCGATCGCCGCTTCGAGGCCCGTGTGCTGCGCATACGCGATGGTCGCGCCCGTGAGGTCGCTCCACGCCGCTGGCTTGAAACCGTCGCGGTTGTAGATCAGGACGGGCTCCACGGCGTGGTAACCATCGGTCCACAGCACGCGGGTAGTTGCCCCGTCGTTTCGCAGGGGCTCGGGCGCCATCTGGAAAAGACCGCCGGCGCCGATATGCGCTTCGCCGCGCGCGACTTTCGTCATGAGCGCGGTTGCGCTGTCGGCGACGACGACGCTCATCGGTAATTTCTGCTCCCGTGCAAAACGCTGGAGCAGGTCGTGGTCGAGGCCGTCGGGCTCGCCGTTCTCGCCGGCAAACCACGTCGTGGGACCCGGGCGCACGACGACGATGAGCGCGTTGCCCTCGGGCGAGGGTGGCGGCGCAGGCTCGCGACCGCATGCGGTGAGCAAGAGGGCCAGCGCAACCAGCCACGGCCCCCCGCGGGGCTGGATGCGGCGACGCCATCGAGCGGGATCGGGATTGCGCAAGAGTCCCCGTCGACGTACGAAACGGAGCGATTATAGCGACGGGCGGTGCAAGGGCCGCGGCGCTTCGTCGGTCCGCCCGGTATAATGGCGTTTCGCGCGATGCGCCCCGATCAACGGCGGGTCGCCCCGCATTGCGGGCTCGTGAATCTGGTCAGGTCCGGAAGGAAGCAGCCACAGCGGGTACCCGTAAGTGCCGGGGGAACGGCTCGCCACCTATGCCTTTCCGCCAATTCGGCGTGATGCTTCGTTGCTCCTTGGCGGCCGCCGCTTGTGTACTTGCACGTACACGGCGCGTCGGCCGCCCGCGTCGCGCCTCGCCTGACGCCGAATTGACGAAAAGGAACTCCCGGAGTCTCCTTTAAAAGCCGGTTCTGGCCGTCTCCGGAGTCTCTTCAATAGCCGGTTTCAGGCCCGGTTTTGCGGTGCTTGCTGCGCGGAGCCGGCGTTGAAACTCCGCGTTTTCAGCCTCATGTTGTATTGTTGCGGCGCGCTTTCCGCGGCCGCGCGCTGAACTCACATGTCCTACCAGGTCCTCGCCCGCAAGTGGCGCCCGAAGACGTTCGCCGAGCTGACGGGGCAGGAGCACGTCGTCACGGCGCTGTCCAACGCCCTCCGCAACGGCCGGCTGCATCACGCCTATCTGCTCACCGGCACGCGTGGTGTGGGCAAGACCACCATCGCACGCATCCTCGCCAAGAGCCTCAATTGCGAGCGGGGCGTGTCGGCCACGCCGTGCGGGAAATGCGCTGCGTGCACCGACATCGACGCCGGACGCTTCGTCGACCTGCTCGAGCTCGATGCCGCGTCGAACACCGGCATCGACAACATGCGCGAGATCCTCGACAACGCGCGCTATGCCGCCACCGCGGGCCGCTACAAGGTGTACC
>Ga0308176_10002593_pt1 | contig 11427 bp, 10 predicted proteins | sample PhyCR2_3_FD_203890 | JGI IMG/M metagenome (GOLD analysis project Ga0308176, IMG submission 203890) | Soil microbial communities from UC Gill Tract Community Farm, Albany, California, United States - DLSLS.C.R2 | ecosystem: Environmental > Terrestrial > Soil > Agricultural land | place: USA... | reverse complement strand
CGCCGCGGTGCAGGCCGCGCTGCGGCGGTCCAGGCGCGGCAGCAGAAGAAGCCCCCGCTGGTACCAGCGCTCGGCGCGCTCGGCCTCATAGCGCACCAGCGCGGCGAACCGGTCCGGAGGGTCGGCCAGCCGGCCTCCGGCGTCCAGCTCGAGCGTGCAACCGAACCGCTCCAGGTCCTCGGTGGGCAGGTAGATCCGGCCGAGCAGCCGGTCCTCCCGCACGTCGCGGAGGATGTTGGTCAGCTGCAGCGCCACACCGAGCGAGTCCGCGAGCGCCCAGGTGTCGTCGCTGTCCTCGGCCGCGGACTCCACCGCTGCCCGGTCGCCTCCGGCGGCCAGGCCGGCCGGGTGGTAGATGCCGAGCGACAGCCTCCCCACGGAGCCCGCGACGCAGCGGCAGTAGCCGAGCAGGTCGTCGAAGGTGGCGTAGCGGTGCACGCTGACGTCGGCCCGGCAGCCGTCGACGAGCTCCCCGAACGCCGACATCGGCACGGGGAACCGGTCCCGCACGTCGCGGAGCGCGACCAGCACCTCGTCGTGGTCGAGGCGGTCGAGGTCGGCCAGCGCGGTGCGCACCGCCTCCAGGCCGGCCAGCTTCTCGGGATCCGGCAGGTCACCGTCGCCGAGGTCGTCGATCCGGCGGGCCGTGGCGTACACCGCGGACAGCGCCCTGCGCTTCTCCACGGGCAGCAGCCGGATCCCGTAGGAGAAGTTGCGGGCCTCCTCGCGAGTGATCCGCTCGCACACGTCGTAGGCCCGGAGCACGTCCGGGCGTGAGGTCTCGGCGGTGGTCATCCGGCCCTCCTCAGCGTCGACCGCGCCCAGCTGGCCGCGATCTGCTTCGAGGTGGGCTTGGGCACACCGGCCAGCGAGTCGTGCCCGCACCGGCGCAGCTGCCAGGCAGCAGCCCGTCCGCCGTTGACGTAGCCGGACACCGCGACCCGCGCCCAGCCGCGCAGGGTGCTGACCAGCAGCGCCCCGGTCTCCAGCCAGGCGACCGCGCGGTCGGTCTCGTAGCGCACCAGCGCGGCCAGCGCCGGCGTGGCCCGGTCGGCGCCCAGGTCGTGCTCGGCGACCCCGAAGCGACGCAGGTCCTGCTGCGGCAGGTACACCCGGTCGCGAAGGAAGTCCTCGCGCAGGTCCTGCCAGTGCTCGATCAGCTGCAGGGCGGTGCACACCTGGTCGGAGAGCGCGACCCGCTCCGGCGTGGCCTGGCCGAACACGTGCAGCACCACCCGGCCCACCGGGTTCGCAGAGAGCTCGCAGTAGCCGAGCAGGTCCTCGAAGCTCTCGTAGCGGTTGCGGCGCTGGTCCAGCTCGTTGGCGGCGACCAGCCCCATCCACGGGTCGAGGGGAACGTCGCGTCGATCGACGAGGGTGGCCAGTCCGCGCACTTCCGGGATCTCGGTCGGCCGTCCGTCGTACAACCGGTGCAGGTCGACCCCGACCGCCTTCAGCGCGAGCAGCCGGTCGCCCGCGGACTCGTCGCCGACGTTGTCGACGTACCGCGCGAACCGGTAGACCGCGGTGAGGTCCTCGCGCACGTCGCGAGGCAGCACGCGCAGCGCCACCGGGAAGTTCTCTGCCTCGATCGGGTCCTCGGCGCCGCTCATCCCGTGCTCCTGGAGGCCGACTCGTCCCTGCTGTTCGACACCAGCCGGAACGTGCGCCCGTCCGGGGACACCGCCCGGTGCGCCGACCGGGCGGCCGCGGCGATGCCCTCGACGCCGAGGCCGAGCTGCTCGAGGAGGGCGGCCCGGCTGCCATGGGTGAGGTACTCGGTGGGCAGCCCGAGGCAGCGCACCGGCACGCCCACGCCCCTGCTGCCGAGCTCGGTGGCCAGGCGGGAGCCCACACCGCCGTCCCGGACGCCGTCCTCGACGGTGAGCACGGTGCGGTGCGCGGCGGCGAGCTCGAGCAGCGGCTCGCTGACCGGCAGCACCCAGCGCGGGTCGACCACGGTGCAGGCGATGCCCTCCTCGGCGAGACGCTCCGCCGCGGCCACGGCCGGGGCGGCCATCACGCCGACCGCCATGATCAGCACCTGCTGGTCGCCGGACTCGTGCAACACGTCGAGGCTCTCGATGCGCCGTACCGCGGGGACCGGCTCGCCCAGCGCTGCCTTCGGGAACCGGAGCACTGTCGGCCCGGAGACGTCCAGCGCCTCCCCGAAGCCCTCGACGAGGGTCTGGGCGTCCCTCGGCGCGGCCACCCGGATGCCGGGCACCACACCGAGCAGCGCGAGGTCCCACATGCCGTGGTGGCTGGGACCGTCCGGGCCGGTCACGCCGGCCCGGTCGAGGACAAGGGTCACCGGAAGTCCGTGCAGGCCGACGTCGAGCAGCTCCTGGTCGAAGGCTCGGTTGGCGAACGTCGCGTAGAGCGCCACCACCGGGTGCAGGCCACCCATCGCCATGCCGGCGGCCGAGGTCAACGCGTGCTGCTCGGCGATGCCCACGTCGAAGCAGCGGCCGGGGAAACGGTCCGCGAACCGCTGCAGCCCGGTGGGCCCGAGCATCGCCGCAGTGACGGCCACGACGTCGCGGCGACGGCCGCCCACCTCGACCAGCGCATCGGCGAACGCGTCGGTCCAGGTCTGCTTGGCCGGCCCGTCCGCGCGGCCGGTGAGCGGGTCCACGACGCCGACCGCGTGCAGGTGGTCGGCGTCGTCGTCCTCTGCCGGCTGGTAGCCGTTGCCCTTGCTGGTGCGGCAGTGCACCACCACCGGTCCGGCGAGCTCTCGGGCCAGCCGCAGGTGGGTCTCCACCGCTGACACGTCGTGCCCGTCCACCGGGCCGAGGTAGTTGAACCCGAGGTCCTCGAACAGGCCACCGCGCAGCGGGGAACCGGTCCCGTGGGCCGGCGTTCCGCCCAGCAGGTGCTGCAGCGCGTCGTACCCGGGCCGGTCGCTGAGCCGGGACAGGTGGTGCGGGAACCCGCCGATGGTCGGCGAGTAGGAGCGTCCGTTGTCGTTGAGCACCACGATCACCCGGCGACCGGAACGGCCCAGGTTGTTCAGCGCCTCCCAGCTCAGTCCGCCGGTGAGCGCGCCGTCGCCGATCAGCGCGACCACCTCGCGACCCGGGTCACCGGCGGCGGTGAAGGCCTTGCTGAGCCCGTCGGCGTACGACAGCGCGGTGGAGGCGTGCGAGTTCTCCACGAAGTCGTGCACCGACTCCGCGCGGTTGGGGTAGCCGGAAAGTCCGCCGGGCTGACGCAGTCCGGCGAACCCGGCGCGGCGGCCGGTGAGGATCTTGTGCACGTAGGACTGGTGGCCGGTGTCGAAGACGATCGGCACCTCTGGAGAGTCGAAGACCCGGTGCAGGGCAATGGTCAGCTCGACGACACCCAGGTTCGGGCCGAGGTGGCCGCCGGTGCGGCACACCGATCCCACGAGGAACTCGCGCAGCTCGTCGGCCAGCTGTGCCAGCTGGCCGGCGTCAAGCCTCCGGAGGTCCACCGGGTTGTCGATCTGATCCAGCACGCCCATGTGCGCTCCCCTGTCTGGTTGGCGCGGCAACGTCCCGTCCCCCAGAAATTATATCGGGGCCCGAGCCTTTCAGCGATCGGCTACCCACTCTCAGTTTGAGCATGCATGTCCTCCAGGAGATTCTCCGCAAACTCCCTGGACAGGTGTTCGAGCAGCTCCTGCGAGATCCCGAGGCGCTCGGCGATCCGGCGCAGCTCGCTGAGATGGGTCTCGGACAGCTGCTCGATCAGCTGCCCGCCCTGGGGGGTGAGCCGCAGCCGGGCCACCCGCTGGTCGGACGGGTCGACCTCGCGGACCAGCAGTCCGGCGCTCTCCACCCTGTTCACCAGCTCGACGGCGCTGTGGTGCCGGATCAGGAGGTACTCCGACAGCTCACGGACGCTGGGCGGCGTCGGCCCGGGATGGGCGCGCACCGCGAGCAGCAGCTGGTGCTGCTGGGACGTCAGGCCCAGGCGGGTGGACTCCTCGCTGCTCCATTGCAGGTAGCGACGCAGTGCGGTGCGGAACACCAGCAGGACCCGGTAGTCCACGTCTTCGATTTTCCCCATAGCCTCTCTGAACCTCGTCGCTACCCTCTACGCTGGTTGGCACCAGACTACGCACGCCTCGGAGTACCCGAAATGCCGCAACTACACGCGTCTGCCCCTCGGCTGGTGATCATGCCGGCCAAGCTGCGACTGGCGGTCGACGTCGTGAAGCACCTCGCCGAGGCGGTCGTCGTGCCGCTGGGACTCTTCTACGCGATCGTGGTCAGCTTCGGCCTTGACAGTGCCTTGCTGGCGGCGCTCGGGTGGGCGTTCCTCGCCGTGCTGGCCCGTCTGGTGCGGGGCAGCCGGCCGCCTGTGCTGCTGCTCGCGGCCACCGGGATGGCCACCATCCAGGTCGCCGTCGCGTTCGCGGCGAACTCCGCCACCGTCTACTTCCTGCAGCCCACCGTGGCCACCTACGTCTTCGGTGCCGCGTTGCTGGTGACCCTGCCCTGGGAGCGGCCGCTGATCCAGCGGCTCGCGCACGACTTCTGCCCGCTGCCCGACGACGTGGTCGGCAATCGCCACCTGCGGCGGTTCTTCCAGCGGCTCTCGGCGCTGTGGGGCGTCGTGCTCCTGGTCAACGCCAGCCTGACCCTCGGCCTGCTGCTCACCCTGAGCACCTCGTGGTCGGTGCCGCTCGCGGCGGTCGGCTCCCTGCCGGTGTTCGCGGCCGGCCTCGTGCTCTCCTACGTCTGGTTCCGCCACTCGCTGCGCGCCGGCGGCTTCCACCTCGCCTGGGGCTGATTCTTACCGATATCGGTACGTCTACCGCGACCTATTCGTCGCGATATCGACACGATATCGGTATGCCTACTGCGACCTATACGTCGCGATATCGACACGATATCGGTATAAGCGGCGGCCGGGCGGGTGTCAGCGGCGGCCGCGGCGGGTGCGGAGGTAGTCGGCGACGACGTACTCCCCCAGCCGGGACAGGTCCGGGGTGAACACCCGTCCGCCCGCGCGCCGCGCCACCGCGTCGACGAACCTGGCCAGCCCCGGGTCGTCGCCGAGCATGAACAGGTTCAGCGCGGCGCCGTACCTCGCCAGCTCGTCGACCTGCCCCACGGTCGCCCGCAGCGTCTCGACGGTCGGGGGCCAGCTGAAGTACGGCGTGCCGTCCTCCAGCAGGCGGGCGGTCGGCTCCCCGTCGGTGACCACCAGCACCACCGGCTCCGCGTCCGGGTGTCGCCGCAGGTGCCGCCCGGCGATCATGAGCGCGTGCTGGAGGTTCGTCCCCTGGACGTACGACGGCTCCACGTCGGCCAGCTCGACCGGGGTCAGCCGGTGCGCGAGCCGGTGGAAGCCGATGATCTCCAGCGCGTCCTGGCGGAACCGGGTGGCCACCAGGTGGGAGAGGGCGAGGGCGGTCTGCTTCATCGGGCCCCAGCGGCCCTCCTGGACCATCGAGAACGAGAGGTCGACGCAGAGCGCGACCGCGGCAGCGGTGCGCCGCTCGGTCTCCACCACCTCGAAGTCGTCCACGGACAGCCGCACCCCGCGGGTCTCGACAGGCTCGACCGCCGCGACAGGTTCGACCGGCGAGGTGCGACGCAGCGCGTTCGACACCGTGCGCACCGCGTCGAGCGGGAGCTCGTCACCGAACTGCCAGGCCCGGCTGGAGCCGAGCGGCTCGTCGGCGGAGCCGGTCCGGTGGTCCTCATGCGCCCCGGCGCCGGAAGCCTCGATCTGGCTGAACACCCGACGCAGCGCGGTCTCGCCGAGTCGACGGACGGCTCGCGGGGTGAGCCGGAGCCCCTCCTCACCGCGGGCCAGGAACCCCTGCCGCTCCAGCTCCCGTTCCAGCTCGCGCAGCGCGTGGAAGTCCGCCGCTGCCGCGCCGCCGAGGTTGCGCTCGAGCGCCTCCACGTCGATGTCGTCGAGCGTCGCGCCCGGGTGTGTCTGGGACAGCGCCTGCTCCAGCCCCTCGAGGTCGGCGAGCTCGGCGAGCACCTCGACCGCGTCGCTGTAGCCCAGCGGCTCCCCGCCCGGCGGCATGTCGGCGGGTCCCCGGTCGAGCCCGGGACGCAGCGCGCGCAGGTTGTCCGAGAGCTGCGCCATCTGCGAGGCGAGGTCGGGGTCGGCCAGAGCCTCGCTCATCAGCTGGGCGAGCTGGCTGCGCTCCTCCGGGGACAGAGAGGCGAACATCCGGTCGGCGGCGGCCTGCCGCCTGGCGAGCGCGTCGATGAGCTCCTCGACGTTCGCGGGGTTCTCCGGGAACAGGTCGCCATGGCGGTCCATGAACTCCCGGAAGCGATCGGTGGTGTCCTCCCCGCGAGCGTGCGCGGCCAGCAGCGCGTTGAGGTCGGCGAGCATGTCCTTGACCTGCTGCATCATCTCCGGGTCCGGGTCCTCCAGCGCCTGCTTGAGGCCGGCGAACTGGGCGCCAAGCACCTCCTCGCGCAGCATCCGCTGGATCGCCTGGTAGGTGGCCCGCGCCTCCGGGGAGTGCCAGTCGTAGTCCCGCAGCCCGCGCACCGCCCCTGCGGTGTCGTCGGGAAGGGTGGCCAGTTCCATCTCCGCCCACCGCGCCTCGTCGGTCTCCTCGGCGGCGAGAGTGTCCCGCTCCTGGGCCAGCGCCTGGTCCAACGCGGCGCGGACCTGGTCGAGGGTGCCACCGAGGTCGCCCCGGCGTCGTGCCGCCCCGCGCAGGTTGCGGACCCGGTCGGCAAGCTCATCCAGGCCCCGGTGCCCGTCCAGCCCGCGGCGCATCAGGTCCTGCAGCGCCTCGCGCAGGGAGCCGCCGGCGAGCACGTCGCGGCCGACCGCGTCGAGGGCCGCGCGTACGTCGTACGGCGGAGCCAGCGGATCCGGTCCGCCGCTCCACGGCTGGTAGCGGAACCGCGACATCTCAGACCCCGTACACCGCGCGCCCGGCGACCGACTCCTTGCCGATGCGGCGGGTCAGGTACAGCCCTTCCAGCACCAGCTCCACGGCCGCCGCGACCTCGCCGGGCGTCGCGTCGTCGCCGTGGCCGAGCCGGTCGAGCACCTTCGACAGGCCGGGCACCGTGCCGACCTGCGTGAGCACGTCGGTGGCCGGCACCAGGTCGCCGGTCTCGACCGTTGCACCCTCGGCGAACAGGTCGGTGAACCCGGACAGGTCCAGGCCCACGAGCCGGTCGCGGAAGGTCTCCGCGGTCGCCTTCCGCAGCAGGTGGGAGACGACCTCGGCCTCGCGGCCCTCCTCGCCCATCTCGAACTCCAGCTTGCCGAGCAGCGTGGGCAGCACGGCCGGCACGTCGCCGATCCTGGCCACCGCCTCCTGCTCCCCGGCGCGGGAGGCGCGGCGGAGCGCGGCCGCGGCTATCGCCTCTGCCCCGGCGATCGCGAACCGTGCACTCACGCCCGAGCGGTGGTCGACGGACGGGGACTCGCGCAGCTCACGGGTCAGCCTCGCGACCACCTCCAGCAGGTGCTGCGGCACGTCGGCGACCAGCGCCGCCTCCTGCCGGATCAGGGCCACCTCCTCTGCAACCTCGGCCGGGTAGTGGGTGCGGATCTCGGCGCCGAAGCGGTCCTTGAGCGGGGTGATGATCCGTCCGCGGTTGGTGTAGTCCTCGGGGTTGGCGGTGGCGACGAGGAGTACGTCGAGCGGCAGCCTCAGCGAGTACCCGCGCACCTGGATGTCGCGCTCCTCGAGCACGTTGAACATCGCCACCTGGATCCGCTCCGCCAGGTCGGGCAGCTCGTTGAGCCCGAACACGCCGCGGTTGCTCCGCGGCAGCAGCCCGTAGTGGATGGTCTCCGGGTCGCCGAGCGTGCGACCCCCCGCCACCTTCACCGGGTCCACGTCCCCGACCAGGTCACCCACGCTGGTGTCCGGGGTGGCCAACTTCTCGGCGTACCGGTCCTCCCGGTGCCGCCAGACCACCGGAAGGTCGGCGCCGGCCTCCGCGGCCAGCCGGCGGCAACGGACGCAGACCGGGCGCAGCGGGTCGTCGCTGATCTCGCAGCCGGAGACCGCCGGACTCCACTCGTCGAGCAGCATGACCAGGGTGCGCATCAGCCGGGTCTTGCCCTGGCCGCGCTCCCCCAGCAGCACCAGGTCATGACCGGCCAGCAGGGCCCCCTCCAGCTGAGGAAGCACCGTGTCGTCGAACCCGACGATGCCGGGGAACGTCACCGCGCCGTCGCGAAGCCGGCCCACGAGATTGTCGCGGATCTCTGCCTTGACCGAGCGGGAGCGGAAGCCGTGCTCGCGAAGAGCGCCGAGCGTGCTGGCGGAGGGCTGGTCCATGCCTCCACACTAGGTCGGCTCGCCCGGAGGCGCGCCGGTCAGCGACCGCCGGCTTGGCGGGTGATGTAGGTCAGCGCGACAAAGGCGTCGAAGACCGCGCCACCGGAGTCGCCGGTGATCGTCACGCTGCGGGTGCCGCTGCGCTCGACACCCTTGACCCAGCTCGCCACCTCCGCCATGTCCGCGGTCTGCATCTCCACGCTCAGGGTCGCAGGCAGCTCCACGTGGGGCGGAGCCAGCGCACCCGTGCGCACGGCCGCCAAAGCCCTCTCGGCGGCCTCCCCGATCCGGGTGCAGGCCACCTCCGGGTGCAGGTGGTGGGCGGCGAACCGGCTCACCGACTCCTTGGTGCGCACGGTGACGCAGCCCGGCGCAACCTCGCCGACCTCCTGCAGCGTCACGGTGTCGCCGGTCACCAGCGCGATCGGGACGCCGAGCTCGTGCGCGACCAGGGCGTTGATGCCGCTCTCCCCCACCGGGCGGCCGTTGAGCAGCACCGCGGAGATGACCTCCGGGTTGTAGCTGTGCGAGAGCACGGAGCTGGCCCCGGAGATCGAGCCGTGGTAGCCGACCAGGAACACCGCGTCGAAGGTCTCGTCGAGGCCCTGCATCATGTAGCGCGGCTTGTGCCGTCCGGACAGGTACGACGCCGGGGCGCGCAGGGCGCGCGGGTCCAGGTTGAACATCGCCCCGTGCGAGTCGTTGACGAGCACCTCGTCGGCGCCGCCCGCGACCGCACCGGCGACCGCGGCGTTCACCTCGGCCAGCATCAGCTCGCAGCCCTGGGTGTACGCCGGCCCGCCCGACGGCCGGCACTGGGACCAGTCGACCACCCCGGCCACGCCCTCCATGTCACAGGAGATGAAGACCCGCACCTGCGCTCCTTTGCTACTCCTCGACCCGCGGCCGCTCCGTGGGTGCACGGCCCGCTGATAGTACGGCGAGGCGTGGGTACCTGACCGGGCATGACCAGCTCATCCTGGAGCGGCTCGGGCGTCGGGAGCACGCCCACCGCGAACCCGCAGCGCATCACCACCGACAAACCGGCCGTGCTCCGCGACCCGGTGGAGGTGGTCGTCCTCGACGTCGACGGCACCCTGATCGACTCCAACTACCAGCACGCGATCGCCTGGCATCGGGCGTTCCGGAGCCAGGGCGTCGCCGTGCCGGTGTGGCGGCTGCACCGCCAGATCGGCACCGGCGGGGACCGGTTCATCACCGATGTCGCCGGCCAGGAGGTCGAGGACGCCCACGGCGACGCGGTCCGGGAGGTGCACACCCACGAGTTCGACGCGCTCATCGACGAGGTGGAGGCGCTCGAGGGGGCCACGGAGCTGCTCGCCGAGCTGCGTCGCCGGGAACTTCGCGTGGTGCTGGCCAGTTCGGGCCAGCCCAAGCACATCGACCGGTTCGCCGAGGTGCTCGGGGCGCCGGACCTGGACGTCGAGTGGACCCGCTCCGGCGACGCCGACGAGAGCAAGCCCGCCCCGGACCTGATCGAGGTGGCACTGGACAGGGTCGGAGGTGGCCGCGCGCTGATGGTCGGCGACGCCACCTGGGACTTCCGGGCCGCCAAGCAGCTGGATCTGCCCACCGTGGGCCTGCTCACCGGCGGCATCTCGGAGGCCGAGCTGCGGGCGGCGGGCGCCGACGCTGTCTACCCGTCGCTGCGCGAGCTGATGGCCAACCTGGACGCCGAGCTCGGCGGCTGACCACGTGGTGCGAGCAGGCCGATCGTGGTGATGGCGACCGCGGTGCACGAGCGCGCCCCCGGTGGCGCCAGCCAAGCCGGTCTGGCCATCGGGCTGTGGGTCGGGGCGGCCATCTGGGAGGGCGTGCTGAGCAGGGGGCGCAAGGACGTGGTCGAGGCATGGCCGCCGGAGCGGCTGGCGCTCTGTGGTGGCGCAGCCGCCGGTGAGCCACCGGCATGTGCGCCACGACGGCTTGCTCAGCCGAGCGCGTCGGCGGCGACCCTGAGGTCGGCGACGAGCGCGTCGAAGTCGCGGCCGCGGTCCTTGGAACGGAGCACGGCGGACGGGTGGGTGGTGGCGAGCACCCACTCCGGCGACCCGGCGGTGGCCAGCGCCTCCGGCCACGGCTGCAGCCGGCCCCGCGACTCGCCGACCCGGAACCCCGAGCCGTAGACCGCCTTGCCGGCCGTGCCGCCGAGCAGCACCACCCCGGTGGGATGCACCAGGTCCAGCTCGGCCAGCAACCAGGGCTGGCAGGCTGCGATGTGCACCCGGTCCGGGGACTTGTGGATGCGCTGCTTGCCGCGGGTCCCGGAGAACCGGAAGTGCTTGACCGCGTTGGTCTCGAAGACGTGCTCCGGTGGGATCCCGGCCTCCGCCAGCGCCTTGTCCAGCAGCCGACCGGCCGGGCCCACGAACGGCTCGCCTTCCTGATCCTCCTTGTCGCCCGGCTGCTCGCCGACGAGCATCACCGGCGCGTCGGCCGCACCGTCGCCCGGCACCGCCTGGATGGCGTCCCGGTAGAGCTCGCAGCCTCGGCACTCCTGCATCGCGGAGCGGAGCGACGCCAGGTCCGGCCGCTCCGGCACCCACGACGCCGCACCCGGCCGCTCGATGTCCGATCTGCCTGCCACGCTCGCCAGGTTCCCCGCCCGCCGCGGCGTACACCCCGGTCGGAGGAATGCCCTTCCCGCAACGGGGCACCGCGTCTGCATGCGTGTCGTGGTGACGGGTGCCAGCGGGAACGTCGGGTCGGCACTGGTGGATCGGCTGGCCGGCGAGGATCAGGTCGAGTCGGTCGTCGGCATCTGCCGACGCGCGCACGAGTGGCGACCCTCGAAGACCACCTGGGAGTTCCTCGACGTGGCCGAGGACGACCTGGCACCAGTGTTCCAGGGCGCGGACGCCGTGGTGCACCTGGCGTGGTTGTTCCAGCCCACCCGTGAGCCGAACACCACCTGGCGCGCGAACGTGACCGGCACAGACCGGGTGCTCGCCGCCGTCGAGCACGCCGATGTCGGGACCGTCGTCGTGGCGTCCTCGGTGGGCGCCTACTCGCCCCGGGTCGACCTGGAGCCGGTCGACGAGTCCTGGCCCACCCAGGGCTGGCCGGCGAACACCTACAGCCGCGAGAAGGCGTTCGTGGAGCGGCTGCTGGACCTGCACGAGCTGGCCTACCCCGACCGCAGGGTGGTC
>Ga0308176_10002590_pt1 | contig 11432 bp, 5 predicted proteins | sample PhyCR2_3_FD_203890 | JGI IMG/M metagenome (GOLD analysis project Ga0308176, IMG submission 203890) | Soil microbial communities from UC Gill Tract Community Farm, Albany, California, United States - DLSLS.C.R2 | ecosystem: Environmental > Terrestrial > Soil > Agricultural land | place: USA... | reverse complement strand
GATCACATGGAAGATTACAACGCCGATTTCAAACAGCAGATAAATGAATTTGCCGACGGCAATTTGTTTTTTGAGATCATGCAGCGGCAGGTGTGGACGCCGGCACAAACCGATAGCGTTGCGCTCCTGAATTATTACCAAAAACACAAAGGCAATTATGTGTGGAAGCAAAGCGCCGATGCCGTTTTGTTTTACGCCAATAATGCCGCCAGTGCTGATGAATTTTATAAGAAACTGAAAGCCGCTCCCGCGGCATGGAGAACAACAGTCAGCAATTATGCCGAGCAGATTACCTCGGATTCCGGCCGCTTTGAATTGACACAAATTCCAAAAGGTAAAGAAGAGTTGCTGGGTGCAGGCGCGGTTACAACGCCTGTTGTCAACAAAGCCGACAATACCGCTTCTTTTGCCTACGTGCTGAAGCTTCATAACGGCAAAGAACCGCGCAGCTTTGCCGATGCAAAAGGAATGGTGATCAATGATTACCAAGCCACGTTGGAAAAGGCTTGGGTGGCGGAATTAAAAAAGAAATATCCCGTAGAAATAAACGAGAAGGAATGGAAGAAGATAGTGAGTGGTAAGTAGCGAGTACTTACTGCGTACAATCTTACTTTAATAAAAAACTCTCTGAACGTCAGAGAGTTTTTTTATTTGAGAAAAATTGCGCTTAAAGGCTACTTGCTATAATTCTCTTACCACGTTCGCCACCACGTTTGGCTTACCCAGTGTGTAGTAATGCAACACCGGCACACCGGCGGCTTTTAATTCTTTCGATTGCTTCAATAGCCATTCCTGTCCCACTACTTCCACTTCCGCATCGGTCTTGCATTTCAATAAATCCGATGAGAGTTCTTCAGGGATGTCCACGTGAAAGGTGCGGGGAATGATGGACAGTTGCTTCTTCGTATAAATAGGTTTCAATCCTGGAATGACCGGCACGTTTATGCCGGCATCGCGGCAGCTTTTTACGAAGGCAAAATATTTCTGGTTGTCAAAAAACATTTGCGTAACAATGTACTCCGCACCGGCATCAACCTTTGCTTTTAAAAAGGCAAGGTCGGTTTGCATGTTGGGTGCTTCAAAATGTTTTTCGGGGTAGCCCGCCACGCCGATGCAGAAGTTCGTTTTGGTGGCGTTCTTTAAATCTTCTTCAAGGTAAATGCCGTTGTTCATGTTGTTTACCTGTTGCATCAACTCTATCGCATAACGATGTCCGCCGGGCTCGGGTTCAAAGGAACTTTCGTTCTTTGGCGCATCGCCGCGCAGCACCAGCACGTTGTTCACGCCCAGAAAATGCAGATCAATGAGTGCGTCTTCGGTTTCTTGCTTGGAAAAGCCGCCGCAAATTAAGTGCGCCACCGCATCTACTTTGTAGCGGTTCATCAGCGCGGCGCAAATGCCTACCGTGCCCGGACGCTTGCGCACTTCCACTTTGTCAAAGGTGCCGTCGGGCTTTTTTTTGAACATGCTTTCGCTGCGGTGATACGTCACGTTAATGAACGAGGGCTTGAATTCCATGAGCGGATCAAGGTGTTCCCACAAGGCATTGATGCCTTTGCCTTTTAACGGCGGCAGTATCTCAAACGAAACCAGGGTCTTTCCATTCGCCTCGTTGATGTAGTCAATTACTTTCATAAAGGATGCAAACTTAAGGGAGAGAAAGATATTGGATAATAGATATTGGATAATAGATACTGAATAATGGTACTAAATCACGGCAGGGGTTCTTTAGTTTAAAGATTTGTCAGAAGACTTTTTAAGTTTCTTGATGTAAGCGTTCAACTTAAAATGAAGACCTTTTAATTTTTCAATGAGTGTTGTGTATTCTTCCAGGCTGATAAGTGCACGGTTGGACGATTTGTGTAGCCAGCTTTTTGTTTCCATTAACGATCCACGGCTGTAGTAACAGAATTTTTTTCGATCCTTGTAAAAGTAACGACCGTAACCCTCGGCTATATTCGCGGCAATTGAATCGGCAGCTTCAACAAACTGTTTGCCGACAGTAGCTCTGGAAAAGCGATCCCATTTTTCTACAATCTGCCAAACGTCTTCGCCTATCTGCAAGGCAAGCTAATAAATTTCAAGATCATCAAGCTTTAGTACATCCATTAGAAATTGGTATTCCCGCAGGGAATTTAACTGTTTCAAAATAGATAAATTTTCAGCAACTTTCTACTATCCAATACCCATTATCCAATACCCAATATCCCAATATCCTATTTTCGCCACCATGAGCATTCGCATTCATACCCACGATTTGGTGAAGCGCTACGGCAAACGCACGGTGGTGAACCACGCATCCGTTGAAGTAAAGCAAGGAGAAATTGTGGGCCTGCTGGGACCCAACGGCGCCGGCAAAACCACCACGTTTTACATGGTCGTCGGTTTGATCAAACCCGATGAAGGCGCTGTGTTTTTAGACGACGAAGACATTACCAAACTGGCCATGTACAAGCGGGCGCAGTTGGGTATTGGTTATTTGCCGCAGGAGGCTTCGGTATTTCGCAAGTTGAGTGTGGAAGACAACATCAGTGCGGTGCTGGAAATGACAAAGCTTTCGCGCAAGCAACAGAAAGAAAAACTCGAAAGTTTGCTGGATGAATTTCGGTTGCACCACGTTCGCAAAAGTCCCGGCGATGTGCTCAGCGGCGGCGAAAGAAGACGTACCGAAATTGCCCGTGCATTGGCCGTTGATCCCAAATTTATTTTGCTCGACGAACCTTTTGCGGGCATTGACCCAATTGCGGTAGAAGACATTCAGGCGATTGTTGCCAAACTCAAATACAAGAACATCGGCATTCTCATTACCGATCACAACGTAACAGAAACGCTTTCCATTTGCGACCGGGCTTACTTGTTGATTGAAGGAAAAATTTTTCAGCACGGTACGGCTGAAGAACTGGCCGTAAACGAAGACGTGAAAAGGTTGTATTTGGGACGAAACTTTGAGCTGAAGCGGAAGGATTATTTGTACGAAAGTTTACGAGAAACGAAAGCGGCGAATTTGGAGAACATCGTTCGTAACCTGGATGATTTGTATGCAAGGGAAAGCAACACCAGTCCGCGGTTAGAGGCTGCAGAATCCGCTGCGGCTACGGTTGCCGGTCTTACAGGAACAGAGGATGAAAGAACCGACAACCGTATGCAAATGGACAAGCAGTTTTCAGAAACCGTCAACGCAATCGAAATCTTTCTCTCCGAAAAAGGCGACAACGAATTGAAAGCCGAAGTGGCAAATATTTTTGAAGCGAATTATGAAAGAAGAGGAACCGTGGAGGCTTTGCTAAACACGCTTCGCAGGTATCAATTGCAAAATGAAACCGTCTAAAAGACACGCCGTAAATGCTTCCCTGCAATTCTTCGCAACTTACTGCTTTGCATCTTTGCGTGAAATGCTACACGGCATCAGGTGTTCACCATCTCCAAAAACTGGTCTTCGCTTAAAATTCTTATGCTCGCAATCTTCTTGGCTTTTTCCAGCTTGCTGCCGGCATCATCACCTACAACCAAATAATTCAGCTTACTGCTCACTCCGGAAACAATCTTGCCGCCGTTCTTTTCTACCAATTCTTCCGCGTCGCTGCGTTTTAGTTTGTGCAGTGTGCCGGTAAACAAAAAACTTTTTCCGTCAAGATTGCCATCGCTGGCCGCTTCCTTTTTTTCATTCTTCAATTGAAGACCAAGTGTTTCCAATTCCTGAAGCATTGCAACGTTGTCTTCGTTGGCAAAGAACTGCACCACGCTGCCCGCTACTTTTGGCCCAACGTCTTCAAGCGTTTTTAATCTTTCTTCGTCAAAGTTTTTCAAGTCAAGCAAATGGTTAACGGCATTGGCCAATGTCTTCGCCATCGTTTCACCAACGAAGCGAATGCCGAGTGCAAAAATCAACCGGTGCAGCGGCTGCGATTTTGAATTGGCGATTGCCGCTTGCAGATTTTCAATTGACTTTTTTCCAAAACCTTCGAGCTTACTAAGAGCCTCAAAGTCTAATTGATAAACCTGCGGAATAGATTTAAGCAAGCCGAGATCATAAAATTTTTTGATGTTGGCTTCGCCGAGGCCGCGAATGTCCATCGCATCCTTCGACGCAAAGTGCATCAATCGCTCCAGCACTTGCGCAGGACAATTAATGTTTACACATCGCCACGCCGCTTCCTCGGCCGTGCGTACAATTTCATCGCCACAGGAAGGGCAACATTTTGGAAACTGGATCGGTTGTTCGTCACCGGTACGCAACTCCGTTAATGCTTTTACGATGTACGGAATCACATCACCGGCTCTTTCTACCAAAACCGTATCGCCAATGCGAATGTCTTTTTCTCTTATCACGTCTTCGTTGAAAAGTGAAACGGAACTCACTGTAACGCCGCCGATGTGCACGGGTTCTATCTTGGCAACAGGACCCACGTTGCCGGTGCGGCCAATCTGGTATTCGATGCGAAGCAGTTTCGATGTGGCTTGCCTTGCTTTAAACTTGTAAGCCATTGCCCACCGCGGATGATGCGTGGTCATGCCCATCTTGTCTTGCAATTCAAAGTCGTTCACCTTAATCACCATGCCGTCAATTTCATAAGGCAAGTCATCGCGCTGCACCTCAAATTCGTTGCAGTAATCGATCACGGCCTGAATGCCTTTCAACACTTTTTTTTCTTTTGCCGGAGAACGAAAGCCGAGATTCCAAAGCATGTCCAGTGTGCCGGAGTGTGTTTTCAAATAAGATGAGATATGATTGATGACAGATGACGGTGCATCACCGTCATCTGTCATCTGTAACCCGTCATCCGTTTTCTGCACGCCTTCTTTGCTCACGTAATAACTAACGTGATAAACGAAAGCTTCAAGGTTTCTTCGCTTTACTTCCAACGGATCTTTAATGCGCAGTGTTCCTGCAGCGGCATTGCGTGGATTTGCAAGCGGCGCAAGTCCTTGCTCGGTTAGGCCTTCGTTGAATTTTTTAAAATTGTTCTTGTTGATCAAAACCTCGCCGCGTATCTCTACCGTTTGCAAACCGTAGTCAGAAAATTTCGCAGACAAAGGAATTGTTCTTATTTGTTTGATGTTGGGGGTGATGTCGTCGCCGCGAACCCCGTCGCCGCGAGTGGCACCGCGTTCCAATTGATCGTCTTCGTAGATGAGCGAAATGCTGGCGCCGTCGAACTTCGGCTCTACGCAATATTCAATTTCATTCAAGCCGGTTAGTTCTCTTGCCTTACGGTCAAAATCAAGAAGGTCTTCGCTGTCGTAAGAATTGTCCAGCGAAAGCATGGGCACAAGATGAGGCACGTTCGGAAAATCTTTCGTCAATCCTTTGGCCACGCGTTGGGTGGGTGAATCCGGCATAATTAAATCCGGTGCTTCGCCTTCCAACGCTTCAAGACTTTTGTACAGCGTATCGTATTCAAAATCCGAAATCAGCGGATCGCTTTGCACGTAATAGCGATGCTCGTGAAAGCGCAGCACGGCCCGCAGTTGATCAATATCGCCGGTAGAGATTTCTTCTTCTTTTATTTTCTTCAGCAGGTCAACCGTTGCTTGTTGCAGTGCCTTTACGTTGTCCGTATTCATGGTTGTAAAAATAGGGATGAAGCGGCCCATCCCGACCTTCCCGGTGGGAAGGCCATCTGCACACAGACCCTCGCTTTTCAACGTCTCCGCTTTTTTGCAATCATTCTGAAAGCAAAATGTTTCATTTTACTTTCATCCTCATCCGCCTTCCCACCAGGAAGGGCTTTAGCACTGTCTATCTGCTTTCGGAAAAAGTTATTGGGATGGGCCGCCAAAAATTTTCTGCTTAATGTGTAATCGGTACATATTCCCTTTATCTTTAGCCCCGCAAACCTATTTTAATGAAACGATTGCTGCTGCTGATTGCCGCGAGTTTTTGCGGGCTTCTTTCTTACTCGCAACTGCTTACATGGACGCCTTCTTTTCCCACTGAAAATAACGCTGCGCAAACGCTGGTTATAACAATGGATGCCAGCAAAGGCAACCAAGGTTTGTTCAATTATTCATCAACGACGGATGTGTATGTGCACGTCGGCGTCATCACCAACAAAAGCACTTCTTCGTCGGATTGGAAATACGTGAAGTTTACCTGGGGCACGACGAACGCCGCCGCTAACGCGGCTTCCATTGGCAACAACAAATGGACATATATCATTACCGGCAGCTTGCGAAGTTTTTTTGGCATTACCGATGCAACGGAAACGATTCAAAAGATTGCCATTCTTTTCCGCACCGGTAACGGAAACACTGTGCAGCGCAACGCCGATGGCAGCGACATGTACATTCCCGTTTATACTTCTTCATTGGCCGTGCGCCTCACGCAACCGCCTAATGAACCGAAATACATTCCAACACCCGAAACGCAAAGCTGGAACATCGGTACAAACTTTACGGTTTCTGCGGATGCAAACAAGTCCTCGGCGATGAAGCTTTATCACAACGGAACTGTCATTGCTTCGGCTTCAAATGTGACGACGCTCTCAGGATCATCAATCGTCACCTCGGCAGGGAACCAGCAAATCATTGCCGAAGCGAACGACGGCACTATAATCAAATACGACACGCTGAACGTTTTTGTGCTTGGTTCAGGTTCGCCTATTGCGGCGTTGCCGGCCGGTGTTCGCGACGGCATCAATTACAACGGCAACACATCGGTAACGCTGGTGCTTCGTGCACCAGGAAAAAGTTATGCTTCGGTGATGGGTGAGTTCAACAACTGGACGCAATCAATCATGAACAAAACACCCGACGGTAAATTCTTTTGGATAACAATTAATAACCTTACTGCCGGTACTGAGTACGCTTATCAATACGTTGTAGACGGCACAATAAAAATTGCCGATCCCTACGCCGAAAAAATTCTTGACCCGAACAACGATGCCGGAATTTCATCAACAACGTATCCGGCCCTGAAAGCTTATCCCCCCGGACAAACGGGCATTGTGAGTGTGTTGCAAACGGCTGCACCGGCGTACACGTGGACGGTGAACAATTTCAATCGTCCCGATAAAAAAGGCCTCGTGATTTATGAATTGCTGGTGAGAGATTTTGTGGCGGCGCACGATTGGAAAACCGTTGGCGATAGTTTGAATTATTTACAAACGCTGGGCGTGAATGCCATCGAAGTCATGCCGTTTAACGAATTTGAAGGCAACAACAGTTGGGGCTACAATCCCGATTTTTATTTTGCTCCCGACAAATATTACGGCCCTGCAAATACGCTGAAGCAATTCGTTGACAGTTGCCACCGGCGCGGCATTGCGGTGATCATGGACATTGCATTAAACCACTCTTTTGGTTCATCGCCGATGGTGCAATTGTATTGGGATGCGGCAAACAATCGCCCGGCAGCAAACAATCCTTGGTTTAATCCCGTGCCAAAACATGCATTCAACGTAGGTTACGACATGAACCACGAAAGCGCCGATACAAAATATTACGTAGGAAGAATTGTTGAACATTGGTTGCAGAACTACAAGCTCGATGGCTTTCGCTTCGACCTTGCCAAAGGCTTCACGCAAAAGCAAACCTGTGATGCGAACGGAAACAATTGTGATGTGAACGCTTGGAGCGCTTACGATTCATCGCGGGTAAAAATCTGGAAAGGTTATTACGATACGGTGCAAAACAAGTCATCAAATGCTTACGTGATCCTTGAACACTTTGCCGCCGATAACGAAGAAATTGATCTAAGCAATTACGGCATGTTGCTTTGGGGAAATCTGAACGACAGCTACGCACAAGCCAGCATGGGTTATACCGACCGTTGGGATTTTTCCCGCGCTATTCACAGCGTTCGCGGTTGGACGCAACCGCATTTGGTGGCTTACGCCGAAAGCCACGACGAAGAACGCATCGTGTACAAGAACGTCACCTATGGAAACAGTTCGGGAAGCTATAACATCAAAGACACAACGACGGCTTTAAAACGTGCCGAACAAACAGCGGTCTTTTTGCTTACGATTCCGGGGCCGAAAATGATCTGGCAGTTTGGTGAACTGGGTTATTCTTACTCGATAAATACTTGCACAAATACAAGCCTCATTGCAGACAGTTGCCGCCTCACGCCAAAGCCAATCCGTTGGGATTATCTGAACGACTCACGGCGGAAAAATCTTTACAACGTGTACAGTGCCTTGAACAAACTTCGCTTTGATTCAAGATACCTTGGCGCTTTTCAAACCGGCACCGCAACCCGCGATTTAAGCGGCGCATTTAAATGGCTGAAACTAACAACGGCAAACGATACGGCTGACGTTGTGGTGATTGGCAATTTTGACGTGGTTGCGCAAACCGGCAGCGTTACCTTCCCAACTGCTGGAAACTGGTATGATTACTTTGGCAACTTTATACAAACGACAACAGCCTCCGCGCAAAGCTTTACCCTGCAGCCCGGCGAATACCATGTGTACGTAAACCGCAACGTGAACAACGTAACGGCTACACCTGTTTCCAATGTTCCCTGGAACGGCACAACGCTGGAAGCAAAGCTCTATCCCAATCCCGCGTTTGCAAACAACACAACCTATCTGGAAGTAAAGCTGCCGCAGAGCGGAAAAACAACGGTGGAACTTTACAACAGCGTGGGCCAGCAGGTAAAAAAACTTTATGACGGCATTCTGAACAACGGAACCAAGGTGCTTTCTTTACCGGTATTGCACTTGCCGGCCGGCGCTTATTTTTTAAAAGTGCAGGTGAAGGAGAAAACCAAAACCCTTTCGTTAACCCTTCAATAAGACAACATGCTAAAACTAAAAACTGCTGCCATTGAAAAGATTAGCCACAAGGATTATTTCAACATTGCCTTGTCGGTGGATTGCGTGATTTTCAGCTACCAGGAAAAGGCACTGAAAGTCTTGCTTATCGAGTCGGATTTAAAAGAGTTTGAAGGCATGCATTCGCTTTTGGGTGACCTGGTAAAACCCGGTGAAGACCTGGACGAAGCGCCTTACCGCGTGTTGCAGGAACGCACGGGTTTAAAGGACGTTTATTTAGAGCAAGTACACACCTTTGGAAACGTGGAGCGGCATCCTTCGGGCCGTGTGATAACGACGGCTTATTTCTCACTGGTTGATGCAAAACACAGCAAGCTGAAACTAACGCACAACGACGTGGCCTGGCACAATGTGGCCGGCGTGAATAGATTAGCCTTCGATCACAAAATGATTTTGAATACCTGCCTGCAACAATTGCAGGAGAAGGTTATGGAACATCCGATCGTATTCAACCTCTTGCCCGAAAAGTTTTCGCTGCGGGAATTGCAGGATTTGTACGAAGCCATTTTGGGGATAGAATTAGACCGGCGGAACTTTCGCAAACGCATTACCGCCAAGGACTGGCTTGTAGATTTGAACGAAATGGAAGAAGACGTGCCGCATCGTCCCGGCAAATTGTACAAGCTGCGCCCGGGCTTAAAAAAAACCGGACGATTACTATCGGGCGTTGAACAGAGAATGGCTGTGTAACTACGAGAGGCTTTATTCGTTGCTTTTAATCAGGAATTCAACAAAAAAACCGGCTACCGTTTTTAGGGAAGTAGAAAATGATTTATTATTGTGTCCTCTATACACATTTATAGGCTGCTTTTAATTTTTAAACTTTAATATTCGATTGCTTTATGCACAAGAGAAAATTGCTTTATGCGGTTGTCTTGCCCCTGCTGCTTCTTTTTTCCGCTTCGGCTTTTGCGCAAGACCGTGTGATCAGTGGCCGCGTAACCGATTCTTCCGGCAGAGGTGTTTCCGGCGCATCGGTTTCGGTAAAGGGCCAGAACAGCCGGGGAACAACCACCGGTGAAAACGGTAACTTCTCACTCTCCGTTCCTTCTTCGGCAACAACGCTTGTTTTTTCCTCGGTTGGCTACGGCGCACAGGAAGTAAGTATTGCTGGAAGATCGTCGGTAAACGTAACGATGCAAGCCACGGCAGGAAGTCTAAATGAGATTGTCGTGGTAGGCTATGGTACTACGCGAAAGAAAGACCTTACCGGTTCCGTGGCCACCGTCACAGCGAAAGATTTTCAGAAAGGAAACATCACCACACCCGAACAACTCATTGCCGGCAAAGTGCCCGGTGTGTCCATCGTTTCAAACGGCGGACAGCCCGGCTCGGGCAGCAAAATCCGCATTCGCGGCGGCTCTTCGTTAAGTGCCAGCAACGACCCGCTGATTGTGATTGACGGCGTACCTCTGGACCCTGACGGCATCAACGGCGCCAGCAACCCGTTAAGCTTTATCAACGCAAACGACATCGAAAGTTTTACCGTGCTGAAAGACGCATCGGCGGCGGCCATTTACGGTACCCGTGCGGCCAACGGCGTTATTCTCATTACCACCAAAAAAGGCCGCAGCGGCGGCCCGCTGCGAGTAAATTTCAATACCGTTAACTCTGTTTCGCACATAACCAAGGAAGTGCCAATACTTACCGCCGACCAGGTTCGCGCCATTGTGAACGCCAACGGCACCGCGGCTCAAAAAGCGCAGTTGGGAACGGCCACTACCGACTGGCAAAAACAGATTTATCAAACGGCTTTGTCTACCGATAATAACTTAACGCTGAGCGGCGGCATTAAAAATCTGCCTTACCGTGTAACGCTGGGTTATCAATACCAGAACGGTATTTTAAAAACCGACCACTTGCAAAAAACATCGCTTGCCCTCGTGTTTAATCCAACCTTTTTTGACAACCATTTGCGGGTGGACATTAACTTAAAAGGCAGCATGGAGCAAACGCGTTTTGCCAACCAGGGCGCCATTGGAACGGCCGTGAGTTACGATCCTACGCAACCGGTTACCTCAAAGTCAAACCGTTTTGGTGGTTACTACGAATGGCTGGATGCGACCGGTCTTCCGGCGCTTAACACGGCTTCAAACCCGGTAGGACTTCTGGAAGAAACCTTCGACCGTCAAAAGCCCATGCGCAGCATCGGCAACGCACAATTCGATTACAAGTTTCATTTCCTGCCCGACCTGCACGCGAACCTGAATCTTGGCTACGACATCAGCAAAAATACCGGCACGTATTACATTCCCGACAGCGCTGCTTCGGGCTACCGCACCGGCGGTTCAAAAAATCCGGGTAAGCAAACCAAGCAGGCAACCGTGTTGGATTTTTATTTGAACTACGTGAAAGATATAAGATCCATCAAGAGCCGGGTAGATGTAACCGCGGGTTATTCATACAACGATTACCAAACGACGAACTATAATTTCCGCGGCTACAAAGCCAACGGTGACACCTTCCCCGCTACAACGCCGCCTACTTTTCTGTTCGATAAGCCAGAGCATTTTCTTGTTTCCTTCTTTGGCCGTTTCAATTATTCATTCAACGATAAGTATTTGCTAACAGGAACCATTCGCCGCGATGGATCTTCGCGTTTTGGGCCGAGCAACAAATGGGGCACTTTCCCTTCTATTGCTTTTGCCTGGC
>Ga0308176_10002589_pt1 | contig 11435 bp, 11 predicted proteins | sample PhyCR2_3_FD_203890 | JGI IMG/M metagenome (GOLD analysis project Ga0308176, IMG submission 203890) | Soil microbial communities from UC Gill Tract Community Farm, Albany, California, United States - DLSLS.C.R2 | ecosystem: Environmental > Terrestrial > Soil > Agricultural land | place: USA... | reverse complement strand
GAGCACATCCTCCGCGCTCGGAACATTGCCGCCCACCCGGCTGAAGAATTCCACGGGAGCGCTGCCTTCGAGCGCGAGCCGGACATCGTGCACGAGTTGACCGGTGGACAACTCGACCACGAGGAAAGCCTTTGCGCTTCGGGCCACGGCGCGGAGCTGCGCCGCCGGGAACGGATACAGCGAGATGGGGCGCAGCAAGCCGGCTCGGATGCCGCGGGCCCGGGCCAGTTCCACCACGGCCTTGAGGACGCGCCCGATGATCCCGTAGCCGACCAGAACGATCTCCGCGTCTTCGGTGCGCCATTGTTCCAGGCGAACTTCGTTCCGTTCGGCCTCATGGTACTTGGCTTCCAGCATGCGGACGTGACGCTCCAGGGCGTCCGGCTCCAGGTGAATGGAACTCACCAGGTTGCGGCGCGATTCCGCCGTGCCGCGGACCGCCCATGCAGGCGGGGCAGGCAGTACGGCCCGGGCGGCGAATTCGACCGGCTCCATCATCTGGCCGATGAAGCCGTCGGCCAGAACCACCGCGGGATTCCGGTAGCGGTCGGCGAGGTCGAAGGCAAGCGTGGTGAGGTCGGCCATTTCCTGTACCGAATCCGGAGCCAGCACGAGAGTTCGATAGTTGCCGTGTCCGCCGCCTTTGACGATCTGGTTGTAGTCGCTCTGTTCGGGTGCGATGTTGCCCAGTCCGGGCCCGCCGCGCATAATGTCGGCGATGACGCAGGGGAGTTCGGCGCCCGCCAAATAGCTGAAGCCTTCCTGCATGAGGCTGATGCCGGGACCGCTCGAGGCGGTCATGGCGCGAACTCCGGCGGCAGCGCCGCCGTAAAGCATGTTGATGGCGGAGACCTCGCTCTCGGCCTGGACGAAGACTCCACCGGCGGCGGGCAGGTATTCAGCGGCGGCTTCGGCGATTTCGCTCGCCGGCGTGATCGGGTAGCCGTAGAAGGCGCGGCATCCGGCCAGCACCGCCGCCTTGACGATGGCTTCGTTACCCTTGGTAAGTTGCTTGCTCATGGTTTTACCCCTAGGCCGCTTTGACCAATCGCTGCACCCGAATACCGCCCGGCTCGGGACAGGCGAAGAAACAAATGCCGCAGCCGGTGCAGCCGGATCCGGCATATTCCGCGGGGTGGTAGCCGTAGCGATTCAAGCCCTGCGCCAGGCGCAGGACACGGGGCGGGCAGGCCTCTACACAAAGCCCGCAACCCTTGCATTCTTCAGTGTTTGTTACCACCAACCCACGATCCATCCGGACCTCCTCGCGTATAGACCCACTCAAATGAGGTGCTTATGTGTCCACGAGGTTAGTATAGGGCCAGATAAACCGATCTGCAATACTTAATTATGCTTACGCTCGCGCCGGTCTGATTCCCGCGCCCCATGTTATTCTGAGTAACTACCCGATGGCGCAAACCAGATCGCTCCCCCGTATTTGTATCGCCTTGGGCCTCCCCGACGTTGCCACCCTGCTCGATCACGCCAGGCGGGAAGCGGAAGCAGGGGAAGCGTTCCTGGAGTTCCGATTGGACTTCCTGCCCGACCCCTGCAAAGGTGCGGCAGCGATCGCCCGTTTTCTGGAACAGTTCCCGGATTGCACGATTCTGGCCACTTGCCGGCGCCATCAAAATCACGGCAAATTCAACGGCAGCATCGAAGAACAGCTTGCGATTCTGGACACGGCAGTGCGCAGCGGCGCCCAGGCGATCGACGTCGAGATCGAGACCGCGGAGGGCGCTCACGAGCGCCTGTCGCCGTTCCGGGGTCGCGCCCAGGTGGTGCTCTCGTATCATAATTACGAAGCCACGCCGCCGATGGACACGATTGTGGCGCGGATGCTCAAGGTGCCGGCCGACGCGTATAAGATCGTCACGACGGCGCGTAAGCCGAGCGACAACATCCGGGTGCTGAGCGCGGCCAAGGGACTGCCCAAACAGCGCATGATCGTGCTGGCGATGGGCGAGCTCGGATTTCCCACGCGCGTGCTGTCTCCGGTGTTCGGCGGGACGTTCACTTACGCGGCGCCGATGCAGACCGACGGCACGGCCGCGGGGCAGGTCAGCGCGCGCTATCTGCGCCATCTGTACCGGGTGGAGAAGCTGGGCAAGTCGGCGCACATTTACGGCGTAATCGCCGATCCGGTGAGGCACTCCATTTCTCCGGCGGTTCACAACCGGGCGTTCCAATCGCGCCGGGTGGATGCGGTGTACCTGCCGTTTCTGGTGACGCCGGCGTTTCTGCGCGACTTCTTTTCGCTGGCGGAGAAACTGCCGCTTACCGGCTTCAGCGTGACCATCCCGCACAAGCAGAAGATCATCCGCTACCTGGACGTGGTGGATCCGCTGGCGCGCCGCATCGGCGCGGTCAATACGGTCTGGCGCAAGGCGGGCAAGTGGCGGGGCACCAACACCGATGCCGCGGGCGTAACCGGACCGCTGGCAAAACTGCTGAAACTGAACAAGAGCAGCATCCTGATCGCGGGCAACGGCGGCGCCGCGCGGGGAGCGGCTTTCGCGCTGTCGGATGCGGGCGCGAAGATCTCTATCGTGGGACGGAATGCAGACCGGGTGCGGGCGCTGGCGAAGGTTTGCGGCGCGGAGCCATTGACGCGCGAGCAACTCGCCACCATGCATTTCGACGCCATGGTGCACGCCACTCCGCTGGGGATGTACCCTCACGTCAACGAGAGCTTTCTGACCGGCGACATCCCGGCCGATATCGTCTTCGACATGGTGTACAATCCGCTGGAGACGCAACTGCTTAAGCTGGCCCGCGCACAGAACAAGACGGTGATCGAAGGACTCGATATGTTTATCGAGCAGGCGGCGCGCCAGTTTGAAATCTGGACCGGCGAGACCGCGCCGCGTCCGGTGATGTTGAAGGCGGCGATGGAAGCCCTCAACGGGAACCACAACGGCAACCACCATAAGTAGGTCGCGATGAAACTTACCCGAAGACAGCTTGCCGCCAGTCTTGCAGTAGCCGCCGCGCCAGCGCCGGCGAATGCCCAGAACGAGGATCTCGATGCGGCAGCTCGCGACCGGCTGAAGAATAACGCCAACGCGCTGAACGCGGTCAATCTGCCGATGGCAGTGGAACCGGCGGTCGTGTTCCGGGCGTAGGCGCTTGGGCCACCGGCCCGCTTGCCACGCGCAGGCATCTGTGGTGATCTGGTGAAACATGGCTACGGTTCCGGAAGACGTCTACTTCGCGACTATCCCCGAGTTGAACGCGCGGTTAAAAGCCAAAGAGTTCTCCGCGGAGGACCTGGCCCGTACCTTTTCCGAACGTCTGCAACGGTTGGGTCCGCGCTATAACGCGCTGGCACTTTCGCTTCACCAAGAGGCACTCCGCGCGGCCAAAGAAGTGGACAAGGATCTGAAGCGCGAGCGCTACCGCGGGCCTCTGCAAGGAATTCCGTACGGGGTGAAGGATCTGTTGGCCTTCGCCGGACAGCCCACCACCTGGGGCGCGGCACCGTACGCCGCGCAGGTCTTCCAGAAGAACGCCACGGTGATTGAGAAGCTCTCCGCCACGGGAGCGGTGCTCACGGGCAAACTCTCGATGGTGGAACTGGCGGGCGGCGGCGGCTATCGCTTCGCATCGGCGAGCCTGACGGGGCCGGGCTTAAATCCCTGGGACCGTACGCGATGGTCGGGCGGATCTTCCAGCGGGAGCGCGGCGGCGGTGGCGGCAGGGCTGGTGCCGTTCGCGATCGGCAGCGAGACGTCGGGCTCGATCGTCACGCCGGCGAGTTACTGCGGGGTCACCGCGCTGCGCCCCAGTTATGGCCTGGTCAGCCGGCAAGGCGCGATGGCGCTCTCCTGGACGCTCGACAAACTGGGCCCGTTCGCCCGGAGCGCCGAAGACTGCGGACTGATTTTACAGGCGATCGCGGGCAAGGATAGCGGGGATCCGGGCAGCGCGGGAAAGAGCTTCTACTATACGCCGCAGTATTCGCGGCCGGTGAAGGAGTTGAAGATCGCGTACGCGCCGGTCGATTTCATCGAGGCGGCGGAGCCCGGGGTGCGAGCCGCCTTCGCCGAGGCAATGGGAGTACTGAAATCGCTGGGAGCCCAATTGACGGAGGCGAAGCTGCCGGACTTCCCGTATGGCGCCGTGCTCAGTACGATTCTGAGCGGCGAGATGGGGTCGATCTTCGAACCGCTGATCGCCAGCGGCAAGGTGGACCAACTGGCCGACAAGCCGCAGATCGCTGGGTTGAAGGCATCGCTGGAGCTGCCTGCGAAGGATTATCTGAAGGCCATGCGGATCCGCCGGCTGATTCAGGGCGAAGTCTCGAAGCTGTTCGCGGAGTACGACGTGCTGCTCGCGCCGGGGCGGGCGAATATCGCAACCAAAGTGGATCAGCGCATTGATCAGGCGCCGCCCGGTATGCCGGCCCCGCCGTCCAACCCGGGATTTCGCGGAATCATTCAGATGGGCAACCTGGCGGGACTGCCGGCGCTGGTGCTGCCGTGCGGGCTCGCGGAGAACATGCCGGTCGCGATCCAACTGGTGGGACTGCCGTTCTCGGAGAATATGCTGCTGGCGATCGGACGGGAGTTCCAGGGGAAGACCGACTGGCACAAGCGGCGCCCTCCGGTGTGACTTCGAGCGATTATTCGGCGGAGGCGAGCTGTGCTCGCCTTGGCAGGCTGGAAGCCCGCCTTACTGGCCTGCCGGTTTTGGGAGCACAGGGAAAATGGCCAAACGCCAGAGGCGAGCTTCGCTCGCCTTTGTAGGCCAGGAGGCCTACACTACATGACTAACGGACCAGGTCCAGGATGAACCGTTCCATGACGATGCGGTCGTCGGGACGGGCGTCGCGCAGGGCTTTGTCGGTTTTGTAGATCAGCTCCATGGCGCGTTCCAACTGCGCCTTCGAGAATTTGCTGACCGTCTGGTAAATCTGATCGGCGCGGGAAGGCCACATCGGGATGCCGGCCTTGGCGCAGTGCGAAAGCAGTTGCGACGAGCTTTTGATGCCGGCTTCCCGCGCGACCAACGCCATGCGGAACTGGCCGGAGAGAAAGGCCAGCGCGAGCGGCAGATATTCGCCGTCGCGGGTCAGCGTTTCGAGGATAGCGAGCGCCTTGACGCGGTCGCGGCGGCCGATGGCGTTGACCAGCGCGAAGATGGTGGTGGCGCGGGCATCGGGGCAGAGCGCGGTCACGTCGTCCACATCCACCGGGCGGTCTCCGGCGTAGAGGGAGAGTTTTTCGATCTCCACCGCAATGCGCGCGACGTCGGCGCCGAGCGCCTCCACCAGCAGATCCAGGGCGGCTGGATCCAGCCGGAAGCCGGCCTTGCGGACCAGCGCTTCGGCTTCGCGGCGCGCGTCGGCAGGGTTGTAGCGATAGAGCTCCACCACGTCGGGTATGGCGGCATAGAATTTGCGGACGCGGTCCGATTTGCGCTTGTCGTCGCCTTCGAAATCGAAGCGGATGGCTTCGAAGACCAGGGTGACGCCGGGGGTCGGGTCGCGCAGGTATTCGGCGAGAGGAGCGGCGTCACCGGAGCCGCTTCCACCGGAACCCTCGCCCTCGTCGTCTTCGGCGGCGGCCGCCTTGCCGCGCGGCAAGGCCAGCTCGGCGTTCGTGATCCAGATCAGGCGTTCGCTGGCGAAGAGGGAGAGCGCACGGGCATCGTCGATGGCTTCGGCGAGGCCGACGGTGGCAAGGTCGTGCTGGGTGACGGATTCGGCCGGCAGCGCGGCCGTCATCGCATCCTTGATCCGCCGCCGCTCGTAGGCCTCCTGGCCGAGCAGGAGGATGACCGGCGGAGCGCCTTTTTTCAACCGGGCATGGAACTGGGCGGGTGTCATGGCTAGAAGGCGTTCAGAATAGCGCTGACGACACCGCGCGAGACGTCTTTGCTGAGCCGCTCCATGGCGGTACCGCTTTCGTCGAAGTAGGCCACCGGATCGATCGAGATCTCGTAGCGCTCGCGGAATTCCGCGCCCGGTTTTTCGAACAGGATCTTCCCGTCGCTGCGATTCACCAGCTTCACCTGGACCGTCACAATGGCCTGCACGGTGGTGGCGCGGCTGGTAGCCGTGTCGTAAATGATGGGATAGGCGGAGAAATTAATGAGCGCGCCGCTGAGCACCAGGTCGGCCTGATTGGGGTCTTCCACGAGCCGGTAGCGAGTGCGTGAGATCAGCTCGCGGGAAAGGTCCGCCGGCAGGAGGCGTGCGAGTTTGTAGCGCACGGTGGCGTTGCCGAACGGCTGCACCGCAATGGTGCGGGCGGTCTTCGGAATCAGGTCGCCGCGGCCTGCCAGGTGGTAGCCGCAGCCGCCGGCAGCGACTGCGCACAGCAGCGCCACGCCGGGCGCGAACCGGCTCATACCAGTTCCAGCGCCACGGCCACCGCGTTCTCGGCCTGCAACCTCAGGTTGTCGGCCACGAACCAAAACCAGCAGGACATTGGATCGTTACGATCGGGCGAGATGGCGCCGATGGAAATGCCCCCCTGCCCCGCATGACCGACGTTGCTGGGCGGATCGACATCCTCGCCGAGCACGTCGATGCCTTCCGTCTCGAGCGAGTCCAGAATGGAGTTCATTTCGGGCGGGCTGTCGAACTCCACCCAGGCGGAGAAGCTGTAGCCGTGAAAGACGGGCGCCTGGATGACGCGCAGCGAGGGCATGGGAGCGCCTTCGCCTTCGCCCGAGATGGCGAGCAGCGAAGCCAGGTGCCGCTCGATGCGCATTTCCGTCTGGTCCAGCGTGACCGGCGCCTCGGTGCCGAATCGGGCCAGCAGGTTGAAGCTGAGCTGCGAATCGAAAACCGCCTTGGGCATGTTCTTGAAGGTCAGCAGGCTGACGGTCTGCTCCTTCAACTCATCGACGGCCGCGGTGCCGTGTTCGCTGGCCGGAGCGAAGACCTGGATGACGGCGCGGCGAATGGGATCGTTGCGGTGCACCCGGCGCAGGAAAAGCGCCATGGCGATGGCCGCCGGATGTGCGATGACGTGGATGGCGGCTTCGCCCGCGCCTTCGTCCGCACCGAGTTCCACGGACGGAGCGCGCAGCCGCGCTTCGGGCCGGTCTTCCGCGGCATAGGTCAGATCGATGACTGCCGATTCGGGCGGATCGCCGAGCAGGTCCAGCGCTTTGCGGGCGGACTCTTCGCCGCCGGCGAGGATTACGGCGCGCGCTTCGCTCAGGCTGGCGGCGTTGAGCTTGATGACGACGGCGATCTCGTCGCCCATGGAGGTGAGCGCGCCCTCCCGGTCCTCCACGTCGGCGATGAGCTTGAGATCGAGCCCGGCGCCGGAAGAAGAGAGATCGCGGATTTCGCGCGCGAGCAGGGATTCACTGCCCACTAAAGCAACTTTCGAATTAGCCAATCTGGTGCTCCGGGTGCGGCGGCGGGGGCGCATGGCGCAGACGCTTGCGGAGGATTCCGCCGACGCGAATGATGATGCCGCTGGCCACATAAGCGGTGGACATGGCGAGCAGCAGGGGCTGCGAGTAGTTCCAAATGCCGTATATGAACGCGCCGAACAGAATGATGATGAGCGGCGAGTAAGCTCTACTCAGGCTGATGCCTTTGAAGCTGTAGTAACGCCACGTGCTGACCTGGAGAAAGCCGAGCAGCGCCAGCAGCCCGAGCCAGAGAACCGAAAGCGGCCACCAGCGAACGGGTTCGCCATCGGTGGCATAGACCACTGCGCCGACCATGGCGGCCGCCGCGGGAATAGGCAGGCCGACGAAGTACTTCCGATCCGGACGGCCGGGGTTCTTGGGTACGGGATTCTTCTGGATATTGAAGCGGGCCAGGCGGCACGCGCCACACAGCAGAAAGAGAAAAGCGACGAAGTAGCCGGTGTTGAAGATCTGCTTGAGAACACTGGCACCGATGGTGGGGTCGATGAAGCGGACGCCCCACGCGAAAGCGAGCACGGCCGGCGCCATGCCGAAGCTGATCACGTCGGCCAGCGAATCCATCTCGCGTCCGAAATCGCTGGTGGTGTTGGTCATGCGGGCGATGCGGCCATCGAGGCCATCCAGGAAGACGGCGGCGCCGATGGCCTGTGCGGCGACAGTGAAATGCTCGGGCGCTCCGGCCCCGCCGTTGGAGGCCAGAATCGCGCCATCGAAGGAGCGCAGGATGGAAAGGTAGCCGAGAAAAATGTTGCCGGCGGTGAACAGCGTGGGCAAGACATACGCGGCCTTGCGCGGACGGCGGTCCGGCGAATTGGGATCGACCAGACGTTCCCGGAGGTTCACGTGCGCTCCTTTCTAACGGCGATCACGGTGGAGCCGGCTGTCACACGCTGGCCGAGTTTGCCGACGATGTCCCACTCGGGTCCGAAGAGCACGTCCATGCGGGAACCAAACTTGATTAAGCCGATGCGTTCGCCGGTAGCGACCTTGTCGCCGACTTTCCTGGTGAAGACGATGCGGCGGGCAATCAATCCGGCGATCTGTTTGAAGACGACGGTCACGCCGTCCCCGGTGACGGTGACGATGTTCTGTTCGTTCTCGGTGGAGCAGGCTTCCTTGCTCGCCACCATGAACTTGCCGCACCGATATTCGACTTTTTCGATGCGGCCCGCAATCGGAGTACGGTTCACGTGTACATCGAAGACGTTGAGGAAGATGGTGAAGCGGGTGATTCCCTGCCCTTCGGGTTTGATGGCGACGACCTTACCGTCGGCGGGCGAAACGGCGACCGGACCCGGCGGCACCTCGCGCTCGGGGTCGCGGAAGAAGTACAAACAGAACAGGGCGAGGAGCCAGAGCGGAACGGCAAACCACGGGCCGGCGAGCCAAACAATGAAAGCGCCAGCGAGTGCCAACGCGAGCGCGTAGTAGATTCCTGTGGATACGATCTTCAACAATACTAGTTTCCCACAGTGGTGGTCGGCGGCTTCGGCGGGAGGCGCCGGCAGGAAGCAGCGCAGCGCAGAAGGACGCTTCCCAAAACGCGGCTGAGGATTTTTCCACAGGATGTGCTAAACTATACTTTCCTTGTAAGAGGATGCCCCAGGCGGACCCTTCCTGTTCGTTTCTCTCGAGTCGCCTTCGCTGGTGGGTTTATTTCTACAGCGGAGACCTACGTACGTATGTTCGATCCGGACAGCTTGGTTCTTATTCTTCTGGCCTTCATTGTGATCACGCTTTTGCTGGCGCCGCCCGGTCCCGGGACGCCGCTCAGGGCGCCCACGCGCTAGACGTTTACTTAAATACGAGTTCGCTGCCGACCACGAATTCCTGCGCGGTGGTCTTCAGGTCTTTGATCAGCCGGTGGCCTTCGTGCAAAACGGGGATCTGCCGGCCCCAGTAGTAGATCACGCGGTTGTCGTTGTTCCACGGCTGCGAGTAGTGTTGCGCCGCGGCGATCCAGTAGTTCCTGCCGGGATCGCCGGTCTTGTCTTTCTCCAAACGCCATTCCACCGAAAAACTGGAGCCCTTGCGAAAGCTCGCCGTCATAGGCGCGCGCGTCATCGACTCGTAATGATTGACGGCGGTGAAGGTGCTGTCGCACCCCGATTCGACCACCTCTCCCTCCATACGCAGCGGGAAGAACGTAGTGGCATCGAGCCGGACGGTGGCCCGGATGGACGCGCCGCAGCGGAGCTCGAAATTCGGATCGCGCAATCTGCTTTTGTCAGGTTCCACTGCAACGGTGATTACGCCGGCGGTCATGTCGAGCACCTTGCCGCGCACGCTCAAGAGAACTCCGAGGGGTGGGAAGGGCGGCTCGATTCCTGTCATCGCCTGGCAGCGCTCGTCCGGATCGGCGTCGGCCAGGTAGGGCTTGCGGCCGTCTCCCCAGGAGGCGACGGCGTTACAGCGGCGGCCGTCGCTGCGCAGGATGGACTCGCTGGTCACGGCCGGAAATCGTTGCACAGTCTTGCCGGAGCGATCCACCAGTTCGCGCGACTCAACCGTTTGCCAGTTCCAGTTTTTCGCCTTGGGTGCATTGTTCCGAAAGGCCTCCACCGATTTCGCCAGCAGGGCGGCGCCGTCGTCGGCAGCGGAGGCGCTCGAAGCCAAAGTCAGAAGGACGGCGGCATGGAACGAGCGGGCAATCATCGGCATCTCTAAGGCTACTACGGGCTTTCGCGGAGCACGCGGTGCGAGTGGAATTGGAGCCATAGAAAATTCCAATTGGCCAGCGGGCGAAGCGATGGCGTAGCCTGAGATCGTAGGCAATTTGTCCAGGCCGACAGCCTCACTTCCCAACACAAAAAACTGAATACGGAGGGTGGAATGGTACACACCACGTGTGCGCGAGGGAAAGCCGCGCTTGCGGGAATGTTGTGTTTTGGCCTGTGGATGCCGGCTTTTTCGCAGGGGTTGAGCAATCATGTTCGCGGAGAATTGAAGAGCACGTCCGTGCGGATGTTCTCGGACTATATGGTGCAGCTGGTAGATCCCACGCACCGCAATTCCTTCAGCCGCGTCGAGGTGCGCAACGACGGGAGTTTCGAGATTCGCAATCCGCCGCCCGGCGATTACACCCTGGTGGTGACCACGCTGCATGGCGATCCGGTGTACGAAACGATGGTATCGATCAATCTCCATAGCACGCTCGAGGTGCGGCTGCCGGGGGAAGCGCCGGTTCATCCGGGAGCGAGTACGGTCTCGGCGAGGCAGTTACTGCATCCGCCCACGAAGAAGGCGTATCACTCTTTCGTGGAGGCTCAGAAATTCAGCTCGTCGGGCGATTATGCCAAGGCGGCCGAGGCGCTGCAGCGCGCTCTGGAAGAGTCGCCGGATTATGCGGAGGCGCACGTCAATCTCGCGGTGCAGTATATCCGGACGGGGCGTTACGAAACGGCAGCCGCGGAGCTGACCACGGCGATGGAGATCTCCGGGCCGAACGCAGTGATCCTGTGCAATCTGGCATGGGTGCAACTGCGGCTGGGACAACGCGACAAAGCGATTGAGAGCGTGCGCGCCGGGTTGAAGATGGACCCGAGCTCCGCGCAGGGAAATCTGATTCTGGGCAATATGCTCGCCGCCGATCCACGAACTCGGGCGGAGGCGGTCCAGCATCTGGAGAAAGCGGCGGAAACGCTTCCGTCAGCACGCGAGCTGCTGGCGCGAATCCAATCGATCAGCGAACCGCAGCGATAAGCTGCCGGTGTCAGAGGCCGGCTTGCTTGAGCAGTTCGCGGAACTGGGCTTCGGTTCTCATATCGATGGACTGGGCGGCAAGGCGGCCTTCGCGATCGAAGAGGAAGCTCTTGGGAATGCCTTCGACCATGAAGGCGCTGTTCACTTTGCGGCCGGGATCGAGCAGCACCGGGAAGGTATACGGATTCTTTTGGAGGAATTTCTCCACCGTCTCACGATCCTCATCGGAGACCGCGAGTACGGTGAGGCCTTTGCTTTCGTACTCGCGATAGAGTTTTTCCATATCCGGCATTTCTCTCCGGCAGGGCGGGCACCAGGTGGCCCAGAAGTTCAGC
>Ga0308176_10002587_pt1 | contig 11441 bp, 10 predicted proteins | sample PhyCR2_3_FD_203890 | JGI IMG/M metagenome (GOLD analysis project Ga0308176, IMG submission 203890) | Soil microbial communities from UC Gill Tract Community Farm, Albany, California, United States - DLSLS.C.R2 | ecosystem: Environmental > Terrestrial > Soil > Agricultural land | place: USA... | reverse complement strand
GGTAGGCCAGCAGCAGCAAGCACTGCGTCAAGCAGAGAAGGAGTATTCACGTGGCACGCGTGAAGCGGGCGGTCAACGCCCAGAAGAAGCGTCGCGTCGTTCTCGAGCGCGCCAGCGGTTACCGCGGCCAGCGGTCGCGTCTGTACCGCAAGGCCAAGGAGCAGGTCACCCACTCCCTCGGGTACGCCTACCGTGACCGTCGCGCCAAGAAGGGCGACTTCCGTCGCCTCTGGATCCAGCGCATCAACGCCGCGGCTCGCGCCAACGGCATGACCTACAACCGGTTCATGCAGGGCCTCAAGGCCGCCGGTGTCGAGGTCGACCGCAAGATCCTCGCGGACCTCGCCGTCAACGACGCGCCGGCCTTCGCCACGCTCGTGGAGCTCTCGCGCGCCAACGTCCCTGCCCAGGCAGAGGCGAAGGCCGCGGGCGACGCCGCCTGAGCGACGCCGTCGAACACACGACGCACACCAGAGCGCTGGGAAGCCCCGTGCTGACCAACCCCCGATCCGATCGGGTCAAGGCAGTGCGGGCGCTGTCCCGGCGCTCGGTGCGTTCCCGCACCGGCGAGTTCCTCGCGGAGGGTCCGCAGGCCGTCCGTGAGGCCGTGGCGTTCCGGCCCGAGCTCGTGCGCGACGTCTACGTCACCCCCGAGGCGGGGGAGCGGCACGCCGGGATCGTCGAGGCGGCCCGCGCAGCGAGCGTGTGGGTGCACGAGGTGAGCCCCGAGGTGCTCGCCGCGATGTGCGACACCGAGTCCCCGCAGGGCGTCGCGGCCGTGTGCCGGGTGCTGGACCTCCCGCTCGACGCGGTGCTCGCAGACCTGCCGCCCGACGCGATCGTCTGCGTGCTCACCAACGTGCGCGACCCCGGCAACGCCGGCACCGTGATCCGCGGCGCCGACGCCGCCGGCGCCGACGCCGTTCTCGTCAGCGACGCGAGCGTGGACGTCTACAACAGCAAGGTCGTGCGTTCCACCGTCGGATCCCTGTGGCACCTGCCGCTCAGCATCGGCGCGTCCGTGCGCGAGATCCTCTCCGCCCTGCGTGACCGCGGCGTCCGGCTGCTCGCCGCCGACGGCGCCGGGACGACGCTCCTCCACGACGCCGACCTCGCCGGCCCGCACGCCTGGGTCATGGGCAACGAGGCGTGGGGACTCCCGCAGGAGGTCCGCGACGCCTGCGACGACGTCGTACGCGTTCCCATCCACGGCCACGCTGAGTCGCTCAACCTCGCGATGGCGGCCACGATCTGTCTCTACGCCTCGGCCGAGGTGCGCCGCACCAGACGGTGACCGGGCCAACCACCCACCTCCCGGCCGGCGTGACTATTGTCGGCCCCATGACCTCCGTCGACGGTACCGGTGCCCCGCTGCCCGGACCGGCGGCCGGACGGCCGGCGGGACAGGCGGCGGAGGCGGCGCAGGACCATGCGATGGGAGAGCTGCTGCCCGACGGCCTGGTCGTCGTGGACGCCGACCGCCGCGTCCGCTTCGCCAACACCGAGGCGCTGCGCATCCTGGCATGCGACCGCTCCGACCTGGTGGGCCGAACGGTGGCCGAGGGCCTGCCGCTTCGGGACAGGGACGGCCGCGACTGGTGGGCCCACACCGCTGCGTGGAACGGCGTCTCGAGCCGTTCGAACCACCGGGAGAGGCTCCTCGTCGCACCGAAGGGCCACGAGGTGCTCGTGACGGCCCGGGTCGTGCGGGCGCGGCACAACGGCGTCATCGAGCAGGTCCTCCTCGGCCTGCGGGACGCCGAGGGACGCCAGCTGGCCGAGCGCGACCAGGCGACCGTCCTGTCCACCGTGGCGCACGAGCTGAGGGCACCTCTCACCTCCGTCACCGGCTTCACGAGCAGCCTGCTGCGCCGCTGGGACCGCTTCACCGACGAGCAGAAGCGCCTCATGATCGAGACCATCGAGTCCGACGCGACCCGGCTGACGCGGCTCATCACCGAGCTGCTCGACATCTCGCGCCTCGACTCCGACAGCCTCAACCTCCGTCTGGGGCCGGTGGACCTGCAGGCCCTGCTGCGCACCCACGTCGTCCGCTACGAGCTCGGTCGCTCGCTCGGTGCCGTCCAGCTGCGCCTCGGTGCGCGCGCGACGCAGGAGGGCCTGCCGCAGCTGTGGGCCGACACCGACCGGCTCGAGCAGATCTTCTTCAACCTCATCGAGAACGCCCTGACCCACGGCGACGGCCGTGTCACCGTCACCCTGGACCGCGGGGAGTCGCTGGAGGACTTCGCGGAGTCGGTGGTCGTCCTGGTCGACGACGAGGGTGACGGCATACCCGTGGCCGACCGCGGGAGGATCTTCGGGCGCTTCTGGCACGGACCCTCCAACGCCAGCACGGGCCTCGGGCTCTACGTCGTGCGCGGACTGGTCGAGGCGCACGGGGGGTCGGTGCACGTGACCGACAACGAGTCGGGAGGGGCGCGGTTCGTCGTCCGTCTCCCCGCGGGCATGCCGGCCGTGGTGGGCGGCTGACCGCAGCACGAGCGGCCTGCGTGGGCCGTGCAGGGCCGCCCCTAGACTGGAGCGCACGCACCCGACCGCCTCGTGGTGGGCGGGTCGTCGGCGCAGGTGACCCGGACCCGGTGACCAAGGGTGAGAACGGGTGACCCGGAGCCGACGAGCGGCCCTGTCCCACCCGTGAACCCGAGCGAGAGCAGCGAACGCACGCCGATGTCCGGACCCAACACGAACTACGACCCCGTCGAGGTCTCCGCGCTCGACCCGGCCAACGTCGACGCCGCGGTGCAGCAGGCGCTGTCCGCCATCGCGGGGGCCGCGTCGCTCGACGACCTCAAGGCGGCGCGCATCGCGCACCAGGGGGAGAAGAGCCCGCTGGCCCTCGCCAACCGCGAGATCGGGGCCCTTCCGCCGAGCGCCAAGGCCGAGGCCGGCAAGCGCGTCGGCCAGGCGCGCGGTCGCGTCGGGCAGGCCCTCGCCGCCCGTCAGGCCGAGCTCGAGGCCGAGCGCGACCAGCGCATCCTCGTCGAGGAGCGCGTCGACGTGACGCTCCCGGCCATGCGCCGCCAGCCGGGCGCCCGGCACCCCATCGAGCTGGTCGCCCAGCGCCTCGCCGACGCCTTCGTCGGCATGGGTTGGGAGGTCGCCGAGGGGCCGGAGCTGGAGAGCGAGTGGCTCAACTTCGACGCGCTCAACCTCGGACCCGACCACCCGGCGCGGCAGATGCAGGACACCTTCTTCCTCGACCCCGTCGACTCGGGCCTCGTGCTGCGCACGCAGACGTCCCCGGTCCAGATCCGGACGATGCTCGAGAAGGAGCCGCCGATCTACGTCGTGGCCCCGGGCAAGGTCTTCCGCACCGACGACCTCGACGCCACGCACACCCCCGTCTTCCACCAGATCGAGTGCCTGGCCATCGACAAGGGTCTGACCATGGCGCACCTGCGCGGCGCCCTCGATGCGTTCGTGCGCATCATGTTCGGCGAGGACACCCGCACCCGCGTGCGCGCCTCCTACTTCCCGTTCACCGAGCCGTCGATGGAGACCGACTTCGTCTGCTTCGCCTGCCACGGCGACTCCGCGCCGGGGGAGTGCCGCACGTGCGGTGGCTCCGGCTGGATCGAGCTCGGCGGCTCCGGCATGGTCAACCGCAAGGTGCTGCGCGCCTGTGGGATCGACCCCGACGTCTACTCCGGCTTCGCCTTCGGGCTCGGCATCGAAAGGGCACTCATGCTGCGGCACGGCGTGCAGGGCATGCACGACATGGTCGAGGGCGACGTCCGCTTCTCGCAGCAGTTCGGGATGGAGGTCTGACATGCGTATGCCGCTGCGCTGGCTCGCCGAGTACGCCGACGTCCCGCGGGGCACGACCGGCGCCGACGTCGCCGCTGCCCTCGTCTCGGTCGGCATCGAGGAGGAGGACCTCCACGGTGGCGACATCACCGGACCCCTCGTCGTGGGCCGGGTGCTCGACTTCGTCGAGGAGCCCCAGAAGAACGGCAAGACCATCCGCTGGTGCACCGTCGACGTCGGTGAGAACGGCCAGATGCTTACCGAGGGCAAGCACCAGGAGATCGTCTGCGGCGCCCTCAACTTCGAGGTCGGCGACCTCGTCGTCGTCGTGCTGCCCGGGGCCACGCTGCCCGGCGGATTCCACATCAGCGCCCGCAAGACGTACGGCCACGTCTCGAACGGGATGATCTGCGCCGAGGACGAGATCGGCCTCGGCAGCGACCACGAGGGCATCATCGTCCTCTCGCGTCTGCTCGGCGAGGAGGCAGCCGCCGACCTCAAGCCCGGCGACGACGCCATCGCGCTGCTGGGCCTCGGTGAGGAGACCATCGAGGCGAACGTCACGCCCGACCGTGGCTACTGCTTCTCGGTGCGCGGCCTCGCCCGCGAGTACTGGCACGCCCAGGGCAGCCCGGCCGGGGGGTTCCGCGACCCCGCCCTCGTCGAGACACCGGCTGCCAACGATGCCGGCTACGTCGTGCGCGTCGAGGACGAGGCGCCGATCGACGGGATCGCCGGGTGCGACCGCTACGTCGCCCGCGTCATCCGCGGCATCGACCCGACGCGGCCGAGCCCGTCGTGGATGCAGCAGCGGCTCACCGCGATGGGGATGCGTCCCATCTCGCTGGCGGTCGACGTCACCAACTACGTCATGCTCGCCGTCGGGCAGCCGCTGCACGCGTTCGACCTGGGCAAGCTCTCCGGCTCGATCGTCGTGCGCCGCGCCGAGGCGGGAGAGACGCTCACCACGTTGGACGAGGTGAAGCGCAGGCTCTCGCCGGAGGACCTGCTCATCACGGACGGCGGCAAACGCGTCCTCGCCATCGCCGGCGTCATGGGCGGTGCCTCCTCCGAGGTGGACGACCAGACCACCGACATCCTCATCGAGTCGGCCCACTTCGACCCGACCTCGGTGGCGCGCACGTCGCGCCGGCACAAGCTCGTGACGGAGGCCTCCAAGCGCTACGAGCGGGGGGTCGACCCCGAGCTCGCCCCGGCTGCCGCCCAGCTGGCCGTCGACCTGCTCGTCGAGCACGGCGGCGGCACGGTCGACCACGGCGTCACGGACGTCGACCGCACGACCGAGCCCTCGGCATACCTCCTCGACGTCACGGAGCCCCGTCGCATCGTCGGGCTCGACTACCCCCGCGAGCGGGTCGTGCAGATCCTGCGCGACCTCGGCTGCGCGGTCGACGAGTCGGGCGTCGGCGCCGACGACACGCACGTGCTCGTCACACCGCCCTCCTGGCGGCCCGACCTGCAGGACGGCCCCGACTACGCGGAGGAGGTCGCGCGGATCGACGGCTACAACAACATCCCGTCGATCACCCCGACGCCCATCGAGGGCCAGGGGCTGACCCACGGGCAGAAGACCCGCCGGGTTGTCGCCGACGCGCTCGCCGGCGCCGGCCTGACCGAGGTGCTGACCTACCCGTTCGTCGCCGAGTCGGTCGGCGACGACCTCATGCTCCCTGCCGACGACGACCGCCGGCACGCGGTCCGGGTCGCCAACCCGCTCAGCGAGGAGCGCCCGCTGCTGCGCACGTCCGTCCTCGCGAGCCTCGTCGACGCCCTGCGCCGCAACATCGCCCGCGGCCACAAGGACCTGTCGCTCTTCGAGGTCGGCCTCGTCTTCCGTCCCGGCGGGCCGCTCGCGAAGGCTCCGATCCCCAGCGTGCTCAGCCGTCCCGACGGCGAGACCCTCGAGCAGCTGTATGCCGCCGTGCCCGCCCAGCCGCGTCACGTGGCCCTGCTCATGACGGGCCAGGTCGAGCACGCCGGCTGGTGGGGACCGGGCCGCGTCGCCGACTGGAGCGACGCCGTGGCCGCGGTGCAGACCGTCGCCGCCGCGCTCGCCGTCGAGGTGGTCGTGGCCAACGACCCGGCGCACGCGCCGTGGCACCCGGGCCGGTGCGCGCGGATCAGCCTCGCCGACGGCACGCTCCTGGGCCACGCGGGTGAGCTGCACCCGAAGGTGCTCGCCGCGCTCGACCTGCCGGCGCGGACCGTCGCGGCCGAGTTCGACGTCGACGTGCTCGTCGCGGCGAGCGCAGAGCCGGTCCAGGCGCGCCCGTTCTCGACCTTCCCGCCGGCGATGACCGACATCGCGCTGCTCGTCGGGTCCCAGGTGCCCGCGGGCGACGTCGAGGCTGCGCTCCGCCGGGGCGCGGGTGACTCGCTGGAGTCCGTGACGCTCTTCGACGTCTACGAGGGGGAGCGCATCGAGGCCGGCCACCGGTCGCTGGCCTATCGGCTCACCTTCCGGGCTGCCGACCGCACGCTGACGACGGACGAGGTCAACGGGTTCCGCGACGCGGCGGTCGCGTCGGCGGCCGAGGCCACGGGAGCCGTCCAGCGCTGAGACCCGATGCACGAATATGCATGGATGTGTATAGTCATGCATCGTGATCAGGGCAGCAGTTGCGGGGGCGAGCGGCTACGCCGGAGGAGAGATCCTCCGGCTGCTGCTCGCCCACCCGCGGTTCGAGGTCGGCGCCGTGACGGCGGCCAGCAGTGCGGGTGAACGTCTCGGGGGCGTCCACCCGCACCTGGTCCCGCTCGCGGACCGGGTGCTCGAGGCGACCACGCCTGCGACGCTCGCCGGTCACGACGTCGTCTTCCTCGCCCTGCCGCACGGCCACTCGGGTGCGATCGCGGCCCAGCTGCCCGACTCCGTCGTCGTCATCGACTGCGGCGCGGACTTCCGCCTCGAGTCCGAGTCCGCCTGGACGTCCTTCTACGACACGCCGTATGCCGGGTCGTGGCCCTACGGCCTCCCCGAGCTGCCCGGAGCGGCGAGGTCGGTCCAGCGGGACCGGCTCGAGGGGGCCAGGCGCATCGCCGTCCCGGGCTGCTACCCGACCGGCATCTCGCTGGCCCTCGCGCCCGGCTTCGCCGCAGGACTGCTCGAGGCCGACGACGTCGTGGTCGTCGCAGCGTCCGGCACGTCCGGTGCGGGGAAGTCGCTCAAGCCCCACCTGCTCGGCAGCGAGGTGATGGGCTCGATGTCGCCCTACGGCGTCGGCGGTGTGCACCGGCACACCCCCGAGATCGAGCAGAACCTCTCCCGTGCCGCCGGCGAGCCCGTCACGGTCTCGTTCACGCCCACGCTGGCGCCGATGCCGCGAGGAATTCTCGCGACCTGCACGGCGCGGCTGCGGGAGGACGTCGACGCAGCGAGCGTGCGCGCGGCCTGGGAGACGGCATACGCCGACGAGCCGTTCGTGCACGTGCTGCCCGCGGGCTCCTGGCCGAGCACGGCGTCCGTCGTCGGGAGCAACCACGTGCTCCTGCAGGTCACCGTCGACGAGCGGCTGGGCCGCGTCGTCGTGGTGTCAGCCATCGACAACCTCACCAAGGGCACCGCGGGCGCCGCGGTGCAGTGCGCCAACCTCGCCCTGGGCCTCGAGGAGACCCTCGGCCTCCCGATCGCAGGAGTCGCGCCGTGACCGGTCTCCAGCCCCACGCCCGCGTCGAGCTGCCTGCGGGCTTCCGGGCCGCCGGGGTCACGGCCGGGCTCAAGGCCAGCGGCAGTCCCGACCTCGCCCTCGTCGTCAACGACGGGCCCGACCACCATGCCGCGGCGGTCTTCACGACCAACCGCGTCGAGGCGGCTCCCGTCACGTGGTCCCGGCAGGTCGTCGCCGACGGCCGTGTCGACGCGGTCGTGCTCAACTCAGGCGGCGCCAACGCCTGCACCGGGGCGCAGGGCTTCCTCGACACCCACCGCACCGCGGAGCACGTCGCGGGCGTCCTCGGCATCTCGGCGGGCGACGTCGTCGTCTGCTCGACCGGCCTCATCGGCGAGCTGCTCCCGATGGACAAGGTCACGGCCGGCGTCGACGCGGCGGCCGCGGCCCTCTCGCCGACGGGACACGAGGACGCGGCCGTCGCGATCAAGACGACGGACACCGTCCACAAGGTCGCCGCGCACGCGGGGGAGGGCTGGTCGGTCTCCGGCATGGCCAAGGGCGCCGGCATGCTCGCCCCGGCGCTCGCGACGATGCTCGTCGTGCTGACCACCGACGCGGTCGTGGAGCAGGTGGACCTGGCCGCGGCCCTGCGAGCGGCCACCGCCGTCTCGTTCGACCGCATCGACTCGGACGCCTGCATGTCGACCAACGACACCGTCGTCGTGCTCGCCTCCGGCGCGTCTGGGGTCCCCGTCGGCCGGGGACAGCTGTCCGAGGCGCTGTCCGCCGTGTGCTCGTCCCTCGCGCGCCAGCTCATCGGGGACGCCGAGGGCGCGGCGCACGACATCGCGATCGAGGTCGTGAACGCCGCGAGCGTCGAGGACGCCCTCGAGGTGGCCCGGGCGGTCGCGCGCAACAACCTCTTCAAGTGCGCCGTCTTCGGCAACGACCCCAACTGGGGACGCGTGCTCGCGGCCGTCGGCACGACCCGGGCGGCCTTCGAGCCTGCCGCGCTTGACGTGGCGATGAACGGGGTGCAGGTCTGTCGCTCCGGCGGGGTCGGGGAGGACCGCAGCCTGGTGGACCTCACCGCCCGCGAGGTCCACGTCCTCGTCGACCTGCACGCCGGGCTCGAGACCGCCACGATCTGGACCAACGACCTGACCCACGACTACGTCCACGAGAACTCGGCCTACAGCACATGAACGCGCCCAGCAGCGGCAGCCGCCGCGCCCAGCCGCCCGCCCACGTGCGCGGCCTCATCGACGCCGCCGCCATTCGTGTCGCCGCGGGCAAGGCGGCGACCCTCGTCGAGGCGCTGCCGTGGCTCGAGCGCTTCCGCGGCGCTCTGGTCGTCGTCAAGTACGGCGGCAACGCGATGGTCGACGACGAGCTCAAGGCCGCCTTCGCGCAGGACATCGCCTTCCTGCGGTATGCCGGACTGCGCCCCGTCGTCGTCCACGGCGGCGGCCCGCAGATCAAGGCGATGCTCGAGCGGGTCGGGCTGGCCAGCGAGTTCAAGGGCGGGCTGCGCGTGACGACGCCCGAGGTGATGGACGTCGTGCGGATGGTCCTCACCGGACAGGTGGGGCGCGAGCTCGTCGGCCTGCTCAACCAGCACGGCCCCATCGCCGTCGGACTCTCGGGCGAGGACGCGGCCCTGCTCGGCGCTCGCCGCCGCGGCACGGTCGTCGACGGCGAGGAGGTCGACCTCGGCCTCGTCGGTGACGTCGAGAGCGTCAACCCCTCGGCGATCCTCGACATCCTCGACGCCGGGCGGGTGCCGGTCGTCAGCACGGTGGCGCCGGACCTCGACGTCGACGGGCAGGTGCTCAACGTCAACGCCGACACCGCCGCGGCTGCGATCGCCGTCGCCCTGGGAGCCGAGAAGCTCGTCGTGCTCACCGACGTCGAGGGGATCTACGCCGACTGGCCCGACCGGGGCTCGCTGCTGTCCACGATCACGGTCGGAGCGGCCCGCGAGCTGCTGTCCCGCGTCGACCACGGCATGGTGCCCAAGCTCGAGGCGTGCATCCGCGCCGTCGAGGGAGGCGTCCCGCAGACGCACGTCGTCGACGGCCGCAAGGCGCACTCGATCCTGCTCGAGATCTTCACCGACGAGGGGATCGGCACGATGGTGCTCCCCGAGATCACCGGGTCGACGCCATCGGCTCCCACCTCTCCCGCCACCGCCTCGCCGTCGACCGACACACCGGAGGAGGCCCCATGACCACGGGCACCGACCTGCTCGGCCGCTACGCCGGCGCGATGGTGCAGGTCTTCGGCACCCCACAGCTCGTCCTCGCCTCGGGGCACGGCTGCTGGGTCACCGACGTCGACGGCAGGCGCTACCTCGACCTGCTCTCGGGCATCGCGGTCAACGCCCTCGGCCACGGCCATCCCGCTCTCGTGCAGGCCGTCGCCAAGCAGGCCGAGTCGGCGATCCACGTCTCCAACTTCTTCACCTCCGAGCCGGCCATCGCGCTGGCCGAGCGGATCCTCCGCATCGCGGCGGCTCCGGACGGCTCGGGGGTCTTCTTCGCCAACTCCGGCACCGAGGCCACCGAGGCCGCCATCAAGCTCTCGAGGCGGACCGGACGCACCCGCATCCTCGCGCTCGAGGGCTCCTTCCACGGGCGGTCCACGGGCGCCCTGGCCCTCACGCACAAGCCCGCCTACCGGGAACCGTTCGAGCCGCTCATCCCCGAGGTCGTCTTCGTCCCGCCGAACGACGAGGACGCGCTCCGGGCCGCGGTCGACGACACCACGGCCGCGCTCTTCATCGAGCCGATCCAGGGCGAGGCCGGCGTGCGTGTGCTCTCCGCCGACTACCTCCGGCTCGCGCGTGAGCTGACGTCGACCCACGGCGCCCTGCTGGTCGTCGACGAGATCCAGACCGGCATCGGCCGCACCGGCGACTGGTTCGCCCACCAGGCACCGGGAATCGTGCCCGACGCGATGACCCTGGCGAAGGGGCTCGGTGGCGGCGTGCCGATCGGCGCCCTCGTGACCTTCGGCCCCGACGTGACCGGCCTGCTGACGGCGGGTCAGCACGGCACCACGTTCGGCGGCAACCCGCTCGCCTGCGCGGCCGGGCTCGCCGTCCTCGACACCATCGAGCGTGACCACCTCCTCGACAACGTATGCCGTGTCGGGGCCCTCCTCGACGACGTGCACGTCGCCGGGGTGGCGGGCACCCGCGGCCGCGGCCTGCTGCGGGCGCTGGAGCTGGACGGCATACCGGCGGCGGCCGCGATGGCCGCGGCCCGCGAGGCCGGCTTCATCGTCAACGCGGTCACGCCGACGGCGCTGCGACTGGCCCCGCCCCTCGTCATCTCGGCAGACGAGCTGCAGGGCTTCCTCGACGCCTTGCCGGCGATCCTCGCGTCCGCCCGCGCCACGGGGGAGGGCGTCTCATGAGCCGCACCCAGAGACAGCGCCGGATCGTCGAGCTCCTCGGCGCCCACGAGGTGCACAGCCAGGGGGAGCTGTCCGACCTGCTGGTCGCCGAGGGCACCGAGGTCACGCAGGCGACCCTGTCGCGCGACCTCGTCGAGCTCGGCGCGGTCAAGGTCAGGCGCGGCCGCGCCCTGGTGTATGCCGTCCCGGGGGAGGGCGGCGAGGTGACCGCCGTCGGCTCGATCGGCGACGCGGCCTCGGCGCGGCTGCGCCGCACCTGCGAGGAGCTGCTCGTCTCCGCGGTGGCCGCCGACAACCTCGTGGTCCTGCGCACCCCGCCGGGAGCCGCGAACTACCTCGCGTCGGCGATCGACCAGGCCCGTGACCCCGAGGTCGTCGGGACCATCGCCGGTGACGACACCATCCTGCTCGTCACGGGCGCCGCGGCCCAGGCGGTCGCGGTCGCCGAGCGGCTCCAGTCCCTGGCCGGCAGCCGAGACTGACCGCGCCTGATCGGGCCCGCGGTTCTGGACGCGACGCCCCGAACCGGACCCGACGAACGCATCCCCACGAATCGCACACGAAGCACCGAGGAGACCCGAATGACCGACGCCACCGGCACGACCGCGAGCGACGGCA
>Ga0308176_10002586_pt1 | contig 11445 bp, 12 predicted proteins | sample PhyCR2_3_FD_203890 | JGI IMG/M metagenome (GOLD analysis project Ga0308176, IMG submission 203890) | Soil microbial communities from UC Gill Tract Community Farm, Albany, California, United States - DLSLS.C.R2 | ecosystem: Environmental > Terrestrial > Soil > Agricultural land | place: USA... | reverse complement strand
CCGCACGGCGCGTACTTCGGCGTCGCCTCGCTGGTCGCCGCCTCGCTGGTCGCCCCGCACCTGCGCGGCCGGGCGGTCAGCTCGGTCCTCCTCGGCCTCGCGGTCGCCATGCTCACCGGAGTGCCGGCCGCCACCTGGCTCGGTCAGCAGCTCGGCTGGCGGTCGGCGTACTGGCTGGTGGTCGTGCTGGCCGCGATCACGATGGCAGCCGTGCTGGTCGTCGTCCCGTCGTCCCCCGGCAACCGGGCGGCGACCGTGCGCGGGGAACTCGGCGCTCTGCGGCGTCCGCAGGTGTTGCTCACGCTGCTGGTCGGCGTCGTCGGGTTCGGCGGCATGTTCGCGCTCTACAGCTACATCGCGCCGGTCGTCACCGACGTCACGCACCTCTCCCGAGGCACCGTGCCGGCGGTGCTGCTCGTCTACGGGGCCGGTGGCGTCATCGGGACGGCGCTGGGCGGCCGCCTCGCCGATCTCGCGTTGTTCCGCTCCCTCGTCGGCAGCCTGGTGTTCCTCGGTGTCCTGCTGGCGGTGGTCGCCGTGGTGTCCCCGTGGGCGCCGGGGCTGTTCGCCGGCGTCTTCCTCGTCTCGATCGGTGCGTCGACGCTCGCCGTCTGCCTGCAGATGCGGCTCATGGAGACCGCCGGCGACGCGCAGATGCTGGGTGCGGCGCTGAATCACTCGGCGCTGAACCTGGCCAACGCCCTGGGCGCATGGCTCGGCGGCCTCGTCATCGCCGCCGGCCTCGGTTATCAGGCGCCGAGCGTCGTCGGCGCCGGCCTGGCCGCGGCCGGTCTCGTGCCGTTGGCCGTATCGGCCGCGCTGCGCTCCCGGACGCGGCGGACGCCGGCGGGCTCTGCCGTGGTGAGCGTGCCGGAACGCGTCCCCGTGGCCTGAGGACTGCAACCCGCTGCAACGTTGCGCCGGACATCTCCGTATCCCGGGATCGCCTGGAATCCCGGGGTTTTGGAGCTTTCGAGGCGCCGTAGGGGCAGCGGAGGATCCGAGACGATCGAGTAAGCCTGGCCTAAGCCGCCACTCCGGCGTAAGACTCCGCCGTGTGCCTCGGACGTGACCGGGGACACACCTCAGAGCGGAGGGCTGATGACGCAGGTCAACGTGCGGGTCGACGGGGTGAGCTACAGCGACGACGTCGAGCCGAGGACGCTGCTCGTCCACTATCTGCGGGAGCAGCTCGGCAAGGTCGGCACCGTCGTCGGGTGCGACACCAGCAACTGCGGCGCCTGCACCGTCCACCTCGACGGTGAGGCCGTGAAGAGCTGCACCGTCTTCGCCGTCCAGGCCGACGGCAGCGAGGTCACCACGATCGAGGGGATCGCCCCCGAGGGCTCCCTGCACCCGATGCAGAAGGCCTTCCACGAGATGCACGGCCTGCAGTGCGGGTTCTGCACCCCCGGGATGATCATGGCCTCGATCGACCTGGTGAACGACAACCCGAACCCGAGCGAGGACGAGGTCCGCGAGGGCATCGAGGGCAACCTGTGCCGCTGCACCGGCTACCAGAACATCGTCCGCGCGGTGCAGCAGGCTGCCGCGGAGATGAACCCGACGGGAGCGCAGGCATGACGGTCACCGAGGAACGTCCCTCCGCCGAAGCGCCGGAGAAGGAGGTCGGCAAGGCGCGCCGCCGCAAGGAGGACGCCCGGCTGATCACCGGGAAGACCACCTGGACCGACAACATGGTCCTGCCGGGGATGCTGCACATCGCCGTCGTCCGCAGCCCCGTCGCGCACGCGAAGATCACCAACGTCGACGTCAGCGCGGCCCAGCAGGCCCCCGGCATCATCGCCGTCTTCACCGGCCGTGACTTCGCCGAGGAGCAGGGCTCGATCCCCTGCGCCTGGCCGGTCACCCCGGACATGGTCAACCCCGGGCACCCTTCGGTCGCGGTCGAGGAGGTCAACCACGTCGGCGAGGCGGTCGCGGTGATCGTCGGCCGCAGCAAGAGCGCCGCGCAGGACGCCGTCGAGCTCGTCGACGTCGACTACGACCAGCTGCCGGTGGTGCTCGACATGGAGTCGGCGGTCGGGCAGCAGCCGCACCTCTGCCACGACCACCTGGCGTCCAACGAGAGCTTCCGCTTCGTGTTCGACGCGGGGGAGGCGGGCACGGGTGTCGACACCGAGCAGGCGTTCGCCGACGCGGACGTCGTCGTCAGCCGGCGGTTCGTGCAGCAGCGGCTGATCCCGGCGTTCATGGAGCCGCGCTCGGTCGTCGTCTCGCCGCAGGGTGACAACTTCACGCTCTGGTCGTCGACGCAGGTGCCGCACATCCTGCGGCTGATGCTGGCGATGGTCACCGGCACGCCCGAGCACAAGCTGCGGGTCATCGCCCCGGACGTCGGCGGCGGCTTCGGCGGGAAGCTGCAGGTCACGCCTGAGGAGGTGCTCTCGCTCCTGGTGGCCAAGCGTCTGGGCAAGCCGGTCAAGTGGACCGAGACCCGCAGCGAGTCCCTGATGAGCGCCCACCACGGCCGCGACCAGATCCAGTACATCGACATCGCCGCCGACCGCGAGGGCAACGTCAAGGGGCTGAAGGTCCACATCCTCTCGGACATGGGCGCCTACCTGCGGCTGGTCAGCCCGGGCGTGCCGGTCCTGGGCGCGTTCATGTACGTCGGCATCTACAAGTTCCCGGCCTATCGGTTCGACTGCCAGGGCATCTTCACCAACAAGGTGCCCACGGACGCCTACCGGGGTGCCGGCCGTCCGGAGGCGACGTTCGCCATCGAGCGGATCATGGACGAGCTGGCCGTCGAGCTGGGCATGGATCCCCTCGAGCTGCGCCGCAAGAACTGGATCGGGGCCGAGGAGTTCCCGTTCACGACGGCGGCGGGCCTCGAGTACGACAGCGGCGACTACGAGCAGGCCACGCAGCAGGCCCTGCAACTGCTCGGGTACGACGAGCTGCGCGCCGAGCAGCGGCGCCGGCGGGAGTCGAACGACCCGGTGCAGCTGGGGATCGGGTTCTCGACCTTCACCGAGATGTGCGGGTTGGCGCCGTCCCGGGTGCTCGGCTCGCTGTCCTACGGCGCGGGCGGTTGGGAGCACGCCTCCATCCGGATGCTCCCCACCGGCAAGGTCGAGGTGGTCACCGGATCCACTCCGCACGGCCAGGGCCACGAGACGGCGTGGAGTCAGCTCGTCGCCGACCAGCTGGGCGTGCCGTTCGAGGACGTCGAGGTGCTGCACGGCGACACCTCCATCTCCTCGCGCGGGCTGGACACCTACGGATCCCGTTCGCTGGTGGTCGGTGGAGCCGCGGTGGTCAACGCCGCGCAGAAGGTGATCGCGAAGGCCCGCAAGGTCGCCGCGCACCTGCTGGAGGCCAGCGAGGACGACCTCGAGTTCGCCAACGGGTCCTTCGCCGTCCGCGGCACCCCCGGCACGGGCCTGTCCATCCAGGAGATCGCGCTGGCCACGTTCGCGGCGCACAACTTCCCGGACGGCGTGGAGCCGTCGATCGACGCCGACGCGACGTTCGACCCGGTCAACTTCTCCTTCCCCCACGGCACCCACATCTGCGCCATGGAGGTCGACACCGAGACCGGGAGGGTGAAGATCCGGAAGTACGCCTGTGTCGACGACGTCGGGAAGATCGTGAACCCGCTGATCGTCGAGGGTCAGGTGCACGGCGGACTCGCGCAGGGCATCGCCCAGGCGCTGTACGAGGAGGCCGTGTACGACGCCGACGGCAACCTGACCACCGGCACGTTCGTCGACTACCTGGTCCCCTCGGCCGCCGACCTGCCGCACTTCGACACCGGGAACACGGTGCACGAGGCGCCCGGCAACCCGATCGGCGCGAAGGGGGTCGGCGAGGCCGGCTGCATCGCGTCGACGCCCGCGGTCGTCAACGCCGCCCTGGACGCCGTCCGCCATCTGGGGGTGACCGACATCCGGATGCCGCTCACGCCGGAACGGGTGTGGCGGGCCATCAAGGACGGCGGGGACGGCGGCGGCCGGGCCACCGCGGGCACCACTGCCTACGGCGGCGCCTCCACCGAGACCACCACGGGCGTGTCCACCGACGAGTCCTCGCTGGGAGGCGACCGATGATTCCCGCAGCCTTCGCCTACGCCCGGCCGACGACGCTCGACGAGGCCCTGCAGGCCGTGGCCTCCGGCGGCGAGGACGTGAAGATCCTGGCCGGCGGCCAGTCGCTGATCCCGGTCATGCGGCTGCGCCTGGCGGCGCCGGAGACCGTCGTCGACCTGACCCGCGTCGCCGAGCTCCGGGGAGTCCGGGACGACGGCGACGCGATCGTGATCGGCGCGATGACGACGCACTCCGACGTCATCTCCGACCCGCTCATCGCTGAGCACGCCCCGCTGATCGCCGAGGCGACCGAGACGGTGGCCGACCGGCAGGTGCGGCACCGCGGCACCTTCGGCGGCGCCCTGGCGCACGCCGACCCGGCCGGCGATCTCCCGGCGGTCGCGCTGGCTCTCGACGCGGAGTTCGTCATCGCCGGCCCCGGTGGTCGGCGGACGGTGCCCGCGGCGGAGTTCTTCGTCGACTACCTCACCACCGCGCTGGCCGAGGGCGAAGTGCTGGTCGAGGTGCGGGTGCCGAAGCTGGCCGGCAGCTGGGGCATGCACTACGAGAAGTTCAACCGGGTCGCCCAGGCGTGGTCGATCGTGGCGGTCGCGGCACTGGTGCGGCGCGAGGGGGACCGGATCGCCGAGGCCCGGGTCGGGCTGACCAACATGGGCCCGACACCGTTGCGCGCGCGTGGCGTCGAGGCGGCCCTCGTGGACGTGGAGGCGACCAGCGAAGCGGTGGCGGCGGCGGCGCAGCACGCCGCCGAGGGCACCAGCCCGAGCAGTGACCTGAACGGCCAGGCCGACTACAGAGAACACCTGGCCACAGTGCTCACCCGCCGGGCGGTGACGGTCGCCGCCGGGTTGTAGCGTCGGCGAGAACTGCGGTTCCGTACTCGTCCGTTCCGGCCGGTCGCCCCTAGGGTGGACCGGCCGGAACGCACCGCTCAGGAGGTCTGCCGTGCAGCTGGAGAACTCGTTCACTGTGCCCGTCCCCGTCGACGAGGCGTGGCGGGTGCTCCTCGATATCGAGCGGATCGCGCCGTGCATGCCCGGTGCCGCACTCGACACCGTCGACGGAGACGACTTCACCGGTCGGGTGAAGGTCAAGCTCGGGCCGATCAACCTGACCTACCAGGGCAAGGCGTCGTTCATCGAGAAGGACGAGGCCGCGCACAAGGCCGTCATCGACGCCCGGGGCAAGGACCAGCGCGGCAACGGCACCGCCGCGGCCGTCGTCACCGCGAAGCTGGCCGCCGAGGGCTCGATCACCCGCGTCGACGTGCTGACCGACCTCAACATCACCGGCCGCCCGGCCCAGTTCGGGCGCGGCGTGATGACCGACGTCGGCAACAAGCTCCTCGGCCAGTTCGCGGACAAGCTGGCGGCGCAGCTGGGGGAGGGTGACGCGCAGGGCGACGCCGCGCGGGCCGAATCGGCGGCCACGAAGGTCGCTGCCACGGCGGCCGGAGCGGTCGAGGAGGTCGCCGCGTCGACCGAGCAGGCCGCCGGCGAGGGTACGGCGGTGAAGAAGGCCGCGGCCGCGGCCAAGAAGACTGCGGCGGCCGCCACCGACAAGGTCACGGCGAAGGCCGCGCCGGAGAAGGCCGCGCCCGAGAAGGCCCCGGCCAAGGCTGCCGCGAAGGCGGCCCCCGCCAAGGCAGCTCCGGCGAAGGCCGCCGAGGCAACGGCAGCCCCCGACACGATTGCGCCGATCAAGGCCGTTCCTCCGCTGGGCGACACCGTTCCGGCCGCGGCTGACACCGCACCGGCTGCTGCCGAGGTCGCGCCGGCCGCCGCCGACATCGCGCCGGCCGCGAAGGCCCCGAGCGGTCCGCCCGGGGGTCCCACGGCGCCGCCGACCCGGCCGGCGTCGGGCGCGCCCGTCCGCAGCGTGCCGTCAGACGGGCCGCGGGTGATCCCGCAGCGCGAGGAGCCCGAGCCGATCGACCTGCTCGAGGTCGCCGGCGGCGCCGCGATGGCCCGCTATGCAGCCCCGGCGGCGGGGATCTTCGGCCTCCTGCTGCTCATCTTCCTGCTGGCCCGCCGCCGCCACGAGCACGTGAGCTGACCTGCGACCAGCAGCGATGAACCCGAGAGGCCCAGAATCCGCCAGGTTCTGGGCCTCTTCGGTTCGAGGTCGGCTCAGGCGACTCAGAACAGCTGGTCGAGCCAGGACATCGCGGCCGCGGCGACCACGTGCACGTCCTTCTTGAGGGCATGGTCGCCGCCCACGGCGTAGACCGAGGCGTTGGCGCGTCCGCTGAGCACCGCCGCGATCGCCTCCGGGCGTCCCATCGCATCGGTCTCGCCCTGCACCACGCAGACCGGGACGGTCACGCTCGTCAGCTCGGCGGCGCGGCTCTTCTCCGGCCTACCCGGCGGGTGCAACGGAAAGGCCAGCGCGAGCACCCCGGCCGCTCCGTGCTCGGCCGCCGTCCGGCAGGCGACCCGTGCACCCGCGCTACGACCGCCGAGGACGAGCGGGCCGGTCAGCACGCCATCAGAGCGCAGGTGCTCCAGGACGACGGTCCACGCCTCGTCGAGCTTCGGCGGCGCCACGGCGATGCGCTTGCCCGCCACCCGCCAGGGCTGCTCGACCCGGATCACGCGCCAGCCGGCGGCGGCGGCCTCCATCGTCACCTCGACCAGGTCGGCCGACTCGATGCCACCGCCCGCGCCGTGGCCGAGAACGAGGGTGCCGCGGCTTCCACCGTCGCTGGCATGGGCCCGGGCCACGCCGGAGGGCGTCGTGATCTCCACCGTCATGCCGGGGGGAGGGCCAGCAGGGCGTCGACGACCCCCGCCAGGTCGGACGCGGTGATGTGTGGCGGCTCGTAGACGGTCGGGTACGCGCGTTCGCTGCGCGGGAACCACGCTCCGGTCAGGCCCGCCCGTTGCGCTCCGAGGACGTCCCACCCGTGTGCCGCCACGAGGGCCATCCGGTCCGGAGCCACCTCGCAACTGCCCGCCGCCCAGAGGTAGGCCTCGCGGGACGGCTTCCACGCCCGGATGGCCTCGCTGGACAGCGACCGCTCGACCAGTGCGCTGATCCCACCCCGTTGCAGCCCCGCCTCGGCGACGCCGGGGGAACCGTGGCTGAGGGTGACCACGCGGAACCCGCCCTCGGTCAGCCGGCGCAGCGCCGGTTCGACGTCCGGATGCGGTGCGAGCTCCCCGAAGCCCTCGATCACCGTGGCCCGCGCGTCCGGCCCGAGGTCGGTCGCCTGCTGCAGGGCCGCGTCGAAGGCGTCCCGGAACGCGCACCACGAACCGACGACTGCCGCGGCGAAGCCGGTGAGCAGCGTGCGGGCGAAGACCGTCGGCAGCAGGGTCGCCGGCTCGCCGGCCTCGATCAGGGCGGCGCGCACCGGGGCGAGGTCCAGCAGCGTCTCGTTGACGTCGAAGGCGACGACCTCGGGGCGGGGTCGGGTCATGCCTCGTCCCGTTCGTCCGCGGGGAGCGTCCGCCCCGCCGTCGGCGGGCGGTTCATCTTCCCCGTGACCTTGCGGTAGACGAACCAGCTCACCGCCAGGACGACGGCGGCGACGACGACATAGTCGAGATAGTGCAGGTTCTTCTCGATGAAGTCCCCGGCCGCGACACCGAGGCTGACCAGCACGGTGTTCCAGATCAGGCTGCCCGCCGCGGTGAACAACAGGAACTGGAGGAACGGCATGCGGACGACACCGGCCGGCACCGAGATGAAGCTGCGCACGATCGGCACCATCCGGCCGAGGAAGACCGCCGGGCGGCCGTGCCTCTCGAACCAGCCGAAGGTCTTGTCGACGTCCTCGGTCTCCACGAGCGGCAGCCGGTCGAGGAAGGCGTGCGACCGGCGCGGGCCCAGCGCGAGGCCGAGGTAGTAGAAGAAGATCGCGCCGAGGACCGAACCCAGGGTGGCGAACAGGATCACCGGGACGATCGACATCCGTCCGGCGTTGATCAGCACCCCGGCCAGACCGAGCACCGCCTCGCTCGGGATCGGCGGGATGATCGTCTCGAGCAGGATGCTGAGTCCGACGCCGACCGCGCCGAGCGTCTCGACCAGGTCGAGGAGCCAGCCGGTGATGCCGCCCTGGTCGGACGCCGCGGCGAGGAGCGACATGGCCCCACGGTAACGGCGGCGCCCCGCGGCCGTCCCAGGCCCGGGTCAGCCTTCGGCGAGCCGGGCCAGCACCCGCGACCGCAGCAGCCGGTACTCGGCCTCGCCGCGCGTCAGGGGACCGGGCGGCCGGGGCAGCACGCGCGGCTCCTGCACCAGCTCGTCCGGGCCGAACTGGTCACGGGTGAGGTCGATGTCGACACCCGCCAGCCGGTTCCACCAGTGGAAGCCCTGCTGGGTCCCGTCGCGGAGCCGCACCTCGGCGACGCAGAGGTCGCCACCGAGCAGGTCGTTCACCACGAGGGCCGTCGGCCCGCACTGCCCGCGGGCGGGGTTGGCCGCCGACCACCGCGGCAGGTCGGCCGGGTCGTCGCAGACGTCGGGGCCCCAGGAGGCGCGGACGGCCGCCTCGAGGTCGCGCAGGGTCACGGGGGCGAACACGGCGGGAACGTATCGCCCACCGCCGACACGTCGTCCTGAACCGTCGCGGGTCCGCACTAGGTTCGGACACCATGCTGCAGCGCTTCACTGCCCGCGCCGTCGTCGTGGGGAACCGGGCGGGCACGGTGATCCCCGACGCCGTCCTCGACGTCACCGACGGGCGGATCGGCTGGGTCGGGCCGGCCGCCGAGGCGCCCCGGACGGACGACGCCGAGGTCGTCGAACTCCCCGGCGTCCTGCTCCCCGGGCTGGTCAACGCCCACTCGCACGCCCCGATGGTGCTGTTCCGCGGCCAGGGCGAGGGACTGCCCCTGGACCGGTGGCTGCACGAGGTCATGTGGCCCCGCGAGGCGCGGCTGACCCCCGAGGACGTCGAGGTCGCGATGACCGCGGCGTCGGCCGAGATGCTGCGCAACGGCGTGACGACCAGCGTCGAGATGTACTTCCATCCGGAACGAATCGCGGCGGCGGTCGGCCGCACGGGGGCACGCGCCATCATCGCGACCCCGATCCTGCCGCTCCCCGGGTTGCCGCCGTTCGACGAGCAGCTGCGGACCGCGGTGGAGCTGGCCGCCCGGGCGGCCGGCGACGGCACCGTCGAGTACGGCCTCGGGCCGCACGCCGCCTACACGGTGCCGCTGCCCGTGCTCCGGGACGCCGCGGCCGCTGCCCGCGAGCACGGGATGCTCCTGCACCTGCACGTCGCCGAGACCGCCACCGAGGGCGCCGGCCTGCTCGCCGAGCACAGCTTGTCGGTGCCCGCGCTGCTGGCCGCGCACGACGTCCTCGGCGGCCGGGTGCTGGCCGCGCACTGCGTGCACATGGACGACGCCGACCTCGAGATCTGGCGGCAGCACGACGTCTCCGTCGCCCACTGCCCCGCCAGCAACGCGAAGCTCGCCAGCGGGGTCGCGCGGCTGCGGGACATGCTCGACCGCGGCATCCGGGTGGGCATGGGCACCGACGGGCCGGCGTCCAACGACGGGCTCGACCTGTTCGCCGACCTCCGGCTCGCGGCCTCGTTGGCCCGGCTGGCCGGCCGGTCGGCGACCGCGCTCACCGCCGCGGAGGCCTTCTGGCTGGCGACGGGTGCCGCCGCGGACGCCATCGGCAGGCCGGACCTGGGGCAGCTCGAGGCCGGACGGCGGGCCGATTTCGTGCACGTCGACACCCGCGACCTCGTGTTCGAGCCGGTCGGCGACCTGGGCGACTGGCTCGCCCACCTCGTCTGGTCCGGAGCAGGGCGGCACGTGCGTGACGTCTGGGTCGGCGGTTGCCCGGTGGTGCGCAACGGCGTCTCGACGACGGTCGACACCGAAGCGCTGCGCTCCGACGTCGGCGAGCGGGCGGCCCGCCTCGCCGGGATCTGAACTTGTTCAACCGAACGGTTGACAACGGTCATGCGGCGGTCCTAGCCTTTCGTCAACCGAGAGGTTGAACAAGGAGGAGGCAGTGGTGGCGGATCCGCTCTCCCGGGTGTTCTCGGCGCTGGCCGACCCCACCCGGCGGGACATCGTGGCGCGGCTCGCGGTCGGCGACGCCACGGTGAACGAGCTCGCCGCGCCGTACGACGTGACCGTCCAGGCCGTCTCGAAGCACCTCAAGGTGCTCGAGGACGCCGGCCTGGTGAGCCGGAGCCGGGAGGCCCAGCGCCGCCCGGTGCACCTCGAGGCGAATGTCTTCGACCTGATGACCAAGTGGATCGAGCGCTACCGGCAGCAGGCCGAGGAGCGCTACCGCCGTCTGGACGACGTCCTGCGCGCGATGCCGGACGAGCCGCCCGCTCCCAAGGAAGGAACAGCGTCATGACGAGCACCACCCACCACGAGACCCAGATCGTGTCCGACCCCGACGTGCCGCTCGTGCGGATCGTCCGCGAGTTCGACGCCCCGGTCGAGAAGGTCTTCCGGGCGCACACCGACCCGGACCTCGTCGTCCAGTGGCTCGGCCCGCGGGACCTGACGATGACGATCGACCACTTCGACTGCCGCAGCGGCGGGTCCTACCGGTACATCCACTCGCGGGACGGTGAGGAGTTCGGCTTCCACGGCAGCTTCCACGAGGTGCGGCCGAACGAGCTGATCGTGCAGACCTTCACGTTCGAGGGCTTCCCCGACCAGGTCGCGCTGGAGAAGCTGCAGCTGGAGGACCTCGGCGACGGTCGCACGCGGCTGACGGCGACCTCGCTGGTCGACTCGTTCGCCGACCGGGACGCCTTCGTCGCCAGCGGCATGGAAACCGGTGTCGTCGAGGGCTACGAGCGCCTCGACGAGGTCCTCACCCGCAACTGAGCCCGCAACCGAGCCCGAAGCTGACCCGACCGTCCCCAACCACAGGAGAACCGCATGGACATGAAGCTCGAGCTGGTGCCGATCCCGGTCACCGACGTCGACCGCGCAAAGGCCTTCTACACCGAACAGCTCGGCTTCGTGGCCGACGTGGACGTGCAGCCCGCCGAGGGTGTCCGGGTGGTGCAGCTGACCCCGCCGGGCTCGGCCTGCTCGATCGGGATGGGCACGGGGCTGGCGGCGTACGAGGCGACGCCGGGCACGATCCGGGCGCTGCACCTGGTGGTCGACGACATCGACAAGGCCCGCGCGGAGCTGGTGGGTCGCGCCGTCGAGGTCGGAGAGGTCGTGGACGTCGGCGGCGGCGTGAAGTACGCGGGGTTCAGCGACCCGGACGGCAACTCCTGGACGCTCCAGGAGATGGCCTGGCGCACCGGGGACGCGTTCTAGTCCCCGGTTCTCGAGGCGCGGAGCGAGATGGTGTCGCCGCGGCCGACGGTGCGCAGCTCGCCGGGCAGCTGCCGGCGGCCGACCTCGGCGAGGAAGTCGCC
>Ga0308176_10002583_pt1 | contig 11445 bp, 10 predicted proteins | sample PhyCR2_3_FD_203890 | JGI IMG/M metagenome (GOLD analysis project Ga0308176, IMG submission 203890) | Soil microbial communities from UC Gill Tract Community Farm, Albany, California, United States - DLSLS.C.R2 | ecosystem: Environmental > Terrestrial > Soil > Agricultural land | place: USA... | reverse complement strand
TCGTCGAGCCGGTCGAGCCCCCGCCCCGTGCTGCGGGCGTCGCGCCGGCGCCGCCGAGGCCGTGGAGCAGGACGCCGGCGGCGACGCCCGCCACGGCGGACGAGGCGAGGACGGCTGCGATGGTCGTGTTCCTGCTCTTCATGATCTCTCCCTGTGTCGGCCCCTGCCGGTCGGCCTGGACGAGGTCACTCGTGGAGATGCGCCGGAGCGAGCTTTTGTTGCCGGCGGCCGGTCCGGGCCTCAGGTCAGGCGTTCGACGAGACGCTGCCGCACGAAGGCCCGCGCGTCGTGGATGCGGGCCTTGACGGTGCCCAGCGGCACACCGGTCACCCGCGCGATCTCCTCGTAGGGGAGGGTCCCCAGGTCGCGGAGCACGAACGCGTCGAGCAGGTGCGGCTTCTCCGACTCGAGGGCCTCGAGGGCCTCGAGCAGGTCGACCCGCGAGCCGGCGATGACGCTCGTGGTGCGGGGGTCGGGCCGCTCCGGCAGGGTCTCGACCGCGCGCTCGGCGCCACGGCGCTTGAGGGTGCGGTACGTGCTGCGGGCGCTGTTGGAGGCCACCACCGACACCCAGCCGGCGAAGGACCCGGCCCCCGAGAAGGTGTGCAGCTTGGTGGCGATGGCGACCAGCGCGTCCTGGCAGGCCTCCTCCGCGTCGTGCTGGTGGGGCAGGAACTTGCTCACCCGACGCATGACGAGGGGCTGGAGCCGCCGCAGGAGGTCGTCGATCGCGCCCGGCCGGCCCGCCACCGCGGCCGCTCTCAGCCGCTCCAGCTCTGCCGTCTCTGCCGCTTCGGTGGTGCCGACGACGTCCATGGTGCTGTCCCCTGTCTCGCGCCCCTGCCGCTCGCCGCTCGCACGCCTTGACGGGCGGAGGACGGCCGACGTGGGCCATGATGTGTCGCGATGGAGGGTATCGGTCGGTACGAGGTGGTGCGGCGTCTCGGCGTCGGCGCCTTCGCGACCGTCTGGTACGGCTGGGACCCGGCGCTGTCGGTCCACGTCGCCATCAAGGTGCTGGCCGACAACTGGAGCCACGACGCCGACGTGCGCCAGCGGTTCCTCGCCGAGGCACGGCTGCTCCGGCGCATCGCCGACGACCGGGTCGTCCGGGTCCACGACATCGGCGAGCTGCCCGACGGCCGCCCCTACTTCGTCATGGACCACGCCGACGGCGGCACCCTGGCCGAGCTGGTCGCCGACCCGCCGGGCGCGTCAACGGCCCTGCGCCTGGGTGCCGAGTCCGCCCGTGCGCTGCAGGTGCTGCACGAGCACGGCGTGGTCCACCGCGACGTGAAACCGAGCAACCTCCTGCTCGCCCGGCGCGAGGGCGAGCCCGGCGTGCTCATCGCCGACCTCGGCATGGCGAAGGCGCTCGCCGACGCGTCCGGCTTCACCATGACGGTCGGCACGCCGGCCTACATGGCGCCCGAGCAGGCCCACGGCACAGGGGGTTTCGACGAGCGCGCGGACGTCTACGCCACGGCCGCCGTCACGTACGGCCTCCTGACCGGCGGCCCTCCCTTCGCCACCGGCGCGGGCCTCGCGGGCGTGCTCGCCCGGTCACCGGAAGCGGCGCCCGAGCCGGTGGCCGGCGACGTGGGTGCGCCCCGTGACCTCGACGTCCTGCTGCGCGAGGCTCTCGCCCACGACCCGTCCCGCCGACCACGCACGGCGCTCGAGCTCGCGAACCGGCTCGACGGCATACGGCGGCGGATGGAGCTCGACGACCCGGACGGCGTGCCCGACGGCGAGCCCGCGTCCGGGTGGACGTCCCGGGCGCTCGCCGGCCTCGGCGTCGCGACGTTCGCCGTCTTCATGGCGGCGACATGGCTGACCCTCCGCCTCCTCGGGTGAGGTGACGGAGGGCCGGCGCGACGGTGAGGACTCAGTGCCCCTGGGGCATCGCCCAACGGGCGGTCGAGGTGCCCTGCTCCTTGGCGCGGTCGAAGGCCTCGCCGATGATCTTCTCGGCGGCCTCGCGGTTGCCCCAGTCGGAGCCGTCGACGTGCTTGCCCGGCTCGAGGTCCTTGTAGCGCTCGAAGAAGTGCTGGATCTCCTTGAGCGTGAACTCGTTGACGTCGGAGATGTCCTGCACGTCGGCGGTCCGCGGGTCGACCGGCACGCACAGCACCTTGTCGTCGCCGCCGGCCTCGTCGGTCATGTGGAAGACGCCGATCGGGCGGGCCTCGACGACGACGCCCGGGAAGACCGGCTCGGGCAGCAGCACGAGCGCGTCCAGCGGGTCGCCGTCCTCGCCGAGCGAGTTCTCGATGTAGCCGTAGTCCGCGGGGTAGGCCATCGGCGTGAAGAGGTAGCGGTCGAGCCGGATGCGACCGGTCTCGTGGTCGACCTCGTACTTGTTGCGCTGTCCGCGCGGGATCTCGATGGTGACGTCGAACTCCACGTCTTCCCCTTCTCGGGCTCTTCGGGTGCGCTCGGGTGCCGGGGCACTCGGCTGCGGCTGACAGAATCGTCCGCGACAGTGTGTCAGCAAGGCCGGTCCCTGTGCGAAACAGGTCCGGGACAGCAACGGACGGGGGCCAGCATGGCGCACGAGGTGCCGCCGCGCCGCCGCTGGTACGCCAGGGCCGTCGGCTGGTCGCTGGTGACGATCGTGCTGGGGTATGCCGTCCTCGACGTCGCCGACGCCGCGCCCGGTGTGCTGACGATGCGTCCACTGCCGCCGCCCGCGCCCACCGAGACCGTCGCGACGCGGACCCTGCCCGTGGTCGCCCAGCCGAGCCTGCCGACCTCGGCGGGCCCGGTGCTGCCCTCGCTGGCGGGTGCGACCGTGGCCCCGTCGGGTGCCGGTGTCGCCAAGGCGCTGGCCTCGGTGCGCTCCGCCCCCGCGCTGGAGGACTCGGCCCTCGTGGTCCGCGACGGGCAGACAGGTGAGGTGCTCCTCGACCAGCGCGGCGACCAGCTCCGCATCCCGGCCTCCACGACGAAGCTGCTCTCCGCCACGGCGATCGGCCAGACCTTCGCCCCGGACGAGACGCTGCACACGGTCGTGCGCCAGGGTGACAGCCCCGACGAGGTGGTCCTCGTGGCGGGCGGGGACTCGCTGCTCAACCCGGGCCAGGGGCACCCGCGATCCGTCGCCGGGCGTGCCGGGCTGCGCGACCTCGCGCAGCAGGTGGTCGCGAAGCTGTCGCCGCAGGGCATCCGCCGCGTCACGCTCTACGTCGACGAGACGTATGCCGACGGCCCGAGGACCGCGCCGACGTGGGCGTCGACGTTCCGCAGCGACGGGATCACCGGCGCCGTGGCGATGCTCGGCCTGTCGACGCAGCGGGCGAGCGGCGGGCACCCGGGCCCCGCCGACCCGGTCGCAGCGGTGCGCGGCGCCTTCGCGCACCAGCTCGAGTCGCTCGGCGTCACCGTGCGCCTGGCGGCGCGCGGCCGCGCTCCCGGAGTGCCCGGCTCGCCCGGCCCGACACCCACCCCCTCGAGCCCGCCCGACGCGACGTCGTCGACCGCCACGGACCAGCCCACCGCGACTGCCGTGCCGACCACCGTGCCGACCACCGTGCCGACCAGCGGCCCCGGCTCGGTGCTCGGGAGCGTGGAGTCGGCCCCGGTGCGCGAGCAGCTGGCCCTGGCGCTCACCGACAGCGACAACGGGCTGACCGAGATCCTCGCCCGCCAGGCGGCCTACCGGTCGGGCGCCGGGACGGGCTTCGCCCAGGTGGGCCGCTGGGTGGTGTCGCAGGTCGCCTCGCTCGGGCTCGACACGCGTGGCGTCACGCTGTCCGACGCCAGCGGGCTCTCCCGCGAGAACCGGGTGCGGGCCAGACTGCTGTCCGACGTGCTCGTCCTCGGCTACGACGGTCGGCACCCGGTGCTGCGACAGGCGCTCGACGGCCTGCCCATCGGCGGGCTGACGGGCACTCTCGCCGCCCGGTTCACGGGCGCCGCCCACGAGGTGGCGGGGCGCGCCCGCGCCAAGACCGGCACCCTGACCGGCGCCAACGCGCTCGCCGGAAGCGTGGTCGACGACAGCGGCCGGCTGCTCGTCTTCGTGGGTATGGTCGCCGGGGTAGGAACCAACGAGGCGCGGGCGGCGTTGGACCGTTTCGTAGCGGCGATCGCCTCGTGCGGCTGCCGCTGACGGTCCGGTGAGCCGCTCGGGTCGTCCCGCCACGGAAAGGCCTGGCATGACAGACAGCATCATCCCGACGCCCCAGGGCGCTGGCCGCCCGGACCGCTCGGGAGGGGGTGCCCCGGCTGCGTCGGTCGACTACGAGTTCGCCAAGCGGACCGGCCGTGCCATCGTCAACCCCGGCCCTCAGGTCTCCAGCGAGGAGGCGGCCGCCATCGTCGCCGACCTGCGCGAGGCTGCCGCGTCCGCCGTCGCCCCGGTGGCCGAGACGAGCGAGCTGCGCGCGCCCGCGGACGCGCCGGCGCCCCTCGTCGTCGACCGGGCGGGCTGGATCAGCGCCAACGTCGACTCCTTCCGCTCCATGCTCGACCCGGTCGTCGACAAGCTGAACGCCGCGAGGAAGTCGCCGACCAACGCCACGGCCGCGCTCGTCGGCGGCAAGGTGACCGGCGCCGAGATGGGGGCGCTGCTCGCCTTTCTCTCGAGCAAGGTCCTCGGCCAGTACGACCTGGCGCCCGGCGGCACGCCCCGGCTGCTGCTCGTCGCCCCCAACATCGTGGCCACCGAGCGTCGCCTGCAGGTCGACCCCACGGACTTCCGCCGCTGGGTCGCGATGCACGAGGAGACCCACCGCGTGCAGTTCACCGCCGTGCCGTGGCTGCGCGAGCACATGGTCTCGCGCACGCAGGAGCTCGCCGTCGACCTGGCGCCGACGCCGGAGGACCTGTCCCGCCGCTTCGAGCAGCTGACGCGGAACCTCCCCGAGGTGCTCAGCTCGGGGGAGGGGATCGCCCAGCTCTTCGCCACCCCGGAGCAGAAGGCGCAGATCGCCGAGCTGACTGCCGTCATGTCGCTGCTGGAGGGGCACGCCGACGTCGTCATGGACGCCGTGGGCCCGCGCGTCATCCCGAGCGTCGACGAGATCCGCCGCAAGTTCGACCAGCGCCGCAACAGCGCCGTCGGTGTCGACCGCCTGCTGCGCAAGCTGCTCGGCCTCGAGGCCAAGATGCGCCAGTACCGCGACGGCGCCGTCTTCGTGCGCGCCGTGACCGACCGGGTGGGCCGCGACGGGTTCAACGCCGTCTGGTCCTCGCCCGAGACCCTGCCCCGGGCCGCCGAGATCCTCGACCCGGACGCCTGGGTGCGTCGGGTCCACGGCTGAGCGATGCGTGGTCCCTCAGACATGCCCGGTCCCGACCCCGCCGTGGCCGCCACCCGCCTGGCCGTTCGCGAGCACCTCGCCGACGTCCCGGACGGGGGGCTGGTCCTCGTGGCCTGCTCGGGGGGCCCCGACTCGGTGGCCCTCGCGGCGGCGCTCGCCTTCGAGGCCCCACGTTCCGGCGTCCGTGCGGGCGCGGTCGTCGTCGACCACGGGCTGCAGGAGCAGTCCGCCGACGTCGCCGAGGAGGCCGCAGCGCTGTGCCGCGGCCTCGGGCTCGACCCGGTTCAGGTCGAGCGCGCCGCCGTCCGCACCAGCGGAGCCGGCCTCGAGGCCGACGCCCGCTCCGCCCGCTACGCCGCCCTCGAGGCGGCTGCCGACCGGATGGGCGCCTTCTTGGTCCTCATCGGCCACACCCGCGACGACCAGGCCGAGCAGGTGCTCCTGGGCCTCTCCCGCGGCTCGGGCGCCCGCTCCCTCAGTGGAATGCCGGTACGCCGCGACCGCTTCGTCCGCCCGCTCCTCGCCCTCCCGCGCGCCACGACGCTCGCGGCCTGCGCGGCATACGGCATCGAGCCGTGGGTCGACCCGCACAACAGCGACGACTCCTTCCGGCGGGTGCGTGCGCGGCGCCTGCTCGCGACGCTCGAGTCGGACCTCGGCCCGGGCTTCGGGGCGGCCCTGGCGCGCAGCGCCGACCTGCTGCGCGAGGACGCCGACTACCTCGAGGGACTCGCCGTCAGGGCCCGGGCCGAGCTGCCCGCCGGCCCGGCCGGTGACGGCGTCGACCTCGACGCGCTCTCGGCGCTGCCCCGGGCGATCCGCACCCGGGTGTGGCGGCTGCTCGCCGCCGAGGCGGGGGCGCCGCTCGCGGACGTCAGCGCCGCCCACGTCGAGTCGCTCGACGCCCTGCTCACCTCGTGGCACGGCCAGGGGCCGCTCCACGTGCCCGGGGGCATCGCCGTCGCCCGCACCGGGGGAGCGATCGTCTTCACCCCGCTGCGCCAGACCGCCAACGCCTGACGGCTCCCCGGGACGCCGGTGGCGCCTCACGGCGCCTGGCGACCCCGACCGGCCGGTGCGGTTGAATGGTCCCGCCCCGCACGACCCCAACCGCAACATCGAGGAGCCTTCGTGGACCACGAGCACATGGGAGAAGACCTGGCCGAGGTCCTGCTCACCGAGGAGCAGATCCAGGCCCGGCTCGCCGAGCTCGCAGAGGAGATCTGGAAGGACTACGAGGGCCGGGACTTCCTGCTCGTCGGCGTCCTCAAGGGTGCCGTCGTCGTCATGGCCGACCTCATGCGCGCCCTGCCCGGCACCGCCCCGATGGACTGGATGGCCGTGTCGTCCTACGGCAGTGGAACCAAGAGCTCCGGCGTCGTGCGCATCCTCAAGGACCTCGACACCGACATCAGCGGCCGCCACGTGCTCATCGTCGAGGACATCATCGACTCGGGCCTGACCCTGTCGTGGATCAAGTCCAACCTCGAGTCGCGCAAGCCGGCCTCCGTCGAGATCTGCACGCTGCTGCGCAAGCCCGACGTGGTCAAGGTGGACATCCCGGTCAAGTACGTCGGCTTCGACATCCCCAACGAGTTCGTCGTCGGCTACGGCCTCGACTACGCCGAGAAGTACCGCAACCTGCGCTGCGTCGGCACCCTCGCACCGCACGTCTACGCCTGAGCAGGAGACCCCATGACCTTCTCCATCGTCGCGCGCCAGGGTGACGCCTACGGCGTCGCCGTCGCCAGCAAGTTCCTCGCCGTCGGTGCGGTGGTCCCCGACGCCCGCCTCGGCGTCGGTGCCGTCGCGACGCAGTCGTTCGCCCGGTTCGCCTACCGCGAGGAGCTGCTCGGCCGGCTCGCCGCGGGGGAGAAGGCGCAGCAGGCGCTGGCCGCCGCCACGGCGCTCGACGAGGGCCGCGAGACCCGCCAGGTCGGCGTCGTCGGCACCGGCACGGCCGCCACCTTCACCGGCTCCGAGTGCAACGCCTGGGCCGGTGGCGTCGCGCGCGAGGAGGGCGACACGGCATACGCCATCCAGGGCAACATCCTGACCGGGCCCGAGGTCGTCGAGGCCATGGAGCGCGCGTGGCGCGAGTCGGCCGGCCGGCCGCTCGCCCAGCGCCTGCTCGCCGCGCTCGTGGCCGGGGACGCCGCCGGCGGCGACTCCCGCGGGCGCCAGAGCGCTGCCCTGTATGCCGTCGAGCCGGGTTCCGGCTACGACGGCTGCGGCGTGCTGGCCGACCTCCGCGTCGACGACCACGCCGACCCCGTCACCGAGCTCGGTCGGCTGCTGTCTGAGTGGGAGATGTACTTCGGCAAGCCCGAGGACGCCCAGCCGCTCGACGGCGCGCTGGCGGACGAGGTGCGGGAGCGGCTGGCTCGCGCCGGCTTCGAGAACGGGGACCTGGCCACGGCGCTGGCCGACTGGGCGGGCAACGCCAACTACGAGGCCCGGCTGACCCCCGACGGCATCGACCGCCGGGTCCTGGAGGCCCTGCGCGCCGCCACGGCCTGACCTGCTCCGCCCGCTCCACCGCGCGTCGCTCGGTGCTCTGGGTACGCAACGCTGGACGGAGTGGTTGGTCACGGGCCTGCCGCATGCGGAACACTGGTAGTCCCCCGGACGTTGTGCCGGTGGACCAACTCACCGGACGAGCAGGAGGACCGGGGCCGACGGCCCCGCACGTACATGGACGCTAAGCGGATTCTGCGCACCCCACTGTTGTGGATCTTGGTCCTCATCAGCGCGCTCGTCTTCGGCATGATGTTCTCCGAGTCCGGCCCGCCCCGGATCGACACCTCGGCCGCGATGACGCAGATCAACGACGGCAACGTCGAGTCGGCCAAGCTGCTCAACAACGAGCGCATGGAGCTGACGCTCAAGACGCCCTACACCTCGCCCGACGGCACGGTGAAGGACGCCAAGACGGTCTACGCGTACTACGTGGACGCGCGAGGCGGCCAGGTCGTTCAGGCGCTCAACGCCAAGGCACCGCCCAAGGGCGTCGACGACCAGATCGACCAGCCGAGCTGGTTCGGCTCGTTCCTCTTCTCGGTGCTGCCGGTCATCCTGATCCTCGGCCTCTTCTGGTTCCTCATGGGCCAGATGCAGGGCGGCGGCAACCGCGTCATGCAGTTCGGCAAGTCGCGCGCCAAGCTCGCCACCAAGGACACCCCGAAGGTCACCTTCGCCGACGTCGCCGGCTGCGACGAGGCGATCGAGGAGCTCCAGGAGATCAAGGAGTTCCTCCAGGAGCCGGCCAAGTTCCTCGCCGTCGGCGCCAAGATCCCCAAGGGCGTGCTGCTCTACGGCCAGCCCGGCACCGGCAAGACCCTCCTCGCGCGCGCCGTCGCAGGGGAGGCCGGCGTGCCGTTCTACTCGATCTCCGGCTCGGACTTCGTCGAGATGTTCGTCGGTGTCGGCGCGAGCCGCGTCCGCGACCTCTTCGAGCAGGCCAAGGCCAACGCCCCCGCCATCGTCTTCGTCGACGAGATCGACGCCGTCGGTCGCCACCGCGGCGCCGGCATGGGCGGCGGCCACGACGAGCGCGAGCAGACGCTCAACCAGCTGCTCGTCGAGATGGACGGCTTCGACGTCAAGACCAACGTCATCCTCATCGCGGCGACCAACCGCCCCGACATCCTCGACCCGGCGCTGCTGCGCCCCGGCCGCTTCGACCGGCAGATCGCCGTGGACGCCCCCGACATGATCGGTCGCCACCGCATCCTCGAGGTGCACGGCCAGGGCAAGCCGATGGCCGCCGACGTCGACCTGCTCGCCGTCGCCCGCCGCACCCCCGGCTTCACCGGCGCCGACCTGGCCAACGTGCTCAACGAGGCGGCTCTGCTGACGGCGCGCAGCGACAAGAAGGTCATCGACAACCCGGCGCTCGACGAGGCCATCGACCGCGTCATCGCCGGGCCGCAGAAGCGCACGCGCATCATGTCGGCCAAGGAGCGCAAGATCACGGCGTACCACGAGGGTGGTCACGCCCTCGTCGCCGCGGCGCTCAACCACACCGACCCCGTCACCAAGGTGACGATCCTGCCGCGCGGCCGCGCCCTCGGCTACACGATGGTCATGCCCATCGACGACAAGTACTCCACGACGCGCAACGAGATCCTCGACCAGCTCGCGTACGCCCTCGGTGGCCGCGTCGCCGAGGAGATCGTCTTCCACGAGCCGACCACCGGCGCCAGCAACGACATCGAGAAGGCCACCGGCATGGCCCGCAAGATGGTCACCGAGTACGGCATGTCCTCCCGTGTCGGCGCCATCAAGCTGGGCCAGAGCACCGGCGAGGTGTTCCTCGGCCGCGACATGGGCCACCAGCGCGACTACTCCGAGGAGATCGCCCGCGTCGTCGACGAGGAGGTCCGCACGCTCATCGACTCCGCGCACGACGAGGCCTACTCCGCCCTCAACGCGAACCGCGACCTGCTCGACAAGCTCGTCCTCGAGCTCCTCGAGAAGGAGACGCTCAACGCGCACGAGCTGGCCGAGCTGTTCTCGCCCATCGTCAAGCAGCCCGAGCGCCCGACGTGGCTCTCGTCGCAGACGCGGCAGCTCAGCGACCGCCCGCCGGTCCTGACGCCGGCCGAGATCGCCGCGATCAACGGCTCCAACGGCCAGAACGGCCACCTGCCGCCGCCGGTCCCGGCCGACAAGGCCCTCGAGGGCAAGATCGACGAGGCTGCCGCCGTCGGTGCGCACCCGCTGGCCGAGGAGCACCCCGCCGAGCAGGTCATCGAGGTTCCGGAGGACGGTCGCGTCAACCCCGACGAGAAGAGCTGACGTGCCGATCGACACGGCGCGCGCCGAGGCGGCGGTGCGCGAGCTGCTCCTGGCCATCGGCGAGGACCCCGAACGCGAGGGGCTGCTCGACACCCCGGCCCGGGTGGCCCGCTCGTTCGGCGAGATCTACGCCGGCCTCGACATGGAGGCGGCCGACGTGCTCGGGACGACGTTCGAGATCGACCACCAGGAGCTCGTCATCGTGCGGGACATCGAGCTCTACAGCACGTGCGAGCACCACCTCGTGCCCTTCCACGGGGTGGCGCACGTCGGCTACATCCCCAGCAACGACGGCCGCGTCACCGGCCTGTCCAAGCTGGCCCGGCTCGTCGAGGTCTTCGCCCGGCGCCCGCAGGTCCAGGAGCGGCTGACGTCCCAGATCGCCGACGCCCTCGTCGAGCACCTCGACGTGCAGGGCGTCATCGTCGTCGTCCAGGCGGAGCACCTGTGCATGTCCATGCGCGGCATCCGCAAGCCGGGCGCGAGCACCATCACCTCCGCCGTGCGCGGGCAGCTGCGCGACCCGGCGACTCGAGCGGAGGCGATGGCGCTGATGCTCGAGGGCAACAAGTGACGGCGAGCAACCCCTCCACAGCAGCACGCCTCCTGCCGGCGACGACACAATGTCGCCCATGAACGCGCCAGCGCCCGCACACCACCACGTCCCGGGCGAGCGGCCCGACGCCGCCACCCTGCTGGGTGTGCAGGACCGGACCCTCGTCATGGGCGTCGTCAACGTCACCCCCGACTCCTTCTCCGACGGCGGCGAGTGGTTCGAGCACGACGCCGCGATCGCCCACGGTCGCGAGGTGCTCGCCGCGGGCGCCGACATCGTCGACGTGGGGGGCGAGTCGACGCGCCCCGGCGCCGGCCGCCCCTCCGTCGAGGAGGAGCTGCGCCGTGTCGTCCCCGTCGTCACGGCTCTCGCGGCCGAGGGCGCCGTCGTCTCGATCGACACGATGCGCGCCTCCGTCGCCCGGGCTGCCGTGGACGCCGGCGCGACGATCGTCAACGACGTGTCCGGCGGCCTCGCCGACCCCGAGATGGTGCCCTGGGTGGCCGCGAACCGCCTGCCGTTCATCGCGATGCACTGGCGCGGCCACAGCACCTCGATGCAGTCCCGCGCGGTCTACGACGACGTCGTCGCCGAGGTGCTGCAGGAGCTGGGGCAACGGCGGGAGGAGCTGCTCACCGCCGGCATCGAGCCGGAGGCCCTCGTGCTCGACCCGGGTCTCGGCTTCGCCAAGAACGCCGACCACAACTGGGCGCTGTTGGCCGCGCTGCCGGTGCTGCACGACCTCGACCAGCCGATCCTGCTCGGGGCCTCGCGCAAGACCTTCCTCGGTCGGCTGGGCCGCGCGGAGAGCGCCGCCCCGCG
>Ga0308176_10002582_pt1 | contig 11450 bp, 8 predicted proteins | sample PhyCR2_3_FD_203890 | JGI IMG/M metagenome (GOLD analysis project Ga0308176, IMG submission 203890) | Soil microbial communities from UC Gill Tract Community Farm, Albany, California, United States - DLSLS.C.R2 | ecosystem: Environmental > Terrestrial > Soil > Agricultural land | place: USA... | reverse complement strand
GCAGGTTCGTGTGCGGGGTGAGCGTCCCGTGCCTGGTGGGGACCGGTCGGGCTCGCTGCGCGGTGTCGGTCGGGACCGGATGAGAGGGTCCGGACCCGCGACTCAGCCGGTCATTCTGCCAGATGGACGGCCCGCTCCCGAAATCGGCTACCGGACGACCCGGCCCCGCAGGAGGATCCGGGTGGGCTCGGCGAGGACGTCGAGGTCTTGCAGCGGGTCACGGTCGAACACCACGAGGTCGGCGGTCGTCCCCTCGGCGAGGTTGTCGTCGAGCCCGAGCCAGCTCCGGGCCCGCCACGAGGCGGCCCCCAGGGCGTCGCCCGGCGACAGCCCGTACGTCGCCAGCTCCCGGACCTCCTCCCCGATCAGGCCGTGCGGCAGGACCCCGCCGGCGTCGGTCCCGGCGTAGATCGCGACCCCCGCCTCGTGGGCGGAGCCGATCACCTCGCGCCGGCTCTCGAAGAGCCGGGTCATGTGTGCGGCGTACTCGGGGAACCTGCCGCGGCCCGCCTCCGCGTAGATGGGGAAGTTCTGCAGCTGGCGGACGGTGGGGACCAGCGCGACGCCGCGCGCGACCATCTCCTCCACGAGGTCGGTCGTGAGACCGGTGCCGTGCTCGATGCAGTCGATGCCCGAGTCGATCAGGTCCGGCAGGGCCTCGTGGCCGAACACGTGCGCGGTCACCCGGGCGCCGTGCTCGTGGGCGGTCCGCATCGCCGCCTCCAGCGCGTCGCGCGGCCAGCACGGGGTCAGGTCGCCGGCGTCGCGCTCGATCCAGTCCCCGACGAGCTTCACCCAGCCGTCGCCGCGGTCCGCCTCCTGGGCGACGTAGGCCGGCAGCTCCTCCGGCTCGATCTCGTAGGCGTAGTTGCGGAGGTAGCGGCGGGGCCGCGCCAGGTGCCGGCCGGCCCTCACCAGCCGGGGCAGGTCCTCGCGCTCGTGGATCCAGGCCGTGTCCGCGGCCGAGCCGCAGTCGCGCAGGAGCAGAGCGCCGGAGTCACGGTCGGCGATCGCCTGCTGCTCCTGCACGTCGGGCGGCACGGCACCGTTCTCGTCCAGCCCCACGTGGCAGTGGGCATCGACCAGACCGGGGACGACCCAGCCCTCGGCGACCAGCTCGGCCGAGGCGACCCGCTCGTAGGTGACCCGGCCGTCGACGACGTACAGGTCGCGGACCTCGCCGTCGGGCAGGACCGGGCCGCGGACCCTCAGCGCGCTCATGGCCGGCGACCCTACCGGCCCGCTGCCGGTGACCCTGCCGGTGACCCGGCCGGTGACCCTGCTGCTGACCCGGTGCCGATGTCCCGGGGCGGCGGCTACCTGAGGTACTTCGAGAGGTCCGCCGGGAGGTCGAGGGCCGCGGGGTCGAGGGAGGCGGGGTCGAGCTCCTCGTCCGCCCCGGCGGGCAGCCCGAACGGGTTGCCCGCCGGGGCGCCGGTGGCCGGTCGCTGGGCCGCCGCCCTCTGGTCCGCCGCCCGCTTGGCGGGGTTGCCCGACACCCGCCGCGCCTTGCCCTTCTTCGCCGCCTGCTTGCCCTTGGCGCGCTTGCCGCCGGCCGTCCCCGGCAGCCCCGGCATCCCGGGCATGCCCGGCATGCCCCCGCCGCGTGCCATCGACGTCATCATCTTGCGCGCCTCGAAGAACCGGTCGACGAGCCCGTTGACGTCGGAGACCTGGGTGCCGGAGCCCTTCGAGATCCGCACCCGCCGCGAGCCGTCGATGATCTTGGGGTTGGCCCGCTCGGTGGGCGTCATCGACCGGATGATGGCCTCGATCCGGTCGACCTCGCGTTCGTCGAAGTTCTCCAGCTGCTCGCGGAACTGCCCCATCCCGGGGAGCATCCCCATGATCTTCGACAGCGAGCCCATCTTGCGCAGCTGCTGCATCTGCTGGAGGAAGTCGTCGAGGGTGAACTCGCCGCCCTGGCCGGTCAGCTTGGCCGCCGCCGCGGCGGCCTGCTCGGCGTCGAAGGTCTTCTCGGCCTGCTCGATCAACGTGAGCACGTCGCCCATGTCGAGGATCCGCGAGGCCATCCGGTCGGGGTGGAACAGGTCGAAGTCGGTGAGCTTCTCCCCGGCCGAGGCGAACATCACCGGCCTGCCGGTCACCGAGGCGATCGACAGGGCCGCGCCGCCGCGGGCGTCGCCGTCGAGCTTGGTCAGCACCACCCCGTCGTAGCCGACGCCGTCGAGGAACGCCCGGGCCGTGGTGACCGCGTCCTGGCCGACCATCGCGTCGACGACGAAGAGGATCTCGTCGGGCGAGACCGCGTCGCGGATGTCGGAGGCCTGCTGCATGAGGTCGGCGTCCACGCCGAGCCGGCCCGCGGTGTCGACGATCACCACGTCGTGCAGGGTCCGGCGCGCCTCCGCGACGCCGTCCCGCGCCACCCGCACCGGGTCCCCGACCCCGTTGCCGGGCTCGGGGGCGAAGACCTTGACACCGGCCCGCTCGCCGTTGACCTGCAGCTGGGTGACGGCGTTGGGCCGCTGGAGGTCGGCGGCGACCAGCAGCGGGCTGTTCCCCTGCTCCTTGAGCCACAGCGCGAGCTTCGCGGCCAGCGTGGTCTTGCCCGCGCCCTGGAGCCCGGCGAGCATGATCACGGTCGGTGGGGTCTTGGCGAACCGCAGCCGTCGGGTCTCGCCGCCGAGGATCCGGACGAGCTCCTCGTCGACGATCTTGACGATCTGCTGGGCCGGGTTCAGCGCCTGGCTGACCTCCTCGCCCCGGGCCCGGTCCTTGACCGCCGCCACGAACTCCTTGACGACCGGGAGCGCGACGTCCGCCTCGAGCAGCGCGATGCGGATCTCCCGCGCCGTGGCGTCGATGTCGGCGTCGGAGAGCCGGCCCTTGCCGCGCAGGTTCTTGAACGTCGCGGTGAGACGGTCGGAGAGTGTGGCAAACACGGGCGGCCTCGTCCTCGGTCGGTCGGTGGGGTCGTGGCTCGCGGCTCGGCCGGAGGGGGCCGCCGCGGTCAGCCGCGATCAGCGCCCAGGGTAACCGGCGGGCCGAGCGCACGCCTGAGCGCGTGCGCGGCATCGGCGGCGCGCTCCTCCGACAGCGCGCCCGCGCCGGGCTCCTGGACGTAGAGCACCGCCACCGTCTGCGGGCCCCGCGCGTCGAGGTGCGCCGAGCGCACCGAGAGCGTCAGCCCGGCCAGGGCCGCGCACGCCAGGTGCGCGACGCCGGGACGGTCGTGCACCCGCACCTCCAGCACCGTGGCCCCCGGCGAGGCGTCGTGCCGCACCTGCACCGTCGGGCCGGGGTCGGCACCGGGTGACGTCCGCAGCCGGGCGGCCGGGTCCAGCCGGCCGGCCGTCACCGCCTCGAGCCGCTGCCGGAGCAGCGCGGCGTCGAGGTCCGGGTCGTCCACCTCCCACCGGGACACCGCGACGTCGTCCTGGTCCCAGGCGCGGGCCGACCGGACGGACACCCGGAGCACTGCCAGTGCGCCCGCCACGTCGGCCATCAGCCCGACCCGGTCGCCCGCGACCACCGTGACGACGCTGCCGTCCTCCGCGCGCCGCACCTGTACGTCGACGGCTCCGCCGTCCCGGCGCACGGCCGCAGGGACCGGCACCTGCCTCGTGGGGCCGGTGGGCGCCGGGGCGGGTGCCGCCGTCCCGAGCGCCGCGCGCACCCGGGCGGCGAGGTCGGCGACCAGACCGGCGCGCCAGGGCGTCCAGGCCTGGGCGGACGTGGCGCGCGCGTCCGCCTCCGTGAGGACCTCCAGCAGGTCCAGGGCCTCCACGTCGGGCACCACCGAGACCACCGCCGCCACGGTCGCCGGGTCCTCGAGGTCGCGCGTCGTGGCGGTCTCCGCGAGCAGCAGGTGCCGGCGGACCAGGGTGCCCACCAGGGCGGCGCCGCGGTGGTCGAGACCGATCCGCCGGGCCGCTGCCTCAGCGACGGGCGCACCGGCGACCGAGTGGTCGGTGCCCGCGGCCTTGCCGACGTCGTGCAGGAGGGCCGCCACCATGAGGACGTCGACCCGTCGTACCCGGCGAACCAGCCGCGACGCCTCGACGCACGTCTCCACCAGGTGCCGGTCGACCGTGAACCGGTGCACGGCGGAGGCGTGCGGGAGCAGCCGGACCGCCCGCCACTCGGGCAGCAGCCCGTCCAGCGCGCCGGTCTCCTCCAGCGTCTCCCACACGTCGACCAGTCCGGGGCCGGCGGCCAGCAGGCGGGTCAGCAGGTCCCGGGCGGCGCGCCCCCACGGCTCCCCGGGCGTCACCCCGTCCCGGGTGAGCCGTGCCGCCGTCGCGGGGGACAGGGCCAGCCGTCCCTCCGCCGCCTCGGCGGCGGCTCGCAGCAGCAGCAGGGGGTCCCGGCCCGGCCGGGCACCGGCGTCCAGGACGACCTCGCCGCCGGAGACGGCCACCCCCGGCGCGACCCGTCGCAGCTGCGGCGTGCGCGGCCCCGGGACCGGCGGGGCGAGGACGGCGTCGACCCGCCGCCAGGTCAGCCGCGACAGGTGCGTGATCCGTCGGCCGAGGTGACGCACGTGACGCTGTGCGGCCTCCCCGCCGTCGAGCCCCAGCCCGTCTGCCACCTCGGGCCACAGCTCCGGGGCCACCCGGTCCGTGGACCGGCCGGTGACCTCGTGCAGCACGTCCCGGACGTCGAGCAGCGGGAGCCGGGCCCGCTCCAGGTCGGCGTGCGAGACGTCGACGAGCCAGGTCGCGACCAGGGCGTGCAGCACGGTCGCGTCGCGGAGCCCGCCGCTGGACTCCTTGAGATCCGGCACGGCCGCGTGGGCGAGCTCGCCGTGCCGGGCCGCGCGCTGCCGGACCAGGTCGTGCAGCGCCGGCAGCCGGCGTCGCGCGTCCCTCCTCCAGTGCGCCAGGAGGTCCGTCCGCAGCCGCAGCGTGACCGACGGGTCGCCCGCGAGGTGCCGGGCGTCGAGGAGGCCGAGCGCCACCCGCGGGTCGTCGGCGGCCGCCGCGGTGATCTCGCCGAGCGCCCGGACCGAGTGGTCCAGATCCACGCCGGCGTCCCACAGCGGGTACCAGACCTGCTCCGCGACCCGTCGTACGTCGTCGGGCCCGACGCCGTCGTCGTGGACCAGCACCACGTCGAGGTCGCTGCACGGCGCCAGCTCGCCGCGGCCGTAGCCGCCGACGGCGACGAGGGCCAGTCCGGTCGCGCCGTCCCGGTGCCCAACGGCCGGCGCCCGGTCCAGGGCGAGCCGGCACAGCCGGTCCGCGGCCGCCGTGCGGTCCCGGCGCCCGGCCTGGGTCACCGGGCCGCGACGGGACCCGGACCGCTTCTCACAGCGCCGCCTCGTCCCGGTCGCCGGTGCGGACCCGGACCATCGCGTCGACGGGCTGGACCCAGACCTTGCCGTCCCCGATCCGACCGGTCCTGGCCGTCTTGACGATCAGGTCGACGACGTCGTCGAGCTCCTCGGTGCCCACCACGATCTCGATCCGGATCTTGGGGACCAGCGCGATGTCGTACTCCGCGCCACGGTAGACCTCGGTGTGGCCCTTCTGGCGCCCGTAGCCGCTGACCTCGCTGACGGTCATGCCGGTGACCCCGAAGGCCTCCAGGGCCTCGCGGACGTCCTCCCACCGGTGCGGCTTGACCACCGCGGTCACGAGCTTCATGCGTGCACTCCTCGGGTGTCGTTCTCGATGTCGGTCCGGGTGTCGGTGCCGGTGTCGGTGTCGATGTCGGCGTCGGTGTCGGCGTCGGCGTCGGCGTCGGTGTCGGCGTTGCCCCCGGTCGTGAGCAGGCCTCCGAGGGCCCGGCCGCCGCCGGTCGTGGCGAAGTCGTAGGCCGACTCGGCGTGCTCCGCCCCGTCGATCCCGTCCACCTCGTCCTCCTCACTGAGCCGGAACCCGACCGTGGCCTCGATGGCACGGCCGATCACGTAGGTCACCACGAACGAGAAGACGAGCACGGCGAGGGCGCCGACCGCCTGCCGCCACAGCTGCCCGAGTCCGCCGCCGTAGAACAGCCCGTCGACCCCGGCCGACGCGCCGGCGGTGGCGAACAGCCCCACCGCGAGCGTGCCCCACAGGCCACCGACGAGGTGGACGCCGACGACGTCGAGGGAGTCGTCCACGCCGAGCCGGAACTTCCAGCCGACCGCCACGGCGCAGAGGACCCCTGCGAGGAACCCGACGGCGACCGCTCCGAGGGGCGAGACAGCGGAGCACGACGGCGTGATCGCCACGAGCCCGGCCACCACCCCGGAGGCGGCCCCGAGGGAGGTCGCGTGCCCGTCGCGGATCCGCTCGAGCAGCAGCCAGCCGAGGGCCGCCGCCCCGGTGGCCGCCATCGTCGTGACCCACACCTCCGCGGCCTGGCCGTTCGCCGAGAGGGCGGAGCCGGCGTTGAAGCCGAACCAGCCGAACCACAGCAGCCCCGCGCCGATCATCACCAGCGGCAGGTTGTGCGGACGCATCGGGTCGCGCCGCCACCCGGCGCGCTTGCCGAGGACCAGCGCGAGCGCGAGCCCCGCGGCGCCGGCGTTGATGTGCACCGCCGTGCCTCCGGCGAAGTCCACGGCCAGCAAGCGGTTGGCGATCCAGCCGCCGACCGGTGACTGGGCGCCGTCGAACGCGAAGACCCAGTGCGCCACCGGGAAGTACACGACGGTGGCCCAGATGCCGGCGAACAGCATCCAGGGTCCGAACCGGGCCCGGTCGGCGATCGCGCCGGAGATCAGCGCCACCGTGATGATCGCGAAGACGGCCTGGAAGGCGACGAAGGCCAGGGCCGGGATCGTGAACACGAGGTGCGTGGCCGCGAAGCCCTTGTCGACCCCGGCGGTGCCGATGAGCCGGGAGAGCCCGAACAGCTGGAACGGGTTCCCGACCAGGCCTCCGCCGACGTCGTTGCCGAAGGCCTCCGAGTAGCCGTACAGCACCCACAGCACGCTGATCAGCGCGAGGGCACCGAAGCTCATCATCATCATGTTGAGCACGCTCTTGGCGCGCACCATGCCGCCGTAGAACAGTGCCAGGCCCGGTGTCATCAGCAGCACGAGCGCCGCCGACGCCAGCACCCAGGCGGTGTCGCCAGTATCCATCGAGCCCACCTCTGGAGGAGTCGCATCAGGGCGAGGCGCGACGCCGCGATGGGCCGCTCGCCTCGGTGGCCTCATGGTGGCCGAGCGAGGTTTCGGGCCGGGACCTCCCGTGTTGCGGGGACGTGACGGATGCCGACCGGGTGTAACGACGTGATGTCGGCGCCACCGCGCCGGGTCGGCGGGTGCGCGGCCGCCGCAGGAGCCGGGTCAGCCGGTGACCCCGAGCAGGGCGTCGGCGAACGCCTCGGGGTCGAACGGCGCGAGGTCGTCGGCCCCCTCGCCCATGCCGACGAGCTTGACCGGGACGCCCAGCTCGCGCTGGACCGCCACGACGATGCCGCCCTTGGCGGTCCCGTCCAGCTTGGTCAGCACGATGCCGGTCACGTCGACGACGTCTCGGAACACGCGCGCCTGCTGCAGGCCGTTCTGACCGGTCGTGGCGTCGAGGACGAGCAGCACCTCGGTCACCGGGGTCTGCTTCTCCACGACGCGCTTGACCTTGCCGAGCTCGTCCATCAGCCCGGCCTTGTTCTGCAGCCGGCCGGCCGTGTCGACGAGGACCACGTCGGCCTCCTGCTCGATCCCGGACTTGACCGCCTCGAAGGCGACGCTGGCCGGGTCGCTGCCCTCGGGGCCCCGCACGGCGGGCACACCGACGCGCTCGCCCCAGGTGGCCAGCTGGTCGGCGGCCGCGGCACGGAACGTGTCCGCAGCACCCAGGACGACCTGCTTGTCGTCGGCGACCAGCACGCGGGCCAGCTTGCCGACCGTCGTGGTCTTGCCGGTGCCGTTGACCCCGACCATCAGCAGCACCGCGGGGCGGCCCTCGTGCCGGTCCACCGACAGCGACCGGTCCATCGAGGGGTCCACCATCGTGACCAGCTCCTCGCGCAGGATGTCCTGCACGGAGGCCGAGGACGACCCCTCGACCTTGACCCGGGTGCGGAGCCGGGCGACGAGCTCCTGCGCCGGGGTCACCCCCATGTCGGCGGTGATCAGGAGGTCCTCGATCTCCTCCCAGGTGTCCTCGTCGACGACGTCGCGCGAGAGCAGCGCCAGCAGACCCCGGCCCAGCGGGCTCTGCGAGCGCGCCAGTCGCTGGCGCAGGCGGACCAGCCGGCCCGCCCGTGACTCCGGCACCTCGAGCGCGGGCGCCTCGGGCGAGGGCAGCAGCGCGTCCTCGACCGTGCGCGTCGGGGTGTCGCGCGGGGTCTCCGCGTCCTCGCCGACGCGTGGCTCGGCCGGTGCCGGCGGCTCGACCGGGGAGCGACGGCCACCACCGCGGAGCCGGGTGGTGACCAGGCCGACGAGGCCCCCGACCAGCAGGACGGCCAGGGCGATGATCAGGTAGAGGTACTCGTGCACGCGGTCATCCCATCACAGCGGTCGTCGCGGGGCTCTCCTCGGAGCGGGTCCCCGGGAGGGGGTGCCGGGACCGGCGACGCCGGCGCGGCGGGAGGGTCCGCCGGTGGTCAGCGGGAGCCGCGGCCGGCGGGCGCGCGCCCGTACGACCGCTCGTCGCCGCGGTTGTCCAGCGTGGGCAGCTTCGCGACCCCACGGCGCAGCGCCTCGCCCACCCACGGCGCGTTGGGCACGTCCTCCCCGCGGCGCGGGTAGGCGACGTACACGACGACGGTGCCGGCCAGCACGACGATGACGAGCAGGGCGACGAGGACGGCGATCAACGGGGCTCCGAGACGGGTGGGCGAGCATGCGGCCGGCGGTCGCCGGCCCGTCCACTGTAGGTGACCCGGACGCGCGGGACGAAGCCGGCGGCGGTCGTCGGACGCCCGCTCAGCGGGGCCGCGTGAGCGAGGTCACGACCGCCCGGATGTGCTCCGGGACGGGCCGCACCCGACGGCCTCCGGACCGCGGCTCCCGGTCGACGTACACGTGCACGAAGCGACCCTCGGCGGCCGCCTCGTCGCCGTCGCCCTGGAAGAGCCCGATCCGGTAGACGACCGAGGACCGGCCGACGTGCTCGACCACGAGCCCGATGTCGACGGGGTCCGGGAAGCCGATCTCACGGAAGTACCGGCAGGACGTCTCCGCCACGACGCCGATCGCGTCCAGCCCCCGGACGTCGCGGCCGGTCGCCTCGACGAGGTGGGCGTTCACCGCCGTGTCGAACAGCTCGTAGTAGGTCGCGTTGTTCATGTGACCGTACGCGTCGTCGTCGGCCCACCGGGTCGTCGCCCGGCGCCACACCGGGTAGTCCCCGCGCACCGGGCGGGGCGGGTGCCGGTCCATCCCCGTCCTCAGACGCCCGCGGTCTCGCGCAGTCGCTGGCTGATCACCGTGGAGACGCCGTCACCGCGCATCGTGACGCCGTAGAGTGCGTCACCGACCTCCATCGTCCGCTTCTGGTGGGTGATCACGAGCAGCTGGCTGTCCTCCCGCAGCTCCTCGTAGATCTCCAGCAGCCGGCCCAGGTTCGTGTCGTCGAGGGCCGCCTCCACCTCGTCGAGGATGTAGAACGGGGACGGGCGTGCCTTGAACAGCGCGACGAGGAAGGCCACCGCCACCAGCGACCGCTCGCCGCCCGACAGCAGCGATAGCCGCTTGACCTTCTTGCCGGGCGGTCGGGCCTCGACCTCCACGCCGGTGGTCAGCAGGTCGTCGGGGTCGGTCAGCACCAGCCGGCCCTCGCCGCCGGGGAACAGCCGCCGGAAGACCCCGTCGAACGCGGCGCTGACGTCGGTCCAGGCCTCCGCGAACACCTGCTCCACCCGCTCGTCGACCTCCCGCACGATGTCCAGCAGGTCCCGTCGCGTGCGTCGCAGGTCCTCGAGCTGCTCGCCGAGGAACCGGTGGCGCTCCTCCAGGGCGGAGAACTCCTCGAGCGCGAGCGGGTTGACCCTGCCGAGGGTCGCGAGGGCGCGCTCGGCCGTGCGGAGCCGCTTCTGCTGCTCCTCGCGGACGTACGGCGTCGCGGCAGTGCCGGGGACGGCACCCGCGTCGGCGTCCCCGGTCACGGGCGGGACCGGCTGGTCGGGCCCGTAGTCGGCGACCAGCGTCCCGACCTCGATGCCGAGCTCCTCGAGAGCCCGCTGCTCCAGCTGCTCCAGCCGCATCCGCTGCTGGGTCCGGGCCACCTCGTCGCGGTGGACGGTGCCGACGAGCTCGTCGTGCTCGCGGGCGAGGTCCCGCAGCGACGACCGGGCGGCCAGCAGGTCCTGCTCGCGACCGCGCCGGGCGTCCTCCACGGCCGCACGGGTGTCGGTGGCGCGGGTGACGCTGTCCTCCAGGCGGAGCAGCACCCGGCGCACGCCGTCGGCGACCGCCTCGGCGACCCGGCCCTCTCGCTGCAGCCGCTCCCGTCGGGCGGCGGCACGGGCCCGGGACGCACGCTCCTCGCGGGCGGCCCGGGACAGCGAGTCGGCGCGGCCGGCCAGGGCCCGCGCGCGCTCCTCCCCGGTCCGCAGTGCCAGCCGGGCGTCGGTCTCCCGCTGCCGGCCGGCCCGGGCCTCCCCCGCCAGCCGGTCGCGGTCCGCGGTGTCCGGCTCCTCGTCCGGAGAGTCCTCGGCGGTCGCCAGCCGGGACTCGAGCTCCACGAGCCCTGCCAGGTCCCGGTCCCGGGCGGACTCCGCGGCCTCGATCGCGGCAGCCACGCGCGCGGCCTCGCCGCGGGCCGAGCGGGTCAGCGACCCGAGCTGACCGAGCTCCTCGGCCACGGCGGCCATCGCGGCGTCGGACTCGTGCAGCCGGGCCAGGGCGACGTCGGCGCGGCGCTGGGCCTGCGCACGCTCCTCCTCGAGCCGGGCGAGGTCGAACCCGAGCCGCTCGCAGGCGTGGTCGGCCTCCTGGAGTGCGGCCGCGGCCTCGTCCACGGCCGCCTGCACCTCGAGCAGGCTCGGCTGCGAGGAGGACCCGCCGACCGCGAAGTGGGCGCCGAGCAGGTCGCCGTCCCGGGTCACCGCAGTCAGCTCGGGCAGCTCGGCGACCAGCCGCTGCGCGGCGACCAGGTCGTCGACGACCGCGACGCGGGAGAGCAGCCGGTGCAGCGACGCCCGCAGCACGTCGGGGCACTCCACGACGTCGACGGCGTAGCGGACCCCGTCGGGCAGCTCCGGCCAGCCGCCGTCGTCAGGCGGCACCGACCCCAGCACCAGCCCGGCCCGGCCCAGGTCCTCGTCCTTGAGGTGCTCGATCGCGCCGAGCGCGGCGTCGACGTGTGCCACGGCCACCGCGTCGGCGGCCGCGCCGAGCGCCGCGGCGACGGCGGCCTCGTGCCCGGGCCGGATGGTGAGCAGGGCCGCCACCGACCCGAGCAACCCGGAGACGGCGTCGGTCGCGGCCAGCAGCGCACCCGCGCCGTCGCGACGGGTGAGGCCGAGCTCGAGCGCCTCCTTGCGGGCGGCCAGCCCGGTGCGCCCCCGCTCCGCGGTCTGGGCCTCCTCTCGCGTCT
>Ga0308176_10002581_pt1 | contig 11450 bp, 8 predicted proteins | sample PhyCR2_3_FD_203890 | JGI IMG/M metagenome (GOLD analysis project Ga0308176, IMG submission 203890) | Soil microbial communities from UC Gill Tract Community Farm, Albany, California, United States - DLSLS.C.R2 | ecosystem: Environmental > Terrestrial > Soil > Agricultural land | place: USA... | reverse complement strand
AGAAGAGAGCGCGGTCGAGCGCGTCGGCGTCCCGGATCACCGCGAGCGCCGGCTCGACGACGTCGGCAACGGTGAAGTCGACCATGACCGGCGAGTCGACGCACGCGAGCGCCTCCTCGAGCGTCGCGATACCGAGATCCGTGAGCTCGGCCAGCGTCGCGTCGGCCACGGCGAGCGACGAGCCCCAGACGCGCTCGAGCGTGGGATCGTGCACGACTGCCACCGCGCCGTCCGCGGTCCGCCTGATGTCCAACTCGATCATGTCGGCACCCGCCCGCTCGGCCGCCTGGAACGCGGCCACGGTGTTCTCGGGCGCCCCGCTCCAGTCTCCCCTGTGCGCCAGCGCCAGCGGCATTCGTGCCCCCGCTACACCGAGACCGGCGCGGACGACCGCTGCAGAACGCCGTCGCGATAGAGCAAGGCCCGCGTGAAGGAGATGCGCACGTGCTCGGCGGGCGGGAGGTCTGCGCTGACGAACGCGCGCACCTCGTTCGGTCCGGCATTGAGAACGATCTCCTTGTAATGGCCCCGCGGGACCTCGCGCACCACGTCGGCGGGTGCGCCGTCCCCGTTGAGTGACACGTGCACGTCCTCCGGCCGGACGCCCGCCTCGAACGTCCCCTCGCCGGTAGCCGAGAGATCGCCGCACGGCACAACCAGCTTGCCCGGCAGCTCGAGGCCTCCCGGGACGACGGTCGCCTCGTAGCTGTTCATAGCGCCGACGAAGCTCGCGACGAACGTGGTCTCGGGCTCACGGTAGAGGCTGCGTGCATCCGCGTACTGCTCGACCTTGCCGCCGGACATGACGGCGATGCGGTCCGAGATCGACAGCGCCTCGTCCTGGTCGTGCGTCACGAAGACGGTCGTGATCCCGATGCGCTGCTGGATCTCCCTGATGTCCTCGCGCACCCGCACGCGCAGCTTCGCGTCGAGATTGGAGAGCGGCTCGTCGAGGAGCAGCACCTTCGGCTCGAGCACGAGCGCGCGGGCGAGGGCGACGCGCTGCTGCTCGCCACCCGAGATGCGCGCGGGGTAGCTGTGGACGTGATGCGTCAGCCCGACGAGCTCGAGCACCTGCGCCACGCGATCGCTCACCTCTTGCCGAGGCAGCTTGCGAAGTCGCAGCCCGAACGCGACGTTCTTGAACACCGTCATGTGCGGCCAAAGGGCGTAGTTCTGGAAGACCATCGCCGTCGGCCGCTTGTCCGGCGACATCTTCGTCACGTCGTTGCCGCTGATCAAGACGCGGCCCTGATCCGGGATGAGGAAGCCGCCGATCATGCGCAGCGTCGTCGTCTTGCCGCAGCCCGACGGCCCGAGCAGGCACGTGAGCTCGCCCGTCTTCACCTCGAGCTGCATGTCTTCGACGATCGTGCGGCCGCCGAGGTCCTTGGAGACGTGCTCGATCTGAAGCCCAAGCCCGTCGCTCACCGGATCTGGAACCCTTCCGCGAGCTTGCCGCCCATCACGTGCTTGCGCACGAGCGCCATCAGGAGGACCGACGGGACTGCGAGCAGGAGCGCGAAGACCGCCGCGACCTGCTCCGGGTAGTTGAGGACGAGCGTGTACATCTCCGTCGGCATCGTGATGTACTTCGGGACGCCGACGAGGAACGTGCCCTGCGCCTCGTCGAACGACGCGAGGAACGACAGGATCATCGCGACGAAGATCGCAGGCGCAGCGAGTGGGAACGTGACGCGGAAGAACACGCGCAATGGCCCGGCGCCGACGTCACGCGCCGCCTCCTCGAGGCTGCGCGGGATCGCCGAGAACGCGGCGGCGGGAATCCAGGTCATGAACACGATCGTTCCGATCAGCTGCACGATCACGACACCCAAGAACGTGGAGATCAGGTTGAGCGAGTAGAAGACGCCGGCCATCGAGATGTAGAGGCCGATCTTCGGGAACGCGTTCACCGCGAAGAGCGAGATGAGCAGGAACCGGCGCCCCGGGAACTTGTAGCGCGAGAACGCATACGCGGCCGGCAGGCAGATCACCGCCGAGGCGACCGTCACGACGGGCGCGAACTCGAAGCTGAGCTTCATCGAATGGCTGAGGTTTGGGTCGTTGAACACCTGCCGCCAGCCGTTCACCGTCCATTGCTTCGGCAGCAGCTGCGGGTAGAGCCAGAGACCCGAGAACGCCCGAAGCCCGAGCCACACGATCGGCCCGATCATGAACACGATCAGCGAGGAAACAAACAGGAACCACAGCACCCGCCGCCCGGCGCTGCGTGCGAGGGCGACGCTCATTTCCCGCTCCGGCGCCGGCAAAGCCGGTGCCTCCGCTCTTTGGTGAGCTCCGTCGAGCCTACGCTCACGGTGCGACCGCCGAGCGCTTCCCGGTGCGCACGTTCGCCCACACGTAGACGGCGCCGATGCCGAGCGCGAGCACGAACACGACGATCGCGAGCACCTCGGCCTGTTGCGGCTGGTTGAACGCCGAGAAGAAGTTGGTCATCGACGGGCCGAGCAGGTTCGGCGCGGTCGGGCCGGTGAGATACGGCACGGTGAAGCTGCCGAGCACGTAGATGGCCGTGAACGTTCCGACGATCACCGTCGGGATAATGGTCATCGGCAAGAGGATCGAGCGCACCACGCGCGGCATGCCCGCACCGGAGTCGCGCGCCGCCTCGATCAGGTTGTCCGGCACACCGTTCAGGCCCGAGCTCATCATCAGCACGCCGAACGGGATGTTCACCCAGACCTCCGCGAGGAAGACACACCAGAGCGTGTAGCCGAGCGTCGGGAAGCTGTGCCAGCCGAGGTGGTACGCGACGCTCCGCATGAACCCGTCGGAGGAGTAGAAGACGAGCATCGCGTACGAGGCGATCACGACGGGGATGAACAGCGGCACAACCGACAGCCCGGACACGATTCGGGCGAGCCTCGTGTTCGAAAAGCGCAGGTAGAGGGCGATCGCCCAGCTGACGACCACGACGACGAGCGTGGCGAGGACCGTGACCCACACGGTGGCCCAGAGGTCACGATGAATGGTCTTGTTACCGAGAATGTCGCGATAGGCGTCGAGCGTGACGCCGTGCTGCACGATGAACTGCCGCTGACCCAGCGACGCGACGACCGAGTTCGGGCCGCCCGCGCGGCCGAGGGTGTAGGCGATCGCCGCCACGATCGGGAACCCGATGAAGACGGCGATCACCGCCACCGGCGGGAGCACCATGAGGAGGCCTTGCGCCCCCTCACGGAGCCCCCGCCTGCGCACCGAGAGGCGCGGTAGTCCTACGGCACGTTCTGCTGCCACTGCGCCTTGAAGTCGCTCTGCTGCTTCTGCGCGTAGGTCGGCCGGAGCGAGTTCGCGGAGACGTCGGCGAACTTGTTCTGGATTGCCTTCGGCATCAGCTTGAGAGGAATCGCCGGGAAGCCCGACATGACGTTGATGATCTGCGTCTGGGCCGCCGGCGACAGGACGTAGTCGACGAACTTGTAGACGTCGACCTTGTGCCTTGCGCTCTTCGGGACGCCGAGGTACGCGGCGCCGCCGGTGAACGACGGGTTTGCGATCTGCGTCAGGTGAACGGACGGCGGCAACTGACCCGTCTTGAGCGCGGTCAGCGATTGGTCCGACCACACGGGCGCGACCCAGATCTGCCCCTTGCCGAGCAGGTCGAGGACGGCCGCGTTCCCGTTCGGGTAGACGCCCTGGTACACGTACTGGTTCAGGCTGTGCAGCAGGTCGAGCCCCTGCTTCCAGTTCGACTCGAGGTTCGGGAAGTACCCGGTCTGCATCTGCCTGAGGACGTTCGCCGGGATGAAGCTGTCCACCACAGTCTCGGCGAACGAGTAGCCGGAGCCACCGCTGTTCGGCGAGTTGTAGGTGAACTTGCCCGGGTGTGCCTTGATCCACGCGAGAAGCGCGCCGAGGCTCTTCGGCGGCGTGGGGACGTTCTTCGAGTCGTAGGCGAGGACGACCGACGAGCCGCGGTACGGGATCGCCGCGCCCTTCACCGGCGTGAGGAGCTTCTGGTCGACGTTCTTGATGTTCGGCGCCGTCGCCTTCGTGACCGGCTGCGTCAGGCCGTCGGTCGCGAGCGTGGTGACGAGGCCCGCGTCGACCAGGTCGATCCCCGGCCACTTGCGCTGCTTCACCGCCGCCCCGATGCGGGCGAGCGTCGTCGTGTCCTGTACGCCGTGCTCCGAGAAGATGAACTTGACCTTGATGTTCTTGTTCTTCTTCTCGAACCCCGGGATGATGTACTGCTGCCAGAGCGACTGGACGTTCACGTCGCCGCTCGCGTAGAGGACGATCGTGTCCGTCTTGGCCTGCCGCTTCGTCGCCGCCTTCGACGTCGCTGCGAGCGAGGCCAGGACGACCGCGAGCGCGAGGACGATGATCGCGCCGAGGTGCTTCCTGTTCACTGCTCCCTCCTTATCCTTCGGTTCGGTACCTGGGGGGTGGTCATGCAAGCTCCGAGACTGCACCGGCGGCTTCGCCGCCGATCTCGACGTCGTGCCGCGCCGCGAGCACACGTGCGGCAGATTGACAGACGAGGACGTCTTCGCGCCCCTCGTCGATGCCCGCGCGCGGAGCCTCGCCACTCGTGACGAGCGACTCGAACGCGAGCCATTGCTCTTCGAACGCCTCGACGGTCGAGCGCATGCTCGTGACCCGCTCCGCTTCGTCGTCGGCGTCGACGACGGTAAGCACCGTCGGTGCGTGGAGGAGGTACGGCGCCGGGAACGTCAGCTCGACGCTCCCGCGGTCGTCGTGCACACGAACCTCCTCGCGGTAGGCGGGATACCTCTCGAGGTAGTGCCAGCGAATGGACACGCGGGCCCCGTCCGGAAGCCGCCCCTGCAGGGCGACCGAACCGTCGGCCGCTTCCGCCGGCCACACGTCGGCGTCGTCGATCTCAAGGCCACCGCCCACGAGCGCACGGATCACGGCCAGATCGTGGACGACGCTACCGAGGAACACCTCGGCATACAGCTCGCCGAGCCACTGCGGCGCCGCACCGAGCGCCCGGTGAAGCGATGCCTCCTCGTCCGCAGCGAGCCGAGCGAGGTCGTCCGTGCCGACGTCACTTGGGGCCGGAAGCAGGCCGGCGTGTGCGAGCTGCGGGCCAGACGGGGGGTGCAGCACGGTGACCTCGACCGACCGTGGCGCCGGCCGATCTGCGAGCACCGCGGCGGCCCGCTCGACCGCCGGGTCATACACCTTCATGTACCCGAGCTGGAGGACCGGATCGACCGAAGCAAGCTCGTCGATCTCTCCGACCGAATAGGCGAGCGGCTTCTCGCAGAACACGGCGAGGGCGGCGCCGGCGGCCGCGGCCGCAAGCGCGGCATGCGACCCGGTCGTGAGGATCGCCACCGCGTCGAGCCCGCCTGCGCCGAGCAGCTCCTCGGCGCGGGCGAACCGACGATCCTCGGTGACCCCATATCGTGCCCCGATCCCGTCGCGTGTCCCGCGCGACAGGTCGCAAAGCGCGGCGATCCGGAACCTCTCGGGATGCTTCTGCAGGAGGGGTAGGTGAACCGCTTGCGCGACCGCCCCCAGTCCCACGACACCGATCCGAATCGGTGAGCTATAGCCCTGACCCACGCCGGTGCGAACGTTTGCACGGCTCTCGATCCCTGTCAACTAGGATCCAGCCTGACACGAATGTCAGGCTGTGCAAACGTTGGCGCAGTCCGCGATCAGCGCGTCTGCGGGAAGCCCAGATCGACCGTCGACGTCGCGGGGTCGGGCCAGCGCGACGTGACGACCTTCCCACGCGTGAAGAAGTCGATCCCCTCCGGCCCATAGATGTGCCGGTCGCCGAAGAGCGACGCCTTCCACCCACCGAACGAGTAGTACGCGACGGGCACGGGGATCGGGACGTTGATCCCGACCATCCCCGCCTGCACGTCGAACTGGAACTGACGTGCGACACCACCGTCCCGCGTGAAGATCGCGGTGCCGTTGCCGTACGGGTTCTCGTTCACGAGGCGCACCGCCTCGTCGTATGTGGTGACCCGCGTCACACCGAGCACCGGCCCGAAGATCTCGTCGTCGTAGGCACGCATCCCGGGCTCGAGGCCGTCGATCAATGACGGCGCCAGGAAGAAGCCGTCGTCGGGGCAGCTCTCGCGGCCGTCAACGAGCACGTCGCCGCCGCCGTCCTCGAGATACGACGCGACCTTGTCGCGATGCTCGCGCGTAATCAGCGGTCCCATCTCGCTCGAGGCGTCCATCCCGTTGCCGACCTTCACGTTCGGTATCCGCGCCTTGATCGCGTCGATCAGTGGGTCGGCGACATCGCCGACCGCGACGAGCAACGACACCGCCATGCAGCGCTCGCCGGCCGAGCCGTAGGCGGCGGAGACCGCCGCGTCCGCGGCCATGTCGATGTCGGCGTCTGGGAGAACGATCATGTGGTTCTTCGCGCCGCCGAGTGCCTGGCAGCGCTTGCCGTTCGCGGTCGCCGTCTCGTAGACGTACTTGGCGATCGGCGTCGACCCGACGAACGAGACCGCGGCGATGTCGCGATGGTCGAGGATCGCGTCGACCGCGACCTTGTCGCCGTGGACGACGTTGAAGACGCCGTCCGGGAGGCCCGCCTCCTTGAGGAGCTGTGCCATGTAGACCGACGCGGACGGATCCTTCTCCGACGGCTTGAGCACGAAGGTGTTGCCGCACGCGATCGCGGGCGCCCACATCCACATCGGGACCATCGCCGGGAAGTTGAACGGCGTGATGCCCGCGACGACACCGAGCGGCTGGCGGATCGAGTACACGTCGACCCCCGTCGACGCCTGCTCGGTCATGCCGCCCTTCAGCAGGTGCGGAATGCCGCAGCAGAACTCGATCACCTCGAGCCCGCGCGTCACTTCGCCCATCGCGTCCGACAGCACCTTGCCGTGCTCGGCCGTCAGGTGCTTCGCGATCTCTTCGCGCCGTTCGTGAACGAGCTCGCGGATCGCGAAGAGGATCTCGGCGCGCTTCGCGATCGACAATGCGCGCCACGCGGGGAACGCCGCCTTCGCCGCCTGGACGGCGCGGTCGACCTCCTCGACCGTCGCGAAGTCCACCGCCCCCGACTGCCGGCCGGTCGCCGGGTTGAACACGGGGCCGCTACGGCCGGACGTGCCGGCGTACGGAGCGCCGGAGATCCAGTGGTTGATCGGCTTGACGGCTGCGGGGGCGTCGAGGACGTCGGTCACGGTGTTTCCTCCTTGGAAAGCTCACTGGGAGACTAGCGCCGTGGAACCGACAGTCGCGGAGCTCGCCGAGGACACGGCCGCGCACGTGCTGCCGCGGCCCGGCTTCGAGACGATCGATCGGCAGGAGTTCTTCTTCGAGGCAGGGCGACACCGCGCCTCGATGCAGCGCCTTCGCCTGGGCGACGTGGAGGCCACGGTCTCCTGGGCGCGCGAGGAGTGCGCCCGTCGCAAGGTCTCGCGTTGCGAGTGGTGGGTCGGCTGGAGCGCGACGCCGGGCGGTCTCGCCGAGCGGCTCGTCGACGTCGGGTTCGTCCCGGACGACGAGGAGGCGACGCTGACCGGCATGAGCACCGGCAACGAGCCGCCACCGGCGCCGCACGTCGAGGTGCGGCGGATCGAGACGATCGAGCAGCAGCTTGCGGCGCTCGAGGTCGACTGGCACGTCTGGAGCCTGCCGGAGGCAGACCGTGTCTCACGGCGGGCGTACGAGCACGAGCGCTTCGACCCGAACGGCACCGTCCACCACTTCGCCGCCTACGAGCACGATCGGCCGGTCGGTTTCGGCCGCGCGATCGACATGGACGCCGGCGTCGCGCTGATGGGTGGCGCCGTCCTGCCGGCGGCGCGTAGAGGCGGCGTGTACCGGGGCCTCGTCCACGCGCGGTGGCAGCACGCGGTCGCGCGCGGCACACCGCTCCTCGTCGTGCAAGCCGGTCACATGTCCGAACCGGTTCTCACCGGCCTTGGTTTTCGGAGCCACGGCGTGCTGCAGCTGTTCGTCGATCCGTTAGTGACCGAGCCCGTCCAGTAGATCCTGCGCGCGGCGCTCGTACACGGCCGAGCCTTTGACGCGTGCGACTCGGATCGCCTCGCGCAGTACTTCCGGCGCTTCGTCGTCGCGGCCCGCCGCCGCGAGCGCGCGTCCGTGCTCGGTCGTGAACCACGGCCGCAACGCGAAGTATCCCGCGTCACCGAGCTCGGCCGCATGCTTCGCAGCGGCGACGGCGTCGTCGTGACGGCCGTCGAGCGTCGCAAGTCGCGAGCGAACCACGGCGACGAACGCCTCCGTCAGCCAGTCGTCCTCGGCACCCAGCGCCTCCGCCTCGTCGAGGATGGACTCCGCCTCGTCACGACGGCCGAGCTCGAGCAGGTCGATGGCGAATAGGGCTCCGAGTGTCGAGCGAAAGCCGCGTTCGCCGGCCTCGCCGAGGGCGTCCCAGGTACGCCGGTACACCGGTTCGGCCGCTTCGAGATTCCCAGCGAGGTACAAGCCCCAGCCGCGGTTCTGACCCTGTGTGCGAGCGTCGTGCTCATCGCCGCGCTCGATCAACGCAGCTTCGTAGTCTTGGAAGAGCCGCTCGGATTCGTCCGCCCGGCCCGCGGCACTGGCAGCCGCCGCGAGCCCGGAGAGCGCGTTGTCGACGATCCGCCCGAGCCGGTCGCGCTCGGCCAGCATCCCTCGGGCAAAGCTCTCGTACTCCGCCCACGTGGACTCGCCGTAGAGCAGCGCAGTGGCCATGTGAGTCGCACACATCCCCTCGAGCACCGAGACCCCCGCCTGGCGGGCATAGTCGCGGGCGAGCGTCGCCGCCTCCAGCTGGTCCGAGGTGCGCCCTTGCCAGAAGAACAATCGGGTGAGTGCGTGGTACCCCTCCGCGTACGCGAGCGGCGAGGCATCACCGAGATCGGCAAGCCGGGCGCGCACATCCCGCTCGAGGCTGTCGATCGTCTCGCCCTCGACGGGGTTGTGCCCCCGTCCGAGACAGCGGGTGAAGAACGCGATCGCCGCATCCTCTCCTTCGGCGGAGTCGACCGCTTCGGTCAACACGCGGTCGGACTCGGCGAACTCGCCGGCGGAATACAGGGCGATGCCGAGCCAGGGCAGCGCTGCGCCGCGCTGCGGCGAGCCGGGGTCGAGCAACCCGACGGCACGCGAGAGCAGGCGACGGCCGGCGGCCATGTCGCCGCGAAACACGGCGCGCCGGCCGGCGTCGGTCAGGTGGGCCCCCGCGCGGAGGGCAAGGTCGCCGAGATCCCGGCCGAGCTCCGCGCGGTAGAGCGCCGCCTGCTCGAGGTGGTATCCCAGGATCTCGTCCAGCTCGATCAGACCCCCGCTGTGGTCGTCGAGCCACCGAGCGAAGCGCTCATGCAGCTCCGCGCGCGTCGCCTTCGGCAGCGCGTCGTAGGCGGCGTCGCGAATCAGCAGGTGCCGGAACCGGAATGCATCGTCCTCGGGCAGCGTCGCCGCCGTCGGCCGGACGAGCTCCTTCCGCACCAGCCCCATCAGCTCGGCCGCGACGGACGGATCATCGGGCGCGAGTGCCTGAACTGCGCCGCGATGGAAGACCTGGCCCTCGACGGCACCGCGCTCCAGCGCCGCGCGTTCACCGTTCGGCAGCTGGTCGAGGCGCGCCGCGAGTAGGGCCTGGATCGTCGGCGGCACCGACACTTCGTCCCCGCGCGAGTCCTGGACCATCGCGAGCATCTGCTCGACGAACAGCGGATTTCCCTCCGCCGCCTGTCCGATCCGCTCACGAAGCGAATCGGAGAGCTCGGTCGCGCCGAGCAGGCGCTCGATCAGCTCACCCGTCTCGTCCGCGGTCAGCGGCTCGAGCAGGACAGTCGTCGCGTTGAGCTTTCCGCCGCCCCACGCCGGGCGAAGCTCGAGGAGATCCGGCCGTGCGCTGCAGAGAACCAGCAGCGGCGCGTCGCGCGCCCAGTCGGTGACGTGCTCGATCAGGTCGAGGAACGTCGGCTCGGCCCACTGCAAGTCATCGAAGTACACGACGAGCGGAGTTTCACGGGCGGACGACTCGAACAGCTTCCGAACGGCGAACGCGATGTCGTCGGAGGTGGCATCGCCGTCGCCGAGCAGCGCGGCGATCGACGCGTTCGGAGCAGGCTCGTCGCGGAGCAGCTGCTTCACCGCCTCGACGACGGGCCAGTAGGTGATCCCGTCTCCGTAGGAGAGGCAACGTCCACTGATCATGGAGCCGTCGAGGCCGTTCAGGAACTCCGCCACGAGACGCGACTTGCCCACACCCGCGCTCCCGAGGATCGTGAACTGCACGCACGCACGCTCGGTGCGCGCCCGTTCCCACGCGTCTTCGAGTTGGTCGCGTTCGCGATCTCGACCGACGAGCGGTGCGTCCGTTCGGCGCGCGAACGCCGTCTCACCCGTGAGCGACAGCACCCGGTACGCGGTGACCGGATCCGATTTCCCCTTTGCTTCGATCGGCGGCACGAGCGCCGCGTCGACGGCATCGCGCACAAGCTGATACGTCGCTTCTCCGACAAGCACCTCGCCGATGCCGGCGGCTTGCTCGAGTCGCGCGGCGACGTTCACGGCGTCGCCGGTGACGAGCGTCTCGCCGGTGCCGGTCACGACCTCGCCCGTGTTGACGCCGATGCGCACGTCGATCTGCGCTGCATCACGGAGCTCGACCGCCGCACGGACGGCGCGAAGCGCGTCGTCCTCGCGCACCGTCGGCACACCGAAGACTGCCATCACCGCGTCACCGATGAACTTCTCGACGGTGCCGCCGTGACGCTCGATCGCCGCGCGCGCGACGGCGAAGTACTCGGCCATGACTCCGCGGAGCTGCTCGGGGTCGAGCCGCTCGCCCATGGCGGTCGACCCGGTCACGTCGCAGAAGAGCACCGTGACGACCTTCCGCACCTCGCGGGCCGGCTCGGCGGCCAGGGCCGCGCCGCACGCGTTGCAAAAACGCGCGCCGGTGGGGTTCTCGGCTCCACAGGCGGAGCAGGTCATCCGCGCGAGCCTAACCCCGGGAGTAGGCTTTCGGCCATGGCGACGACCGAGACCAATACCGAGCTGGGCAGGCAGATCGTCCAGGACGCGAAGGACTACGTCCTCTATTCCTGGAGCGTCCAGAACGCGATCAACCCGATCGCGGTGGAGCGCGCGGAGGGCCGCTACTTCTACGACTACGACGGCAAGGCGTACCTCGACTTTGCCTCGCAGCTCGTCAACGTCTCGATCGGCCACTCGCACCCGAAGGTCGTCCAGGCGATCAAGGACCAGGCGGAGAAGCTCGCGACAATAGGGCCGCCGATGGCGACCGAGTCGCGGTCACGCCTCGGGAAGCTGCTCGCCGAGGTGACGCCGGGCGACCTCCGGATGTCGTTCTTCACGAACGGCGGCGCCGAGGCGAACGAGAACGCGATCAAGCTCGCCCGCTGGTACACGGGCCGCCACAAGATCATCGCGCGGTATCGCAGCTACCACGGCGCGACCGCCGGCGGGATCACGCTCACCGGCGACCC
>Ga0308176_10002580_pt1 | contig 11457 bp, 3 predicted proteins | sample PhyCR2_3_FD_203890 | JGI IMG/M metagenome (GOLD analysis project Ga0308176, IMG submission 203890) | Soil microbial communities from UC Gill Tract Community Farm, Albany, California, United States - DLSLS.C.R2 | ecosystem: Environmental > Terrestrial > Soil > Agricultural land | place: USA... | reverse complement strand
GAGGTCGACGCCGCGCAGCACCTCGAGGTCGCCGTACGACTTGACCAGCCCCTCCACGCGGATGGCCGCGGGAGCGGTGGTCGAGCCGGTCGACGCCGCGCCCCGGGCGCCGTGGGCGCTCATGGCTGGGCCCGTTCCGCACGCTCGATGGCCTCGGTCAGCCGGGCCCGTTCCTTGTTGATCCACTGGCCGTCGGCGTAGTTCGCGACGAAGTCCTCGGCGAAGGCCACCGGGTCGTCCCCGACGACCGCCCGCACCGGTGTCCCGTCGGCGGCGGCCTCCTCGAACAGGTCACCCAGGTCGTCGAGCATGCGCAGCAGCACCTCGCTCCTGGCGACCCCGCCGAAGTACGTGAGGTAGCGCTCGAGCGCCTCGACCGCGGTGCGGTGCGGCTCGGGCAGCGCCTTCACGCGAGCCGTGTGCGCCCGGTAGCGCCTCTTGTCGTCGAGTGATCCGGTGACCATCTCTACCCATCGTGCTGCCATGCCTAGTTCCCTTCTGCCTGGAGCTGGTCCAACCGTGCCGACAGGAACCCCCACGTCGCCCAGAACTCGGCGAGGTAGGCCCGGCCCGAGTCGTTGAGGGAGTACACCTTGCGCGGCGGACCCTTCTCGGAGGGCACCTTCTCGACGTCGACGAGGCCGCGCTGCTCGAGCCGCACGAGCAGGGCGTAGACCGTGCCCTCGGCGATGTCGGTGAAGCCCTGCTCGCGCAGCCACGCGGTGATCTCGTAGCCGTGGGCCGCCCGCACCGTGAGGATCGCCAGGACGATGCCCTCGAGCGTGCCCTTGAGCATCTCGGTCATCTGCTTGCCCATCGACCTCGCGTCCTTCCCGCTACTCAGTGTTGCTCACTACCGGTACATAGTAACGCTGAGTAGTGGGTCGGGCGCAACCCCGTGGGAGGAGGCGTCGGCCGGCAGCTCGACGGCCGGCGCACTGTCGAACCTTGCGGGCACCCGGTACCTCCCGCGTGTGCCCCTCGCCGGATCGGGTAGGACGGAGCGGGCAAGGGTGGGCGCATTCCGTCCGCTTCGACGGGTGCGCGGCGCACGGCCGCGTGCTCCCGGCCCGGGAGACGACGCATGTCCGGTTACAGCACGCTGGTGAGGTCCACGCACCTGCTCACGAACGCCGCCTGGTTCGGTGGGTCGCTCATGGGGGCGGTCGCCCTGAACCCGGCGTCCCGCGAGGGCGACACGGCTCGCGAACGCTCGGAGATCGCCGACGAGGGCTGGACCCGGTGGGGACCGGTGCAGGGCACCGCCATGGGCCTGCACCTGCTCAGCGGGCTGGCGATCCTCGGGGACAACAGGAGGCGGGTCGCCGCGCACCGGCCGACCACCCTCGCCGTGGTCGCCAAGACCACCGTCACCGGGGCCGCCCTGGCCGCCAGTGCCGCGGCCTACCGCGTCGGGGCCGAGCTCGGGCGCGCGCAGGAGGCGGCCGACTCCGACCCGGACGCCGCCCGCCGTGCGCGCTCGCTCGCGGCGACCATGCGCTGGCTCCAGTGGGCCACGCCCGCCACCACGGCGGCCCTCCTCGTGCTCGACGCCTACCTGGGCGAGCAGCAACGCGGCGAGGCCGGCCTGCTGGACCGGCCCACCCGCCTGCGGGTGCGGCGCGCCTGACCCGCCCGACCGGCCCGGCCGGCCCGACCGGCCCGGCCGGACGCCGGGCGCGACGGGGATCCCGTCACGCCCGGCGGTCCGTCAGTACCCGGCGCAGGCGTTCGCGTCGTCGAAGTGGCCCGGTGTCGTCGGGTAGGCACTTCCGGCGCCGTGGGCGCTGAGGTCACCCGTGTAGACCAAGGCCAGCTCGTCGAACGCCGAGGTCCCCGGCACCGCCACGTCGGCCGCGCTGCCGCCGCTGGCCGGTCGCCCGGCCCCGTTGCCCGCCGCCCAGGCCAGCAGGAAGTCCTGCACGTCCGGAGCCGGCACCCGCACGTCGGTGAACCCGCCGTAGGCCGCGTTGCAGTGGCTCCACAGGTTGTAGACGCCCGACCAGTCGATCAGCCGGTCACCGTTGTGGGGGCCGTTGTTCGACAGGTCGCCCTGCATGACGTCACGGTCCCAGCCGCCGTAGACCCAGTCGACGCCCTGGTGGTGCTGGTTGTTCTGCAGGGTGGCCGCGTCCCCGGCCACGTCGTCCGCCCGCTCGGTCATCTCGAACCAGGAGCACGGATCGGTGGTGCCGTCCTTCTTCGTGGTGACCGGGACGGTGCCGGTGGTGCACGTCCGCCCCGTCAGGAGCGCGCCGGTGCCGTAGGCGCCCCGGGGACGCCAGTCGATGACGTCGGCGTCCTTGCCACCGACCAGGTGGTCGATGTACTGCCCGGAGGCACCGGACTCGGCTTGGCACGCGGCGTCCGTGTAGGTGCAGGCCTGACCGGCGCCGCCCCACATCACGTCGTCGCCCCGGCCGCCGAACACCGCATCGCCACCGGTGTCCCCGTTGGCGAGGTCGTTGCCGGCGCCGGCGTGGATCGAGTCGTGGCCGTCACCGCCGCGGATCCGGTCCGCGCCACCGAAGGCCATCCCGTCGAGCGGCATGGCCGCACTGCTGGCGCCGCCGACGAAGTCGGTGCCGTTGACGTCGTGCAGCAGGTCGACCTCCCGACTCACCGAGCCGTTCAGCCTCGAGGTGAAGGACACCGCCGGAGGCATGGTGAGCGACGTCGTCGTCGAGCGCGTCCCGGCCTCGTACCGGTCCTGGACACCCCCACGGTCGCCGAGGATCGCGTCCTCGCCGCCCTCGCCGAACAGCAGGTCGGCGCCGAGCTCGCCGTAGACGTCGTCGTCGCCGTCGCCACCGCGGATGGTGTCCGCGCCGTCCTGGCCGTAGAGGACGTCCTGGCCACCGTCGCCGAACACGCTGTCCGAGCCGAAGGCCCCGGCCACCTCGCAGGTCGACGTCGCCGTCCTGCCGGTGGTCGGGCAGAAGCGGGTGGATGCCGCGCCGTTGCCCGCCACCCGCACCTTGGCCGAGCCGCTGGTCAGGGGGCCGTACCGCAGCGTGTACACCCTGTCGGTCGTACCGTCGACGAGCCTGGCGACCGACCCGTTGTCGCCCACGACGAAGTCGTCGCTGCCGTCGCCGTGGATCGTGTCGGCACCGTCGCGGTACCCCTCGCGGGCCCAGCCGCCGGTGAGGTCGTCCTGCCCCGGCTTCGCCGTGGGGGCGTCCACCGGCGGAGTGGTCCACGCCGCGTCGGTCGGAGCACCGACGATCTCCGCCGCGCCGAGCGCCACGTCGCCGTGGATTCCGTCAGCGTCGCCGTCACCCTCGACGTAGTCGTCGTCGCTGCCGCCGCTGATGGCGTCGGCGCCGTCCTGGCCGAAGATCACGTCGACACCGTCCTGGCCGGCGATGGCATCGCCCCCGAAGTGCGGGTTGGAGCCGGAGGCCGGGGCGGCGAGGTCGTGCATCGTCACGCCACGGGCGGGCACGAGGTCGCCCTGCGTGGCGTTCGCGCGGCGGGTGCGCCAGTCGCGCTGGCCGTCGATCGGCCGGGTCAGGAGACCGTTGTCACCGAGGATGAGGTCCGAGCCGGCGCCGCCGTAGACGTTGTCGGCACCGTCGGGCTGGCCGACCTGCCCGGTCGGCACGGTCGCGCTGCCGGCGGAGGACCCACCGACGACGTCGTCGTCCTCGGTGCCGCCGAGCACCAGGTCGGAGCCCTGGCCACCCTCGACGTAGTCGGCCTCGGCGCCACCGTCGACCCAGTCGCCACCGCCCTGGCCGAGGAGCACGTCGTTGTCCGCCTCACCGGTGATCTTGTCGGGGCCGGACGTACCCGGCTCCGGCGCGTCGCCGAGGTCGTACGGCACGACCGCGCGCTGTGCCAGCTCTCCGGTCCGGTTGAGGGTCAGCGGGCTCGCGGTGGCCGGTGCGACCGGGCGGGTCAGCGCCCCGTTGTCCCCGAGCACCACGTCCTGGCCGGCGTCGCCGGTGAGGACGTCACCGTCGTCGGGCTGGCCGACGGTCGTGGCAGCGGTGCCGGAGAGCGCGGTGAACGAGCCTCCGACCACGTCGTCCGCACCGTCGTTGCCGCGAACGTGGTCGACACCCTGGCCGCCCTCGCCGTAGTCGGCACCGTCACCGAGCGAGACGTCGTCGTTGCCGCGCTGGCCGAAGACGATGTCGACGTCGCCGCCGCCCGTGATGACGTCACCGCCGAACCGGCCGGTGGCCGGGGCGCTCGTCTCGTCGGCCAGGTCGACGGTGCGCGTCGTCCTGAGGTTGCGACCGGAGGTCACCGGGTGCGCCACCCCGCCTCGGGTGACCCGGGCGTTGTCACCGGTGATGAGGTCCTGCCCGTCACCGCCGTCGAGGACGTCGCGGGCGTCGGGCCGACCCGTCTCGGAGCCGGTCGCGAGCTCCGAGGAGCCGCCGACCAGGTCGTCGTCGCCGGCGTCGCCGGCCATGGTGTCGGTGCCGGGGTTGCCCTCGGCATAGTCGTCGCCGGTACCACCGGACACGGTGTCGTCACCGAGACCGCCGTAGGCGCGGTCGGCGTCGTTGCCGCCGTTGAGGCTGTCGTTGCCACCCAGGGTGGCGTCGGACGACCCGAGGTCGGTCGGGTACGCGCCCGCGACGTCGCTCTGCGCGTTGTCGCCGACGAGCAGGTCCGCACCCTCCGCACCGAACAGGTGGTCCGCTCCGTCGGCCGAGCCGGCCTGCGACGTGCCGCCGAGCACCACGTCGGCCTCGGTGCCACCGTAGAGCCAGTCGTCGCCGCCGTTGCCCTGGAGCCGGTCGGCACCCGCGGAGCCGTACACGGCATCCGCACCGTCGTTTCCGTAGACCTGGTCGTCGCCGGACTCGCCGTACGCCTCGTCGCCGCCCGTGCCGCCGTAGACGAGGTCGGCGGCGTCACCGGCGTGGAGGTGGTCGTTGCCGGAGTTGCCGCAGACGCGGTCCGAGGCCCCGCCCGCGTACACCCAGTCGTCGCCACCGCCGGCGTTCACGACGTCGACGCCGTTGCCACCGAGCACCAGGTCGGCGGCATCCGCCGCGTTGGGAGTCTCGGTGGGCTGTGCGCTGACCGGGTCGCCCGGCACCGGGCAGCCGTCGACGGTGGTGTCGCCGAAGATCGCGGAGTCGCCGTCGCTGCCGTAGATGCGGTCGCTGCCGGTGCCGCCGACGAGCTTCTTCGGGCTGCTGCCCGCGCCCGGGAGGACACCGACGAGTCGCGCCGAGCCGAGGGCGTCCTGCGTGGTCGCGGGCTCGCCGACGGTGGCGGGCGCGGCCACGACGTAGTCGTTGCCCGGTCCGCCGTAGATCTCGTCGGAGCCGAGCCCACCGGTGAGCACGTCGGCTCCGGCGCCGCCGAAGACGATCGCCTTCTGGGCCGGGGTCGAGTGGGTGCTCACGAAGTCGAGCGCGTTGGAGCCGTAGACCGTGTCCGAACCGGCTCCGGTGTCGACCGTGTTGCGGTCGATGCCGTTGGCGTCGTCGACGCCGTCGTCGCCGGAGCCGTCGCCGAACTCGTCGATGACGGCATGGCTTCCGGTGAAGACCTTGTCGTTCGCGGACCCGCTCTTGAGGACGTCACCACCGGCGCCACCCACCAGCACCGAGTCGTGCGCGCGGTAGAGGGCCTCGGTGTCGGCGGACCCGCCGCTCGAGCCGGCCCTCACGCCGTCGGAGTCGGCCAGCGGGCTGTCGTTGGCGGTGCCGATGGTGTCGACGCCACCGTTGCCGGACAGGTGCACGGCACCGAGCCCCGCCGCGATCTGGTCGTCGCCGTCCGTGCCGCCACTGGTGTCGACCGTGGCGGCGTCGACGTTCGTCATCGCCGAGTCCTTCAGCGACCCGACGTCGAGCGCACCGACCAGCGAGGTGTGGTGCGGGTCGGACGCGTTGTCCGGCGCCAGCTCGACCGTGCGGGTGGCCTCGCTGACGGTGATCGAGCCGTCACCGGTGACGGTGTCGTTGCCGTTGCCGACCGTGATGACGTCGGCGCCGGGACCACCGGCGACGCGAGCCGTGGCCGCGGTGAGCGGCTGGCCGAGGTCGGCGCGGTCGAGGGTCGTGACGTTGTCGTCGCCGGAGCCGGCGTCGACCCACGAGTCGCCCTCGCCCGTGCGGATCACGTCGTCACCGCTCCCGGTGAACACGACGGCCGTCTTGGTGAAGGCGCCGCGCTTGGCGTCAGCCGTGGTGCCGGAGCCGCCGGTGAAGCTGATGGTCAGGTTGCCCGTGTAGGTGCGACCGTCGACCACGACGGTCGTGATCGCGTCGTCCTTGTCCGAGAACGACTCGGTGAGGCCGATGCCGCGGACCTCGACCGCCGCATCGTGCGTGTCACCCTGCTCGTCGGTGAACTCGGGAACCTGCCTGATCGCCCAGGTCTCGGCCTTGTTGTCGGCGTCCCACGCGGCGTTGCCGCGCGGTCCGGCGCCGCCGAACTTGCCGGCGAAGACGTAGAGGACGCCGTCGTGGGTGCCGCCCAGCCTGGGCGGTGGCGGTGTGCAGTTGGGCGTGAAGCTGAAGTCGAGCAGCTTGATGTTGACCAGCGTGAAGTCGAAGCTCACCGCGAAGGGGCTGAACCCGATCTCGACGAAGACCTTGATGTAGAGAGAGAGCTCTCCCCCGACGTTGAACAGGCAGATCGGGTTGTTCGCCACGGCCGCACCGAACTCGAACAGCCGGAACTTGCCGTCCCCGTTGGGGTCGTTCCAGTAGAAGCCGACGGTCAGCTTGATGCCGCCGACCACGCCGACCTCGAGGATGCCGAGCGAGACCGACGCGCCCGCCTCGAGGTAACCGGTGAACTGCACGACCGGGATCGGGACGCCGTTCTTGTCGACCGTCTTGAAGTACAGGCTGTCGAGCACCTGCGCGCCGTCACCCGTCTCGATCGCCCGGCGGATGCCGTAGGTGTCGAAGCCGGCGGCGATGCGCAGCGTCACCGACGCGCCACCTCCGATGACCATCATCACCGGCGGCGGGGCGTAGATCGGGCCGAACGACTTCTGGAACTGGAAGCCCAGCGAGAGGGGGCCGCTGTCGAACTCGACGAGCGGGATGTCGCCACCGCTGATCAGCTCGAACAGGATCGCCGGGTCCTCCATGACCGGGATGGACAGGCCGGCCGTCAGCGCCTTGACCTTCGAGATCGTGCCGGGGGTCGCCAGCTGGCCGGTCTTGTCCGAGCCGGCGATCGCCGCGGCGGTGGCCTCCTTGTCCTTCGGGGCATAGCTGCTGCCCGTGTCGATCATCGACTTCGCGCTGCCGGCGGAGGCCGTCGTCGTGGCGGCCCGGTCCCTGTTCAGCTCGAAGCTGCCGATCTCGATGCCGCAGGAGTCCGTGCACTTCACCGAGAGGAGCTGCTTGACGAGCTTGATCGCCTTGAGGAACGGCTGGATCTTGGCGCCGTCGGGCAGCGTGTTGAACTTCTCCGCCAGGGTCGCGATCGTGATCTCGGAACCGCCGGCCGCCTTGGACAGGTCGGAGATCACCGGCACGGGCGTGAAGATCGTGTCGATGACCGGCTGGAGCGGCTTGGTCGCGTCCACGACCTGCTGCAGGTAGGGGTTCAACGCCTCGCCGAAGAACTTGCGGGTGTCCAGGGTCACCTTGTTGAAGGCGATCTTGAGCTTGTCCTTGTCGGTGGGCGGCGGGGGCGGACCCGAGGTGAGGCCCCACGCCCAGGTCAGCCGGAAGTCGGTGGAGATGCCCGGCAGGGCCGCGCTCGCCGAGGCGGCGAGGTGCCAGTTGACGTCGACCTGGGCCCGGACGGTGACGACGATGACGTCCTTGACGCGCAACCGCTTCATCTCGGCGACGGTGAGGTCGAAGTCGGTGGCACCGTCGTTGGGGTCGTCCTTGATGTCGATGCCGAACTGCCCGACGAACTCGGGCGTGTCGGAGTTCTTGTCCGCGCCCACGTCGATGATCGCCAGCTGCGCGGTCAGGTCGGACGTGCCGTCGTTCGCGGCCCCGCCCAGCCCCAGGGACGCACCGACCCGGAACTCCGGCTGGTTCGGCACCTTGTTGGTGTTGACGTAGAACCCGCGGCTGCGGCTCAGCCCGATGCTGAGGTCCAGGTTCCAGCCGACGGAGCCCTTGACCGAGCCCCCGTCGCCGGCCTTCAGCGACAGGCCCGGGATGCCGAGGTCGACCGGAAGCTCGCCGCTCAGGCACTTGCCGAGCTTGCCCACGGTGCCATCGGCGTCGAGGTCGTCCTCGCAGCCCTTCGCGCCCACCTTGCCCTGGCCGAGCTGGAGGTCGACGACGAGGCCCTCGATCTGCAGCACGGAGGTCTCCGGCGCGCAGGTGGCGCCGGGGATCCTGCTGTACGCCTTGGTCTCGGCGACGTACGTGGCGGGGTTCGCGGTCACGGTCTTGTCGTCGTAGGAGACGGTGTCCTTGCCGGTGATGGTGCCCACCACGCCGAACACCGGCTCACCGGTGGCCGGCTTGACGGCGCGCAGCACCTTGTAGCCCGTCGCGACGTCGACCTTGTCCCAGGAGACCGTGTTGAACTTCGAGCCCGAGATGGCCGCGGCGTTGAGCACGACCTCGCTCTGCGCGGAGGGGATCGAGTCGTGGATGACGTTCTTGGAGTCCTTGTAGGTGGAGACGACCTTGTAGACGTACGGCGTGGTGTCGGCTGCCGCGGCGGGCGTCGGGCTCGAGACCGCCTTCGGGGCGGCCGAGGGCGGGGTCAGGGCCATCGTGCAGGTGAAGTTCACGTCGATGCCGGCGGAGCCGTCGACGACCACGCCCATCTCGGCGAGCTTGGCCTTGAGCATGTCGGTCGCGCCGCCCACGGTCGTCGGGTCGGCGACCTCCAGCATCGCGTCGAGCTTCTCCCGGGCCTTGCCCATGAAGTCGGCTCCGGCCTGGAGGTCCTTGCCGACGACCGGCATCTCACCGTCGTTGGATGCGGTGCGCAGCGCGGTCTCGGAGTAGAAGAGGTACTGCTGCAGGCCCTCGGCCAGGGAGTCGAACTTGAACCCCTCGCCGTCGAGGATCTTCTGGAGCCCGCTGGGCAGCACGACCTTGGTGCCGGTGTCGGAGAACAGGGTCGAGAGGTCACCGCTGCCGAGCGTCGTCGTGACCGTCAGGTTGCCACCGGGCGGACGGACGTCGCTGACGAAGACCGGGAAGTCGGCACAGATGACGACCTCACCGACGCAGTCGTTCTGGGCGTTCGTGACCGTGACGTCGAAGCCGCCCGTGAGGAAGTCGGTGATCTTGGGAGTGGCACCGGCGGCCTTGCCGGCGATGGTGACGCCGAGGCCCGCGTGGAAGCTCCCGAGGTCGCTGGGAGCCTTGCCGAGGTCGACGCTGACCGGGCCGATGCTGGCGCCGATGTGCACGGCGTCGGCGTCCACCTTGACGCCGAAGTCGATGGCGGTGCCCGACTTGTCGACCAGGGTGTTGGCGACCGGGTTCAGCATCGCGGCCGCGGTGAGCGGGAGCAGGAGGCGCAGCTTGACCGTGCCGCTCGCGGTGAGGCTGAGCTCGCCCCCGGCGCTCGCGCCGCCGAGCTCGGAGTCGCCGAGGTCGAGGCTGACCGGCTGCGAGACGCCGTACTTGCGCTCCCAGGTCAGGTCCAGGCGCAGCTTGGCGCCACCGTTGTCGACCAGTCCGAAGTCGATCGTCGAGCTGTTGCCGAGCGAGGCCTGCGCGATCGCGAGGGCGTCCTGCAGGGTGGCCGGCGTCGAGGCGGTGAGCACGTGGACGGCACCGAGGAGCTCGTTCTCCACGAGGTAGGGGGTGTCCTCGACGGGTGCGGCCCCGAGCTGGGGGGCCAGGGTCAGGGTGTGGTCACCCTGGTCGACGATGGTTGCGGTGGTCGAGCCGACCACGATCTGGCGGCCGATGAACGCACGGGTGAACGTCTGCTTGGCGTCCGTGAGCCGGGTCGTCGCGGGGACGGCGTCCACGGCCGGGGTGGTGTCGGTGGCCGGGACGGCTGCCGTTCCGGCGACCTGCGCGTACGCCACGCCCTCGGCACCGCTCGCACCGGCACCGATCAGCTGGCTGACCGAGGAGCCGACGAACGGGATCGGCACGTCGAGGCCCCCGCCGGTCATCGTGGTGAGGTCGCTACCGGCGCTCTTGAACGCCTCGCGCACACCGCCGAACAGCGACGTCGGGTTGTCGGGCTCGAAGTTGAGGGCCCTGAGCAGGTCGGCGCGGGCGGGGTCCTCGGCGACCACGGTGACGTCGCCGGCCTGGATCCCGTCGGCGAGCTTGTCGACCGTGCCGGTCACCGTCAGCTCGGTGGAGCTCTCACCGGTGGCGAAGGCGTCCTCGGTGTCGGCGACGCTCACGTCGATCGTCGCCTTGACCGCGCCCTCGAGGGTCTGGGAGAAGACGTCGTCGGTCGACCCGGAGGTGCGGGTCGCCTGCTGGCGGACCTGCTCGACGAACGAGGGCACCGGGACGTCCACGGGAGCAGCAGCCGTCCCCTTGGTGAGGGCGAGCCTCTGCAGGTGCTCGCCCGTGCCCTGGGTGAGCTCGACGCTCCCGTCGATGGACAGCCCCAGGAAGCCACTGGAGGTGACGATCTGCACCGGGGAGCTGATCGCCGCGTCCGCGACCAGGAGGTTGCGGGGTGACTGGCGCAGGAGCACCCGGTCGGCCGCGAGCGGCAGCGAGGTGATCACCCGGGCGAGGCCGCTGGAGTCGACCTGCTTGAAGGGGCACGGCGACTCCACCGTGGGGTCCGGGTTGCAGTCGAGCGTGGTGGGGTCGGCGGCGTACGTCAGCGGCGCGCTCAGGTCCAGCGCCATCGGCAGGGTGAGCACCACGTCCGGCGTGACCATCGCGGTCGAGACCTCGGCGTTGGCCGTGCCGATCCCCGTCTTGGTCTTCAGGACGTCGGCGAGCTCGGGGGCGCCGGTCTTGGGGTCGGCTGCCTCGACGGCGAACGCCGAGCCGTTCGTCGGCCGGCCACCCACCCAGCCGTCGCCGGTGAGGGTCACGGTGGTCGCCGTGGGGACGTCGGCGATCGTGCCGAACGAGGCACCGGAGGTCACCTTGCGACCGGCGAGCTCCTTGCCGACGGGAAGGTTGGCGCTGCTCCCCGTGACGGAGAGGCCGGTCGCGGAGTAGTTCGCCGTTCCCGACGTGGCGGCACCGAGGAGGTTCAGCTCGACCGGGGTCGTGACGCCACGGGTGGCACGGAGGGTGAAGCCGACCTTCTTCGACGTCAGGTCGTAGCGAGCCGCGTCCTTGTCGGTGGCGTCGGCCGGGTCCCCGAGGACGTCGATCTCCCAGCCGGAGTCGGCGTACGCGGCGGCGTCCAGGGCGGCGAGCATGTCCTGCAGCGAGGCGAACTTCGGCTGGCCCGGTGTCTGGTCGTCCGGGTCGGCGTCGGGCACCTGGTCGGCGAGGAACTGCTTGATCCCCCCGACGGCGTCGACGGCGTTGGCGATGGACCCGCGCATCAGCGGGAGGTTGCCGTCCTTCGCGTTCTGCATGCCGAGGACCGCGG
>Ga0308176_10002578_pt1 | contig 11459 bp, 11 predicted proteins | sample PhyCR2_3_FD_203890 | JGI IMG/M metagenome (GOLD analysis project Ga0308176, IMG submission 203890) | Soil microbial communities from UC Gill Tract Community Farm, Albany, California, United States - DLSLS.C.R2 | ecosystem: Environmental > Terrestrial > Soil > Agricultural land | place: USA... | reverse complement strand
GCATTGCAGAGTCCTATGGCGGCGACGGTCCGGTAGCGGCGTTCGAGGCTGTCCGGGAGATTGTGGAAGGCGCGGACCCGTTCCGGCTGGCCGAGCTTTCGAGGCGCATCGGTTCGCGGCTCGACCCGACCGGAACCGCGGGCGTCCCCGGCGGGACCAGTCAGACCTGGCTTGTACCTGGGGAAAATCCGCTCGATCTTCATAACCGGACTTTTGCAGCGATCGAAATCGCCTGCCTCGATCTGATCGGCAAAGCCGTGGGCAAGCCGGTATGCGATGTGATCGGGGGGCGCGTGCGAGACCGCGTTCAGTTTTCCGCCTACCTGTTTTATAAGCACGCCGGCGGCGGTGGCATTGCGGGCGAAGCCTATCCGGATGAATACGGCGAAATCATGGATCCGGCGGCCGTAGTCCGGTCGGCGAAGCAGATGATCGCCAAATATGGGTTCAAAGAGATCAAGCTGAAGGGCGGAGTGCTGCCGCCGGACGATGAAATCACGGCCATCCGTGCGCTGCGCCAGGAGTTTGGCCCGATGGTTCCGCTGCGTATCGATCCGAATTGCGCCTGGTCCGTGGACACCTCCGTTCACGTAGGGCTTTCGCTGGATGAAGAGCTGGATGGCGGCGGTTATCTCGAAGACCCCTGCCCAGGGCTCGAAGGCATGGCCGAAGTCAGGCAGCGGCTGACAGCAAACGATGTTGATACGCCGCTTGCGAGCAATGTGGCCGTCACCAACTTCGCCGATGTTCCCAGAGCGCGGGATCTGGATGCCGTGCAGATCGTGCTCAGCGATCCGCATTACTGGGGCGGGCTGCGCCAGGTGCAGTCGTTATCCAACGTTTGCGAAGTGCTGAAAATGGGGCTCTCGATGCACTCGAACAGCCACCTCGGCGTGAGCCTGATGGCAATGACGCACTGTGCGGCGGCTTCCGCGAATCTGACCTATGCCTGTGATACGCATTATCCCTGGCAGGTCGAAAAGGACGAAATCGTTGAGGGCGGGCGCATCCCGTTTGTGGACGGCGCGGTTCTCATTCCGGATAAACCCGGTCTGGGCGTAACTCTCGATTACGATCAAGTGGCGCGAGGGCGCGAGCGCTACAACAAGATACCCTTGCGCAAGCGCGACGATACGGCGGAGATGCGCAAGCACGTCGACCCGAACTGGGAACGCGTCCTGCCGCGCTGGTAGCGCGCAGACGGCCACCCGGGCCGGATCAACGGGATCCAACTGCTAGCATCTGAGTCAGATGCCGCAAGGGGTCGCATCCAATACACTTCGTGCGCTGCGACACCGCAATTTTCAGCTTTTTTTCTCGGGCCAGCTCATTTCCCTCATCGGGACGTGGATGGACTCGGTCGCGCAGGCGTGGCTGGTGTACCGGCTCACCGGCTCATCGGCGCTGCTGGGGCTGATCAGCTTCGCCAATCAGGTTCCGGTCTTCCTTATCTCACCGCTGGCCGGCTATGTGGCTGATCGCTTCAGCCGCCACAAAATCGTGATCGCCACCCAGGTCTCGTCCATGTGCCTTGCGCTGACGCTCGCCTGGGTCACGCTGACGAATCGCGTGCAGATCTGGGAGTTGTTCGTCCTCGCCTCGCTGCTGGGCGTCGTGAACGCGTTCGATATTCCGGCGCGGCAGGCGTTCCTGGTAGAAATGGTGGGCCGCGAAGATCTGATCAACGCGATTGCGCTCAATTCGTCGATGTTCAACGGGGCGCGGATTATTGGCCCCGCGGTGGCCGGGATTCTCGTGGCGAAGATCGGCGAAGGCTGGTGCTTTTTCGCCAACGGAGTCAGCTATATCGCGGTGATCACGGGCCTCCTGATGATGCGCCTCGATCCGTTCCGTCTCAAGCCCGCCTCCACCTCCGCCTGGCACACCATTCGAGAGGGTTTCACCTATGTTGGCCGTACCGCGCCCATCCGATCTCTGATGGCGACGCTTGCAGTGATCAGCTTCGCGGGCCTGCCGTATGCGGTGCTGATGCCGATCTTCGCGGACCGCATTCTCCACGAAGGCGCCGAGGGCTTCGGCGTTCTGATGGGCGTGAGCGGCGCGGGCGCTCTGCTGGGCGCGCTGCTCCTCGCCTCACGCACCGGAGTGAAGGGACTGGGGCGGTGGGTGGCTGTCGGGACCATGGCCTTTGCCGTTTCACTGATTGGTTTCGCATGGTCCGGGCGGCTGTCGCTCTCCTGCTCTCTGCTGTTCCTGACCGGATTTGCAGCCATGATCACCATGGGTTCTTCGAATACGCTGATCCAGAGCATGGTGCCTGACCACCTTCGCGGCCGCGTAATGAGCGTCTATTCGATGTCCTTCATCGGAATGGGGCCGTTCGGATCGGTTTGGGCGGGCTATATGGCGGAGCATTTTGGCGCGCCCCTCACACTGACCATCGGGGCAATCGCATGCCTCGGCGTTGCGATCGTGTTCGCCATGCGGTTGCCGGCGTTCCGGGCAGAGGCCAGAGAACTCATCGTGGCACAACAGGCGACCGGAGGGTCGCCGGTGCAGGAAGTGACAGCAACCGGAGCCGAGGCAGATATGGAACCGGCGGGTACTGGGGATTAATAAGGGCTAGAACCCGCTCGGCCGCACCACGAAGCTTTCTCGCCACTCCCCGCCTGCAGGAACGGTCTGCAGCTCCGAATACTTGCCTTCGTGCGCCAGATTCACGCCATTAGTAAGCGCGGACATCGGCTCGAAGCAAATGAACTGCGCGTTCGGCGGCGAATAGACTACGCCCACCGTGAACTTCGGCCCGTAGATCACTTCAATCTTTTTCCCGCCGCCCTCCACGGAAAATACAGCTCGCCCGTCGGCGCCGCGAATCAAATCCGTATAGCCGTTGTCGAACGTGTGGTCGATCAGGGTGATCTTCTCCGGCAGATCGAAATCCTTCAACTCGCCGGTCGCTACCAGATGCGAATCGGTTTCCACGCTCTTCTTCGCCGGAATGTGCGCCGTCCAATCGTTACGCGGAACGTCGGGGATCGCAAAATAGGGATGAAAGCCGATCGCCACCGGCATCGCCTCATCGCTCAGGTTGCGTATCGTGGTCGTGATTTCCAGTTCGCCCTTCGCCAGCCGGTACGTCATCTCATATTCATGCGCGAAAGGCCACTCGGCCATGAGTTCAGGCTGCTTCCAGAACTCGAGCCGGGCAGTCATGTGCGCTGAGGAGGAATCCGCGCTAACATCCGTCACCTTCCACAGTTTCGACGCGGAAAGCAGGCCGTGAATCGAAATCCCGTTCTGGTCAATGCGCATTACCCCCAGATCAGGATTGAATTTGTAGTGTTTGTCGTTCGCCCAGAAGCCGGAGCCCGCCATGCGATTCGCCCACGGCGCGAGAAACGGAATGCCGTTCAGGCCGCGGCTGGTCTCGAGCGCCGAGACATCCGGCAGCGGGAAGTAAAGAATATTCTTCCCGTGCACTTTCATCTCATAGCCGCGCATCCCGAGGCCGGGCGCGACCGAGACTTCCACGCCGCGCTGCGCGTCAGCGAGGCGCACCACATCAACGCCGTGATCTTTGGTTTTCCCGGCCTGGTAACCCGGGGCGGCGAACGCCATCGCAGGGATAGTGAGCAGAAAGAGCAGGAATATCATTCCTACTTATTCTTACTCTGTGTCTCCCCGGATTCATCATGCAAATCGACGCGCGTCTCCTGCTGGCAGCAGACGCAGCGTCCGGGCGTGTAATAGCGGATCGAGCACACGTCGCAATAATATGTCACCAGCATCTCTTTGCCGTTCTTCATCGAGTAAATGGGCTTCAGAAAGAACGGATCGAGCTGGAAATGGGTGGCATCGATCGGGTGCCCATGCAAGGCGATTTCGAGCGGCGCAAGCCGCCGATCGTGCAGAACGGAGTCGGAATCCTTGTCCGCCCGAATCTCGATCTTCACCGAGCCGGTGTCGAGCGAAACCGGGCCGTTTTCGGGTTGTATCAGCTTTCCGCGAATCTCCGAGGAAGCCGGAGCGCCGGCGCCTGCAGGCGAAGCCGCGAAAGCTGGAATCGCCAACCCCAGCGCGCAAATCGCGATGACTAGCCGCATAACTTTATGTTAGACCCCCGTCGCGGGCCTCCGGCCGTGGCGGAACCTAAAATGAAATCTGGATGAGATTTTTGGGGGCGCTGCTGATCGTCTGCGCCGCGCTTTCCGCCGCGAGCCCGCCCGGAACCGAGGAACTCGTCCGTCAGGGTTTCGAGGATTTCTATAATCTCGGCTACCCTCAGGCAATCGACAATTTCGGAAAGGCGCTCGCGCTCAATCCCTCCGATCCCGAACTGCATAATCACCTCGCGCAGGCTCTCCTTTATGGCGAACTCTATCGCGATGGCGCTCTGGATAGCCAGCTCGTCACCGGAAACAACTCATTCGTGCGCCGCGCGCGAATGGAGCCGCCGCCCGGCCTCGAGCGGCGATTCCTCGGCGAGATCGACCGGGCGATCCAACTTTGCCAGCAGCAGCTGGCGAGCAATTCGAAAGACACGCGGGCGCTGCACTCGCTCGCTGTGGCATATGGACTTCGCGCCAATTGGGGATTTCTGGTTCGCAAAACCTGGATGGCCTCGCTCAGTGATTCAAGCAAAGCTCACAAGTACGACGAGCAGGTCACCGCGATCGATCCCGCGAACTACGACGCGAGACTGGTGCAGGGAATCTATGACTATATTGTGGGCAGCCTTCCCTGGTCGATGAAGGTAGTTGGTTTCATCGCAGGATTTCACGGCGATAAGGCACGGGGAATCGCTACGATCGAAGAAGTCGCGCGCAACGGCAGGGACAATCGCATCGACGCCGAAATCGTTCTGTGCGCGCTTTACCGGCGCGAAGGCCAGGCGCAGCGCGCCATTCCGCTGGTCCGCGAACTGATTGACCGGTTCCCGCGCAATTATCTGCTGCGGTTCGAACTCGCCCAAATGGACGCCTCAGTGGGCCGCAGAAAGGATGCTCTGGATACGCTTGCCGGGATTGCGAAGCTGAAGCGGGAGAACGCGCCCGGCTACGGTCGTATTCCTCAGGAGAAGATCGATTACGAAACGGGCAATCTGCAGTTCTGGTTCGATGACTTCGAGAACGCGCTGAAGAACCTGCAGAAAGCCACAGCCACGCCGGATCATTTGAAGGAACTGGATTTGAATACCGGTGCGCTGGCGCTGATGAGGCAGGGCCAGATCTACGATCTCGAACACCGGCGCGATCTTGCAGTGAATGCGTATCGGCAGACTATCCAGCTCGCTCCCGATGCCGAGGCCGCTCGGGAATCGGAACGCTATATCCGCAAGCCGTACAAGCGGTAACTGCAGATCAAGGCTCGGGCGTTTGCTGCGATTTGGCCGCTGCAACGTCCCCGAGAGGGTGCTCTGCAAACCAGTTCACAATCTCGGGCACCCTTTGCTCAAATCCACCCGGGGCATTTATGCTGAGAAATCCACATTCCTCAGAACCTCGATTCTCAAAATCGTGTAAGGTACCGCCCGGAATCAGCGCGCAACATCCGCGTGTTGCCTCTGTCCATTCGCCATCGAGAAGCAGGCTGACCGTACCCGCTAATACGTAGAAGATGTGATCCTCGGAGTGCGAGTGAGGGCCGGGACCGCCGGTTCGCGGCTCAAGCCACCACTCGGAGACAGAGTAGCGAGAGCCGGTCTCCTTCCCGTCTGCAAGAAAGACCGCCCGCATTCGGCCCATGTCGTACCTGCGCCCCTGAGTGGGGTGGACTATCAGGGGCTTTCTGGCCGAACTTGCCGGCGTGCTCATACTCCACTCGGACTATATTTTCGTTCCCTTAAGCGCGCCCTGGACCGCCGTATTCATGATGTTCTCCGCCAGCTTCTGTGTCGCCTCATTCAGCGCATCGATCTTCGCGCGGATCACATGATGATCGTCGGCATGGTACGCAAGCTGAAGCTGGTTGATGGCATCATTAATGGCTTTCCGTTCCGTTTCCGAAAGCTCGAACCAGGCATCGCCGCGTTTTGCTTTGTCGGTGGCCGCGAGAATCGCATCGGCGTCCACGCGCGCCTGCGCCACCTGCGCAGCCTGGTAATCCTCTTCCGCATGGTCGATCGACGCTTCAATCATCGCCTCGACCTGATCGTCCGTCAGACCGTAGGAAGGCTTGATGTCGATCGATTGTTCTTTCCCGGTGCGCGCATCGCGGGCCGTCACGTTCAGAATTCCATTCGCGTCGATCAGAAATCGCACTTCAATGCGCGCCATTCCGGCCGGCATCGGGTCGATTCCTTTCAGATCGAACCGCGCCAGACTGCGGCAGTCTTTCGCGAGTTCCCGTTCGCCCTGCAGCACGTGAATCAGAACGTTCGTCTGGCCGTCCACTCCGGTGGTAAAGCTTTCGCTGGCGCTCGCCGGAATCGTCGAGTTCCGGTGGACCAGCTTCGAAACCACGCCTCCGTAGGTTTCAATGCCGAGCGAAAGCGGAGTCACATCCAGCAGGAGCTGATTCTCCACCGTGCCCGCGAGAATACCCGCCTGGACGGCCGCACCGAGCGCGACCACTTCATCCGGATTCAGCTCCGTATGGGGACGCGCGCGGAACAACACCTCGACTGCGCTGCGCACCAGCGGAATCCGCGTCGAGCCGCCCACCAGCACCACCTCGTCGATCTGTTCAGGCGTCACGTTCGCGTCCTGCATGCAATCGCGGCATGGCCCCAGCGTGCGGTCCACAATATCGCGAATCAGATCCTCGAACAGCTCGCGCGTGATCTCGCGGGCGTACTGCCTGCCATGCCATGCGAAGACGATGCTCGCTACCGGCGCGAACGAGAGCTCCTCTTTCGCGCGAATCACGTCGCGGCGCAGCGTTTGTACGGCCTCGCCGTTGCGTGACAGATCCTCGCCCCACTCGCTTTGAATGTCTTCGAGGGCGATCCGCAGGAGCCGGTTATCAATGTCGTCGCCGCCGAGATGCGTATCGCCATTGGTCGCCAGCACCTCGAAAATCCCTTCGTGCAGCCGCAGAATCGAAATATCGAAGGTGCCGCCGCCCAGGTCGTACACGGCGACGATTCCTTCGCGGCGTTTGTCCAGTCCGTAAGCCAGCGCCGCCGCTGTCGGTTCATTCACCAGCCGCAGCACTTCAAGCCCGGCGATCCGCCCCGCATCGCGCGTTGCCTGGCGCTGGGCGTCATTGAAGTAGGCCGGAACAGTGATGACGGCCTTCGTGACCGCGGCGCCCAGAAACGCTTCCGCATTCTTTTTCAGTTGCCGCAGAATGAAAGCAGAAATCTCAGGGGGCGTGAATGTCTTTTCGCCAAGCTGTACGCGAATCACGGACTCGCTGCCTTGCGCGATACGGAACGGAAACAGCTTCAGCTCATCCTGCACATCGGCCACGCCCCGGCCCATCAGCCGCTTTACCGAATAGATCGTTCGTTCCGGATGATCGATCAGCTCCCGGCGCGCGCGATTCCCGACGATAATCTCGCTATCGGGGGACACGGACACCACGCTCGGAACCAGCTTGTCTCCATCTTGGCCCGGAATGATCTCCGGACGCGTCAGGTTCATGTACGCGACAAGGCTGTTCGTGGTGCCGAGGTCGATCCCTACCACGTGTTCGGGCGTCTGGTTGTCAAACTCGATCTGAAACATTCGCTGTAGCCTCGTTCGCCTGTGCGATCAGGTTCGTCATGTACTTGCGGCGGTTCAGCAGCCCGCGAATTGCAGCCAGCGTATCCTTTTTATGTGCCGCGTCCCAGGCGGCGAACTCATCGCCGAGGCGCCGATCCAACTCGTCGCGCATGTCTTCAAACCGCTGCCGCGCTTCCACCAGCTGAGGCGCCACCGAGTCGTCTCCCGCCTCAAGTTCCTCCAGCGCCATATTCAGTTCGAAGACCTCTTCAAGCAACTCCGCAGGAACATCTTTAGTCCCCTGCTCGCCCACTTCGAACCCTTCGAGCCGCAGCACGTACAGGGCGCGCGAAATCGGGTCGCGCAGTGTTCGGTATGCGTCGTTCAGAATCGCCGTCGCTTCAAGCGAATACTCGCGTTCCCGGGCGCTCCTGCGTGAAAACAGATCCGGGTGCAACTGCCGGCTGAGCGCATAGAAACGCGTTTCCAGATCCTTCGCATCGAGCGTCAGCTTGCGGGGAATTTCGAAGAACTCAAAGTAATCCGGCGAAGGCGCCTGCAGCGCTTTGCATTTTTCGCAAAAACGGGACGCGGTACCTTCACCGCAGTTCCAGCACACAGAATTCATAGGAGACGTTGCACAGGCTCTCCGCCTGGCGAGCGAAGGTGGTCGAACTGGCGGCGTCTACGCCGCGAACGAAGTTCCGCAGCCGCAGCTCTTCTTCGCGTTCGGGTTCTCGAAAACGAATCCGGATTGCAGCAGCGCTTCCTTATAATCGAGCGTCATTCCGCGGAGATACAGAATGCTCTTGGGGTCCACGAAAATCCGCACGCCTTCGAACTCGAAGATCCGGTCGTTCGCCCGCGGCTTCGCATCGAACTTGAACTGATAGCTCAGTCCGGAGCAGCCGCCGCCCAGCACTCCAAGGCGCAGCCCACCTTCGGTTACGCCCATCTTCTCGAATGTCTGCCGGATCTTTGAGATGGCTTTCGGCGTTACGGCGATCTCGGCTTCCGCAACGGTCGCCATTACGCCACCGTCTGGGCTGCCGGCGTCCGCTTCGTCTGCTTCGTGCGATAGTCGCTGATCGCAGCCTTGATCGCGTCTTCCGCCAGTACCGAGCAGTGAATCTTCACCGGCGGCAGGCTGAGCTCGTTCACGATGTCCGTGTTCTTGATCTGCAAGGCTTCGTCCACCGTTTTGCCCTTCAGCCACTCGGTCGCGAGCGATGAACTGGCGATCGCGCTGCCGCAGCCGAAGGTCTTGAACTTCGCGTCTTCAATCAAGCCGCTTTCATCGTTCACCTTGATCTGCAGCTTCATCACATCTCCGCATTCCGGCGCTCCCACCATTCCGGTGCCGACGTTCGCCGAATTCTTGTCGAGCGAACCAACGTTGCGCGGGTTGTTGTAGTGATCCAGAACCTTATCGGAATATGCCATGGAATTTCCTCTCTACCTTCTTAATCTCTAGCCCAGGAAACCTTGCTCAGATCGATTCCTTCTTTCGCCATCTCGTAAAGCGGTGAAAGCTCGCGCAGTTTCTTCACTACGTCCACCAGCTTGTCGGCGACGTAATCGATCTCTTCCTCGGTGTTAAACCTTCCGATGCCGAAGCGGATAGAGGAGTGCGCGACGTCGTCGCCCACGCCCAGCGCTTTCAGTACATAGCTCGGTTCGAGCGTCGCCGAAGTGCAGGCGGACCCGCTCGAAACCGCCACGTCGTTAATTCCCATCAGAAGCGATTCGCCTTCCACATACGCGAAGCTCATGTTCAGGCTATGCGGCAGGCGGTGCTCCATGGAGCCATTGATATAGACCTCATCGAGCCCGCTCTGAAGTTTATCTTTCAGCTTGTCCCGGAGATAACGGAGACGTTTCGATTCCTCCGGCATCTCCCTTTGCGCGATCGCGCACGCTTCGCCCAGCGCCGCAATTCCCGGCACGTTCAGCGTTCCCGAACGCATGCCGCGTTCATGCCCGCCTCCATCCATCTGCGCTGTGATCTGCACCCGGGGCGCCTTTCGGCGTACATAGAGCGCGCCCACACCCTTCGGCCCGTACAACTTGTGAGCGGTAATCGACGCGAGGTCGATATTGTCCTTGTTTACGTCCACCGGTACCTTGCCGATCGCCTGCACTGCGTCCGTATGGAACAAAACGCCCCGCTCGCGGCACACCGCGCCGATTTCCCGCACCGGCTGCAGCACGCCGATTTCGTTATTGGCGTACATGATCGTCACCAGAATCGTCTTGTCCGTGAACGATTCCTTCAGCATGTCGAGATCGATCAGCCCGTCCCCCATCACCGGAAGATAGGTGACGCGGTAGCCGTGCTTTTCGAGTTTCTTGCAGGTGTCGAGGACGGCTTTGTGTTCCGTCGCGGCCGTAATAATGTGATTGCCCTTTTCGGCGTACATCTCGGCCACGCCCTTTATCGCCAGATTGTCGGATTCGGTAGCGCCGCTGGTGAAGATGATTTCGCGCGGCGTCGCGCCGATCAGATCCGCAATCTGCTTGCGTGCGCGGTCCACTGCCTCTTCGGCTTTCCAGCCGAACTCATGATTGCGGCTGGCGGCGTTTCCGAAATACTCGGTGAAGTAGGGCAGCATCGCCTCGACAACTCGCGGGTCTACGCGGGTTGTGGCGTGATTGTCGAGATAAATAGGTGTTTTCATTCTTTGCCCCTGATGCCTCAAATTCCTGGATGCGCAACCGGCCGTGCGGGGTGCAACGGCTGGGGCAGGGGAGTCAGTTTCAGCGGCCCCGGTTCGGCCAGGTCCGTAACCTTGAAGTTGTTCAGAAGCTCGAGAATCGCTTCATGGACGCGCCGCAAAGGCTCGCGCACCGTGCAATTGTCCGATTGGTCGCAAACGCCGTGTTCGGTGAAGCAGTGCGTCAGAATGACCGGCCCGTCGATCGCCCGCACCACTTCCAGCGCGCTGATGCGTTCCGGCCGCCTCGAAAGCTTGTAGCCCCCGTTCGTGCCCGCCACCGATTCCAGAATTCCCGCCGACTTCAGCTTCTGCAAAACCTTTGCAAGCAGCGGTACCGGCAGATGATAGTTATCCGCTATATCCTTCGTGCTGGCCGTCGCGTGTGGAACAGACGCGAGGTGCCGGAGCGCGATCAGGCCGTAGTCCGCTTTCTTGGTTAGCTTGAGCACTTTGAAAATCAGACCTTTTCGGTCCTGTATCGAGGATAGCGCGGGAATGTCAGCCAGTCAATCAGGGCTGGCGTTACGGCGCGATCAGGGGATGCCGATCTCCCTGACGAGCGGCGCTATGTCGTACAACTTCCGCATCGCCTGTGCCATTGCCGGGGTTTCGACCGCGACCGCGCGGTTGGTGCGCTCGTCGTAAATCAGATCCCCTGCGAGCGACTCGATGTTTCCATCGAAAATGAGCCCGACCAGTTCGCCCTGACGATTGATGACGGGAGAGCCTGAGTTCCCACCAATAATATCGGCCGTGCTGACGAAATCGAACGGGGTTGCCATGTCCAGCTTTTCCCGGCCGGATTTGAACCGCTCCACGAGATTGAACGGGGCCGCTCCGCCGAAACTTGCGGATCGATCATACAAGCCATAAAAAGTGGTCATTGGCGGCGCAATCGTTCCGTTCATCGGATATCCTTTTACCTGCCCGAACGAGAGGCGCAGAGTGAAAGTGCAGTCAGGGTAAAGAGTTTTTCCATAAACGGCAAATCGAGCTTCCCCGAGTTGCTCTTCAGCGCGGCGGCGGATGGACTCGACGTGATCCCGATACCACGTAATCTCCTCGCGCCGGATGGGATCGAGCCTGCGTTCGAATACGATCAGCGGATCCGTGGACGATTCGATCGCCG
>Ga0308176_10002577_pt1 | contig 11460 bp, 12 predicted proteins | sample PhyCR2_3_FD_203890 | JGI IMG/M metagenome (GOLD analysis project Ga0308176, IMG submission 203890) | Soil microbial communities from UC Gill Tract Community Farm, Albany, California, United States - DLSLS.C.R2 | ecosystem: Environmental > Terrestrial > Soil > Agricultural land | place: USA... | reverse complement strand
GCGAGCTTAGCAGGGGAACAAGCCCCGTCGCGCCCCTGTTGTCGCGGGTCACCTGGAGCCCATCCCCATGAACCGTGAGCAGCCCGCCGTCACCCCGGCCAACCAGAACAGCCGCCCAAAGACCCCGGCCAAACCCGGCGAGGACGGCATCACCCCGAAGCTGGGCCGCGAAACGCCCGGCGAAGGCCTCGACACCGGCGTCGACACCGGCCAGATCCAGCCTGGCCAGAACCGTGACAACCGCATCGACTGAGCGACCAACCGCCACCCTTGCGCCGCCGGGCCCGTATCGTTAGGTTCCGCGCCTCGCTCAGCGGGCCCCTCAAGACGGCCCCGCGCCGGCTCGTGGAGAGGTGGCTGAGTGGTTGAAAGCACCGCACTCGAAATGCGGCATACTCGCAAGGGTATCGAGGGTTCGAATCCCTCCCTCTCCGCCATCCTGCTTCGCGCACGCGCTTCGCAGGATTGAACACCGAGCTTGGCCGCGAAGCAGGATGCCCTTCGAAGCTTCAGCGAAGAAGGGCGGCTCCGTGCTAGCGGCGCGCGAAGCCCCAGGCCAGGACCTGGCGCTGCAGCGGGACCTGCATCGCCAGCACCAGCACACAGCCTGCCAGCCGGAACGGGTCTTCCACATTCATCAGCCAGACGAGGAGGCCGGCGCGCAGCGCCCACGGCCCGAGGGACTTTAAGGAACTGTTAAGCATCGGGCGCAGGAAGCCACGGCCGCGCAGCGTCCGCCAGCGCTTTCAATCAGCGGGCGACCGCCAGCGCCCGGCGCGCGAACTTCAACCTTACCGGCGCTTGTGCGCGCCGCCTCTAGCGTCGGGCGGACCTATGCCCTAAAAGCCGCCTCGTTCCGCAAAAACCCACCCCCAGGGAGCCCAACATGCGCGTCGGCGTGCCTCGCGAGATCAAGCCGGACGAATATCGCGTGGGCCTGACGCCCACCGCCGTGCGCGAATACGTCACCCACGGCCACGAGGTGATCGTCGAGACCGGCGCGGGGCTGGGCGCGGGCTACGGCGACGCCGTGTACGAAAAGGCCGGAGCGAAGATCGTCGCGGACGCCGCCGCGGTCTTCGAAGGCGCCGAACTGATCGTGAAGGTGAAGGAGCCGCAGGCGGTCGAGTGGGCGCGCCTGACGCCGAAGCACATTCTCTTCACCTACCTGCACCTGGCGCCCGATCCGGCCCAGGCCGAGGGCCTGCTGGCCTCCGGCTGCGCAGCTATCGCCTACGAGACCGTCACCGACGCCCAGGGCGGCCTGCCGCTGCTGGCGCCGATGTCGGAGGTGGCCGGGCGCCTGGCGGTCTACTCGGCCGGCGAGACGCTCTTGAAGCACAACGGCGGCATGGGCCTGCTCATCTCCGGCGTGCCCGGCGTGCCGCCGGCGCGGATCTGCGTGCTGGGCGGCGGCGTGGTCGGCATGAACGCCGCGCGCATGGCCGCGGGCCTCGGCGCCGAGGTGGTGATCGTCGAGCGCTCGATCCCGCGCATGCGCCAGCTGGACGACATGTTCCAGGGCCGCATCCTGACCCGCTACTCCACCGCCGATGCGGTGGACGAGGAGGTGCTCAAGGCCGACGTGGTGATCGGCGCGGTGCTGACCGCGGGCGCCTCGGCGCCGAAGCTGGTGCGCAAGAGCCACCTGAAGAAGATGAAGCCCGGCTCGGTGCTGGTGGACGTCTCCATCGACCAGGGCGGCTGCTTCGAGACCAGCCATCCGACCACCCACAACGACCCGACCTACACCGTCGACGGCGTCGTCCACTACTGCGTGGCCAACATGCCGGGCGCCGCGCCGCGCACCTCGTCGGAAGCCCTGGTGCACGCGACCCTGCCGTTCGGGCTGGAGCTGGCCGACAAGGGCCTGGACGCGCTGAAGACCAACAAGCACCTGGCCAAGGGCCTGAACGTCCTGGCGGGCAAGCTCACCCACCCCGCCGTCGCCGAGGCGCTGGGGAAGGACTTTGCCGACCCGTACGGCGCCTGGAAGTAGGGCCTAGCCGACCTCGAAGCTCGGACCGGCGAACGCGCGCTGGCCGCGCACCGAGGGCTGGCCGCGCTTGGGCGCGGTGCTGAGCGCGCCGGCCGTGGCGCCGCCGTCCACCACCAGCGTGTGGCCGGTGATGAACTTCGCAGCGTCGCTGGCCAGGAACAGCGCGGCGTTGGCGATGTCGATCGGCTGGCCCACCTGCGGCAGCGGCTGGGCGTTCAGCAGGAAGCCTTCCACCGCCGCCTTGTTGGCGGTCCCGTTCCAGACGATCGGCGTCGAGACCCCGCCGGGCGCGATGGCGTTCACGCGGATGAAGTCGCAGGCCAGCTGCAGCGCCGCCGACCGCGTCAGGTTCACCACGCCCGCCTTGGCCGCGCAATAGGCGTGCAGACCCGAATAGCCGTCGATTCCCGCCGTCGACGCCGTCGAGATGATCGAGCCCGCGCCGGCCGCCCGCATCGGCGCGATGGCGTGCTTGATGCCCAGGAACACCCCGCGCAGACAGACCGCCTGCGTCTTGTCCCAGTCGTCGGCGGCGATGTCCTCGAGGGGCCCGACGGCGCCGCCGATGCCGGCGTTGTTGAACAGGATGTCCAGCTTGCCGAACTCGCCGACGGCGCGGTCGATCATCGCCTTGATGTCGGCCTCCTGGCTGACGTCGGTGCGCTGGAACACGCACTTCGGACCCGCCGCCGAGGCTTCGGCCGCTACCGCCTCGCCGCCCTTGGCGTTGAGGTCGGCCAGCACGACGTTGGCGCCCTGCTGGGCGAACAGCACCGCGGCCGCCTGGCCCATCCCGCTGGCCGCGCCGGTAATGACGGCGACCTTGCCGGAAAGATCGTACATAAGAGCGCTCCGAGGGGTGGGACGGCCCAGTGAAAGGCCGCCGGGCCGTTGGCGGCAAGACTGACCTTGCGTCAGACCTTGTGCTCCGTGGATTCCATCGGAACCCGATGCAATTGGGCGCGGTTGTCCATGGCCACGCCGGGCAGCCTCCGGCGATCGGAATATCGCATGGGCGAAATTGTCGTCGACTGGCCGGCGCGTCCGCAGGCGCGCGGCCTCTACGCCGCCGCGGGCCTGCTGGCGCTGTCGGTGCTCCTGGACAGCGCCGTCGAGCACTATCGCGGCGAGTTCAGGAACCCGGCCATGTCCGCCCCGCTGGTGGCGTCGGCCGCGACCCTCGGGGCGGCGGCGCTGGACGCGGCGGGCCGCGGCGGGGGGCCCCGGCGCGCGGTCTATGCGGCTGCCGCCGCCGTGGGCGTGGCCGGCCTCGGCTTCCATGCGTTCAACATCCTGAAGCGTCCTGGCAAGCTCAGCTGGGCCAACGCCTTCTATGCCGCCCCGGTCGGCGCGCCGGCGGCGCTCTCGCTCGCGGGCCTGCTGGGCCTGGCGGCGGGCGCAGCGCGGCGGGGCTGGCGTGGCGCCGGCCGCAAGCTCTCGGCCCTCGTGGCGGCGGGGCTGGCGGGCACGGTCGGCGAGGCCGGGCTGCTGCACTTCCGCGGGTCGTTCCAGAACCCGTTCATGTGGGTTCCGGTCAGCCTGCCGCCGGTCGGCGCGGCGCTCATGGCCCGGGCGGCCGCGCAGGGCGACCCGCGCCGGCATCCGCTGACCCGCGCCTGGCTCGGCGTTACCGCCGCCATTGGCCTGGCCGGCGTCGGCTTCCACATCTTCGGCGTCTCGCGCGCCATGGGCGGCTGGCGGAACTGGAGCCAGAACCTGATCGACGGCCCGCCCATCCCGGCGCCGCCGGCCTTCACCGCGCTCGCCATCGCCGGTCTCGCGGCGCTGACGCTGCAGGAGGCGGACGCGTGACGCGGATTGCCCCCTATGCGCGCTACGACGTCCTCGCCAAATGGGACTCGCCGTCGTTTAACGACGCGACACGCCGGGCGCTGGCTGAGCGGCTCAGCCCGCCACCGCGGCGCTTCTTCTCCGAGGCCGAGTTCGCGCTGCTCACAGCCGTCTGTGACCAGCTGATCCCGCAGCCGGACCGGGCCGATCCGATCCCGCTCGCCTCGCTGGTCGACGACTACTTCGCGCAGCACCGCGACGGAGGCTACCGCATTGAGGGCCACCCGCACCTGGGCGACGCCATCCGCATCGGCCTGGCCGCCATCGACGCGGAGGCGCGGCGCGCCTTCGACGCCGCCTTCCTCGATCTTGCGCCGGCGGTGCGCGACCGGGTGCTGCGGGCCGTCCAGGCCGGCGATGTCGAGCCCGAACCCTGGCGCGGCCTGGATCCGACCAGGTTCTTCAAGAACAGCCTGTTGAAGCTCGTCGCCGGCCTCTACTACGCCCACCCGAGCGCCTGGAGCGAGATCGGCTTCGGCGGTCCGGCCAGCCCGCGGGGCTACGTGCGCCTGGGGATCGGCGAGCGCGATCCCTGGGAGGCCAAGGCGAGATGACCGGAGCCCCCGAGGCGCCGCGGGCCGCCGATGGCCGCGCCCCCGACGTCTTCACGCCCGGCGGCTGGGTCCCGATGGCGGCCTTCCCGGACCACGAGGCGGTGGACTTCGCCATTGTCGGCGCGGGCGCGGGCGGGGCGACGCTCGCCGCCAAGCTGGCCGAGGCCGGGTTCTCGGTGGTGGTGTTCGATGCCGGCCCGTTCTGGCGGCCGCTGGAGGAGTTCGCCTCAGACGAACTGGCCCAGCAGAAGCTCTACTGGCGCGAGCCCCGGATCACCGGTGGCGACGACCCGATCGAGCTCGCCGGCAACAACTCCGGCCGCGGCGTCGGCGGTTCCACCGTCCACTTTGCGATGATCTCCCTGCGCTTCCGCCCCGAGCGCCTGAAGACAGCCAGCAAGCTCGGCTACGGCGTCGACTGGCCGATCGATTACGAACAACTGCGCCCGTACTACGCCGAGGCGGAACGAGCGCTGAAGGTCGCGGGGCCCGTCCGCTATCCCTGGGGGCCGCTGCGCGGACCCTATCCATACCGGGAGCACGAGCTCAACGCGTCGGGCCTCGTGCTCGCCAAGGGCGCAGAGAAGCTGGACGTAAAGTGGTGCGCCACGCCGCTGGCCACCGTCTCGGCGCCTCGGGGCCAGAGCCCGCCCTGCGTCTACCGCGGCTTCTGCGTCGTGGGCTGCGCCACGAACGCCAAGCAGAGCGCGCTGATCGTCTGGATCCCGCGCGCGCTGAAGGCCGGCGCCGAGGTGCGCGACCTCGCCATGGTCACCCGTATCGAGACCGGCGCGGACCGCCTGGTGAGTGGCGTCCACTACCTGCGCGAGGGCCAGGCGCGCTTCCAGAAGGCGCGCAACGTGGTCGTCGCCGGTTATGCGATCGAGACGCCGCGGCTGCTGCTCAACTCCGCCTGCCCGCGCTTCCCCGACGGCCTCGCCAATTCCTCCGGCCTGGTCGGGACCCACCTGATGACCCACGCCAGCCCGGGCGTCTGGGCGACGTTCGAGGACGAGATCCGGTGGTACAAGGGCCCGCCGAACATGGCCGTCTGCGAGCACTGGAACTACACCGACCAGGGCAAGGACGCGCCGGGCGGCTACGCGTTCATGAGCCAGGGACCGCTGCCGATGACCTGGGCCCAGACCGTGGCCAGCACCAAGGGCCTCTGGGGCCCCGAACTGCGCGAGGAGATGCAGGCGTACAACCACATGGCCGGCCTGGGCCCCGTGGCCGAGACTGAACCGCACGCGAAGAACCGCGTGGAGCTGGCAGACGAGACCGACGCCAACGGCCTGCGCATCCCGAAGGTGGTCTTCGGCTACTCCGACGCCGACCGGGCGCTGCAGCGTCATGCGCTCAACTTCCTGAGCGAGATGCTCGACGCCGCCGGCGGGCGCGACATCTGGACTTCAAAGGACACCAGCCACCTCTTGGGCGCCTGCCGGATGGGCGACGACCCGGCCACCAGCGTCTGCGACGCCGACGGCCGCTGCTGGGACATCCCCAACCTCTGGATCTGTGACGGCTCGCTGTTCCCGACCTCCGGCGGGGTCAACCCGTCGCTGACCATCCAGGCGCTGGCCTGCCGGATCGGCGACCGCATCAGGACGCTGCAGCAGCGCGGCGAGCTGGCGTGCGCAGCGTGAGCCATCGCGCGCCGACTGCCGGCCGCTCGGCGCTCGCGCTCGGTCTCGCAGCTTTGGCCGGCGTCGCGGCGGCGAGCCTGCTGCGGGGACGCCCCGGCGCCTGGACCGCGGAGCCCAACCGCCACACCGGCCTGGCCCAGCTCGACGGCACGCCGGCGCGGCGCTTCTACATGGGCCACAATCTTCAGCGGGCGGTCGCCATCGAGGATCTGCGCGCCATGGCGCACCGGCGGCTGCCGCGCTTCGCACTCGAATACCTGGAGGGCGGCGCCGAGGACGAGGCCAGCCTGATGCGCGAGCGCCGCGCCTTCGCCGAATGGCGTTTCATGCCGCGCACCCTCGTCGACGTCTCGCACCGCTCGCTCGAGGCGCCCATTCTGGGCAAGCCCGCGCCCCTGCCCCTGATCGTCGCCCCGACCGGCCTGAACGGCGTCTTCCGCGACCACGCCGACATCGACCTCGCCCGCGGCGCAGCGGCGGCGGGCCTGCCGTTCGTCCAGAGCACCATGTCGAACGAGACGATGGAGGACGTGGCCCGCGCCGCGCCCGGCCTGCGCCACTGGTGGCAGCTCTACGTCTTCGGCGGCGACGAGGTCTGGCAGGAACTGGTCCGCCGCGCCGACGCCGCGGGGTGCGAGGCCCTGGTGCTGACCACCAACACCCAGATCTTCGGCAACCGCGAGTGGGAGCGGCGCAATGAGGCCACGCCCAGCCGGCTCTCCGCCTCGTCAGTGGCCGACGCCGCAACGCATCCGGGTTGGCTCGCCCGCACCCTGGCCCAGCACGGCATGCCGCAGTTCAGCAACGTCGTCGACTTCGTGCCGAAGGACCACCGCAGCTTCTTCGCCAGCGCCATGTGGATCCGCGACCACCAGCCGACCTCGATGAACTGGGACACGGTGGCGGCGATCCGCGAGCGCTGGACGAAGCCCTTCCTGCTGAAAGGCCTGCTCAACCTCGAGGACGTGCGCCGCGCGCTGGACGCCGGCGTGGATGGCGTGGTGCTCGGGGGCCACGGCGGACGCCAGCTCGACTGGACCATCTCGCCGCTCGATATCCTGCCGGAGGCCCGGAAGATTGTTGGCGACCGCGTCGCGCTCTACGTCACCGGCGGCCTGCGCCGCGGCACGGACCTGTTGAAGGCCCTGGCGCTGGGGGCGGACGCGGTGATGAGCGGCCGTGCGGTGCTCTATGGCGTCGCCGCGGCCGGCCAGGCCGGCGTGGAGCGGGCTCTGGAGATCCTGAAGAGCGAGGCGCTGGAGTCGATGGGCCTGCTGGGCGCGGCCTCCGTCGCGGACCTCAAGCCGGACCTCCTGGCCCGCCAGGCCTAGCCCCGCGCGGCCTCGACCAGGCTCGGCGCCTCGCAGGCGGCCACGTACTCGGCGCGCAGCCGCGCCACGAGTTCGGCCACCGTGGGCACGTCGTCGATCAGGTCCACGCCCTGGCCGGCGCTCCACAGGTTCTTCCAGGGCGTGACGCCGTCGGGCAGGTGGTCGTGGCGCATCCCGCGGCCCAAGGGCTTGGGCAGGTTCTCCGGGTCCAGCCCAACCCGACGGATCGACTCCACCATCCAGTTGGCCGGCACGCCTGCGATGTCGCCGGTGTACATCAGGTCGCTCGAGGTCTGGCTGACCAGCAGTTCCTTGTACTCGTCCGGCGCGTCGGACTCCTGCGTCGCGATGAACCGCGTGCCCAGGTAAGCCAGGTCCGCCCCCAGCACCTCGGCCGCGCGGACCACCGCGCCGTTCGAGACCGCGCCCGCCAGCACGATCGTGCCGTCGTACATCGCCCGGATCTTCGGGATCAGCGCCAGGTGGGTGATCGTGCCCGAGTGCCCGCCGCCGCCGGCGCCGATGCAGTTCAGCCCGTCCGCGCCGGCCGCGATCGCCTTCTCCGCGAAGCGCAGGCTGGTCACGTCATGGAACACCTTGCCGCCGAAGTCGTGGACGCGCGCCACCAGCTCGGTGGGGTCGCCGCCGACGCTGATGATGATCTCGACGCCGTACTTCGCGCAGAGCGCCATGTTCGCCGCCAGCTCATCCGGGGGCATACGCGTCGGATAGTTCACCGCCACCGGCGCGATCCGCCGCGCCGGATCGGCCGCCCGAGCCGCGTCGAGCTCAGAGCGGATCTGCCCCAGCCACGCTTCGAATTCCTCCTGGCTGCGGGCGTTCTGCCGCGGCAAGCCACCGATCACGCCGGCCTTGCACGCTTCCGCCACCAGCCGCGGCCCTGACACCAGGAACATCGGCGCACATATCGCCGGAATGGTCAGGCTTGCGCGGATCTTTGGGTCGAGGCTCATCGTGGCGTTCCCGTCTTTGGCGTGCTGCGAAGGCTAGGACCCTGCCGCCGCGGCACGCCAGCGCAGCTGCGCGAGGGCTTGACGCCTCCCACGTCAAGGCGGCGATCCGATAGCGGCGAATGAAGGACGCGCGCGTGGACTCTTACGACCTGATCATCGTGGGCGGCGGCATCGGCGGCTCGGCGCTGGCGACCGTCATGGCGCGGGCAGGGCGCTCGGTCCTGCTGCTGGAACAGTCGGAAGTCTTCGAGGACCGCGTGCGCGGCGAATGGATCGCCCCCTGGGGCGTGGCCGAAGTCCAGCGCCTGGGCCTCTATGATCTCCTGATGAGCGCCGGCGGCCACCACATCACCCGCCACGTCACCTACGACGAGACCCTGACGCCAGCCGCGGCGGAAGCTTCGACCCTGCCCCTCAGCATCTTCAGAGAGGGGATTCCGGGCCCGCTGTGCCTGGGCCATCCGCGCCATTGCCAGACGCTCTTCGACGCGGCGGGGGCCGCGGGGGCCGTGACCCTGCGCGAGGTGCGGGTCCTGGAGGTCCAGGCGGGCGCGTCGCCCGGCGCGACCTATGAGCAGGACGGCCAACGGCGCGAGGCGCGCGCGAAGCTGCTGGTGGGCGCCGATGGGCGGACATCGCAGGTCCGCCAGGCCCTTAGGATCGAGCTGCACCAGGACCCGCCGCATCACTGGTTCGGCGGCCTGCTGATCGAGGACGCCCACGGCTGGAGCCCGGACCTGCAGGCCATCGGCTCCGAGGGCGAGTTCGGCTTCCTGGCCTTCCCGCAGGGCGAGGGCCGAGTGCGCGTCTACGGCGGCTATCCACTGTCGCAGTCCGGCCGGTTCAAGGGCCCGGAGGGCGCGCGCCGCTTCCTTGACGCCTTCGCCCTGCAGTGCAGCCCGGGCAACGCCGCCCTCGTCGCCGGCCGGCCCGCCGGCCCGCTCTTCAGCTATGTCAACGCCGACGCCTGGACGGACCAGCCCTACGCTGAAGGCGCAGTGCTGATCGGCGACGCCGCGGGCTGGAACGACCCGATCATCGGCCTCGGCCTTTCGATCACCTACCGCGACGTGCGCATCGTCAGCGATCTGCTGATGGCGAGCGGCGACTGGGCGAGCCTCGACTTCACGTCCTATGGCGAGGAGCGCTTCGAGCGCATGCGCCGGCTGCGGTTCGTGGCCAAGCTGCAGGCCGCGATCGACATGGAGTTCGGCGAGGCGGCCCGCGCCCGGCGCGCCAGCTTGTTCGAGCGCGCCGCCCAGGACCCGAGCCTTCGGGCGCACGCGTTCGCGGTGATGGCCGGCCCGGAGACCATGCCGGCCGACCTGTTCACCGAAGCGCATCGCGCCCGCGTGCTGGGCGAAACCTGAGACGGGAGGCCGGCTGATGGACATCGCCGATTTCAACGCGCGTTGGCTGGCGGCCTGGACCGCCAAGGACGTCGACGTCCTGCTGGGCTTCTATGCCGAGGACTGCATCTACAAGGACCCGCAGACGGCGGGCGGTTTGCAGGGCCAGGACGCGCTGCGCGGCTATCTGCAGGGCCTCTTCGCCGCGACGCCGGCCATGACCTACACGCCCGACGAGACCTGGCCGATCCCCGGCGGCTTCTGCGGCCGCTGGTACTGCGACGTCGCGGGCGGTCAGCGCCTGCGTGGGTTCGACCTCGTGGTCATGTCCGGCGACCGCATCGGCCTCAACGAAGTCTACGTGCATCCGCTCCCGTGAGCCTGCGCCCGCCCGATATCCGCCCGCCCGGCGACATCGACGGCCCCTGGCTCACCGGCGTGCTGCGCGCGGCCGGCCTCGATGCCGTCGTCGCATCCGCACGGGCCCAGCCGGTAGGCACCGGCCAGATCGGCGACAGCGTGCGCTTCCATCTCGGCTACGCCCGCCGCGGCCCCGGCGCGCCCGACACCCTGGTCGGCAAGTTCCCCGCGGCGGGGCCGGAGAGCCGGGCGACCGGCGTCGCGCTCGGCAACTACCTGCGCGAGGTGCGCTTCTACCAGGAGCTCGCGCCCACCGCCCTGATCCACACGCCGCGCTGCTATGCCGCCGACGTCGACCCGGCCACGAGCGACTTCGTGCTGATCATGGAGGACCTGGCGCCGGCCGAGCAGGGCGACCAGCTGCGCGGCGTCAGCCTGGAGCAGGCGCGCCTCGTGCTGGTGGAGGCCGCCCGCCTGCACGCCTCGCATTGGGCCGACGCGCGCCTCGACGATCTGCCCTGGGTCTCCAATTCCCGCGCCGCGCCGCCCAGCGCGGCCACCGACGATACGGTCGAGCAGCTGTGGCAGGGCTTCAAGGCCCGATATGGCGCCAAGCTCGAACCGCGCTGGATCGAGGTTGGCGACTGGCTCTGCCGCAGCTTCGGCGCTTTCGGCGCCGCCCACGACGGGCCGCGCTGCCTGACGCACAACGACTTCCGGCCCGACAACATGATGTTCGCCACCGCGGCCGGCGGCTATCCGGTGACGGTGCTCGACTGGCAGTCGTTCGCCTATGGCGCCGGCGCGACCGACGTCGCCTATTTCCTGGCCGGCGCCCTGCCGCAGGCCGACCTGATCGCCCACGAGGCGGAACTGCTAGAGCTCTATCACCGCGAGCTGACACGGCTCGGCGTCAGCGGCTATGCCATGGCCGACCTGCAGCGCCACTATTCCAGGGGCGCCTACCTGCTGTTCGCCACGGCCTTCTTTGCCGCGATGATCGTCACCCAGACCGAGCGCGGCGACGCGATGTTCCTGCAGATGCTGTCATCCGCCGCGGAACACCTGCTGCGCCACGACGCGCTTAGCTGAGCCTCGCGCGGCCCGTCAGGCGCGGGCCATGTTCAGGACCTGGACCTGGGTGAACTCCTTCAGGCCCTCCTCGCCGAGCTCGGAGCCGACGCCGGAGAACTTGGCGCCCCCGAACGGCAGGTGCGGCTGGATGTCGGCGTGCTTGTTCACCCATACCGAGCCCGACTCCATCTCCTCGGCCAGCGCCCAGGCGCGGTCGGCGTCCTTCGCCCAGATCGAGCCGCCCAGGCCGTACATCGAGGCGTTGGCCCGGCGCACCGCGTCGGCCGGGTCGGAGTACTTGATCACCGGCATGACCGGG
>Ga0308176_10002576_pt1 | contig 11461 bp, 8 predicted proteins | sample PhyCR2_3_FD_203890 | JGI IMG/M metagenome (GOLD analysis project Ga0308176, IMG submission 203890) | Soil microbial communities from UC Gill Tract Community Farm, Albany, California, United States - DLSLS.C.R2 | ecosystem: Environmental > Terrestrial > Soil > Agricultural land | place: USA... | reverse complement strand
TTTCCGGATGAGTGCGCCGTTCTGGTAACCGCCTGTGTTGATTACCGGAATTTTGACGTGCTTTTTGATTTCCCTTGCTTCTTCTGCACACACAGCTTCCACCGGGCGATCTTTCTTCGTCCGATTCCAAAGGGCAAGAAATATGGGGCGCAGCACTTTGAAGTGGAACATCGTGTAATTCAGGAACGCAAGCGCTCCGCTCGAGGCCATTCCGCCGTACCACCAATTCAATTCATCCGCAGGAAAACCGCCTGACGGAAGTTGTGGATGCGGGAAGATACTGCCGATCGAAATATGCAGCGCATCCACGCTCGCTTCTTCCAGCCATTTGCAGACCTGAATCGATTCCTCGAGCGTGTTTCCCTTTTTCTCGAACGGATAAATAGCGTTATTGTTATCAACCGCACTGATTTTCGCTTGAACGTGGAAGTCTCGCCCGACTTCTTTTCTAATCGCCTGGATAATCTCGAGAAGAAAACGTGCTCTATTCTCGAGCGATCCGCCGTACTCATCTTTGCGATCGTTAATTGCCGAACTGAGAAATTGCGTGATCAGGTAGCCATGCGACGAATGCAACTCAACCCCATCGGCTCCGGCCTCACGCGCGCGGCGTGCACCATCGGCGAAGTGCTGGACCGTTTGTTTGATTTCCTCTTTGGTCATGGCCTGACAGAGGAGGCCGTGAAATGTGTCCATGCGGGAGGTGGACGAGAGCGCCTTGTTCATCAGGTTTTCGGCGCCCGGAACATCGCGTTGCCGGCCTGAATGGCTCAATTGAATGATGAACTTGCAATCGTATTCATGTACGCTCTTCACGACCTCGCGCCAGAACGGAATCTTGTCGTCGTTGTCGATCATGGCGTAGTTCGGAAGGATCCGGCCCCGGACGTGAATCGGCACAAACGACGTGATGATTGCACCCACGCCGCCGCGTGCGAACTTCGTCTCCCAATTGATCCGCGCCAGGTTGCCGTGGCCGTTGTAATTGTCGAAACGCCCGGAGATGCTCGATCGAAACAGCCTGTTTTTTACGGTAAGGTTCCGAAAATGCAACGGCTGAAAGATTGGATCGTTTTCCACTCTTAAACCCCTCGCTTATCTACCCGCAACGACTTCTCAGGTGATCTGAGATTGTATATCACAGGATTTCTTCTCTGCAGGATTGCAATTTCTCTTCTGCAATCGTCTTTCCAGGGAATACGCGCACCTTTCTCCCCGATTGGCTCACGGAAAGGAAAAATTCTGAAGAGATTCTTGGCTTAGCCTGCGGTTGGGATTGAAGGCAAGTGTGTTCTGGTCAAAAGGCAGTGCGGACGAACAAGGGTCGGCGCGGGTGGGGAATCCGGATGAGGGGCAAGCCAGGCGAAGCGATGCTTCGCCCTGGCTGGTGATACGCCTAAATGTTTTGAAGACTCGGGTGGACCCAGGGTCCCCGATACGCTCGCGTCAAGAGTTGGTTCGCTTCGGGGTCGCCTACAACCTGTTGCGTCCGTTCATCCCAGGTGAGGGTGCGCCCCAGTTTCATCGCATTATTGGCGAGAATACAGGATGCTGTCGAAATATACCCTTCTTCGATCGTCGACACGGGCTTCGATCGTGTGTCGATCGCATGGAGGAAGTTCTTCATGTGATAGCGCACCGCGGGAGCAACGTGCCGCTCCAGATCCTTTTCCGTCCTGTCTTCCGGATACTGCTCGAACTCATAGGTGACGTCCTTGTGGACGGGTTGGCCCTTCAAAGGGATGTAGTCGTATCCGAAGACTCCAACCTTCAGGGTGCCCTTGTCTCCGTAGAAGGTTGCGCCCCACGGATACTTCGGGTCGACGGCTTCGCCCCAGCTGCGATGCTCCCAGATGATTCTCACGTTCGGGTATTCAAACGTCGCCGTCTGTGTATCCGTGATGTTCGCCTTACTCGCTTTGTCCACCAGGATGCCGCCGGTGGATGCGACCCGCGTGGGCCATCCGAGCTTCAGCATCCAGCGCGTCATGTCGAACATGTGGACGCACATGTCACCGACGATGCCATTTCCGTACTCCATGAATGCGCGCCAGGTGCGTGGATGGACCAGCTTGTTATAAGGACGCATAGGGGCCGGTCCGGTCCACATCTCGTAATCGAGATTCGGCGGCGGTGCTTCATCGGGCGGGTTCTGAGTGGCCCGCATGTGATAAAAGCAGCAGATATCCACCTGCGCGATTTTGCCTAGCTCTCCAGAGTCGACGTAGCGCTCCTTCGCTTCCACGATATGTGGAGTGCTTCGGCGTTGGAGGCCGACCTGTACGACGCGGCCATATTTCTGCGCCGCCGCCGCCATCGCCCTGCCTTCGTTCACATCGACGCTAATCGGCTTTTGCACGTAAACGTCCAGGCCAGACTTGACTGCCTCGGTCATGATTAAAGCGTGCCAGTGGTCCGGAGGCGCAATCAGCACCAGGTCGAGATCCTTGGCCTTCAGCATCTCCCGGTAGTCGCTGTACGTTCGCGGCTTCTTCTTCGACTTCTGGCGAGAAGCGACAATGTCGGCCGCGTTCGACAGCATGTTCCGATCGACATCACACAACGAGACGACCTCAACGGGAGCCACCTGGATCAGCCGCAGCAGATCGATCTTGCCGTACCAGCCGCAGCCGATCAGGCCCACTCGGCGAGGCTTCTCCTGCGCAAAGGCGTGGACTCCGGATTGTGCCGCGGCGAGCCCCGCAACGCTGTTCTTTAACCAATCACGTCGATTCATTGTTGTTTGATGTAAGGCTGAATTTGGGGAATAGTTTTGGCGAGTTCGGCCGCCACGATGCGGCCAAAATAGGCTGATCCCTTCGCGCCAAGATGCGTATAGTCGAAGACCGGTCCGGGATCCCCCTGCGGCTCTGCGCCCGGCGTGGAGGGCTTCTTCGGAGGCAGAGGCTTAGACGTCCCTGTCCTGGCACTCTCGGCGTAAGCTGGTGGCGGCGCAGCCATGGCAAGCGCGTTTGCTTCGACCGAGCCTAACTTCTGAACCGCGGCTGAACTTTCCGCGTATAGATCGAGCAGCGGAACGGATTCGTCGTTCGCCACCGTCCTGGTCGCATCGGCCCATGGCCCGAGTGTATCGTCGAGCTTGCCGTCGCGAAACATGCGGCGCGTGAGTGGAGTCACGAGAACGGGCTTCGCTCCGGCCACTCGCACCTCCTCGACGTACCGTCGCATGTTGGCCGGGAACTCTGTTTTTAAATCAGTCGACCGTCCCGGCTTGTTCGGCTGGTCATTATGTCCGAACTGAATCAGCACGTAAGTCGCATTGAAAGAGTCTTTACGCGCGAGTGCTTCGGTGACTTCCGCCCAGGAGCCTTCCTCCCGGTAGCTCTTCGTACTCCGCCCCCCCTTTGCCATGTTCAAGCATGTGACCTGAGGAAGGACCGCAGCACAAAAGCCCGGGCCATAACCGCTTCCGACGGCCATGGTGGAATCGCCAACGAGGATGATTCGGATTGGCGGCAAGTTGTCCGCGAGCATGCCCGGCGTACTGGCGAACAAGCAGGCGGCCGCCGCCGAACAGAGTAGAGAGAGCCGCATGGACAAGTCCTAGTGATTTTATCTCTAGCACTCCCAACCCGCTCCGCACCAGTCCGGCTGTTATGAGTGAACGGACTTCTCGATACTCTGCAAAACGGCCTTGAGTTGAACACTGGAGAACGGCTTGCTCAAACAAAGACCGGGTGGTTGCATTTTGCTGGGATCGCGGAGGAATACCGCTGCATAAGCAGTGACGAAGATGATAGCCGCCCCCGTTCTTTGCTGAATGATCCGTCCGGCGTCGATGCCGCTCATCGGACCCTGAAGTTCGATATCCATGAGCACGATGTGCGGATGATGCTCTTCTGCTAAGGTCAAAGCTTCGTCGCCCGAAGCAGCCGTACCGACGACCTGATATCCCAACTTCGTGAGTTTCGCTTCGAGGTCAGCGGCCACGATAAATTCGTCCTCGACAATCAGGATTCGTGAATTCATTGTTCCAGCCTGCTTGAGGTCAACATCATCTCCATGGGAAAGGTCACCGCGAACGTCGCGCCCGAGCCGGAAGTGAACTCGAGCTGCCCGTGCAACTGGCGCACCAGCATATTGACAAGGCGCAGCCCCAGTGAGGCATTCTTCGTCGGGTCGAATCCGGGAGGCAGCCCGGTACCGGAATCCAGAATCGTGAGTTGCCCGGAGCCGCTGTCCAGAGTTTCTCCATCACCTGGGATGTACGACAGCTTGACGGCCAGCGTGCCCGGATTGCCGCGCAGTCCGTGCTTCAGACTGTTCAGGATCAATTCGTTCGCGATGAGCCCAAGGGGGATCGCCTGTTCGATATGCAGGACCATATCCGCCACGTCCAAATCCAGCGCGATATGATCCGGCCTAGGCGAGTGTAGTTGAACCAGTTCGTTTGCGAGCCCGGTCAGATAGCTCGCGAACTCAACTTCCGTCAAATCGTCGGAAGCATATAAGCGTTCGTGAATATGCGCAATTGCCCGAAGCCGGCTCTCCGCCTCCTCGAATGCGGAAAGTACATGCGGATCGTCCGTATGGTTGGATTGCAGACTTAGCAGGCTGACGATTACCTGAATGTTGTTCTTGACGCGGTGGTGAATCTCTCTCACCAGCGTGTCCTTCTGCTCCAGTGAGCGCCTTAGCTGCTCTTCCTGTTCTCTGCGTGACGTAACGTCACGCATTACCTTGGCGAATCCCACCAGGTTGTTGTTCGGGTCACATACCTGCGTCAGAACACCACTCGCAAAGAAGCGGGTTCCGTCTTTGCGGAGGTGCCATCTCTCGTCTTCTGCGCGACCGCCTTTGCGCGCCGTTTCGAGTTCGTCTCTCGGAGCACCCTTGGCTATGTCCTCAGGAGTGAACACTAAGGCCGTGGCCTGTCCTACGGCCTCTGCTTCCTTCCAGCCCAGCAGCCGCTCGGCGCCGGTATTCCAGCTTAGAATCCTTCCTTCGGGATCCGTTTGGAATAAGGCGTAATCATGAACGCTCTCGACAAAGAGGCGGAACCGCTGCTCGCTTTCCCGCAGTGCTCTCAAGGCGTGTTCACGAGCCGAAACATCGCGAATGTTGAACTGGATGACGGGTTGACTACCCACCTCATACCGGTTCCCGACCACGTCAACCGTCACCAGGCCCCGATTGCGGGTCTTCAGCAAATCCTGGTACCGTATCACTTCGGAACGGAGCGTGACCTCAATTGCGTCACTAACCTGAGATAAGCCGAGCCTTTCTCCACACTCCTTGACGGATCTGCCTACGAAATCTTCTCGCCCGTAGCCTGTGAGTTCCAGAAAATAGGGATTCACATCGCGGACAGATCGGGTTTCGACGTCAACCACGATGATCCCGTCCTTCGCCGTCTCAAATAGCCTCTGGAAGCGGATTTCCGCGATTTCCCTCCGCTCGGTTACATCTTCGATCGAGAGGAGAAGCATTCGTTTTTGAGAATGCGGGAACGGAATCCGCCGCCCGTTGAGCCGCACGACTCTCCGGCCTATGTGCGGGAACTCGTGATCGATCTCAAAGTCGTGAAATGGCTGGGAGCGGAACATCGCATTCCCGATTACTTCGCGCAGCGCTGGCTGGTTCCATTGCCCATTGCCTAGGTCGTACAGAAAGCGTCCTTCGGTTTCGTCGCGCGAGACGAGGAAAGCGTCGTAGAAGGCCTTCGTTGCGCGTTGCACACGAAAGTCTGAATCAATGACGACCAGCGGCTCGCGGACGGTCTCTATCATCCCCTCGGCGTAGTCGCGAGCTTCCTCCGCGGCTTTCAACCCGCGTTTCAGCGGGTCGATGTCCTGCAGGGTGATGACGGCTCCCGCGATACGGTCGTCCACAGTCCGATAAGGGCGTATGTTGAGCAGGTGCCAGCAGCCCTCAATATCCTGCATCTCTTCCGTGTGTGCCGTGAGAGTATCGACAACAGCCTTGACCTGTTCCTCGAGTTTCGGTGTTTCAATCCGGCCGCGGAGATGGCCCACAGGTCTGCCAACATCGAGTGGTGAAAGCTCGAGCAGCTTGCCGGCGGACGTGTTAAACCGTCGCACGCGCAGATCCGAGTCCACCATGAGTATAGGGATTGTTACGGAGCCCAGCAGATTCGTGAGATCACTATTCGTCGCATTGAGCTCGTTATTCCGGCTTTGCAACTCCTCATTCACGGTAGTCAGTTCTTCGTTCGCCGACTGAAGCTCCTCCTTCGTCGTGCGGAGTTCTTCATTGGTGGATTGGAGTTCCTCGTTTGCGCTTCGAGCTTCCTCGTTAGCGGCTCGTAACTCTTCCGAGTGAGCCTCGTATTGCTCGGTCAGGTTTCGAATGTATTCCCGCGCGTCCGCGAGTTCCCGCTGGACTGTGGCAACCCGTTCATCCGCCGGCAGTAGGTAATTTGTGGTTTCGGTCTCTTCCAAACGGTGCGTGACCCGATCGCGAACGAAAACTACTAGGAAGTATCGGTCGTTTGGGTCAACCCCAGCAATCGGTGTTACTTCCAGCGTGATTACGGTGGTTGTCCCGTTCCCGTCGATTTCCGCCTGTTCACGGACGGCGCGATTCGTTTCCGTGGCATTTTGAACTGCCCGCCGAAGCGGCAAAACAAGGCTCTCCTTCGCCATTCTCAGAACGTTTAAGCTGGCCGGCCCAGGAGAGGGTTCCAGATAAGCACTGGTGTGACCCCTAAATTGGAGAATGTTAAATTCCGAAGTAATCAGGACCGCGTCGGGAGAGTATTTACTCTGGATCACACGATCCAGCCGCTTCTGAACTTCGACGCCAGCGGAGATCCCATTTCCGGGTGACCCCAGAGGCATTTCACCGAGCGGACCGCCCATGTGGATGTTCAGCGGGAGCCGGGGCGGCGTTGCCTTGCGGGCGTAGATCTTGCACTGGGCATCGAGCACATCGAACAAGTCGGGAACGGCGGCCGTGCTCTCCGCGCTTCCTAACGTCAGCAGCCCCTGGGGCTTCAAGGCGTAATGGAACACGGGCAGTACATGCCGCTGCGCCACCTGATCGAGATAGATCAGCAAGTTACGGCAACTGACGAGGTCGAGGTTCGAGAATGGGGGATCTCTGGTGACGTCATGCCGCGCAAACACGCAGCTCTCGCGGATGACTTTGCTGATCTGGTACCCAGCGTCGATCTTGACGAAGAACCGGCGGAGGCGCTCCGGCTCGATGTCCTCTTCGATCCCGGCCGGATAAATCCCTTTGCGAGCCCGATCGAGAGCTGTTTCACTGATGTCGGTGCCAAAGAGCTGCAGCGGCAGGCTGAGGCTCATTTCGCCCAGCAATTCGAACAGGCAGATCGCCAGCGAGTACACCTCTTCGCCGGTGGCGCAGCCGGGCACCCAGGCCCGAATCGGTTCTTCTTTGCCCTCCCGGTTTCCGATCAGTTGAGCAATCAATTTGGTCAGCGACCGATAGGATGCCGGATCACGGAAGAAACTCGTGACGCTGATGAGGAGATCGCGATACAGGTCGCGCAACTCTTCCGGATGACGCTCGACATGGCGCGCGTAGTCTCGAACCGTGTTCACCCGCAGAATCATCATTCTGCGGCCGACCCGGCGTCGAACCGTTGTAGGTTTGTAGCGCGAGAAGTCGACTTTACTCGAATTGTGCAGCAGAGCGAAAATGCGCCTCAATGCGCTTTCGTCTTCCGGTAGGGTTTCCGAACTTGAATCTCCGCGGCGGCTTGGGATCAGGTAAGGGTGATGGGCTATGTTGTTGAGTTCTCGCGCGATATCCTCGGGCGAAAGGACGTAATCTACCGCCCCCGTTGCAGCGGCATTTCGAGGCATTCCGCCGAATCGTGCGGATTCTTCATTCTGGGCGAATGTGAGGCCGCATTCCGCCTTGATCGCTCGTACACCAAGACTCCCGTCAGAAGCATTGCCCGAAAGCACAATGCCGATCGCGCGACTCCCCTGAACTCGTGCCAGAGAGCGGAAGAATGTATCGATTGGCAGGTGGAGTCCGGGCTCGCGAGTGACAAGAGTCAGCACTCCATCCGTCAACTCCATGGTTGAGTTTGGCGGGATCACATAAACTTTATTCGGCTGGACTTTGAGCCCATCATGGACCGTGAGGACCGGCATGCTGCACCGGGCAGCCAGCAACTCCGGGAGTAGACTTTCGTGCAGCGGATCCAGGTGCTGCACAAGAACAAACGCCATACCCGTCTCAGCCGGAAGCGCCGAAAACAATTGGCTGAAAGCCTCAAGACCCCCGGCCGAAGCACCGATCCCCACAATCGGGAACGGATTGCCACGAGGTGGGCTTGTATCCGTTTCCGTGATGACGTGCCCCCCTGGCGATTTCTCGTTCGGGTCGGTTCCGTTTTGCTCGATCATTCTTGCTCTTTACCGGGCGGACGCGGCTGGTCCAGTTTTGAACCTGCAACCCCGCTGGGTTCAGTATAGGCTCTCTTTTCTGCCCCGCCGTGGTGCCTCGTACGTTTGCGGAAAGTAATCTGTGTTATAACTTGGTCGGCCTCGTCTATAGTTCAGAGTGGGATTAGAGCGCGTTTCGGGAGGTGCCCATGGTTCTGTTGGTTGTCGACGACAACGTGGACCAGTTTCACTTGGTTCGCGCGCTCCTGAAAGAGCTGTCGCTCCCCCATGTGTGCCATTATGCTCGGGATGGCGGTCAAGCTCTGGACTTTCTGAACCGAAGGCCTCCCTTCGAGGCAGCGCCCCGCCCTGATCTTGTTCTCCTCGACTTCAATATGCCGGGGATGACCGGGTGTGAAGTTCTGCACGAATTAAAAGAGGACCCGAGTTTGCGCTCGATACCCGCTATCATGTTCTCGAGTTCGCGAGCCATGAACGATGTGAATGCCTGCTACCTGGAGCATGCAAATGCGTTCGTGCAAAAGCCTATGGACCTGGACAATGCGATGAGGATACTCGATAGCATTGACCGGTTCTGGTCTTTGGTGCTGTCCACGAACTGATTACACGAGCTTACGACTGCCGCCTATTTTGTGTGACAGACATTCGGGGGCGTCTGCATCTTACATCTGAAACGCGCTGGGGCGCGAGAAGGAGAGATGCTGTTTATGCATTTACTTTGGACACTGATTATCGGACTAGTCATTGGAGCGGTCGCGAAACTATTGATGCCTGGTAAAGACCCGGGCGGGATTATCATCACCATGCTTCTCGGCGTTGCGGGATCCCTGATTGCCACCTACCTTGGCCAGGCAATCGGCTGGTACCCGCCAGGTTCGCCCGCCGGGTTCATTGCCTCCGTGATAGGAGCGATGATCTTGCTGTTCCTCTACAGGATGTTTGCACGACGATCAACTGCGGGTTGAGGTAAAAGTCGTTAGCGGCGCAAAGCACGTTGAGCATCGAGCGTGCTTTGCGCTTTTGCCTTTCTAGAAGCGCAGTTCGCGGTAATACAAGTGGTGCTACCGATTCTGAGTGGCCGCTTTTTGCCGCATGGCAACCGTGCGGGCGTCGGATGCAGCTTGCACAGATTGCCGCGCGGCATCAGTAACCGTTTTAAGGTCTTTACCCGTGTACGCAGTTTCGGCTTGCGAGAGATACTGCTGTGCTCGGCCGAACGTTTCCGGCGCTGCTTTCTCCGCTCCATCCGCTTGCGCAATCTGTACTGCGTTGCGCGCCTGGTATAGCGCCAGAATCGCCTCATATTCGTTCATGGAAACGCCTTCCGGGTTCTTCATATTGGCCGAAGGCAGTTGTGCCGGTTGTATGTTCAGGGTGTACTGCCCTCTCGGGAGGAGTTCGTACTTCGCTTGTACTTCCTCTACGCGCCCGACTGTATCGGGCCGCACGGAACTCTCCATCACAACGACATCGCTCGGATACGGAACGGAGAAGTACGGCTCGGCAGTAATCAGCAGGCCGAACGTCGAATAGGGGGAAGTAATATGCATGCTCGCTTTGTCGGAGCCATTGGCGATCACCTCGCCCAGATTGGTCGCACGCCCGTCCGGCGAGATCGCCCACAGCACGTACGTCAGGAATTCCGTACCAAACTGTGTAGGCGGCGAGAGGCGCCGGATATTGAGATCGATTTTGGTATATCCGTTCTTCACCTCAACGGTTGCTTTGCCTTCCCCTTTCGGCAGAAGGACGGTACCTTTTAAGTCAATCTCCGTAGGACCGCTGTGGCGCTGGAAGTTCACCGCCTGAAGCGCTCGCTGCACTACGGTGATCCTGTAAATCGGCACGGAATCACTATGGGACTGCGCGGCGGCAGGCGGCGCCGCGGTGGATTGAGCCTGCATCGCAGGGAAGCCGATTGTGTTTGCCAAAAGGATAAAGGATAAAAGGCGCATTCTAAGGGACGACGTCTCTGTAGGAATGGATGCATCTTCTTCGCTCCTGTTGCTGACGGGGTTCGACCCGGTTCGAACGGCCGCCAACATTATCTGTGGATGGATTGCTGATAACATCAGCAATAAGCCGCATGAATTTCACTTCAAAGCAGGCGACATATCAGCGAATTTGCGAACAGCTCCAGGAATTACTTGGCGCTGAAACGGATCTTGTCGCGAATGCTGCCAATACTGCCGCTTTTCTGTATCGAGCCATTCCGGACGTGAACTGGGTGGGCTTCTACCTGACTAAACAGGGACAATTGGTGCTCGGCCCTTTCCAGGGAAACCCGGCGTGCGCGCGCATTTCGTTCGGAAAAGGTGTATGCGGTACGGCGGCCCTGAAGCAGGAGACGGTCGTGGTCCCCGACGTCGCCAGTTTCCCGGGACATATCGCGTGCGACACCGCATCGCGTTCGGAAATGGTCGTTCCGTTATTGAATTGGGGCCGCGTCCTGGGTGTACTTGACGTGGATAGCGCCACGCTCAATCGGTTTGATGAGGACGATCAGGAAGGCTTGGAATCGATCGCTTCGGTGTTTATGGCCAGCATCGCGACAGAGGATCTTCCCGACTTCACGGAAGCCCCTGCTCCTGTCGAGCAGTAAGGATCACGACGCGAAGGTCCGCCGATTCTAGCCATTACACTGGAATTTGCCAGCAACGACGTCATCGCAGGCTACTTCCTGTGCCAACTGCGGCACCACGTTAAATCCCGGCGCACTCGTCTGTCCCAATTGCCGGAAGTTCACCTATTCCCGCGATCTCGACGAACTCTCGAGACGCGCCCGCCACTTGAGTGCGGCTGGACAGCTTGCGCCTGCACGCGAATTCTGGGCGGCTGCTCTCCGCCTGTTGCCGCCCGAGTCAAATGAATACCGGGCTGTACAGCGCGAGATAGAAAAACTCGACGCGCGTCTTTCTCCTAAACCGGGAACGGATTGGAAGAAACGCCTCGGGCCGGTGGGCGTTGCGGTCGCGGCGCTCGTCAAGTACAAATCGGCGCTGTTTCTCCTGCTGGCCAAGGGCAAGTTCTTCATCAGCATCCTTCTGTTTCTGGGGCTGTACTGGGCCCGTTTTGGATGGTGGTTCGCTTTCGGA
>Ga0308176_10002574_pt1 | contig 11462 bp, 13 predicted proteins | sample PhyCR2_3_FD_203890 | JGI IMG/M metagenome (GOLD analysis project Ga0308176, IMG submission 203890) | Soil microbial communities from UC Gill Tract Community Farm, Albany, California, United States - DLSLS.C.R2 | ecosystem: Environmental > Terrestrial > Soil > Agricultural land | place: USA... | reverse complement strand
CGCGGGCCGCAGCGCCTACACAGGAGAAAGCGAAACATGCGCGCCGCTTGTTACGCGTGCTCCGGGATTCTCACAAGGCTTTACAATGTAAGGATTTTTGTGGGCGGATCAGGTCGGGGAGCCTGGGGCAGCTTCCAGGCCTCTGCGGCGCGCGAGGAAACTGGCGCGCCCAGGGGTTACAGGAAATAATCCTTCACTTTATCGAGCAGGCCTTTTTCGTGCGGCTCATTATTTACCGGGAGCGTTTCAGCAAGCTGCTCGAAGAGTTTTCTCTGCTCGCGAGTGAGCTTCGTCGGAAGCTTGACGGCGACGTGAACCACCAGATCCCCACGCCCCCGGCCCTGAACCTCGGGAACGCCCATGGCGCGAATGCGCAGTTCGGTTCCGTGCTGGGTACCTTCGGGAATTTCGAGCTTTTTAGGGCCTTCGAGCGTCGGCGCTTCGATCGTGTCCCCCAGAACTGCCTGAGTGATGCTGATGGGCACCGTGCAGTGGAGATCGTTTTCATGACGTTCAAAGATGGAATGTTCTTTGACGGCGAAGAAAATATACAGATCTCCATTTGGACCGCCATTGGCGCCGGGCTGGCCTTCACCACCGACTCTTAACCGGTTTCCATCGGCGATTCCGGCCGGGATATTCACCTTGAGCTTCTTGTTTACGTGCCGGTAGCCTTCACCCCGGCATTCGCGGCAAGCCTGTTTGATAATTTGCCCCGCGCCGCCGCAATGCGAACATGTACGGCGCACAGACAAAAATCCCTGGGAATAGATCTGCTCGCCCCGCCCATGGCAGGCGGGACATGTGATCGTGCCTGAGCCCGGCTCAGCGCCTTTACCGCCGCAGTGCTCGCAAGCGACCAGCCTGGGTACCTGGATATCGACCGTTTTGCCGAAGACGGCCTCTTCGAATGCCAGCGTGAGGTCGTATCGCAGATCCTCGCCCTTCATGGGCCGGTTCCGCTGCGAACTCCGGCCACTTCCGAAGATGTCCCCGAATCCGAAGACCTGGCTCAGGATGTCGCCGAGATCCATCTGCGACGGATCGAATCCGCCGCCTACGCCGGAAAGACCCTGATGGCCGTAAGCGTCGTAGGCGGCGCGCTTCTGCGGATCGCAAAGAACGCCATATGCTTCCGCCGCTTCCTTGAATTTCTCTTCCGCTTCATGGTCACCCGGGTTGCGGTCCGGGTGATACTGCAGGGCGAGCTTGCGGTACGCCGCCTTCAGCTCGATTTCGCTCGCGCCGCGCGAGACGCCCAGCACCTCGTAATAGTCGCGTTTTGTCACGGGCATAGATTTCGAAAAGTACCCCCGCAGGCGTTCAGGGCCGAACCGCGACCTTCACCATGGAAGGCCGCAGCAACTTACCTTTGAAATGATAGCCGCGCTGGAACTCGCCGAGAATCGCGCCGTCTTCGGCGTCCTGCGTCTCAACGCGCTCGATCGCCTGGTGCAGATGCGGATCAAACTGCGCGCCGGCTGTTTCAATCGGCTCGAGGCCGAGTTTTTTCAGCGTTTCGGCCAGCCGGTGGTGGATCATTTCCACGCCTTTGGCATATTCAGGGCTGCCCGAGTCGGCTTTGAGCGCCCGCTCGAAGTCATCGAGGATGGGCAGCAACTGCTTCACGAACTCCATCCCGGCATACTGCACGTATTCGGACCGTTCGCGATCGGTTCTTTTGCGGAAATTGTCGAATTCGGCCTGCCTGCGGAGCAAGAGGTCTTTCAATTCATCGCGCTCGACCCGCAATCCGTCCCGCTCGATGCGCAACTGATCGACATCACCGCTTTCCGCGCCGGCCGTCGGGCCGCCTGCGTTGGCTTCAGACACGCCTTCTGTACTGATATCGTTTTCCACGTTCACTTCAATTTCAGGGTAACAAAGGCGGGGCAAGATCCGGCGCTGGCGGCCATGATTATCGGCCCGGTACGATTGGCGGCGAACGGCTCCGGGTTGCTACAATTGCTTTGTTATGGCAATTCCCAACGTGAAGCGGTTTCGGCCGTTCTGCCCGCAGTGTAACGAAAGCTTCACTGTCATGGCCGTCCTGCCGAAAGATGCCAACGTGGACTCATTCCTCGCCGACGCCGTTGCTCGTCACGATCATAAAGCTTTCAAAGATGCGAAGGTGGCGATGAACAAGATCCGCGTCGGTCAGCAGAAACAGAAAAAAGCGAAGTAGTTTTCCCGAATCAGGCACGCACCGCGGTACAGCCGCGGTGCGTGCCGTATTTCCCTTCCCGCTTACAAATCCTGATCATTTCTTTCAGCGATTCCCTGCGACCGTAGTACCTTCACTGGCCAACCCTGTCGGAGATCAGGTGCGGCCGTATAGGGCGGCGTGATAGAAATAACGTTCGCAGATGAGAGTTCCTTCGAACCGATCGCAGTGCACCAGCTCGATAGCTCTAAAAACGAGAACAGTCGCGTCGGGTATTCCACAGTTACTGAGTGCCGCTCTGGTTCTGTTCGCGGCCGCTCCACTGCATGCCAGTAACCTGCCGCCGCTGGTAGCCAACGATAACCGGACGCCCGCCGGCGAGTTGGACGGGAAGCTTCTCAGTCTGCATCTCGAAATACGGAAAGGCGTCTGGCATCCGGAGGCGGAAGACGGCGAAGCCATTCCCGCGTATGCATTCGCCGAGGAAGGGAAGCCGCTTCAGGTTCCAGCTCCCGCCATCCGGGTTCCGCAAGGCGCGACCGTCGACATCTCCCTCCGTAATAGCGTTGCTGTGCCCGCCACCGTGCACGGGTTGCACAGCCGTCCGGGCAACGAGGCGGACGTCATTGTGATCGGGCCCGGAGAGACCCGGAACATCCGATTCACCGCGGGCGCGCCCGGCACTTATCTCTACTGGGCCCGCACTCCGGATGGCGGGCGGCGAAACGGACGACTGCTGGACGCTCTGCTCGGCGGCGCTCTGGTGATCGATCCGCCGGGCCCGGTCAGTCCCGATCGTATCTTCGTTCTCGAGCGATGGAACGGGCCAACCCGCACGGCCATCAACGGCAAATCCTGGCCGTATACGGAACGCCTTACTTATAAAGTCGGAGATCACGTGCGCTGGCGAGTCGTCAACGCCTCCGACCTCAGCCATCCGATGCATCTGCACGGGTTTCATTTCGCGCTTGATGCGGAGAGCGATGGCGAGCATACGCGGACATATGAGTCCGGGGATGAGCCGATGGAATTCACGCATTCGGTGCAGATTGCGGAGACGTTTGATATGACATGGATCCCCACCGAGCCGGGCCGCTGGCTTTACCATTGCCATCGCATTCCGCATATGCGGCTGCCTGTGCCGCTCGATCCGAAGGACGCGCTCGTCATAAAAGAGCACGATCACGAGCAGATGCACGACATGAATTCCCCCTACGCGGGAATGGGCGGGATGATCATGGGGATCACCATTACGGGCCGGTCGGCGATTGATACCACGACGGACTGGCGCCCGCAGCGTCATCTCGAGCTGACGGTGGGGCTTCGTAACCGCGATCCGCGATTCTATGAGCTTTCGCTGCGAGATCTTCTAAAACCGGCAGCGGAGATTCGCAAGAGCACTGGGCTGACGGGTCCGGCAATCGTGCTCGAACAGAACCAGCCTGCCCAGATCGAAGTCGTCAACAAGCTTGAGGAGCCCACCAGCATTCACTGGCACGGAATGGAACTGGAAAGTTATTACGATGGCGTGCCGGGATTTGGAGGCCGCGACGAAAAACGTTCGCCGGCAGTAGAGCCGGGCAAGACCTTTGAGGTCCGGATCATTCCTCCGCGCGCCGGAACATTTATCTACCACACGCACTGGCACGATGACGCGCAACTTACTGGCGGCGTTCATGGTCCGCTGATTGTGCTCGCGCCTGGCGAAGCGTATAACCCCGCGATCGACAAGAGCTTTCTTTTCAGCGTCGGGCCGCAGGAACCGTTTGGCACGGCGATGCTGCTGATGAACGGTATACCTCAGCCATCCACGATGCGCTTGAAGACGGGCACAACCTATCGATTGCGCTTCATGAACATCACTCCGTCGGTCGACAATCTTCGAGTGTCCCTGCGCAAAGCAGGTACTCCCGTGCAATGGCGGCTGCTGGCCAAGGATGCTTCCAATGTGAAGGGCACGCCAATGCGTGATGCGGACCAGATGGTTGCGGTCGGCGAAACTTACGATTTCGAGTACCGCGCCGCCCAACCTGAAGAATTAACGCTCACGGGACTCTCGCCGGGAGACAATCGGCGGGCTGTGCAGACGCTCGTGTTTTCCGATCGGTGATCGGGCTCCGGCCGCCGCCAGGGTAAGCTTTCAACAGTTCGGTCGAGCGGAAGGAGGTCCAATGGCAGGGCGAAGCCTGACTCTGCTGCTGTTGATGGTGGGGGCTGCCGGTGCGCAGGAGAAGGCGCCGGACACATCCGCGTCGAAAAAGGAATCATTCGAAGTCGCTTCTGTGAAACCCGGAGATCCCTCCGACCGGCGCATGATGATCAACATTGCTCCGGGAGGGCGATTCCGAACGGTGAATGCTCCCGTTATCTTGCTTCTCCGAATTGCGTATCACGTGCAGGATTTTCAGCTTGTCGGCCTGCCGGAATGGGCGAAAACCGAGCGATTCAATGTCGAAGCGAAAGCCGACGATCGCGCCAACGAAGATCTGATGAAGATGAGCGAGGAGCAGCGGAATGCGTTTCAGAAGCGGTTGCAACTGAGGCTGCAGGCTCTGCTGGAGGATCGCTTTGCTCTGAAGACGCACCGCGAGACGAAAGAAATGCCGGTTTATGAGCTGGTCGCGGTGAAGAACGGCCCGAAGCTCACACCCGCGGCGCCGCAGACCGACGAAAAGCAGCGGGGAATGATGCGAATGGAGCGCGGAGAGTTGACCGGAACCGCTGTAACGATCGACCGCCTCGTTCAGGCGTTCAGCGATCAGACGGGCCGGACGGTGATCGACAAAACCGGCTTGAAAGGTGAATACGATTTCAAGCTTCAATGGACGCCGGACCCGAGGCCGATGGATAGTATGGCGCCGCCGCCGGGCGCGCAGCCTCCTGGAGCAGCAGAAGCGTCGGTCAGCGATACGACAGGGCCAACACTCGTCACCGCGATCCAGGAGCAGCTCGGGCTGAAGCTGGAATCGACAAAGGGGCCGGTCGAAGTGATCGTCATCGATCACGTGGAGAAGCCGTCCGCGAATTAGAGTCGTGAGAATCCCGTTTCTATTCGTTCTCGCCGCCAGTTTAACTGCGCAGCAATCCCAGAATTTCCACATTTCACCGCTGCATCCGGTGGCGGAACTACGCAAGCAGGCGGTTCGGGCCAGTCCACCGAAAGAGACCGGCAAATTCCGGAAACCCGACCTGATCGACCTGGCGGCAGCGTCTTCAGCCGCCTCAGCGAATTTCCGCTTTGAGATCCGGTACGCAACGGCGAACAATTTTCTGGGCGTTCCCGTCTATTCCGAAGCACGGGCGTTTCTCGAGCGGCCGGCGGCGGAGGCTCTGCTTTCTGCGGCGCGGGATTTGAAAGAAAGCGGCTACGGACTCCTGATCTACGACGCCTACCGTCCGTGGTACGTGACGAAAATCTTCTGGGACGCTACGCCGAGGCGATTGCACACATTCGTCGCCGACCCGGCGAAAGGGTCGAAACACAACCGGGGCTGCGCTGTCGACCTGACCTTATACGACTTGAGAACCGGAGTTCCGATCGAGATGCCCAGCGGATACGACGAAATGACGGTTCGGGCTCACCCGGACTACACGGGAGGATCATCCACCGCGCGTGCGAATCGGGCCAGACTTCGAAGCGCGATGGAGGCGCACGGGTTCACGGTGGATCCCGGCGAATGGTGGCACTACGATTTCGCGCGTTGGCGCGAATATCCGATCCTGAATATTCCTTTCGAATCGCTTCCTCGCTCGTGACCGGGGCTCGTGATGCGGCTGAGCCCGATTACAACAACCGTTCCAGTTCCCGGGCCAGAAAATCCGGCGTGAGTTTGCCGGTTCGATAGGCCCGGCAATCGGAGAAAAACCAGCGGCCGCCCTCGCCTTCGAGACAGTAAAAGATATTGTGTTCTTCCATCGCCTGCCGGTCGAGCAGTTCCTGGTTAAAGGAGCGAACAGAGCCGGTCAGGATATACGGCGAGCGGAAGTCTTCGGTTGAAATCAGTTCGTCAGTGGAGCCGAAACCGATCTGAAGCAGCCGTCCGCGAAGATTGATCTGAAACAGATCGGCGCGGCCATCCTCGAAATTTTGCTGGGTGTAGACCGGCGGATCGAGGACCAGGGCCGGGTCGCTCAGTCTGGAGTTCAGCGCGTCCACCAGTTCGCGGCAAATCCCGTACAGGTCGGCGGCGCCGGAGGCGCGCAAACGGTCGATTCGCTCTGCCTCGAGAATCCGTTGGCGGTCGCGAAGGGAGACGGATTCGATGGCCTCAGCCAGTTTGTTCAGACGATCCCGCCGGCGGAAAGTCCATCTCGCGACTGATCCAAACAACACGCGCCCTCACAATATCGAGAATGTCCCGGCCATTGAGTGCGACTGGCGTCCATTCGACAGGATTGGCCAGAGTCAGCTCGTTGGCGACGTAAATACCTGTTTCTCCCATCCTGACATAACGAACCCGAAGCACGCCGAACTCAGCGACGATCCAGGCAGACTTGCCGCGAGGCGTGCGACGTACCTCGGGATTCTGATCGAGGAGGAGCACATCGTTGGTGGCGAAGGGCCTCGGCAGCACCAGATCGGCGGCAAGGCGAACCACTACCGGATCCACCAGCGCATTTACCAGGTTGGCGGGAAACGGCAGGTACCCCCGGAACATCTGGAAATCCGGATCCGAGCCTGCGCCCAGCCGATGCATCAGAACGGGTACCGCGCGGAAACCGCGGAAGCGGTCGCCTTCCCGCTCCCACATCAGCTCAGCCACATTCAGGTCGAGCGCCCGGAGCAGACGGTCGGCCATATCGGGCGAAAGAGTCCTCACATTTTTCAACGCATTATGCAAATGCGGTTGAGATATATCGCTGATGGCGGCGAGACCGCGCTCGGTAAACAAACCGGACCGAATCCTCTCACGAGCGACTTCGATCAGCCTGTGCTGAAGATCGCGAAAATTCATTTTATGGACCCGGGATATCGCCTGAGATATTTCTGTGGGAAATAGGTCAGCGTATTACAGCGTACAAACGGAGATACAACCATAAAAAACTGGATGTAAAACCACAACAGAAACAACTACTTCCATCGTCCGGAAAGATTCTCATCAGAATTTCCCCATCAAAAAGTGTTGTCGAGTTTTGTGAACTAGATCACAATTCAGACATATATTCGGTTGCGCACTGAGCGCGCACCCGGGAGGAACATTCGTGAACTTCGAGAACTTTGATTGGAACCGTACTGAAATCCTCGCGCTGGCGAAGGAATCCTGCACGCAATGCCAAGGTTATGGATTGCGCCGGAGCAGCCGGAAGGGGCCTGCTTCGCCCTGCAACTGCGTGTTAAGAGGGATCTTCCGCGCCTGCTACGCGCGGTTCCGGCAGTGCGTCGCGAAGCAGCAGCACGTCAGCACCGTTCGTTTGGAACAAATCGGCGGCAAAGACCGGCGGATGATTTGGGGGAGGAAGGATGAAGAATATGTGGCGGATTTTTGCCTGGTCAGCCGTCGCGTGCTGGACGAAGAGGAATATCGGATTTTCAAGTTCCACTATCTCCTGGGCGCGGACTGGAAACTGTGCTGCCGCCGCCTGAATATGGATCGGGGGACCTTCTTCCATCACGTGTACAGAATCCAGCAGAAGCTTGGGAAGGTGTTTCGTGAACTCGAGCCCTACGCTCTCTATCCGCTCGATGAATATTTCGGCGGGACCGTACGCCGGGAGCTGCCGGAAGAAAGCCGGAAGATTCTGAGCATGCCGATCGCTCCCAAGCGGCGCGGATTGACGCCGCCGCTGCGCAAAGTCGCTTAATTGATTGAGTTTGAACGGAGGAGCGGGCCGCGCACAGCCCGCTCCTCCGGGCATCCGGATCCATAGTCTGTGCGCTACCCAGGCCCCATCCCGTTCGTCTCCTCTCTCCCCCGCCGAACAAACTTCAACCCGTAAGGCGAAGTCCATCGCCTCCAGGGAATAAAATCGGATCAATATAGAATTTAAAGACAGTGAGAACGCTCGAGCGCAAGCACAGCGCAGCAACACGCTGGTTTCACTGGATCAACCTGCCGCTTCTTTGCGTGATGATCGCGAGCGGTACTATGATCTACTGGGCCTACGACCCCTACAAGGTCGGATTTAGCCGATTTACGCTATTCCACTTTTTTCCGGAATGGTTCTACAACGCGACGAACGTTCCGCACAAGCTGGCGCTGGGGATGGCGATCCATTTTGCGTTTGCGTGGCTGTTCGCCATCAATGGCATCGCTTATGTAGTCTATACCGTCGTTTCGGGCGAATGGCGGGAACTTGCGCCGGATCGCAAAGCGTTTGGCGAGGCCATTCAGGTCGCCATGCACGACCTCGGGTTCAACGTTCCGCTGCCGCCCCAGCGCCGATATAACGCCGCTCAGCGGATCACCTATTCCAGCATCATCATTATGGGCGGCCTGAGTCTGCTGACGGGACTGGCGATTTACAAGCCGGCGCAGCTTCACTGGCTCGCGGCCCTCCTTGGCGGCTATGAATGGGCCCGATTCGAACATTTCTGGCTCACAATGGGCTACGTCGTATTTTTCGTGATTCACATTGCTCAGGTAATCCGCGCGGGTTGGCCCAATTTTCGGGCTATGGTCTGCGGGTATGACGTCGCCGGAGTGGAGGCTCATCATGCCGATTAATAAGGATGGCGCAACTGAAAAGCGGGTGAATGCGTCGCTCAGCGCGGAGGAGCAGCTCCGGCGGCGAACCCGGCGTGGATTCATGGGACTCGGAATTGGAGCAGCGGCCGCTATCGCCGGGTGGGAGTGGCTGATGTCCGGCCCGCATGAGGAGGGCGATATCCCGCCTCGCCTCCGATCGATCCTGCAGGCGAACGAATCGGTCGTCCGGAAGACGATCTACTCGAACGATAATCTGGTGAAAACATATCCGGCTTCGGCCATCGGCGAAATCAAAGTCAATGGGGAACTGGGGATGGACGATGATGTCGAGCCCGACGACTGGCGGCTCGAAGTCGTGCCTTTCGGTCAGAGTGGGCCGGCATTGAAGCTCGATCTCGACGATTTGCGGCGCTTGCCGCGAAACGAAGAAACCATCGATTTCAAATGCATCGAGGGCTGGAGCACGGTGACCCAGTTTGCCGGGGCCAGATTTTCGGATTTCACTACGAAATTCGCGCGCGGTTCAGCCGGCGCCCCCTCCGTCGCGATGGAAACGCCCGACGGCGAATATTATGTCGGACTGGACATGCATAGCGCACTGCATCCGCAAACTCTGCTGGCCTGGGAGATGAACGGGGAGCCACTCGAAGACGAGCACGGCGCGCCCCTTCGGCTCGTTATCCCGGTGAAGTACGGGGTCAAAAGCATCAAGCGGATCGGAAGAGTGGAATACGTCGGCGAGCGCCGGCCAGACGATTATTGGGCTGAGCGCGGTTATGATTGGTACGCCGGCCTATAAATCGGCCGCTTTTTTTTGCGCGCGGAGGCGGCGGCCATACATTACCCCGGCCAGGACGAAGACTCCTGCCACCACGCCGGCGGCGACTTTCGGCAGATTATCGGGAGGCGCTGGCGGTTCATACACAACCCCGTGCTCATTCGCCTGCGCGGCTTCGGCGATGTAGCGGCCGTGTTCGGGCGGGGTAAATTCACGCGCGAACCGGGCAAGTTCATCCGCTACACGGGGCCCGGAAATCGGCTCGCCGTGCCCAGCGGCCAGAAGGAATGGATTCAGGTTCGCAAGGCTTTGAACGGAAGAGGCCGCCGCGTTCCAGTCGTAAGTGAAAGGCGACACCGGCCGGGAAATAACGGGCCTCATGGTCAGAACGCCGAGCCAGGAGTCCAGATTGGCAGTCGCGAGCGCGTCACCGGCGATGAGGGTGGCGTCCCGTTCGCGCCACAATGAAACGTGTCCAGGCGCATGGCCAGGCGTCGGAATCGTAAGCCATCCCTCGAGGCCAGGAACTACTCCAGTCGGAGGTAAATCCCGGAGGACGTCTGAGATGTCGACCGTTCGGCTGGGGAAAAAACGGCTCAGGAACGCCATCGCGCCTCCTACCGTAGGATCTTTCTGCGGATATGCCGATTCTCCCGTAAGATATGGGAATTCAAGAGGGTGGGCGTAAACCGGAACGTTCCAGCCGCGGGCGAGTTCGAGGGCGTTTCCTGCGTGATCGAAGTGCCCGTGGGTCAGGATGATGGCATTCGGCCGCGAATTTTCGCCGAATCTGGCGGCAGCCGCCTGAATAATGGTGGTTGCGTGTCCGGCAACTCCCGTATCGATCAGAACCCATCCCTGGCGGTTGCCGGCAAAATACACGTTGGCGATGGAAGTTCTGAGAGACGCAAGGTCAGCGGCGAGCTCGCGGGGAGCGGTCATATGCCTATTTTGCAGTGCAGGCGACTTGCGCCGCGATGTGATCCCGGTGAATTGTACTTGCAAGTCCGCTGGAAAGCGTGAACATCTTTACCGAACGCATGTCAGTTAGACTGCATGGGCGATTGCGATTCCCGTATTTTCGGCGGATTTTATTCGCCGGGTTCGTAATACCATAAACAGATGGCCGGTTTCAGCCGATAGGTACGTCAGGGCTTGGCATGCGAATAGCGGCACGCGCATACATCACGCTGGTAATTTCGGCTGCGGCATATGTCGTTGGCTCGCAAGTGCCGCATTTCCAGTCACTTGATTCCGGGTCGCTGCAGTTCTGGGTGTATTTTCTGGTGACCGTTCTCACCTCCGGGTTGAAATTGAGGCTCCCCCTGGTGATGGCGACGATCTCGGTGAATTTCCTCTTCATCCTGGTTGGTGTTGCGCAATTTGGCCTGCCGGAAGCGTTGCTGATCGGCCTTGCCGGCACTCTTGTGCAGTGCCTGTGGAAGGCGAAGGTCCGGCCGCGCCCGGTGCAGGTTGCATTCAGCGTGGCTTCCATCTGTCTCGCCGTACTGGCCGCGCATGTAACTTTTCATGGGGCCTTAAACACGCTGCTCGGCCGTCTTCACCCGCTTCTGATCGGCTCCGCCGCGGCCGCTTATTTCATTACGAATACGGGTCTGGTTGCCTGCGTCATTGCATTGACGGAACGCAAGTCCGTCTGGAAGACCTGGTATGGCACCTATTACTGGATTCTTCCGTATCACCTCGCCGGCGCGTCGGTCGCCTGGTTAATCCTCGTTCTGAACGAGTTGAACAAGTGGCACGCTGCGCTGGTTCTGTTCCCGCTCGTTCTGTTCGTCTACAGGACGTACCGTTTGTATCTTGAACGACTGGAACAAGAGAAGGGCCATATGGCGGAGATGGCCGGCCTGCA
>Ga0308176_10002573_pt1 | contig 11462 bp, 10 predicted proteins | sample PhyCR2_3_FD_203890 | JGI IMG/M metagenome (GOLD analysis project Ga0308176, IMG submission 203890) | Soil microbial communities from UC Gill Tract Community Farm, Albany, California, United States - DLSLS.C.R2 | ecosystem: Environmental > Terrestrial > Soil > Agricultural land | place: USA... | reverse complement strand
GATGGCGTGCGACGAGCTTCGCGTGGACGCCGCGCGCCGCCCCCTCGAGGTTCCCCGCGCCGCGCTCCTCGAGCAGCATCGCGAGGAAGTACGACTGGAAGAGCAGGTCGCCGATCTCGTCGAGCAGCTTCGCGTCGTTGCCGGCGTGCGCGGCGTCCGCGACCTCGTACGCCTCCTCCACGGTGTGCGGCACGATCGTCCGAGCCGTCTGCTCGCGGTCCCAGGGACAGTCGCGACGGAGCCGCTCCGTCAGCTCCTGGAGCTCGACGAGCGCGTCCGCGAGGCTCAAGCTAGCCGGTGGTGGTCGTCGCGGCGGTCGTCGTCGGCGCGCACGGATCCGGGATCGCCGAGTAACCGGGCTGATACTTGATCTTCGACCCGGAGCAGAAGCTCTTCGAGAGGTTTGCGACCCAGTCGTTCATCGCCTGGTTCTTCTTCTGCTGCAGGAGCGTCTGCCGGATCGAGGGCGCCACCTGCTTCTCCGGCGTGGTCGACTTCGGCTTCACGTTGGTCAGCGGCTCGATCACGAACCAGCCGTACTGCTTGCTGTGCACGGGGGTGTGGATCTTCTTCGTCGGGTTTCCGAAGGCGACCGCGTCGAACTCGGGGACGGTCTGGCCTTTCGAGACCGTCAGCTTGCCGCACGCGTTCTTCGAGCTTGGATCCTGCGAGTACTTCTTCGCGAGCGTGCACCAGGTCTTGTCGTTCCCGGCCTTGAGCTGCGTGTACACCGACTGGGCGAGCGACTTGGACTTGACGAGGATGTGCCGCACGTCGCGTGACGGCGCCTGCGAGTAAAGCTGCGGATGCGCGATGTAGTACGCGTGCACGTCGCTGTCGGAGACCTTGACGTCGCCAGTCACCTTCGCGAAGAGCTTCTCGGAGATCAGCTGCTCACGGATGTCGTTGCGCACCTGCGCGTCGGTGAGCTTCCGCTGCTTCAGCTGTGCCTGGTAGCGCTTCTCGCTGCCGCCGAAGTACTGCTTCTTGATCTGGTCGAGGCGCGTCTGGATCTCGGAGCTCGAGACCTTGATGCCCATCGACTTCGCCTTCGACTCCCGCTCGGCCTGCTGCACGAGGATCCCCACGGCCTGGCTCTTGATCGTCTGATAGGCGGTCGTGCCCTGCTTCGGGAAGGGGCGCGGCGGCGTCTGCGCGGCGTAGCTCTCCTTCGCCTGCGTCAGCAGCGCATCGAAGTCGGGCTTCGTCACGTGCACGCTTCCGACTGCCGCGACGTCGTTCTTGTCGAGGCTCGCACTTCCGCCGCCACCGCACGCTGTGAGGAGCGCCGAGACGGCCAGCAACGGGAGGAAGATCTTGACCATTTTCATAGAAAAGCGCCGGCTAAGCGGCCTGGCGCGCGGCCAGCATAGCACCGACCAAATCCAGTGCTGCCTTGAATTCATCGCCTCTTAACGTCACTTCACGGTTGCCTGTGGAGTAGACAGCGGTGTCCACCTGGCCCCGCAGCTCGCGCAGCTCGGCAGAGCCGAGAACGACCGGTCCGACCGACGTCCGGCCGCCGCGGAAGACGAGGTAGTCGGCGCCGAGACGGGCGAGCTTCAGCTTCGCCTCCTGGATCGCGAACAGGTTGTCGACGGGTTCCGGCAGCGGCCCGTACCGGTCCTCGGTGGCGATCCGCAGCTCGTGCAGCTCGTCCTCGTTCTCGGTCAGGACGATGCGGCGATGCAGATCGATCTTCAGCGCTTCCGCGGCGATGTACCCCGCCGGGACGAATGCGTCGACGCGCGCGTCGACGCGCACCGGCCGCGTTGCAAGCCGGCGCTGGCCGGACAGCTCGGCGACGGCCTCGTGCAGCATCTCGACGTAGAGCTCGAACCCGAGCGCGGCAACGTGGCCGGACTGCTCGGCGCCGAGCAGGTCGCCGGCGCCGCGGATCTCGAGGTCGCGCATCGCGATCGCGAACCCGGCGCCGAGCTCGGTGTGGTCCGCGAGGGTCGCGAGCCGCGCCCGAGCCTCGGGCGTCAGCTCGTGCGCATCGGGGTAGAAGAGGTAGGCGTGAGCCAGCGCGTCGCTGCGGCCGACGCGCCCACGGATCTGGTAGAGCTGGCTGAGGCCGAGCTGGTCGGCGCGCTCGACGATCAGCGTGTTCGCCTGCGGGATGTCGAGCCCGGACTCGATGATCGTCGTCGAGACGAGCACGTCGGCATCGCCCGCGAGGAACGCGATCATCTTGTCCTCGAGCTCGCGCTCCGCCATCTGGCCGTGCGCGACGATGAAGCGCAGCTTCGGGCACAGCTGCCGCAGCTTCTCCGCCGCCGCCTCGATCGTCTCGACGCGGTTGTGGAGGTAGAACGCCTGGCCGTTCCGCTCGATCTCGCGGTCGAGCGCCTGTTTGATCAGGTCCTCGTCGAATTCGCCGACGAACGTGCGGATCGGCCGGCGGCCCTCGGGCGGCGTCTCGATCACGGAGATGTCGCGCAGCCCCGCGAGCGACATGTGCAGCGTGCGCGGAATCGGCGTCGCGCTCATGGCGAGCACGTCCACCTCGAGGCGGAGCTGGCGCAGCAGCTCCTTCTGCGCGACGCCGAAGCGCTGCTCCTCGTCGACGACGACGAGCCCGAGCTCCTTCGGGATCACGTCCCTCGAGAGCACCCGGTGCGTCCCGATCAGAACGTCGACCTTGCCTTCGCTGAAGTCTGCAAGCACCTTCTTCACGTCCGCGGGCTTGCGGAAGCGCGAGACCATGTCCACGCGCACCGGGAAGTCCCGATAGCGGCCCTTGAAGGTGTTCCAGTGCTGCTGCGCGAGCACCGTCGTCGGCACGAGCATCAGCACCTGCTTGCCGCCGACCGCGACGGTGAATGCCGCGCGCAGCGCGACCTCGGTCTTGCCGAAGCCGACGTCGCCGCAGACGAGGCGGTCCATCGGATGCGGCGACTCGAGATCCTCCTTCACCGCTTCGATGGCCGTGCGCTGATCCTCGGTCTCGCGGAACGGGAACTCGCTCTCGAGCCGCTCGACCCACTCGTGGTCGACGTCGAACGCGATGCCCGGCTGCGTCTGGCGCTGCGCGTACAACTGCAGGAGCTCCCCCGCCATCTCCCGCAGGTGCGCGCGGGCGCGCGTCTTCAGGTTGTCCCATGCCTTGCCGCCGAGCTTCGAGAGCGCCGGCGCCTTCGAGTCGGCGCCGATGTAGCGGCTGACCTTGCCGATCTGCTCGTGCGGCACGTAGACGCGGTCGTCGCCGCGGTAGGCGAGGAGCAGGTAGTCGCGCGTCACGCCCGCGACCTCCTTCGTCTCGAATCCCTTCAGCTGTGCGATGCCGTGGTCCTCGTGCACGACGTAGTCGCCGGTGCGCAGATCGGAGAAGCTCTGCAGCGCGCGGCCCGGCGCCGTGGTCGCCCGTGGCGGCCGCTTGCGGAAGACCTGCGTGTCGGGAAGCAGCGCGATGCCGAGCTCGCGCCAGACGAAGCCGCGCCGCGCAGGCGCGACGGCGAACGTCAGCCCCTTCGGCTGCTCACCGTCTTCGAGCAGCTCGGCGTGGACGCGGCGCAGCAGCGCCTGCTGGCGCAGCGCCTCGCCGCGGTGCGGAAACGCGACGACGATGTCGAGCTCCTGGCGGAGCAGCCCTCCGAGCTCCTGCTCCGCCTCGGCGAGGCCGCGAGCCGAGAGTGCCGGTCGCTGCGCGTCGAAGGAGAACGGCTGACCCTGCGGCAGCGGCGAGAGCTCGGTCGCGCCGCCGAGCTCGACCGGCGGCAGGCTCTCGTCCGCCCAGACCGCGTGCACCTCGTCGGGCGACCACACGAAGTCGGGCGCGCGCTCGAACGCCTGCACGAGATCGAGCGGCACCTCGACCGAGGGCTCCTCGTCCTCGTCCGGTCCCAGGTCGAGCTCGACGAACTCGCGCCGGCGCTCGGCGGCCGGGAAGATCGTCGCCTCGGCGACCTGGCGGAGCGCGCGCTGCGTGAACGGCGAGAACGCGCGGATCTGCTCGATCTCGTCGCCGAAGAGCTCGATGCGCAGCGGCTCGCGCCCCGTCGTCGCGAAGACGTCGACGAGACCACCGCGCACGGCGAATTGCCCGCGCTCCTCGACCCGCTCGACGCGCTCGTAGCCGGCCGAGGCGAGCTGCCCCGCGAGCGCGTCGATCCCCGGCTCGTCCCCCGGCGCGATGCGGAGCGGCAGCGGCCGCTCGGACGCAGGCGGCAGCCCCTCCGCCACGGCGGATGCGGAGGCGCAGACGAGTCCGCCCCGCTCGAACACCGCAAGCGCGCGCGCCCGCTCGCCGACGAGGTGCGGCGGCGGCTCGAGCCCCGAGCTCCAGTGCACGCCGCGCGACGGAAAGAGTGCGACCTGCTCGTCGCCGAGGAACCATCCCGCTGCTTCCGCCACGTCTCGCGCATCTGCATCCTCCGGGAGCAGAACGACGAGACCGCGGTCGAGCTCGTCGTGCAGCGCCGCGAGCACGAGCGGCAGGATGGGCTCCGAGACGCGCGCGCGCGACGGCAGCGCGGCGGCGAGCTCCGAGAGCTTCTCCTCCGCACGCAGGCGTTCGACGAGGCTGTAGAGCACGGGACGGTCCATGACGTTCGACCGAATTGCGCATTCGGCCGGGTCGCCATGGTAGTCGCGGCGCTAGACGAGGCGCCTGGCGCCGTCGTATCTCGACCCGTACCAGCCGTTCAGCCGGTCGATCGAGACGCGCGTGCCGGTGTGCGGCGCGTGGATGAAGCGGCCGGCGCCGATGTAGAGGCCCACGTGCCCGAGGCCGTCGAAGAAGACGAGGTCGCCCGGGCGAAGCCCCCGGCGGGAGACGCGCCGCCCGAGGCCGAACTGCCCACCCGAGTAGTGCGGCAGCGCGATGCCGAAGTGGGCGTAGACGAACCTGGTGAACCCGGAGCAGTCGAACCCGGAGCGCGGCGAGGTGCCGCCGTAGGCGTAGCGCACGCCGAGGAAGTGCCGCGCGAACCGGACCACCTGCGCCTGCCGGCGGGCGACGGCTGTGGCGTGACTCACCCGCGCCTGGGCTGCGAGCGCGCCCGTGGCGCGCGCGGCGACACACGCGAGAACGACGAGGAAGAGCAGCGCGAAGCGGATGCGATCGGTCATGGGAAGGTGCCGAGAGGCAGGGGCGCTGCGCGGGAACGGGAAGGCGCGGCGCGCTGTCGGTTGGCTCGTCGCAGTGGACCAGGCGTCCACCGCTCGGGCCATGACCCTCCTGCGTGGTCGCGCCTCCCCCGAACGGGGTAGGCCGGACGGGCCGCGCCGCACGGGTCATGCGGGCACATCGACCGGCCGGAGCGCGTTTCCGCCGCATCGCCGCGCGAACGCGCCTCGCGTGCCGGTTGCTACGAGCGCTTGCCGTTGACGGCGCGCTGCGCCGCCTCGAGGCCCTCGGCATCGAGCAGCTCGACCGCGTCGGCGGCCTCGCGGACGAGTGCCTCCGCGTCCTCGTCGGGCGAGAAGTCGGAGAGCACCCAGTCGGCGAGCGGGCGCCGGTCACCGCGTCCGGGCCGCCCCACGCCGACGCGCAGCCGGAGGAACTCCGGCGTCGCGAGATGCCGGTTGACCGAGCGCAGGCCGTTGTGCCCGGCGAGGCCGCCGCCGAGCCGGGCCTGGAGGCGCCCGGTCTCCAGGTCGGTCTCGTCGTGGACGACGAGCACCTGATCGGGCTCGAGCTTGAAGAACTGCATGGCGGCCTTCACGGAGCGGCCGGAGTCGTTCATGTAGGTCTCGGGCTTCAGCAGCGCGACCTTGTGGCCCTCGATCCGCACCTCGGCGAGCTGCCCGCTGAACTTCGAGCGCCACGAGCCGCCGTGGCGGCGGGCGAGCTCGTCGACGACGAGCCAGCCGACGTTGTGCCGGTTGCGCGCGTACTCACGGCCGGGGTTCCCGAGCCCCGCGACGAGCAGGTCGTAGGAGGTGCCGTGGCGCCGCGGCCACAGCCGCATCGCTAGCCCTCGACGGTGCCGGGCTCGCCGCCCTCGCCGCTGCCGGCGTCGGCGTCGCCTTCGGCGGCGGCAGCCTCGGCGGCACCCTCGGCGGCGGGCTCCTCGCCCTCGGCGAGCTCGCCCTCGGCGACCGGCTCGGGCTCTTCGCGCGTCGGCTGCGTGACGGTGGCGATCACGGTGTCGTCGAGATCGTCGAGAAGGGTCACGCCTGCGGGAACCTGGAGCGACGAGAGGCGCAGGGTGTCGCCGATGTGCATCTCGGAGACGTCCGCCTCGAGATGCTCCGGCACCTCCATCGGCAGAGCCTCGACATTGAGCTCGTTCGTGACCTGCGACAGGACGCCGCCTTCCTTCACGCCGACCGACTCGCCGTGCAGGTGCAGCGGCACGGTCGCGTGGATCGGCTGGTCGAGGCGGACTTCCTGGAGGTCGACGTGCGTGATGTGGCCGCGAACCTTGTCCTGCTGGAACTCCTTCAGCACGGAGGAGTGCACCTTGCCGCCCTCGACGACGACGTCGAGCACCGCGTTCAGTCCGCCCTTCGTGGTCAGCGCCGAACGCAGGTCGCGCTCCGTGATCGAGATCGACACCGGCCGTCCGCGCCCGTAGAGCACGCCCGGGATCAGCCCTTGCCGGCGCAGGCGCCGCGACTCGGCCGACCCGAGAACGGCACGGTTCTGGACCATCAGCTTGACGCGCTCGCCGGCCACGACGGGCGATTGTAGCGACGTTCAGTCGACGGGCGCCGGCACGGAGCGCGGGCGAAGCATGCTCGCCCAGCTGGTAGCGAGGTCGCGCGGCGCCAGGATCCACGGCGCCGTCCCGACCAGCAGCAGGATCAGCGCCGTGTCCCAGTAGTAGCCGTAGCGAACCGGATCGAGGACGAGGCGGAAGACCGATGTCGCCGCGGGCACGACCCAGACGCTCAATGCATATCGGCGCAGGCGGAGCGCGAGTGCCGAGCCGGCGCCGACGACGACAAGGGCTTCGCCGAGCCGCATCGGCCAGGTGAAGTGCCGTGCCTCGCCGAAGAGCAGCGACTCGACCCCGCCCGTGATCTTCCAGTGTTGCTCGAACATGTGGAAGTCGCCGCCGAGGGCGAACGGCGCGTAGATCGCCGCGGCGACGGCGAGCGCGATCGCACCCGCGAGCACGCTGCTGCGGAACCGCGGCAGGAGGAGAAGGAGCGGCGCGCCGAGGAGCCCCCAGGTCTCGAAGCCGGCGGACACGCCGAGCAGGACGCCGGCGAGGAGCACACGGTCGCGCCGCGCGGCCCGCGCGGCGAGGAGCCAGATGAGCGCGATGAAGAGCTCCGCGGGGTGGCCGATCTCGTACATGTCGCTCACGACGCCGAGGCCGATCGCGCCTGCGCCGACGACGAGGAGCAGCTGCCATCGCCGCAGGACGAATCCCGCGACGACGAGCAGGGCCGCCGCTCCGATCATGTTCAGCGCTATCGGCTCACCCACTGCGTTGATCCCGAGCGTGTGGCCGGCGAGACAGATCAGCAGCTCGAACGGACCTGCCTGGAGCCACGGGTTCGCGTAGGTGTGGCGCCAGTCCGGCGAGAGCATGACGCGCCCCGCGGCCGCGAACGGGTCGGCGTCCGAGAACGACGCGCTGTTCAGGAGCCAGCCGGTCGCGGCCGCCGCCGCCAGCACGCCGAGGACCACGAGGACGAAGGGCACGAGGACCGTACGAGACCGCATGTGACAGGTGTCGGCAGGCGCCGCCACTTTCTTGAAGCTAGAAGAGCTGGTTCTCGCCGCCGAAGATCGCCGAGACGGAGTCGTCGGCGAACACGTTCATGATCGTCTCGGCGAGCAGCGGCGCGACGGTCAGCACCGTCAGATGCTCCGGCTTGGTGATCGGATCGATCGGAACGGTGTCGGTCGTGACGATGCCTGCGAGGTCAGCCTCGCTCAGCTGGGCGAGGCCTTCGACCGAGAGGAGCGCGTGCGTGACGAAGACGTAGACCTCCTTCGCGCCGTGCTCCTTGAGCGCCCGCGCGCCTGCGATCAACGTGCCGCCGGTGGTGGTGATGTCGTCGCCGATGATCGCGATCTTGTCGCGTACGCGTCCGGTTACCTCGGTCACGGCAACGACGTCGTGCGCGGGACGCGTCTTGTGCATGATCGCGAAGTCGGCGTCGATCATCTCCGCGAAGCGCACCGCATGCTTTGCGCGGCCCGCGTCGGGCGCGACCGAGACGACGCCCTCCCCGTAGAGGCCGAGATCGCGAAAGTGCCGTGCGAAGAGCGGCAGCGAGGTCATGTGGTCGACCGGGATCGTGAAGAAGCCCTGGATCTGGCCGGCGTGCAGGTCCATCGTCAGGACGCGGTCGGCGCCGGCGAGCTGCAGCATGTCGGCCACGAGCCGCGCCGTGATCGGCTCGCGGGGCTTCGCCTTGCGATCCTGGCGCGCGTACGGGAACCACGGGATGACGGCGGTGATTCGCTTGGCCGACGCGAGCTTCGCGGCCTGGATCATCAAGAGCAGCTCCATCAGGTTCTGGTCGACGGGCTCGCACCCCGTCTGGACGAGGAAGAGGTCTGCTCCGCGGATCGACTCGTCGTAGCGGCAGTACGTCTCGCCGTTCCCGAAGGTGTGCAGCTCGATCTCGCCGAGCTCGACGCCGAGGTGCTCGGCGATCCGCTGTGCCAGAGGCATGTGCGAGCGGCCGGAGAAGACCATCAGCCGCTTCCGCGGCCCGCGCTCGATCCAGTGCTCGGGCTTCGGGCCGGTCACGATCTCGGGCGACTCGAGGCCCGGGAGAGGAAGCTCAGTCGTCGCGCTGGCGGGCTGCATACCCCTCCTTGTTCTCCTGGCGCGCGCGGGCGATCCCGAGCGCATCCGCGGGGACATCCTTCGTTATGACCGATCCCGCTCCGATCCATGCCCCGTCTCCGATCGTCACCGGCGCGACGAACCCATTGTGGATCGCGGTCCTGACGTTCCTGCCGATCGTCGTCCGGCCCTTCGGCAAACCCGGCTTGTGGGCGAAGTTCGCGGTGATCGCGCCGGCGCCGATATTCGTATCCTCGCCGATCTCGGCGTCGCCGATGTACGACAGGTGGGGCACCTTCGTGCGGTCGCCGATGCGTGAGTTCTTGATCTCCACGAAGGTGCCTGCCTTGGAAGACTCGCCGAGGACCGTCCCGGGGCGAAGGTAACAGAACGGCCCGATGGTCGCATGTGCGCCGACGTGGGCGTCGACGGCGACCGTGTTGGCGCCGATCTCGGCACCGGCCGAGACGCGGGTCGCGCCGCGAAGATAGGTGAAGGGCTGGATCGTCGAGTCTGGCTCGAGCTCGACCGTCGGCTCGATCCACGTCGTCTGCGGGTCGACGATCGTCACGCCGGCGAGCATGTGCGCCTCGTTGATGCGGTCGCGCAGGATCGCCGCTGCGTGGGCGAGCTCGGCGCGCGTGTTGACGCCGTCGGTCTCGCGCGCGTCGGCTGCGATGTGCGCGGCGACCTTGCCCCCTCCGCGCACGACGATCTCGATCGCGTCGGTGAGATACAGCTCGCCCTGCACGTTCTTGGGCTCGAGCTGCTCGAGCGCCGGCCAGAGCGCCGTGGAGCGGAAGACGTAGATCGAAGAGTTGATCTCGCCGATCTTCTGCTCGTCCTCGCTCGCATCGGTGCCTTCGACGATCTTCGTCACCGACCCGCTCGCGTCGCGCACGATGCGCCCGTACACGCGCGGATCGGGCGGGCACGCACTGAGGATGGTCGCGTCGGCACCCTCGCGGTGGTGCGTCTCGACCAGGTCGCGCAGGAGCTCCGGGGTGAGGAGCGGCGTGTCGCCGGAGAGCACCAGCACGTCGCCGTCGTGCTCCGCGAGACTCGCGCGTGCGCAGCGGACCGCGTCGCCCGTGCCGAGCGCCGTTTCCTGCACGGCGACCTGGACGGAGCCCGGATCGAACTCGTCGCGCGTCGCGGGCGAGGCGACGATGACGATCGGCGCCGCGCCGGCCGCACGTCCGGCCTCGACGATCCAGTCGACCATGCGGCGGCCGAGAATCGGGTGGAGGTGCTTCGGGACGGCGGAGCGCATCCGCGTGCCGAGACCGCCGGCCATCAGGACGGCGGCGAGTGGTGTGTCGGTCACGGGCACGGAGGCTGGGGCGCCAGGATTCGAACCTGGGATCGCGGGACCAAAACCCGCTGCCTTACCGCTTGGCTACGCCCCACGGCGAACGGACAGAGTCTAGGGACGCGCAGAAGCTCAGGGACGCTCGGTGAAGAGGAAGATGAGGGCCGCGATCGCGATCAGCACGACGAGGCCGATCGCGAGCGCCTTCACGATCCAGAAGGCGATCGGCACGCAGAGCACGAGCAGCTGCGAGACGGCAATGACCCAGGTCGCCTGGCGGACGAGGTCCGAGCGGCTCGACCGGCCCCCGTACATCCAGAGCAGGACGGCGATCGCAGCGATCACGACCACGAGCCACCAGCTGAGGACGCCGACGAGGTAGAGAAGCCCCTCGATCGCCGCGATCCAGAGCGTCAGGCGGAACCGGCGCGCGCGCAGCCAGCGTCCCGGCCGGGTGGATCCATGCTCGATCGCGTGCGCCCCGAACATCTTCGATCAACCGTACCACGCTGGAATCGTGATCCAGGCGCGGCCGAGGCGGCGCAGTTCCCGCGCGGCGCGGCGGGCGTCGGCGCTGCGGTGAAAGAGTGCGTAGACGGCCGGCCCGGCGCCGCTGACGTCGGCTCGGAACGCGCCGAGCGCACGCAGCTCGTCCGCGAGCGGTGAGCGCGCGAGGTCGTTCGGCGGCAGCGCTGCAAGGTCGCGCGGGCGGCGCACCTGCGCGAGTACGCGGCGGAGCGCCGCGACCCGCTCGTCGAATCCGGCCTCGCCGCCGCGCGCGTCGAAGGCTTCGTAGACCGAGGCGGTCGACGGCTTGCCCGCGCCCCGGGGAAGCAGCAGCAGGACGGCGAAATCCTGCGGCAGATCGAGCGGCTCGAGCGTCGTGCCGTCGCCGGTGCCGAGCTGCGGCCCGTCGTGCAGGAAGAACGGGACGTCGGCGCCGGCGCGTGCCGCCAGCTCGTGCAGCTGCTGCGCCGTTCGCGGCGTCGGGAGCTGCGCGTTGGCGAGCCGCAATGCGGTCGCGGCGTCGGAGCTCCCGCCCCCGAGCCCGGCCGCGAGCGGCACGTGCTTCTCGATGTGCACGCGCCAGCCGTGCGGCGCCTCGAGCGAGTCGACCGCGGCACGGACGATCGTGTCCGCCGGGAAGCCCGTCACCGTCGTCTCGAAGGCGGGCTCGACGCGCACGCGGTCGCCGAGATCGACGCGCTGGAAGACGGTGGCGAGCTCGTGCTTGCCGTCGGCGCGGCGGGGGCCGACCACGAGCGCCAGGTTGATCTTGGCGGGCGCCGGACCGATCACGCGAGCGCCTCCGTGAGCGCGACGAACTCCCGGGGCGCGAGCTCTTCGGCGCGCGCGGCCGGTGCACGGCCGATCGAGTCGAGCGCGGCGACCGTGCGCTCGCGCGAGGCGAGCCCGCTGAGTGCGAGCGCATTCGCGAGCGTCTTGCG
>Ga0308176_10002571_pt1 | contig 11465 bp, 9 predicted proteins | sample PhyCR2_3_FD_203890 | JGI IMG/M metagenome (GOLD analysis project Ga0308176, IMG submission 203890) | Soil microbial communities from UC Gill Tract Community Farm, Albany, California, United States - DLSLS.C.R2 | ecosystem: Environmental > Terrestrial > Soil > Agricultural land | place: USA... | reverse complement strand
GAGCGAGGTCGGAATGTGCCTCGAGTAGGGATTCGAGAAACGGCCTGGGGCGCTTGAGGGAGTTCCGGCTTCGGCCGCCGTGCGCTGACTGCTTACCGCTTATCGCTTACCGCTTACTGCTTACCGCTTACCGCTTACCGCTTACTGCTTACCGCTTACTGCTTACCGCTTACTGCTTACCGCCGACTGCCGACAGCGCGGCGCGTCGGGCCCTATTTTCACCCCATGCCATCGACAACGCGCAGCGACAAGCGATACGACCGCGAGTACTTCGAGCGGTTCTACCGGAAGAGGCGGACGCGGGTGCACTCGCCGGAGGCGGTCGAGCGGAAGGTGAGGCTCGCGGTGAGTGCGGCGGAGTTCATGCTCGGGCGGGAGATCCGCAGCGTGCTCGACGTCGGGGCAGGGGAAGGAGCATGGCAGCCGATTCTTGCGCGGATGCGGCGGGGGGTGCGGTACGTCGGGGTCGAGCCGAGCGAGTACGCGGTCGCGCGTTATGGCGAGAAGCGCGCGTTGCGGCTCGGGCGCTTCGATGGGCTCGACGAGGCGCGGGTGGGGAAGGGGTTCGACCTCATCGTCTGTGCCGACGTCATGAACTACCTGACGACGGCGGAGCTCAATCGCGGGCTCGCGCAGATCTCGGCGCGGCTGCGCGGCCTCGCCTACCTCGAGATCTACACCGCGAGGGACGAGCTGGTCGGCGACCTCCACCACATCGACCTCCGCTCACCGGCGTACTATGCGCGGGCGCTGAGGACGGCCGGGCTCATTCGCTGCGGGATGCACTGCTACGTCGGCGAGCATCTCGCCCACAACGTCGTCGCGATGGAAGGCGGCTGGTGACGCCGCCCCTGCCTAACGTGCGGCAGCCGGTGTCTTCTTCCGCCTGAGCAGGAACTCCGGCGCCATCGCGACCCCGAGGAGGGTGACGGGGATGATCTGCAGCGTCTGGATCAGCAGCGCGACGGCGATTGCGCCGTCACGCGTCGCACCGAACGGCTCGGCGGCCAGCGCATAGGCGAGCTGGAAGAAGCCGACGTTGCCCGGCGTCGCGCGAACGAGGAACCCGAGGTTGACCGCGAGCAGCGTCGCGACGTCGCCGGCGAGCGGGAGGTGAAGGCCGGCAGCGCGCGCGGTCCAGGCGAAGGTCGCGAGCTGCATCGTCCAGGCGATCACCGAGAGGAGCAGGGCAGCGGCAAAGCGCCTGACGCCGGCGACGAGCGCCATCGCGTTGAGGAACTGTCCGCGCGCGTTGCGCAGCCGGACGCCGGTGCGCGTCGCGAACCCGGCGCCAGCTGGTGCGATCGCATCGTGGACGGCGAGCACGCCGCTCGCCCGCCTGACGCGCGCGCGGAGCACCATCCAGTAGAGCAGTCCTAACGCGACGACCAGTGCCGCCGCCGCCGGCCACCGCCAGCGCGACAGCGCCTCTGGAAGGGGGAGCACGAGTGCTGCCGCAGCGAGGAAGAGCACGTAGCCGACCAGGTCGAACACCCGCTCGATCGCCAGCGTCGCGAGGATCGTCCCCGCCGGCACGCTGCTCGCCCGCGCGACGAAGACGACGCGCGCGGCCTCTCCTCCGTTCGCGACGAGCACGTTGTTCAACCCCGCGCCGGCGAGCGCGGCTCGCATCGCGAGGCCAAGCCGGTCGACGCCGACGCGGCGGAGGAAGATCCACCATCGGATCCCCTTGACCGCGATCGAAAGCAGGTTGACCACCGCCGCGGCCAGCAGCCACTGGCGATCAGCGTTGCGAATCGAGCTCCACGCCTCGTGCCAATTCACGGTGCGCGCGAACAGAACGAGGAGCGCGACGACCGCGATGACGAGAAGGGCGCGCAGCGCGCGGAACAGCGGAGTCTTCGGCTTCGGCGGCTCGACCGCGAGCAGCATCTCCGGAGTCGTCAACGCCGGCGTCGTCATGCAGCGGGCACCCCGACGAGCCGGTAGTCGCGTGATTCCAGCGCGTCGATGATCCTCGGGACGGCGGCCGCCGTCTGCGTCCGGTCGCCGGCGGCGTCGTAGCCGTCGCCGTCGTGCAGGAGCAGGATCGATCCCGGGCGCGCGCCGTTCACGGTTCGCTCGACGATCGCGTCGACGCCGGGACGGGCGCTGTCCCAGACGCCGAGCGACCACCCGATCGTCCGCTGGCCTAACGATCGGGCGATGTGGCTGACCCACGGTGCGCGGAAGCCGTGGGGCGCGCGGAAGACGGCCGGTCGGACGCCGGTGGCGCCGATGATCGCCGCCGTGCCCAGCTCGAGGTCGCGGCGGACGCTCGCCGGCGACTGAGTGTGCAGCTTCCTGTGGTACCAGCCGTGATTGCCGACGACGTGTCCCTCAGCGGCGACGCGCCGGGCAAGCTCCGGCCAGCGCTCGACGTGGCGGCCGAGCAGGAAGAAGGTGGCGACCGTCCGGCTCGCGGCGAGCGCGTCGAGGATCCGCGGTGTCGCCTCCGGGTTGGGGCCGTCGTCGAAGGTGAGGGCGACGGCGCGATCACCGGCGCTCCGCCGCGGGAGGCTGCCTAACGCCTGACCGAAGAGGGGACTGTTGCGATGGTACGTCCCGTGAACGAGCGCGCCGACGGCCGCAACGCCGGCGGCGCCCAGCGCCGCGATCATGCCGCCGGCGCAGCCGCCAGGTCGAGGACGTCGGCGTAGACGGCGAGCACTTGCTCGGTGACCCGCGGCCACGCGTAGGACTGGGCGATCTCGCGGCCATTCGCGCCGAGGCGGTGGCGGAGCGTCTCGTCGTCGAGCAGGCGGACGAGGCCATCGGCCAGCGCACCCTCGTCACCCCGCGGGACCATCAGTGCCTCGCGGCCGTTCCTGACGACGTCGCGGAAGCCGAGGATGTCGGAACAGACGATCGGCGTCGCGCAGGCCATCGATTCGAGCAGCGTGATCCCGAACGATGCCTTCGTCGTCGGGCAGGCGTAGATCGAGCTGTTCGCGTAGTAGCCCGGCCGTCCCTCGAGCACTGGTCCGACGAAGGTGATGTCCGGGTCATTCTTCGCGAGCCGCCGATAATGGGACGCCAGCGGGCCACCGCCGACGACCACGAGCTGCGCCTCGCGCTGGGGGCCGCGAACGCGGCGGAAGGTGTCCATCAGCATCCGCAGCCCGTTGCGCGGATCGAAGCGGCCGAGGAAGAGGATGACCGGTACGTCGCTCCGCATCGCGGCCGGACGGGACGCGCCGGGGTTGAAGAAGTTGGCGTCGATCCCGTTCGGGATGATGTGCCAGTCGGCGTCGAAGTACCGCTCGAGCGCGACGGTGGTCGAGTGCGAGACGGCGATCGCCTTCGCCAGCCCGTCGAGCCGTCGCTGGAAGTAGCGCCTGCCTAACGTGTAGCCGAGCGAGCGGTCGAAGTACGTGTGGAAGGTGCCGACCACCGGACAGTCTGCCTCGTCGATCGCCAGCATCGGCAGCACGGGGCTGAGCGGCGAGTGGACGTGGACGATGTCATAACGGCCGCGAGCCAGCGTCTGGCGCATCCGCCGCCGGAGGCCGGTGCCGACGGTGATCCGCGCCTGCGACCCGTTGGCGTACACCGACTGCGAGCGGCCGATGCAGATGACGTGCGGCTGCGGTGCCGCCCCCGGGATCTCCGAGGTGATGATGTCGACGTGATGCCCGCGCGCCCGCGCCTCGCGCGCGAAGTAGTGCACGTGCTCGCAGATCCCGCCGAGGTGCGGATAGTAGTACTCGGTGACGAGCGCGATCCGCAGCGAGCGCGAAGGGGACCGCTCGAGGCGGCCGCCATGTGGCGAGATGGGGGCGTGCGCCCCATGCGCCGTCCGCGGAGCGACGACTCCCACCCTAGGCCTGTTCGAGCGCGGCATGAGCGGCGGCGAGCCTGGCAATCGGAACGCGATACGGTGAGCATGACACGTAATCGAGCCCGATCCGGTGGCAGAATTTCACCGACCGCGGATCGCCCCCATGTTCCCCACAGATCCCCACCTTGAGATTCGGGCGGGTCGTTCGTCCTTCGTCGACAGCCATGCGAATCAGTCTCCCGACTCCGTCCTGGTCCAGCACCTGGAAAGGATCCTCGGGGAAGATACCCTTCTCCACGTAAGAGGGAAGGAACCGCCCCGCATCGTCCCGGCTCAGGCCAAACGTGGTCTGGGTCAGGTCGTTCGTCCCGAATGAGAAAAACTCGGCCGACTGGGCGATGTCACCCGCCATCAGCGCAGCCCGGGGAAGTTCGATCATCGTACCTATCGTGTAGCTAACCGGCTCCCCCATTCCGCCGAGGACCTCTTCGGCCTGGGCCACCAGGATGTTTCGCTGGTGCTCGAACTCCTGCTTGGTCGCGACGAGGGGGATCATCAGCTCGGGACGGACGTCGAGGCCGCGCCGTGAGGCGCGGACCGCTGCCTCGAAGATCGCCCGCCCCTGCATCTCGGTGATCTCCGGATAGCTGATCCCGAGACGACAGCCGCGATGCCCGAGCATCGGGTTCGTCTCACGCAGCGCATCGACGATCCGCGACAGCTCCGGCCGGGTGAGGCCGAGCTGCCGGGCGAGCAGCTTGCTCTCCTCGCCCCCGTGCGGCAGGAACTCGTGCAGCGGTGGATCGAGGAGGCGGATCGTCACCGGGTAGCCATTCATCGCCTCGAAGATCCCTTCGAAGTCCTGGCGCTGCATCGGCAGCAGCTTCGCCAACGCTCGGCGACGGCCCATCTCGTCGCGGGCGACGATCATCTCGCGCATCGCGTTGATGCGGTCGCCCTCGAAGAACATGTGCTCCGTCCGGCACAACCCGATGCCCTCGGCGCCGAAGGCGCGGGCGATGCGCGCGTCGTGCGGGGTGTCCGCGTTCGCGCGAACCTTGAGCCGGCGGACCCGGTCCGCGCGCCGCATCAGGCGGTCGAACGACTGGTAGACTGGCGCGTCCTGCTCGCGGGTCTGCCCGTTGACGACGCGAACGACCTCGCTCGGAATCGTCGGCAGCGCGCCGGCGAAGACGCGTCCCGTCGCGCCGTCGAGGGTGATCCACTCACCCTCGGCGACCGTCGTCTCTCCGACGGTGAAGCGCCGCAGTGCGACGTCCACGTGCATGTCCTTCGCGCCGACGACCGCGCACTTGCCCATCCCGCGCGCGACGACCGCCGCGTGGCTCGTCATCCCGCCGCGGGCGGTGAGCACGGCGCGCGCGGCGACGATCCCGTGAAAGTCCTCCGGGGTCGTCTCCTCGCGAACGAGGATGACGTTGTCGCCCGCGGCGTGACGCTGCTCCGCGACGTCGGGGTCGAACACCGCGATCCCGCTCGCCGCGCCCGGCGACGCGGGCAGCCCGTGCACGATGGGGGTGGCGCGCACCGCGCCGTCGATCACCGGGTGCAGCAGCTGGTCGAGCTGCTCGGGCTCGACGCGCTTCACCGATTCCTTGTCGGTGATCAGCCCCTCGTTCACCATCTCGTCGGCGACGCGCACTGCTGCCATCGCCGTCCGCTTGCCATTGCGCGTCTGCAGAAGGTAGAGCCGCCCGCGCTCGACGGTGAACTCGATGTCCTGCATGTCACGGTAATGCGTCTCGAGCTTCTTCTGCGTCGCGAGCAGCTCGGCGAAGGCGTCGGGGAGCCGCGTCTCCATGTCGGCGATCTCGAGCGGCGTCCGGATCCCGGCGACGACATCCTCGCCCTGGGCATTGACGAGAAACTCGCCGTAGAACACATGCTCGCCGGTGGACGGGTCGCGGGTGAACGCGACGCCGGTGCCCGAATCGTCGCCCATGTTCCCGAACACCATCGCGACCACGTTCACCGCCGTGCCTAACGTCTCGTCGATGCGGTTCGCGCGCCGGTAGTCGACCGCCTTCTTCAGCGTCCACGACTTCCAGACCGCCTCGATCGCACCCCACAGCTGCTCGCGCGGATCCATCGGGAAGTCATGTCCCGTCGTCGCGCGGACGAGCTGCTTGTACTCCTCGACGAGGTTGCGGAGCGTGTCCTCGGACAGCTCGGCGTCGGTCTCGACCCCGCTCGTCAGGCGCTTCGACTTGAGGAGGTGCTCGAACTGCTGGATCGGCACGCCGAGGACGACGTCGCCGTACATCTGGATGAAGCGGCGATACGAATCGTAGGCGAACCGCGCGCTCCCGCTCTGTTGCGCCAACCCGACAACAGTGCGGTCGTTGAGACCCAGGTTGAGGATCGTCTCCATCATCCCCGGCATCGACACGGGGGCACCGGAGCGCACCGAAACCAGGAGCGGGGAAGCGGGGTCGCCGAAGCGGCGGCTGGTCGTCTTCTCCAGCTGCGCGAGGTTCCGGGCGACCTCTTCACGCAGCGAGTCGTCGATCGCTCGCGTCCTGAGGTACTGGATGCAGACCGCGCAGGCGATGGTGAAGCCCGGCGGTACAGGAACGCCGAGATTTACCATCTCGGCGAGATTCGCTCCCTTGCCGCCGAGCACCGCTTTCATGTCCCTGGTGCCGTCGGCCTTGCCGTTGCCAAAAAAATAGACGCTCTGAGTCACTAGGGGTGTCGGCTCAGCATCCGCAGCCTGCGCGGAGCTTGTCTGGGTCGGTTGGAGGCGCCGTCGGGTAGTCGCCTGAGAAGCAGGCATGGCAAAACCCGTGCGGGCCGTCCGGAACCGACTGCAGCATGCCGTCGAGGGACAGGTACCCCAGTGAATCGACGCCGAGATGTTCGGCGATCTGCGGGATGGTGAGATTGGCGGCGACGAGCTCCTCGCGCGTCGGCGTGTCGATGCCGTAGTAGCAGGGCCCCGTGACCGGGGCCGAGCTGACACGCATGTGCACTTCCTTCGCCCCGGCTGCGCGCACCATCGCCACGAGGCCGCGCGTCGTCGTGCCGCGGACGATCGAATCATCCACCATCACGACGCGCTTGCCCTGAAGCACTTCGCGCACGGCGTTGTACTTGACGCGGACCTTCGCGTCGCGCGCACCCTGCGTCGGCTGGATGAAGGTGCGGCCGACGTAGTGATTGCGAATGAGCGCGAGCTCGTAAGGCAATCCCGACTCCTCGGCGAATCCGAGCGCCGCCGAGTTGGAGGAATCAGGAACGGAGAAGACGAGATCCGCGTCGGGCGCGGGATGCTCCCTCGCCAGGCGGCGTCCGAGCGAGCGCCGAGCACGATCCACCGAGCCGCCGAAGACGCGGCTGTCGGGGCGCGCGAAGTAGACGTACTCGAAGACACAGCGGCGCGACTCGGCTGCCGGCAGCCGCGCGCCCGTGCGCACGCCCTCGCGGTCGACGACGACGATCTCCCCGGGCTCGACCTCGCGCTCCGGCTGCGCGCCGATGATGTCGAGGGCGCAGCTCTCCGACCCGAACACCACCGAGTCGCCGAGCCGTCCCATGACCAGCGGCCGCCAGCCACGCGGATCCCGCGCGGCGAGCAGGGTGTCGCCGATGAGGACGAGCAGCGAATACGCGCCCTCCACCCCGGTGAGCGCCTCGGCGAGCCGCATCTCGGGGCGCTCGGCAGTGGAGCGCGCGATGCGATGGACGATGACCTCGGAGTCCATCGTCGAGGAGAAGATCGCCCCCGTGTCCTCGAGCTCGCGGCGAAGCTCCGTCGCGTTAGTCAGGTTGCCATTGTGGGCGAGAGCGACTGCGCCCCCGCGAACGCTGGCCACCACCGGCTGCGCATTGGCGAGCACCGACGATCCGGCGGTGCTGTACCGGGTGTGCCCGATCCCGACGCTGCCGAGGAGCTCCGGCATCTCGGTCTCGGCGAGTCCCTCGGAGACGAGTCCCATCGCCCGTACCGAGTGCGCCCGTCCGCCGTCGTCGACAGTGACGATTCCCGACGATTCCTGGCCGCGGTGCTGCAGCGAGTAGAGGCCGAGGTGCACCAGCTCCGCGGCCTGCGGATTTCCACGAACCCCGAATATGCCACACATTGCTACTAATTCACCGTTGCGAGAGCGTCTCGGTAATGACCGCCGCCGCGGCTGCGACGGAGCGGGACATGATCTTCGGAATCGCGTCGTGCCAGGCGGCGGCGAGCCGCGTCAGCGGAGCGTCGACCAGGCGCGAGCCAACCCGAAGGGAAAGGGACTTCGACTGCGCCGACACGCGTCCGATGACACGCGCCGGAACGCCCTGCCGCGCGGCTTCGGCGAGCACCGCCGCGGCGTCGGTCGTCGAGACGATGACGCGGTTCTGCGCCTCGCCGAAGAGCAGCGATGCGAGTGGCAGCTCCTGCCACGCATCGAGGTCGATCGCCGCGCCGAGCTGGCGTTCGCGATCCATCATGCAGCACTCGGCGAGGGCGACGGCGAGCCCGCCGTCGCTGCAGTCGTGCGCCGAGGAGAACAGCTTCTGTCCGGCGCCGGCAACGAGCAGCTCGACGAGCCTGCGCGCCGCGTCGAGGTCACACTCCGGCGGCGCGCCGGCGACCACTCCATGGATGCGCGCGAGGTATTCGGTGGCGCCGATCTCGGCGGTCGGCTCGCCGAGGAGGACGATCTCTGCTCCGTCCACGGCGAAGGGTGAGCTGACCGCATTGGCGACGTCGTCGAGAACCCCGACCATCCCGATCACCGGGGTCGGGTGCACCGCCCCCTGCGGGTTCTCGTTGTAGAGCGAGACGTTGCCGCCGGTGACCGGCGTGCCTAACGCGGTGCAGGCCTCGCCGAGCCCGGCGATCGCTTCACGCAGCTGGAAATAGACCTCGGGGCGCTTCGGATTCCCGAAGTTCAGGTTGTTGGTGATGGCGCGCGGCCGGGCACCGGTGCAGGCGACGTTGCGCGCCGCCTCGGCGACGGCGATCGTCGCGCCCAGTCGCGGGGCGAGCGAGACGTAGCGTCCGTTGCAGTCGACGGTGAGGGCGAGACCCTTGTCGGTTCCACGGAGACGAACGACCGCCGCATCGCCGCCTGGCCCGATCACGGTGCTCGTGCGCACCGTCGTGTCGTACTGCCGATAGACCCAGCGCTTGCTGGCGATCGACGGCGACGAGAGCAGCTGCTCGAGCACCCAGACCGGGTCGCGCACCTGCGCCGCTTCGGCAATCGACGAGACGTCCCGTTCGCGCAGCCCGCGCGTCAGGTCGCTCTCCCGCGCGTCAGGCGTGTACATCGGGCACTCGGTGACCAGACGCGATCCGGGGAACTCGGCGACGACGCGATCGCCTTCGGTGACGCGGTAGACCGGCTCAGCGATCACCTCGCCGATGACCGCCGCCTCGAGCTCCCACTTGGTGAGGATCTTCCGGACGTCATCCTCGTGCCCCTTCTTCGCGACGACGAGCATCCGCTCCTGCGACTCGCTGAGGAGGATCTCGTATGGCGACATCCCCTGTTCGCGGACCGGCACCTTCGCAGTGTCGATGGTCACTCCGACGTCGCCGCGCGCGGCCATCTCCGCTGATGACGACGTCAGCCCGGCCGCACCCATGTCCTGGATCGCGACGATGTGGCCACTGCGGATCAGCTCGAGGCTTGCCTCGAGGAGGAGCTTCTCGGTGAATGGGTCGCCGACCTGGACACGCGGACGCTTCGCATCGCTGCCCTCGGAGAGATCTTCCGAAGCGAAGGTGGCTCCGTGAATCCCATCGCGTCCGGTACGCGCACCGACGGCCATGATCGGATTGCCGACACCCGACGCGACGGCGAGCATCAGGTCGTTCTCGTGCAGCACGCCAACGCACATCGCGTTGACGAGCGGATTGCCTTCGTAGGCGGGGTCGAACACCACTTCACCACCGACCGTTGGCACCCCGACGCAGTTGCCATAGTCGCCGACACCTTTCACGACGCCGGCGAACAGGTAGCGGACGCGTGCCGCGTCCAGCGATCCGAACCGGAGGGAGTTGAGCATCGCGATCGGCCGCGCGCCCATCGTGAAGACGTCGCGAAGGATTCCACCGACGCCGGTCGCCGCGCCCTGGTACGGCTCGACCGCCGAGGGATGGTTGTGCGACTCGATCTTGAATGCGACCGCGAGGCCGTCGCCAACCGCGATCACGCCCGCGTTCTCCCCTGGGCCCTGCAACACCCACGGTGCCTTCGTCGGAAGGGTTCGCAGCAGTGGGCGTGAATGCTTGTACGAGCAGTGCTCGTTCCAGAGCGCGCTGACGATTCCGAGCTCGGTGAACGTCGGCTCGCGGCCGAGCAATCCGATGAGGCGCTGGTATTCGTCGGGGGTGAGCCCGTGCTCGGCAACGAGAGCCGGGGTGATGACCGGATCGCCGGGGCGGGGGGTGACCCGCACTACTTGAGACCGAAGAGCGAGTTGATGAACCGCTGCAGCTCGCTCTGCCTGACGAAGCTGAGCATCTCGAGCTCGCCCGCATCGAGCCAGGTGCCTTCGCACTCCGGGCAGACGTCGATCACCATGGTGTGGAACTTCCGCTCCTCGAGGCTGGCGCCGCACTTCGGGCACTTCATGAAGTGCGAGGCACGTTCCTGCTTCGAGCGCTGCTCGTCGAGCGCGGCCCGGCGTTCCTTGAGCAGCTCGGCGTCGTGCTTCGCGAAGTATTCGTCTTCGTTGTGCGTCGTGCGATGCGGGGTCATGAGGTGATCAGGGCTTCCTGGTGGAATCCGCCTGCTGCTGGCGGATCTGTTCAGCGCGGACCGAGTCCGCCGGATTGAGCTTCGCGCCGGGGAGCGGCGTCGGGCGTCCCGGAGTCAGGGCGCGGACCGAGTCGGCGGGATTGACCTTGGCGCCGGGCAGCGGCACCGGGAGCACCGCGCGCTGGCCGTTTGGCAGGATGGGTCCCTGGCGCACCGGCTGCGCCTCGGGGGACCCGACCTGCGGCGAGTTGCCGCCCGGGGCAGTGACCTGCGGTGCATTGCCCCCGGCGGTGCCACCCCCGCCGGTACCGACGCCGCTCGTCCCGGTGCCCGCTTCGCGAGCAGGCATCGCGGCGCCGGCGTTAGGCGCCGCGGCCGCGGCCGGAGCCTCGGCGGCGCTTCCTTCCGCGGGGACGATCTGGACGCCAGTGACCGTCGCCGGTGCTGCACCCTCCGCCGGGCGGCCGATGACGATCCCGCCTCGCTTTGCGCGACGGACTGCCGCCACGCCGGCATCGCCGCCCTCGGTCGCCTGGCTCCGGGCCGGCTTCACCCCGGTCGGCGAGGAGCTCGTCCCGCTGTAGCGGCGCCCTGCCGAGCGGAAGATCGCGTCGCTGACCTTGCCGTCATCGAGCACGACGAGATCGTTCATCCCGCAAGTCTTCTCGCAGCCGTTGCGATAGAACAGGTAGACGTGCTCGCCGGACTTCCGCTCGTTGATCGGCTTGCCCAGCCGCTCGACGACTTCGGCGCGCGTCATCCCGGGATCGATCACCACCGCCGCATCCTGGGCGGCGAGCGGTACCGCGAGAGCCATCGCGGCGATGATCATCAGTGGGCGGTACGACATGAATCCTCCTCGGTGTTACGCCGAGACGCGTGAGAGAAGCGATTCGAACAGTGCGAGCCCGTCTGCCGATCCGAGCAGGGTGTCGACTGCGCGCTCGGGATGCGGCATCAGCCCC
>Ga0308176_10002569_pt1 | contig 11470 bp, 7 predicted proteins | sample PhyCR2_3_FD_203890 | JGI IMG/M metagenome (GOLD analysis project Ga0308176, IMG submission 203890) | Soil microbial communities from UC Gill Tract Community Farm, Albany, California, United States - DLSLS.C.R2 | ecosystem: Environmental > Terrestrial > Soil > Agricultural land | place: USA... | reverse complement strand
CCGAGCTCCCGGCCGCCCCGCGCCAGGAACACCTCGGACAGCGAGTCGGCGCCCTTGTTGACGGCCGCGATGAGGATGATCGCGACGCCGAGGAGCACGATGGTCTCGACACGCTCGTTCGAGAGCACGGGCGGGAACCCGTGCTCGCGCAGGCTCGGCACCTTGCCCGCCACGAAGTCGGTCGCGTATGCGATCGGGAAGGGCTCGAGGACGGCCGTCACGGCCTCGAACACGAGCAGGAGCAGGCCGACCACGAAGGGCCGGTTGGCGCCGTGGTAGCGCCGGATGAGCGCGAAGGCCCGGGACGTGTCGGACTGCTTCGCATGGCGCGGCGACGGCCGTCGCGTCTGCTCGCTCGGGGTCTCCACCCTCGTGTCAACGGCGACCATGGAAGCTCCCCTCCGGCTCGGCAACAGCACGCCGCGCCTCGGCGACGTACTGCTCGGCGAGCGACGCGACCGGCGACCTCGCCCAGGCGCGCAGCGCCTTGCGCAGGAGCGAGACCGCCACGTGGAAGCGGACCCTCTGGGTGAGGTCGGTGGGCCCACCGAGCTCACCGTTCTCCCCGCGCGCCGGCGGCCGCGCGCAGGAGAGGTATGCCGTCATGAACGTCTCGCCCAGCGCCTCGGCCGCGCCCGCCGCCGCACCGTCTCGTGCGACACCGTCCCGCGTCGCGCCGGCCGCTGTCGCGCGCACCGCCGACTGGAGCAACGAGGACACGAAGTTGCCCACGTCGCAGGCCGGCTCGGCGATCCCGCAGTGGTCGAGGTCGAGCAGGGCGACCCGGTCGTCGTCGAGGAGGAACTGGCTCGGCCGGCAGTCACCGTGCACCAGGGAGACCGGTCCGGGCGCCGGCTGCCGGTCCAGGAGCTCGTGGGCCAGCGCGAGGAGGGGCTCGCCACCGGCCGGGTCGACGGCCCGGATGGCCGTGCTCCTGGCGACGAAGCGGTGCAGCTCCCGGTCCAGCGGCCGGAGCCGACCGCTGGGCACGGTGGCGCGGTGGAAGGCGGCGAGCGCCTTCGCCGCGCGCTCGACGTCCCGCCCTTGGCGCGCCACCACGTCCGGGTCGCGGAGGCCGACGACGAGCTCGCGACCCGGCAGGCGACCCTGCACGACGACGGCCAGGTCCGGTAGGTGCGCCATCACGGGTGCGAGGACCAGCGGCGGCCGTAGGGGCTGGGCCTGCAGGGCCCGACCCTCGCTCGCCACAGCCGCCGCCTTGGCGCTGTCGTGGTAGACCTTGGCGACGTACGTCCGCACCCCGCTCGCCCCCACCGGCACGGTGACGAGGAGGGTGGCCCGGCGGCCGGGCCGGTAGCGCAGCAGCCGGAGGTCCGGCGCGTTCTCGAGCGTGTCGTCGAGCCCGCCGTCCGGCTCGCCGTCCAGCTCGCGGTCCAGCTCGCCGACCAGCTCGTCGTGCAGCGCCGCCCCGAGGACACCGGGCGCGAGGACGTGGGCCAGGGTGGGCAGGCCCGGGTCTGCCGGGAACCTGCTGACGCCCGTGCCGTCGGGCAGCAGCTCGCCGGGTGCCCGTTGGCCCGGCGCCGGCACCGTGGCGAGCACGAGCCCGGCGCCGAACCGGTACAGCACCGTCGCGGGCCGACCCGGCTCGTACTTCGCGTCGGCGACGACGCAGGGCGTGGCGGGGTCCTCCCCGAGGGCCCGCGCCAGCAGCGGGCCGGTGCGGTCGGGGTCCAGCGCCTCGAGCACCGCGGCCCACTGGGCCTGCAGGGCGGCTGGGGCGTACGGGTCGTCGGGGGCGTTGGTCCGGGTTCCGGTCCAGCCGGTCATGAGGTCACCTCCGCCACGCCGAAGACGTGCGCCAACTGCTCGGCCGCACGGTCGACGTCGAAGGCGCGCTCGGCGGTCTGCCGTGCTCTCCTCCCCATCATCCGACGCCGGGCCGGGTCGCGCAGCAGGCTCTCGAGGTGGTCCGACACGGCTGCAACGTCACGCGCCCGGGCCAGCAGCCCGTTGTGGCCGTGCTGGACCGCTTCCGGGACGCCGCCGACGTCCGTGGAGACCACGGGGAGCCCCGACGCGAGCGCCTCGACGATGGCGTTCGGCACGCCGTCCCGGTCGCCGTCGTTGGTGACGAACGGGGTCATCGCGAAGACGTCCGCGTCGCGCATCGCCTCGACGATGACGGTGCTGTCCTGCTCCCCCGCGAACGTCACCACGTCGTCGAGGCCCAGGGCGCGCCGGTCGGCCTCCAGCTCGCCGCGCATCGGGCCGTCCCCGAACACGGTCAGGTGGAAGGGCTCGACACCGACCAGGCGGGCGCACGCACGGAGGAGGTCGGGGAAGCCCTTCTTCTCGACGAGCCGGCCCACCGACACGATCCGGACGATCCCGTCGTCACGGGTCTGGCCGGGGGTGAACTGCCGCAGGTCGATGCCGTGGTGGATGACGCGTACCTTCGTCATGGCCTGCGGACCGAGCTGCGCCCCAAGGAAGTCCACGTTCGCCCCGCAGCAGGTCAGCACGCTCGTGGCCGCCTCGGCCCGAGCGCGGAGGCTGGTGGAGGGGATCTGGTAGAGGTCGCGGGCGTGCGCGGTCACGCTGTAGGTGAGCCCGGTGAGCAGGTGGACCAGCAGGGCCACGAGCGCCGGGTCGTGGGCGAAGTGCGCGTGCAGGTGCGTGACGGATGCGCCCTCCGGCTCGAGGCGCGCCCGCCGCGCAGCGAGCTGGACCGCCACCTCGAAGCACTCGGTGGTGCTCGCGTTCGCGTAGCCCGTGGACAGCTCTGGGTGGCTGCTCGCGAACCGGGCGGTGTCGGCATACCGCTGGGGCGCGAGCCCCGCGACGAGGGCGTGGTCCTCCGGGCGTGCCGCCGCCGCGGCGAAGCTGACCGGCGCCCGGACCCGGTGCACCTGCGGCTGGCGCACCTGCTCGCCCGACGGCGTCATCGCCCAGATGTCGAGGCCCACCCCGAGCCGCTCGAGGGCGAGCACCTCGTTGACGATGAAGGTCTGCGACAGCCGTGGCCAGCTGCGCGTCAGGTACATCACTCGCGCAGCCATGCCACCCCCTCGGCGAGACGGCGCCGGCTGGCCCGCACGACCTCGTCGCCGGCGCTGGCCGCCAGCGCCTGGCGGGTGAACTTCAGCAGGGCGTAGGCCCGGAAGAAGGCGAGCCGGCGCTCGGGGTCGGGGCCGCCGACCTCGCCGTACGCGTCCACGAAGGCCCGCAGGGCCAGCTCGGCCGGCGCGGAGCCGGCCTCCTCGGCGTACGTGCACAGGTGGGCCACGTCGAACGCGGGGTCTCCCATCCGGGCCTCGTCCAGGTCGATCACCGTGGCGGCGCCGCCTTCGTCGACGATGACGTGGGCCAGGTGCAGGTCCTTGTGGATGAGGGCGTCCAGCACCACGGGTAGCGTCGTCGTGCGCGCCCGCAGCAGGGCCGCCAGCTCGCGCGCGGGTGCCAGGAGAGCCGCATCGGCCGAGCCGACGCGCTCTGCCCACACCGCGCAGGTGTCGGACTCGTGGCCCAGGTCGAGCCGCCTGCCCGCGCCGCTCCCCGTGGTGTGCACGGTGCGCAGCCAGCGACCGAGGTGCCCGGCGGCGATGACGACGTCTGCGCTCGAGGGCGATTCGCCGTCCAGCGACGGCGCCAGGGTGCGCGGTGGTGCGCGCCGGGGGCCGGAGGGCAGGGGCACCACGGGAAGCCCGGGAGCCGACCGGCACAGCACGATGCCGAGCGGCGGGCTCACCCCGATCGGCATCTGGGTGCCGCACTGCAGGGCCGGCTCACGCACCCGGTCGAAGAGCACGAGGTTCTCGTGCGCCACGACCGCCCGCACCGGCTCGGCGTACGCCTTGGCGATCACCTCGACCGGCCGTTCCGAGCCGCCCGTGACCCGGTAGCGGACCACCACCCTCCTGCCGGGCGAGAGCCGAAGCGTCTCCGCCGAGACGATGCGGCCCTTCCCGAGGCCGCCGGCTCGCAGCTGCTCCTTGAGCAGCGCGGTCATCGCCCGCGGGTCGGTCAGCTCCGGCGACCACCGGGCCAGCCGGCTGCTGCTTGACCCGCGCGTGCGGCGCCGGCGGCGCTCGAGCACCTCGGAGGCGGTGGCCACGAGGGAGGGCACGGCCTCCCAGTGGGCCGTGTCGAGGCTGCGGTAGCGGCGGCCCGCGATCTTCAGCAGGGCCAGGGCCTGCCACCAGCCGACGGAGTCCGGGTCGGCCCGCCCTCCGGCGTCGGCGTAGCCCTGCAGCAGGGCGCCGACGAGATCGGGAGCCCGGGTGGTGCCGGCAGGGAGACGTTGCCACTCGAGGTACGCCATGGCGTTGCCGAGGTCTCGGGCGGGGTCGGCCGGGCCGGCTCCGTCGAGATCGAGCACGGTGAGGCGCTCGTCGTCCACCACGACCTGACCGGCACGGAACGAGCCGTGTCCGAAGACGAGCGCATCCTGCACCGGCAGCCGGTCCCGCAGTCGGTCCAGGGCCCAGCCGAGGGAGAGCGCCGTCGGCGGGTCCGCGTGCCAGGCAGCGGGAAGGTATGCCGTGAGCTCGTCGAGCGCGTCGACGACCCTGCGTCCGCCCACCGAGGCTCCCGGGACGGGGACGGCGCGATGGATGTCGGCCAGCAGGCGCCCGAGACGCACGGCGAGGCGGAGCCGGTCGCGCACGGGTGAGGACACGTCGGACAGCAGGCTCGACGCGCTCGCTCCCCGCACCCCGGCGGTGACGACCGCTCCGAGGTCCGGCCAGCACCCCACGAACGCGGGGACGAGTGCCTCCCTCCCGCTCCGGAGGGAGGAGAGCGCCCGGTGGCTCGTCGCATAGTCGTCGCACCCGCCGGCGAGCAGCTTGACGAAGAGGGTGCGCCGACCTGTCGGCACCCCGACGTCGCAACGGATGACGCAGCTCGACCCCGGCCGGTAGCTGACCGGTGTGGTGGTGCAGCCGCGGACCGGCCTCCTCAGGAGGTGCTCGAGCCTGGGCAGGACCTGGACCGGGTCGAGCACCGCGGCCGCACCGCCGAGTGACGGGTCCTGGGACAGGCTGCTGCGGCTCACGCCGGTCGGCGTCGCCTCGCACACTCGCACGTCACCGTTCCCGGCCTCGAAGGCGACCCTGGTGGTGCGCTCGGGCTCCCAGCGGATCTGGTGCACACCGCCCGGCCTGCCCTCCGTCTCGACGAGGGGCTGGACGAGCCCGACCAGGCGGTCCACGTCGGTCCAGAGGCAACCCGCGGGAGCCTTGGGCCACGTGGTGGTCATCGCGACCTCCCCCGGGGGCCCCTCCCCGTCTGCCGCGCATTCGGGTGCGCCGCCCCGGCCGCCGACTCACGCGCAGCCGCTCGCGCCGCTGCTCGGGTGGTCTCGAGGCAGGCCTCGACGGCTGGCGCCCAGCCGGGCCGGTGCAGCGGGATCCGCCGCCCCACCGCCCGCAGCTGGAAGACCACGCCGTAGTGCAGTGCTCGGGCGACCCGCCCAGGCGGGCACGGTCCGTAGCCGTCCAGCGCGGCCTCCACGAGGGGTGCCGGCACCTGCCCCCCGACCTGTGCCCACCAGCGCAAATCCGCGAGGAGCTTCCCGAGGTCGGCGGCAGGGTCCCCCACCGAGACGCGGTCGAAGTCGAGCAGGACGAGACGCTCGCCGTCGACGAGGAGGTTGTCGCCCTTGTAGTCGCCGTGGAGCAGGTGACCCGACTCGGAGGGCAGTGCCTCCAGCCCGGCGACCGCCTCGGCGAGGAGGGCGTCCAGCCGTGCGCCCGCCCCGGGGGCGAGCGTCCTCACGTGCTCGGTGGCCCGTCGCGTGGCGGCAGCCTCCGCCGCCGGGTCCGACCGCCCGCTGCCGAGGAAGCCCGACGGCCGATGCGCGCCGTCTCGGACCGCGCCGTCTCGGACCGCGCCGTCTCGGACCGCGCCGACTGGGACCCCACCGCGGTGGACCTCGCCGTCGTGGATCGCGCGTAGCGCGGCACCCGCACGGCGGACGTGCGCCTGCCGCTCGCCCCCGCTGAGGCCCTCCGCGCAGAGGACTCGGGGGAGCGGGATCCCGTCGTGACCCGCCCAGAGCACCAGCCGGTGCGACGGCACGTAGCCGGCCGCACGGGCGGTGGTCGCAGGCGCCGACCCATTCGAGAGCGCTTGCGCCACAGCAGAAACGGCGTCGAGGGCCCGCCGGCCCGAGTCGTCCCGATAGCACTTGGCGAACAGTCGGTGCTGCCGGTCTGCGCTCTCGAGCAGCAGCACGTGGCGCTGCCCGGGCCGGTAGCGCAGGGCGGTGACGCGAACCTCGTCCTCGAAACCAGGCGCCCCTGCACAACGGAGCAGGGGCGCGACCCGAGCCGGGTCGTGGACGTCGACGAGGTGCGGGAACGCGGGGTCGACGGGGGCGAGCAGGACGGTCAGCCCCCCCGGACCGGGAGGCGGCACCAGGCTGGAGAACGGCGAGCGCAGCGAGGGACTCAGCCGCGCCAGCAGGGCAGCCGGGACCGGAGCGGGCGCCGAGCCCGGCTGCCACGTCAGGACGGCTTGTCGCGTACCGATCGCCTCGCCGGTGAGCTCGACACCGACGGTGAGCTTGCGGCCGAGCCTCAGCGTCGTGCGGGTCACGACGGCACGCACCTGTCCTGCTCCGTCGGGCAGGAGCGGGGCGAGCGCCGTGGCGACGGTCACCGGCACCACCTCGGTCAGGAAGCGGCATACGTCCTCGGGACTGCTGCGACCCGCCAGCACGTCGTCCGCCTCGGCGTCCAGGCCCGTGGGGCCCGCCGTCACCGCCGTGGTGCCGGTCATGTGCCGACCGGCTCCAGCTCGAGCTTGGGCCAGCTCTCGAGATGGCTCGTCAGCCGGGCCACCGCGGTGGTGCGGCCACCCAGGTCGGTCCCGACCGCCGGGGACAGCGGGGTCGAGAGGGCGCCCACGATCGCGTCGGCCACCGCCGAGGTCCCGAGCAGGTCGGGATCGAGCCAGTGCACCCAGCCGCGCTGCGCGAAGAGGCTCGCCCGGATGCGCTGCTCGGCGCTGGGTCCGCTGCGGGGGACGAGCAGGGCCGGGGTGCCGTCGTTGAGCAGCTCGATCGTCGTGTTGTAGCCCGCCATCGAGACCACGAGGTCGGCGCGCGCGACCCGACCACGGCCGTGGACGCGGCGCCGCAGGTCGGTCATCGGCAGCTCCTTCGAGCGCCGCCGCAGCTCGGTCACCTTCTCCCGCGGCATGAAGGGGCCGGTGACGAGCTCGAACCTCGCCCCCGTCTCCTCGTGCACCGCCTCTGCAGCGTCGAGGACCCCGGCCATCATGGGGTGGGCGTCTGCCCCTCCACCGGCCACGACGACGACGGTCGGAGGCCGCATCGGGTCCTGCCGGGCCCGTCCGTTCCCCTCCGCACGCCCGTCGTCGGCCACGACCGCCAGGCGCCGGGCCCGAGGGTGGGGTCTGCCGCACACGTAGCCGGCGTATGCCAGCCGCTGCGACGGCCCCTGGGGCCAGGCGTACTCGCTGGCCACGTCGAGGACGTCGCTGGAGCCGTAGACGAGCACCTCGTCGTAGTACTCCTCGAGCGCCTCGTAGGCCCCCTCGGCCGTCCAGCGACGCCGCACGACCCCTGGGTCGTCGATGATGTCCCGCAGGCCGAGCACGACGTGCGCCCGGTGGCCGCGGAGCTTGCGCAGGGCCGGGACCAGCTCGCCCATCGCCCCGTGCGGCATGTGGTCGACCAGGAGGATGTCCGGGTCGAACTCCCGCACGGCGCTGGCGATGAGTCGCCGACGCAGGCCCAGGACGTCCCGGAAGGACGCCGACAGCGACACCGCCTCCCACTCCCCCGGGCCCGCCTTGCGGATGCTCGGCAGCTTGAGGAAGTCATGGCCGGGGGCGGTGGCGAAGAACTGTCCCAGCGGCGAGTCGGACAGGGTGAGCACGCTGGCCCCGGGCACCTGGCGCAGGAACTCGGTGGCGAGCAACGAGGTGCGGCGCATGTGGCCGAGCCCCAGACCGTCCTGGGAGTAGATGAGCAGCCTCGGCTCGTGGCGCCTCATCGGGCCCACCCACCCTGCAGGGAGGTGGGAAGGCCCTCGGCCGGCTCCTCCGGCGGCACCTCTTCCCGCGCAGACTCCCGCAGCGCGCGGTGCCACGCCACCTGGTGCTTGAGCCCGAGCCGCAGGTCCGTCGTCGCACGCCAGCCCAGGGCCGCCGCGGCCGCCCGGCTGTCGCCGAAGGTCTGCTCGGTGTCTCCCGGACGGTGCGGCATCGGCGCGACGGTCGCCTCTCCCCGCACCTCCTCCTCGAGCATCCGGAGGACGTCCGGGACGGCCACCGGGGCGCCGCGCGCGATGTTGAGGATCGTGCCCGAGGGAACCGGCGCGGTCACGGCCGAGACCACCGCGCGCGCGACGTCACCGACGAACGTGAAGTCCCGCCGCTGCGTCCGGTCGCCGTACACCGAGACCACGCGCCCGTCGAGCAGCGCCTCGGTGAAGCGGTGGATGGCCATGTCCGGGCGCTGGCGCGGCCCGTAGACCGAGAAGAACCGCAACGACACGGTGGGCACACCGCGCTCGTGGGCATACGCGCCGACCAGGCACTCGCCGGCGAGCTTGCTCACGCCGTACGGGCTGAGTGGCGCCAGTGGGCTCGACTCGTGCATCGCCTCGAGCGTCGGCGCGTACACGGACGAGCTCGACGCGTAGACGACGCGGGGGGCGTGCCCGCGTGCGGCCGCCTCGAGCAGGCGCTGCGTCGCGACGACGTTGCGCTCGACGTACGTCGGGAACGACTCCCCCCACGAGGTGCTGACGCCCGGCTCCGCCGCCAGGTGGACAACGGCGTCCACGCCGTCGACGATCGGCCCGAGCGCCGCCGTCGCCAGGTCCTCCCGGACCAGGGTGAACGACGGGTGGTGGCGCAGGGCCGAGATGTTGCGCAGCTTCGCCGCAGGGTCGTAGCCGTCCGTGAGGGCGTCGACCCCCCGGACCTGCCAGCCCTCGCTCAGCAACAGCTCCGCGACGTGGCTTCCGATGAAGCCGGCCGCACCGGTGACCAGTACGAGTTTCACGAGACCCCCCTGACTCGCCGCCGACCCGTGCCACGGCTCCGTCCCCCGGTCCGTGAATGTGAGTTCGGCTTTTTTGAGTGTCACATCGGTGAAATCTCCATGCCGCCTGAATGAACGATTTTTGTGACGTGGTCCGGCCGCTGGTGGGTGACTCGCGAAGGCCGTCCTTTTTTGCACCCTGACGAGCGCCACCCCTCCGCGGCGATGTCCGGCGGAGGGGTGGCGGTCGAGCAGCCCGTCAGCCACAGCCCAGCACGATCAGGCTGCAGAAGCGATCCTCACAGTCAGGCGAGGTCGAGGTAGCGCTTCGCGATGCGCGCCAGCGTCACCTGGCCGATGGCCCGGAAGGGGTGCAGGGGGTCCGGTGCCACCGATCCCGTCGGGCCGCCGAGCTCGGTGTGCGCCAGGGCGCTCATGACGGTGTACGCGTCGCCCATGCTGTAGCCGTGCTCCTTCGTGAGCACCTCGAAGAGGTCCTCGTAGGCGCGGTCGATGGAGTCCTGGACCGGGTCGCCGAGCCCCACGCACACGAGCTCGTCGCCGGTGTCGATGCGGGGCGCGCGCAGGCCCATGCCCTTGACGAGATCGACGCTGACCGTGGCCCGCCCGGCGATCTCGATGGCGACGAAGGAGCTCTCGCCGCGGCTCATCACGGCGTGCAGGTCGCCGATGGCCAGGCGGGCGCCCTCGACCTCGACGGGGAGGTAGACGGTGGAGCCGGGCCTGGCGTCGGTCAGGTCCATGTTGCCCCCGGTGGGATAGGACGGCATGACCGTCGACATCGCGCCGGAGGCCGAGGCGACTCCGATGCAGCCGATCATCGGCGCCACGTCGCAGCTGACGCGGTCGGTGAGCTGGGCGGTGCCGTTGCCGACGGGGACGCGCCGGACATACCAGTCCTCCCCCATCGGCCGGGCCAGCGCGCCCGCGCCGGGGATGTAGACCGACCAGCCGTGCTCGGCCATCTCGATGTCGTGGATCGTCACGGCGAGCGCGTCGCCGGGTTCGGCGCCCGTGACGTGCACGGGCCCGGTGACGGGGTTGAGCGTCGCCGTGATCTTCGACAGGTCGCGCAGCTCCTCCATCTGGGCGTACGCCGCGTCGTCCGTCTCGAACGTGATGCGCTCTCCCGTGCCGGGCTCGACGGTGAGCACCGGCTCGTGGTCGGCGGAGTAGCCGGCGTGGGCGTGGCCCTTGGTGATGAGGTGCGTGGTGGTCATGTCTCAGCCCTTCCGGTCGGCGGCCGTGCGGAGGTCGGCGGTGGCGACGGTGTCAGCTGCGTCGGCCGCGCCGGCTGCGTCGGCCCGGTGCTCGGGCAGGATCCCGATTCCCTTGCGGCTGTAGTAGGCCAGCACAGCGATGCCGATGACGAGCCAGGCCAGGCCGCCGATCTTGGCGGCCGGCTCGGCGTTCCAGAGCACGAAGCCGATGATGAGGAAGCCGATGACGGGGCCGACCCAGTGCAGGAGGACGTTGCGCGACTTGCGGCGCACGCCGAAGTAGGTGATCACCGACAGGTGCAGCAGCAGGAACGAGGTGAGGGCGCCGAAGTTCACGAGCGAGGTGATGAGCCCGATCTGACCGACGAAGAAGAGCCCGAGCACGAGGGTGATGCCGGCGACGAGGAGGATGGCACGCTCGGGCACCTTGCTGCGGGTGTTCACGTGGGCGAGGAAGCGGGGCAGCTGGCCGTCGCGGCTCATCGAGAAGAGCAGGCGCGACGTCGCACTCTGTGCCGCAACGGCATTCGCGATGCCGACGGCCAGGGCGTTCATGGCGAGGAACGCGATCTGCCACCCGTTGTTGCTGATCTTGCCGACGATGTCGAAGAACGCGTTGCCGGCCTCCGCCTCCGGGAAGGCGGTGGTGCTCGGGATGAGCATGCCCGCGAGCCACGTCTGGCTGATGAAGAAGAAGGCGACGAGGAAGAGGCCGCCGATCATGGCCTTCCCGGCCGAGCGGTGGCCGCCCTTGCTCTCCTCCGCCAGGGTGGCGATGCCGTCGAAGCCGAGGAACGAGAGCACCGCGATCGACAGGGCCGTGCCGACGAGGGGCGCCGAGAAGTTGGCGGAGTCGAAGATCGGCTTGGTCGTCACGTGCGCGCCGCCGGTCCCGTGGGCGATGGCGACGATGGCCATGACGGCGAAGATGACGAGGAAGAGCACCTCGGCCGTGAGGAAGAGCCGGTTCACGAGGGCGGTGAAGGAGATGCCGATGTAGTTGATGGTCGTGTTGATCGCCAGGAAGATCAGGATCCACGCCCACTTCGGCACGGCCGGGAAGATGCCCGACATCGACTCGGCGGCGAAGACGTAGAGCAGCGTCGGGACGAGCAGGTAGTCGAGCAGGATCGTCCAGCCGGCGATGAAGCCGAGCTTGGGGTGCATCCCGCGGCCGACGTAGGCGTAGACCGAGCCGGCGATCGGGAAGGCCCGGCTCATCTGCGCGTAGGACAGCGCGGTGAAG
>Ga0308176_10002568_pt1 | contig 11470 bp, 6 predicted proteins | sample PhyCR2_3_FD_203890 | JGI IMG/M metagenome (GOLD analysis project Ga0308176, IMG submission 203890) | Soil microbial communities from UC Gill Tract Community Farm, Albany, California, United States - DLSLS.C.R2 | ecosystem: Environmental > Terrestrial > Soil > Agricultural land | place: USA... | reverse complement strand
AATCAGCAGGATGATGTCGCGCTTCAATGGAACCTTGTGCTCCCCCAGCTCCATCACCGCTTGGGTGAATACTGCAATTCCCCCTTTGAAGTCGATTGCGCCACGGCCATACACATAGCCGTTCTTGACAAGGCCCGCGAAAGGATCCACGCTCCACTTCTCACGTTCCACACCGACGGTGTCTCCGTGTGGGGCAAGCACGATTGGCCTTTCGCTACCGTCGCCTCAACCTGGCAATCAGATGTGACTTCCCCGGCTGCGGCGTAGGAATAATATCCACCTGAAAGCCAAGGACTCGTAGCTTGGGCGCCAAAAAGTCGTCGAGCTTGCCTTCGTTTCCCGGCGGATTGCAATTGTTAACCTTGAGAATGGCCGCCAATAGATCGGCCGTGGGATTCTGCGCTTGCCCTATTGCGACAAACAACAGTACCAGTGAAGAGAACAGAGAAATACCAGTAGAAATTTTAGCCTCCGCGACAAGTCAGTTCTCCACTTTCGTGTGGAGCACGGCTCAGCCGAGGAGCGGAGGAACGGTGCGCGCGATCGACGCGGGGCGGATGCGCTTGCTTGGTTTAAGTGACTATTGACAACTTTGCGCCCGGTCTCAACAACTTTATAGCTGTTCCTTCCGCTCCGCTGCAAATCCACCGGCACACCCGCGAGAAAACAACCCAAACCTTAAAGATTTTCCCCTTTCCTGCCGATGACATACTAGGACGAGAGAACATGAATTCAGAAGCGAAAAAGCAACACGTCGCGGTACTTGGCCTCGGTTACGTCGGGTGCGTATCGGCCGCCTGCCTGGCAAGCTTGGGGAATCGGGTTACCGGCATTGATCGCGACAGCGACAAGGTGAGAAACGTGATGAACGGCGTCGCTCCGTTCTTTGAACCTGGGTTAGAGGAACTGGTTCGTGAAAACGTAAGCGCCCGTCGCCTGACAGCCAGCACCTCTATCGCCGCCATCGCTGATGCCGATATCGCTCTAATCTGTGTTGGCACGCCGTCGGAAAAGAACGGCAATCTTGGCTTGGATCAAATGAAGCGCGTGATTAGCGAGATAGCAGACACCCTTCCCGGTCGCTCTAAACCGCTCACCGTCGCGATCCGCAGCACCGTTTTTCCAGGTACGTGTGAGGACGTCGTTGCCCCCCTTTTCGGAGGGAATCCGCTCGTCTCTGTCGTTTCAAATCCCGAGTTTTTGCGGGAAGGAACGGCCGTAAAGGACTTTATGGAGCCCTCTCTGGTCGTTGTTGGCGGCACGGACGCGGCCGCTGTCGCCCGTGTGGCCTCGCTTTATGAATCCTTACAGGTGCCACCCTGCCTCGTAGGCGTGCGCACGGCGGAAATGATCAAATACGCCTGCAACGCATTTCATGCCGTGAAAATAGCCTTCGCTAATGAAATCGGTGCGCTGAGTTCGCGCTTAAGCGTCGATCCCGGCGAAGTGATGGCCACTCTTTGTGAAGACAAAAAGCTGAACGTGTCGCCGGCCTATCTCAAACCCGGCTTCGCCTTTGGTGGCTCCTGCCTTCCGAAAGATCTTCGCGCCCTGAACTACCGCGGTAATCGGCTCGACCTTCGCCTGCCCCTCCTTGAATCGGCACTGCCCAGCAATCATCACCATCTGCAACGTGCAATAGACGCCGTTCTCGACCTGCCCGCCAGACGGCTCGGCGTACTTGGCCTCGCGTTCAAGGAAAACACCGATGACCTTCGCGAGAGCCCCGTCGTCACGCTTTTGGAACAGTTGATCGGGAAAGGTAAGGACGTCCGCATCTTCGATCCCCACATTCAAATGGAATCGATCTACGGCAGCAACCGTAATTTCCTCCTGCAACAGATCCCGCACATTGGCCGGCTTCTCGATAGCTCCATTGACCAGACACTACAATGGGCAGACCACCTCGTCATTGCCCAGAAGCTCAGCCCTGAACTCACCGCCAAGGTAAAAGAACGCAATCTGCCCGTTACTGATTTGGTCGGCTCGTCACTGGCTTACATCAAATCGCCAGTCGCCGTTGCGGCAAGTTAGATAATTAATACGTAATATTATTAGGCCAACGAGTATCTACGGATAAGCGGCATGCCCGAAGCTTAACCTGCCTCAAGGCGTGCCACTTTATCTAATCCGGCAACGCGTGACACAAGAGAACAATCAGGTATTTTTGAGCGCTTGGGGCGAGCGTCTGGGTGCGCTCAAAAATGTACCACCAGTACTACGAATTGTCTGGAACTCCGGACGCTGGGTCGTTACGGCCGGCCTTATTTTACGTACGATCGTAGCGGTGCTGCCGCTGGCTGCCTACAAGGTGGCCAGTCTGATCATTGGCATGGTGGCGAACATCGTTCACCACCAAAGCGTCGACCAAAATTATCTCTGGATTCTCGTCGCCGTTGAGGCCGGGATCATGATCGTGATCGGTATCTTGAGTCGCGGCATCGACTACTTCGACCAGGTTCTTGCCGACCGTTACACGCGATATGTCAGCGTCCAAACGATGGATCATGCGTCGCAGCTCGATCTGCAGACTTACGAAGATCCGGTCTATTACGATCGTCTGGAGCGCGCGCGCGTTCAGGCAACTGACCGTCTCGTCATGATCCAGGCAATCGGCCGGCTCTACCAATTGCTGATCGCGACTACGTCGCTTTCGGCCGCTATTCTCTGGTACTCCCCTTGGCTTCTCTTCATTTTGGTCGCTTGCATCCTTCCCGCGTTCTTGGGTGAGAGTCACTTCGCCTTTCTCAACTATGCGAAGAACTTTCGCCAAACTCCGATCAAGCGGCAACTCGACTACCTTCGCCAAGTCGGGGGTAGCAAAGAGGCTGCTAAGGAGTTGAAGCTTTTCGGGCTGAGCAGGTTTTTTACGGACCGCTTCACAACCCTATCGAATCAGATACTGGACGAAAATCTCGCACTCTCCCGTAGGCGCCTCATTGCGGGGTCGTTCTTGTCAATTCTCAGCACCGCCGGTTATTACGCATCTTACGCCTGGGTCATTTGGCAGACAGTTCAAGGCAAACTCAGGTACGACGACATGATCTTTCTCACGTCAAATATCCTGAATGCCTCGAGCAACATTTCGCAAATCTTTTCGACTCTTTCCAGCATTGCCGACCAAGCCCTCTTCCTTACGGATCTAATCGCGTTCTACGAAATGAAGCCCAGCGTGGTCTCCAAACCGAATGCGCTGCCTGCGCCTCGCCCCATTAAAGAAGGGTTCGAGTTCCGCAATGTCTCTTTTCGATACCCCGGCTCGGATCGAATCATTCTAAAAAACCTGAATTTTCGCCTCGAGCCCGGCGAAAGAATCGCGCTCATCGGCCAAAATGGCCAGGGCAAGACCACGATCGTCAAGCTCATGGCTCGCCTCTATGACCCTACTGGAGGCCAGGTGCTGCTCGACGGAATTGATCTTCGCGAGTACAACATCGAAGACCTCTGTAAAGAAATCGGCGTTATTTTCCAGGACTTCATGCGCTATGAAATGACGGCGCGTGAAAACATCGGAGTCGGCCGCATCGAACTTCTCGATAACCTGGACCGCATTCAGATCGCAGCAGAAAAAAGCCTGGCGGATGGTGTCATCGCGCGTCTCGGCGGTAAATACGAACAGATGCTCGGGCGTCGTTTCGAAGGCGGAGTGGACCTTTCCGGCGGAGAATGGCAAAAGCTGGCGCTCGCCCGTGCGTATCTTCGCGATGCGCAGGTTTTGATTCTGGACGAGCCAACTGCCGCCCTCGACGCCCGCGCTGAATATGAGGTTTTCGAGCGCTTCAATGAACTGACGCAAACAAAAATGGCCTTATTCATCTCTCACCGCTTCTCTACGGTCCGTATGGCGGAACGTATCATCGTATTAGAGAATGGTGCGATCGTGGAAGAGGGAAACCACGACCGGCTTATGGCCCTAAACGGGCGATACGCCGACATGTTTGAGTTACAAGCTTCCAGCTATCGATAAAGGTTTTCTAAGATGTCGGAGCCAACCATTCAGACCAACAACGACCTGGCGCAGCGGCAAAGCACCGACTTAGATGCGGCCGAACAGGCCGAACTTCACGCTGCGGCGGCCCGCGCCGTCCGGGGAGGCGTCTGGCAACCCGAGAGCAAGTCCTCCACTAAGCCTCGTGAACTCTTCCGCAAGCATCTGAAGTCACTGTCGCAGCTGGAACGTGAGCTCTATAACCTTAGGACACCCGAGCCCTCCAACGATCTCGAGTGGCTCTACGATAACCTGCGGCTTGTTCGGACAGACATTCAAGACCTCCAGGATTCTACGAAGCTCCTGGCCAAGCTCCCTCTTTCCCGTTCATCCACCGGTGAATCGATGCCGCGCTGCATCGTGCTTGCCAAGGCCATGCTCACGGCCACGAACTATCGCCTGAACGAGCCCATCTTTACTTGCTTCATCAAGGCCGTTCAGCAGACCGAACCGTTGCGGCTGGCCGAACTTTCTGGAATGCTGGGAGCCCTCAAACTGGTTCTCCTCGAAGCCCTTGCCGAACGCGGCCATCTGGCACTCAAAGCGTTCCAAGCCCAAAGCCTCCGGGCTCCGTCGTTCGATATCGGCCGCATTATCACCAGCCTTCGCTTCATCGGTGAACTCGACTGGAAAGAAACCCTCGAAGAACTTTCCGTCGTTCACCACATTCTCGCTCTCGATCCGGCCAACGTCTATGCCCGGATGGAATATGACAGCCGCGAATTCTACCGTCGCGCTGTAGCAAAAATCGCCGCGCACTCCGAAGCTGGCGAAGTTGAAGTAGCCCGCCGTGCCCTCGAAATGGCTCGCACGGCAAAAACGAATGCCTTCGCGCCGGAGGCCTTGCGTGAGAGAACCCACCACGTCGGGTACTACCTGATCGACGACACGGGATCTAAACCGCTCTTGGATCGCATTTGCTATCGAGCGCCCGTTGCCACTCGCATTCAGAACTTCTTCCGTCGCAATCCCGACGAAGTCTACATCATCGGCATTGAAATTCTAACGCTGGTCACGGTCGTGGCGCTCATCATGAGCCTCGTCGAGACACACGAAGCGGGCGGCCTCATTCTAAGCGCCCTTCTGCTGATCCTGCCTGCTACTCAAGCCGCGGTGGAACTCGTAAATCATTTGGTTACCGCCGTCCTCTCGCCCCGCCCGCTGCCGAAACTGGACTTTTCCAATGCCGTAGACCCCGATTGCGCCACCATCGTCGCCGTACCCACGCTTCTCATTACCGAAAAGCAGATTCGGCAGCTTGTCGACGATGTTGAAGTCCGCTATCTCGTCAATCGAGATCCGAACATCCACTACGCCCTTCTGACCGACTTGCCAGACTCTGCGGAACACGCCGACGAAAACGATCCTCGCATCGACCTGGCGATTCAGTTGATTGACGGTCTAAACCGCAAGTACGGTCAGGACGGCTACGGTCACTTCTATCTTTTCCACCGTCATCGGATCTACAACCCCCGCGAACGCACCTGGATGGGGTGGGAACGCAAGCGTGGCAAGCTTCTCGACCTGAACAAATTTCTCCGTGGTGCGCTCGATCCCTTCCCCGTGAAAGCGGGCGATCTTTCTCTGCTGCCGCGTATCCGCTATGTCATAACACTCGACTCGGATACTCAGCTGCCTCGAGGCTCGGCTCAGCGCATGATCGGGACCATGGCTCATCCGCTAAACCGTCCCATCATCGACCCCGAACGCAATATCGTCGTCGAGGGCTACGGCATTCTTCAGCCTCGCGTCGGCATTAGCGTTCAATCCGCCAGTCGCTCGCGTCTCGCCAGCATCTACTCCGGTCAGACCGGCTTTGATATCTATTCCCGCGCAGTCTCTGACGTTTATCAGGACCTCTATGGCGAGGGCATCTTTACCGGTAAGGGGATCTATGATGTCGATGCTCTGCGGCAGGTCCTCGAAAATCGATTCCCCCGCAACGCCCTGCTGAGCCACGACCTCATCGAAGGCTCGTATGCGCGCGCTGGCCTCGCCTCCGACATTGAGGTCATCGACGATTATCCGTCTCATTACAGCGCCTACAACCGCCGCAAACATCGCTGGCTCCGTGGCGATTGGCAGATCGTCCGCTGGATCTTTAACAAGGTTCCCGACGAATCCCGTCACCTGGTCCGCAACCCCATTTCGTTGGTGTCCCGGTGGAAGATCTTTGACAATCTGCGTCGTAGCCTCGTGGAACCGGCTACCTTCCTGCTTTTTGTGGCAGGCTGGTTCTTCTTGCCCGGCGGACCCCGCTTCTGGACAATCGTCAATCTGGCCCTACTGTTCCTGCCTATCTATTTCCGGCTCGTCTTTACGCTGATTCGCACCACCTGGGAGAAAAACTGGATGAGCACGCGCGATGCAGTCACCGACTTTCTCACTGCGCACGTCAGCATTGTCCTGAACATCGCCTTCGTAGCTCATCAAACCCTGGTTGCGATTGATGCGATTATTCGCACCATCGTTCGCAGCACCATCACGCATAGCCGCCTTCTGGAGTGGGAAACGGCCACCGAGGCAGAGCTGGGTATTCGCAAGCGCACCCCGGTTGACACTTATCTGGACTGGATTCCATTACTGGCGATCGCACTCGGACTCTGCCTCTTTGCCCGCCCCCATGCCGCTCCCTACGCGCTGCCGTTTATCATCACATGGTGCTGCTCTCAACTAATCTCGAAATGGCTCAATCGTTCTCCCCACACCGAAGAAGAAGAACTCTCCGCTGGTGATCGCCAGTTCCTTCGAGAGTTATCGCTGCGAACGTGGCATTACTTTACCGAATACTGCACCGAAGCCAATCATTGGCTGATCCCCGATTTTGTCCAGGAGGATCCGGTCAGCATCGCCAACAAGATATCCCCAACAAACCTTGGATTTCTGTTGAATGTCCGCCAGGCCGCCCACGAATTCGGCTACATTACTCTCAGCGAATTAGCGTCCCTGACAGAGCTGACCCTTCAGACCGCTGTTCAACTGCCCCGCCGTTTCGGGCACTGGGTCAATTGGTACGACAACATCACGCTAAAGCCGCTGGAGCCTCAATTTGTCTCTACTGTAGACAGCGGCAATCTTGCTGCATCCTTATGGGCGTTGAAGCAAGGCTGTATCGATCTCTTGGACCAGCCTGTAATCCGGCAAAATGCCCTTAACGGGCTCGCAGATCACCAGAGCTTAGCCTGCAAACCAGCCGGCGGCTCAGGCTTTCTCCATCGCGGCTCCCGCCAAAAGGCTTTCCTTCCTTCTAGTCTTTTCAAACTGAAGAATCCGGCTGATTGGCTTCCGCAAGTCCTAAGCTTAAAAATCCCGGACGCCCCGTCCACTCGGATACCTGCAGAAACCGCCACGCCGGATTGCACCCCATGGTCATCAGAGCTGACTCGGCGCATCGCCGCCTTGCGCGATGACGTACAGAATTTCATGCCCTGGAATCTGCCGGCCTATGACGCTCTCCGCAAGCTGCCCAAGGGAGACTTTGAGCTCCCGGCAAAACCATTGACGCCGCGCGGTGCTGATGCATTCTACGCGGAGTTTGACCGCAGGCTAAACGCCCTGAGTTCCTCTGCCGCTTCTGCGGATGTTCTGTCTGCCGCATCCCGTCTGCGCTCGGAGCTGCCTGATTGCCGCTCCCGTCTCGGCGAATTGACCGCCCGCCTGCAGGTCATTGCGGATGAAGCCGACCGCTTGGTCCGAGAAATGACCTTCGCTCCTTTGGTGGACAAACGTCGCAAATTATTGTCGATAGGCTACGAAGTCTCGGCCGGGCAGCTCGCAAAGTCTTGCTATGACCTCCTTGCCTCGGAATCCCGGGTCGCCACCTTTGTCGCGATAGCAAAGGGCGAAGCGCCGCAAGACGTCTGGTTTCGTCTCGGGCGCGGTCACACCATCTGCGAACACCAGAACGTATTGATCTCCTGGACCGGCACCATGTTCGAATACCTCATGCCGGTCATCTGGATGAAATCGCATCCGGAAACACTGCTCGACCGGGCTACACGCGGGGCCGTGCACGCGCAAGAAGCTTACGGTACGAACCGCCGCGTGCCTTGGGGCATCTCGGAAGCGGCCTATAGCCAGCTCGATGATTCGAACAACTATCAGTATCAGGCGTTCGGGGTTCCCGGCTTGGCCCTGCACGTAGAACGTACCGGCTTTCTTGTCATCGCGCCGTATGCCTCGTGTCTGGCTCTTCTGGTCAACACCGCTTCCGCTATGAAAAACTTGCGAAAGATGGCGCGCAAGGGCTGGGTCGGCAACTGCGGTTTTTATGAGTCGGCCGATTTCACCGACGCGCCTTCCCACTGGCCCTTCCCCCGCAAATACAAGCTCGTCCGCGAGTGGATGGCCCATCATCAGGGCATGAGCCTCACTGCCTTCTGTGACGTCCTTCATAACGATGTTTTTCAGCGATGGTTCCACACCGAGCCTCTCGTTCAGGCCAGCGAGCTGATCCTCCAGGAGCGGCCATTGCGCGTGCGTCCGATGATCGACAACCAGCCGCGCCGGATCCTCCCGTTCGCCAAGCGGACCGATAAGAAGCAGGCCGCCAAAGAGCCGCTTTCCGCCTAGGCTGAACGACACGAAATGGTTGTTAAAACGCATCTGGCTGCGGCGCGCAAAGCACGCAGTATGGGTGCCAGTGAACTTGCACGCCGCGCGGGCATTAGCCGCCAAACGCTTCACGCCATTGAGTCCGGCACTTATGTCCCTAATACCACTGTCGCCCTGCGCCTCGCCCGCACCCTCGACCTCACTGTCGAAGGACTGTTCTGCCTGGAGGAAGAAGACGCTCCACAACAGGTGGAAGCCGAGCTTATCGCGTCCGCGCACATGCGGCCCGGCAATCTTGTTCAACTTTGTCAGGTGGGAGAAAGGACCATCGCGGTACCCTCTAATCACTCGGACTTCTTCATTGGTCCCGCCGATGCCATCGTTGCCCCCTCTCGCCGAAACAGCCGCAGGGCTTCTTTCGAGTTAGTGGGAAGCAGAAGTATGGAGCACAACTTGCTGATTGCGGGCTGCGATCCTGCTCTTCCTGTTCTTTCCCGGCATGCGGCGGAAGCAGGTGTTCACATAGTTCCCTGGTACTGCAACAGTTCGGAAGCTCTGGACCTGCTTGGATCAGGCAAGGTTCATATCGCTGGCTGTCACCTTCACGACGAGCGAACGGGCGAATCGAACATCCCGTCCATTTCGCGGCATTTCAGAGATGTTGACGTTGCGGTAGTGACGCTGGCTTCTTGGGAGGAAGGGTTGGTGGTGGCATCGGAAAACCCCAAAGAGCTTCAGAGCATCGAGGACTTGGCTCGCCGCGATGTGAAGATTATCAACCGGGAAGGAGGGGCTGGAAGCCGCAAGATTTTAGACGTGGAATTAAAGAAGCGGGGTATTCTGCCACGCCAGGTTGCCGGCTACGATCGGATGGTGCATGCCCACGTATCGGCCGCGCGCCAGGTGGCGGAGGGCAATGCCGATTGCTGCATCGCACCTCTCGCCGTAGCCAGGGCTCTCGGACTGGGTTTTATCCCCTTGCTGATAGAACGCTATGACTTCGTTACCTTCCGGCAGTTCTTAATCTCGCCTTCGGTGCAATCCTTCTTCAACATGCTGACGAAGGGCACTCTTCGCCGCAGCCTGTCTGCGCTCGGAGGTTATGACACCTCCGCCACAGGTAAAGCTATCGTGTGACTAGCGCCCGCCGAGGGCCTTGGTTTTTGGAAGACGGTGAAGCATGCCGAAACTGCTTCTTTGGACCGGAACCTGCTTCCTTCCTCGGAGAGAAACTCTTCTTCGAGAAAGCCTTGCCGTTCCCGCTCGGACGAAGAACAACGACCTTGTTATCGGACTCTTTCACTTCCGGCTGGTCTTGCGGCAGTTCATGCGGCACGTCGCGGCGCTGCAAACGCGTCTTCAAAACTCGCTCGATCACGCGGACATTCCCGCGCTCTCCCGGAGCCGCAAACGTCGAAGCCACTCCGCGGTTGCCCGCGCGGCCCGTCCGTCCCACCCGGTGAATGAAATCCTCCGGCCCTTGCGGCAGATCGAAGTTCACCACATGTGCCACGCCATCCACGTGAATGCCGCGCGCCGCTACATCGGTGGCCACCAATACTCGGTAGTAACCTTGCTGGAATCCCTTGAGCGCCTGATTCCGCTGGTTCTGCGTACGGTCACCGTGCAAGCCGACCGCCTTTACCCCAGCTCCCGAAAGCCTTCGGGCCAGCCGGTCCGTACCATGCTTCGTTCGTGCAAAGACAAGAAAAGATCCCTGTTCCTGCTCCAGCATGAAACGCAACAGTCCTAACTTCCGCGTTGCATCGACCTCGTACACGTGAAGGTCCACCTGCTCGGAAGCAGTCGTCGTCGCACCGATCGCAACCCGTACGGGCTTACGAACATGCTTGTTAATAAGATGCGCAATCGACTTCTCGATCGTAGCCGAGAACAAAAGCGTCTGGCGCTCTACCGGCAATTGCCCGATGATTTCTTCAATCGAAGGCAGAAAGCCCATGTCCAGCATCCGGTCCGCTTCGTCAAGAACCAGCACCTGCACGCCGCTGAGATTCACTAGCCGGCGGCCGATAAAGTCGCATAGTCTGCCGGGCGTCGCGATCAGAACTTCCGCGCCCTTCTTGATCTGCTGTAGCTGCGCGTTCTCATTCAGACCGCCAACCGCAATCGCTGCTCGGATGCCCGTGTTGATCGCCAGCTTGGCAAACGTTTCGTGAATCTGGAGCGCCAGTTCACGAGTGGGGCTCAGGATCAAGGCCCGAATCCCCTTCGTTCGCTTTTCGCTGAGAGTATTCAGCAGCGGCAGCACGAAGGCCAGGGTTTTCCCTGTACCTGTCTGTGCTGTCGCTACTACATCGGATCCGGCTAATGCCGGAGGAATCGCCTCGGCCTGTACCGGCGTCGGCTCTACAAAACCATTCGCCGCCAAATTTGCCTGCAGAACAGGCTGGAGCGAAAGTTCAGAAAAATTCTTCATTAAATCTACCAACGGTTACGGCCACCGCCGCCACCGCCACCACGCTTATTGCCGCCGAAACCGCCACCGCCGCCGCTCCGGGGACGATTTCCACCGCCGCCACCAAAGCCGCCGCCTTCGCCTTTCGGACGTGCTTCATTCACGTTCATGGCCCGGCCGTTCAATTCCGCGCCATTCAGGGCTGTAATCGCGCTGTCAGCCTCATTCTTATTTGTCATTTCGACAAATCCAAAACCGCGTGCCTGTCCGGTCATTCGGTCCGTTACAATTGTGGCCCGCTCAACGTTGCCGTACTGGGAAAACGCTGCAACCAGGTCGTCTTGGGTAGTCTGGTAACTCAGATTTCCCACAAAGATGTTGGTCATATATATCTCCAAATGGATTAAAGGGTTATCGTTTTTGTCTCACCGTGCTGAGAACCAAAGCCAGAGGAACGCGAGGATGTGTTGATCGGAAAGGGCACTCGAGGAAGTCGGAAGGAACAAATACAT
>Ga0308176_10002566_pt1 | contig 11473 bp, 10 predicted proteins | sample PhyCR2_3_FD_203890 | JGI IMG/M metagenome (GOLD analysis project Ga0308176, IMG submission 203890) | Soil microbial communities from UC Gill Tract Community Farm, Albany, California, United States - DLSLS.C.R2 | ecosystem: Environmental > Terrestrial > Soil > Agricultural land | place: USA... | reverse complement strand
CTCCGGACGGCGTGACGTGGAGTCAGGTCACCAACTTCAACTTCCGGTTCTCGCTGGTGGTGACCAAGCCCTGACTCTGTAGGGGCGGCCCTGCGTGGCCGCCCTTTTCACCTTCCCAGGGCGGCCGCGCAGGGCCGCCCCTACATTTCTTTGTTACATTGGCGGCATGCAGGACCATGCCGCGCCCGAAACCGACCTCTTCCTCTCCCTGACCCCCGAGAAGGTGCTGGCCGCCGTCGAAGCCGGGGGCCTCGAGTGCAACGCCGTCTGCTACCCCCTCAACTCGTTCGAGAACCGGGTCTATGAGGTGGAGCTGGCGGACCGCTCCCGGGTGGTGGCCAAGTTCTACCGCCCCGGCCGCTGGAGCGAGGAGCAGATCCTGGAGGAGCACCTCTTCCTCAAGGACCTCGCCTGGCAGGAGATCCCGGTGTGCACCATGCGGCCGTTCCCGGGGGGCGGCACGCTGCGGCGCGTCGACAACATCTTCTACTGCCTCTCCGACCGCAGCGGCGGGCGCGCCCCCGACGAGCTCGACGAGGCCGGGGCCCGGCGGCTCGGCATGCTGGTGGGGCGGATGCACAACGTCGGCGCCCGCCGTGAGGCCGAGCACCGGCTGCGGATCAACGCGGACACCTACATCCGCGAGAACGTCGACTGGCTGGAGGCACACGAGGTGATCCCCCCGCACCTGCGGGACCGCTACTTCGACACCGCCCTCTCCATCGCCGCCATCGCCGACCGCCGGCTGGCCGGGGTGCCCGTCCACCGCATCCACGGCGACCTCCACCTGGGGAACATCCTCTTCCGGGACGGCCTGCTGCGGGTGCTCGACTTCGACGACATGGTAATAGGGCCGGCCGTGCAGGACCTCTGGCTGGCCCTCCCCGGCCGCGACTCCTACGCCCAGACCCTGCGCGAGCGCTTCCTGGAAGGGTACATCCAGTTCCGCGACTTCGACCGCTCGACGCTGGCGCTGATCGAGCCGCTGCGGGGGATGCGGATCATCCACTACGCCGCCTGGATCGCCCGCCGCTGGCACGACCCCGCCTTCCCCGCCGCCTGGCCGCACTTCGGCACCCCGGACTACTGGGAGCGCGAGACCCAGGACCTCGAGGAGCAGCTCGCCGTGATCCGCGGCGAGGCGAGCCCCGAGGAGGCCCAGGCCTGGCTCACCGAGGAGGAGGCCGGCCGCGAGGAGGAGGCGCTGACGAACAAGGACTTCTTCTGGGACTGGGAAGGGTAGCGCAACTTTTCCCCCGCCCACCCCGTATCCAGCGCAGGCCCCTCCCGGGGTCTGGGGTAGTTACTGTCTTGCAGTCATTTCGACGGGAGATCTCAATGCGCAAACCGGTCCTTCTCGTCCTCGCCCTCGTCCTGCTCGCCTCGTCCGCCCGCGCCGCCATCGATCCCGGCCTGCTCGCCGGGATGAGCGCGCGGTCGATCGGGCCGGCGGGCATGAGCGGCCGGGTGCCCGCCGTCGCGGCGGTCGAATCGAATCCGAACATCGTCTATATCGGCGCCGCCGCGGGGGGCGTCTGGAAGTCCACCAACGGCGGTCTCACCTGGACCCCCGTCTTCGACGACCAGCCGGTCTCCTCGATCGGCGCCGTCGCGGTCGCGCCGTCCAATCCCGACGTGGTCTGGGTGGGGACCGGCGAGGGGAATCCGCGCAACAGCGCCTCGGTGGGGGACGGCGTCTACCGCTCTCTGGACGCGGGTAAGACCTGGGCCCACCTGGGGCTGGAGAAGACCGAGCGCATCACCCGCATCGTGGTCCACCCCACCAATCCCGACGTCGCCTGGGTGGCGGCCCTCGGCCAGGAGTGGGGGGAGAACCCGGAGCGGGGGGTCTACAAGACCGAGGACGGCGGCAAGACCTGGAGCCGCGTGCTCTACGTCGACCCGCGGACCGGCGCCGCCGAGCTGGTGATCGACCCGCGCAATCCCAACAAGCTGTTCGCCTCCATGTGGCAGTACCGCCGCTGGCCGTACTTCTTCAAGTCGGGAGGCCCGGGCTCGGGGCTGTTCGTGACCTACGACGGCGGCCGGACCTGGAAGCGCTACGCCGAGTCGGACGGCCTGCCGAAGGGGGACCTCGGGCGGATCGGCATCGCCGTCTCGCGCTCGAGCCCCGACGTGGTCTATGCCACGGTCGAGGCGGCCAAGAGCGCGGTGATCCGCTCGGACGACGGCGGCAAGAGCTGGCAGACCGTCAACGACCGCTACGACGCCAACCCGCGGCCGTTCTACTTCGCCCACCTGATGGTGGATCCCGAGTTGCCGAACCGTCTCTACAGCATCGACTTCAACATCCGGCTCTCCGAGGACGGCGGCAAGACCTTCGAGAACCTGGCCGGGGTCTCCGCGATCCACGGCGACTTTCACTCCATGTGGATCGCCCCGCACTCACCCGACTGGATCTACTTCACCAACGACGGCGGCGTGGCGGTGAGCCACGACCGGGGGAAGAGCGCGCAATTCGCCACCACCCTCCCCCTCGGCCAGCTCTACCATGTGGCCGTCGACAACGAGACCCCCTACAACGTCTACGGCGGCCTGCAGGACAACAGCTCCTGGGGGGGGCCCAACACCGTCTGGCAGCAGGGGGGCATCCGGAGCTACGAGTGGACGGCGATGGCTCAGGGCGACGGCTTCGAGACCCGGCCGGACCCCGCCGATTCCAATCTCGTCTACACCATGTCCCAGGGGGGCGAGATCATCCGCTTCGACAAGCGAACGGGGGAGACGCGCTCCATCAAGCCGAGCCCGCCCGAGGGGACGAAGCTCCGCTTCAACTGGAACGCCGGCTTCGCCACCGACCCCCTGGAGCCCGGCACGATCTACCTCGGCAGCCAGCTCCTTCACAAGTCGAGTGACCGCGGCGAGACCTGGACCGCGATCAGCCCGGACCTGACGACCAACAACCCCGACTGGCAGCACCAGGAGGTGAGCGGCGGCCTCACCCGCGACGTCAGCAACGCCGAGAACTACACGACCATCGTCGCCGTCGCCCCGAGCCCGGTGCAGAAGGGGGTGCTCTGGGTGGGCACCGACGACGGCCGGCTGCACGTGACGCGGGACGGCGGCAAGACCTGGACGAGCCTCGAGAAGAACGTCCCGGGCGTGCCGGCCAACACCTGGATTCCCAACATCCTGGCCTCGAAATTCGATCCCGCCTCGGCGTTCGTGGTGTTCGACAACCACCGGCGGGAGGACTTCAAGACCTATGTCTACCGCACCGACGACTGGGGGAAGACCTGGAAGAGCCTGGCGACCCCCGACCTGCGGGGCTACGCCCACGTGATGGAGCAGGACCCGGGTGACAAGGACCTCCTCTTCCTCGGCACCGAATTCGGCCTCTGGGTCTCCAACGACGGCGGCGCCCACTGGATGAAGTGGGCCCACGGCGTGCCCCCCTCGCCGGTGATGGGCCTCGCGATCCAGCCGCGGGAGCTCGACCTGGTGATCGGCACCCACGGGCGCTCGGTCTACGTGATCGACGACATCCGCCCGCTGCGGACCCTCAGCGAGACGACGCTGGCGGAGCCGGTCCATCTCTACGGCGTCAGCCCGGCCCAGCAGCACTGGAACGCCGGCGAGCCTGGCGGCTTCGGGCTCGGCGCGGGCGAGTACCGGGGGGAGAACGAGCCCTATGGCGCCATCCTCACCTACTCGCTGAGCGGGCCGGGGCTCCCCTATCCCGACGAGAAGAAGGAGCGCGCGCGCAAGGAGGAGGAGCGGGAGGCGCGCCTACGGCAGGAGGAGGGGCGGCCGGTGACGGGGCTCCCGCAGACGCCCCAGGAGCTGAGCGCGAGCGAGACCCCCGGCAAGGCCACGCCCGCGGCGAAGGGAGAGGCCGCGGCGAAGCCCGGGGAAAAGACGCCGGAGAGGCCGAAGGCCGAGGAGACCAAGGAGGTCGAGATCCGGATCGCGGACGCCTCCGGCAAGACCATCCGCACCTTCACCGCGCCCGCCAGGCAGGGGGTGAGCCGCGCCGTCTGGGACCTGAACACCGACGCGCCCAAGCAGTTCCCGAGCGAGAAGCCGCCGATGCCCCACCCCTCCTCCGGGGCGGAGGTGATCCCCGGCACCTACACCGCGACGATCAAGATGGGGGACCACGAGGCCATGGGGACGGTCCAGGTGATGGCCGATCCGCGGTCGAAAAATACCGAGGAGGGGTGGCGGGCCCGCTACGCGGCCGTCCAGCGCGCGCTGGCGCTGCAGGGAGCGCTGGCCGAGGCCGCCCAGCGCATCCGCGACACCAAGGCGGACATCGACGCGGTGGTGGCGAGGGTCCAGGCCCAGAAGAAGGATCAGACCCCGCCCGCAAAGGACGCCAAGCCGGACCCGCTCGCCGAATCGGCCAACAAGCTGAAGGGGGAGCTCGACAAGCTCGAGCTGCGGGTATGGACGCCGTACGACGCCGTGGGCATCCAGCCGGGGACGGACGCGGCGACCAAGGCCTTCTACGCCTTCTACTACATCCTCTCCTCCATGGCACCGCCGAGCCCCACCCACCTGGAGTACCTCCGCCAGGCGGAGAAGGCCACCAACGACGTCTTGGCCGACGTCAACCGCCTCTTCGAGACCGACGTCGCCGCCTTCCGCAAACAGGCGGACGCGGCGGGAGCGCGGCTGCTGCCGGATCTGGGAAAGGTTGAGGTGAAGCGGCCGTAGGGCACTCCTACCGCGTCGCGCACACCTCCGCCTCCACGTTCTCCTCGATCAAGGCCGGCTCGGGCTCCCGGGCCGGCCTTTTCTCTTCCATCCGCTTCCCGGTCCCCCGCCCCTGCGAGCTGGAGATCAGGGCGACGCCGGCCAGGATCACCGCCGCGGCGATCAGGGTGCCGCGGGTGATCGGCTCGCCGGCCACGGCCCAGCCGAGGAAGACGGCGACCAGCGGATTCACGTAGGCGTAGGTCGAGACCAGCACCGGCGGCGCCACCCGCAGCAGCCAGACGTAGGCGGTGAAGGCGATCAGCGCGCCGAACACCACCAGGTAGCCGAGCGAGAGGGCCGACCGCATCGAGACGGCGGCGAGATGGAAGCGCGCCGGCTCGCCGGTGAGCGCCGAAGCCAGGAGCAGCAGGCCGCCGCCGCCCAGCATCTGCATCGCCGTCCCCAGCAGCGGCGAGGGCGGGAGCTTCGCCCGCTGGCTGTAGAGCGATCCCCAGGCCCAGCTCACCGAGGCCACCAGCACCGCGGCGATGCCGAGCGGATCGATCCCGCCCGTGGAGCCCGGCCGCACCAGCAGCACCAGCCCCGCGAGCCCGAGGAGCAGCCCAAGGAGCACCCGCCCCGCCGGCCGGCCGTGGTCGCGCATCCAGACGAACAGCACGATCCAGAGCGGCTCGGTGGAGACGAGCAGCGCCGCCAGCCCTGAGCTCACCCGCTGCTCGGCCCACACCACGCCGCCGTTCCCCAGCAGGAGCAGCAGGCCGCCGAGCGCCACCGCCGGGCGCCAGTGGACGAGGCGCGGCCGGGGCGCCCCCCGCAGCCGGCTCCAGGCGTAGAGCATGGCGCCCGCGGCGAGATAGCGCAGAGCGGCCATCAGGAAGGGGGGTATCGTCTCGATCGCGAAACGGATCGCGAGGTAGGTCGAGCCCCAGATCAGGTAGACGGCGCCGAGGGCGACCGCCACCTGGAGCATGGACGCGCGGAGCGTCCCCCTGGAGTCAGTCATCGCTCGCCTCCTCTACAGCTTGTGGCGCGCTCAACGGCAGCCGCGCGCTCTCGCGGACGGTCTCCAGCACGATCGTAGTGCGGGTCGATTGCACGGTGCCGGTGCCGCCGATCCGCTCGCGGAGCAGGCGCCCGAGCGTCCTGGCGTCCCGCGCCCGCACCTTCAGCAGGAAGCAGTCCTCGCCCGCGATGTGATGGGCCTCCAGGACCTCGGGGATGCCGGCCAGCAGCTCGGCCGTCTTCGCCTCGCCGTCGAAATCCGTGGAGCGGACAAAGACGAAGGCGAGCACGCCCAGCCCCAACGCCTCGGGGTTGATCCGCGCCTCGTACCCCTGGATCACCCCCCGGGTCTCCAGCCGGCGGATGCGCTCCAGCACGGCCGAAGGGGCCATGTCCACCTGCCGGGCGATCTCAGCGTTGGAGGTCCGGGCGTTCTGCTGAAGGATGCTCAGGATCTGGCGGTCGATCTCGTCGATCATTCGGGAATCCTCCCTCGGACGAGAACGATTCTACTCCCGGCCGACCAGGATCGCAAGAACGATCGGCGGCGGAATCGCGGATTTCTCGATCTTCGTTCGGTGAAACCAAGCTTCACCAGAAGAGATCTTGGCTCAGAGCGGGATCCGGCTCTCCGCCTCCGCCGCGAAGGGATCGTCCGTGAGCCCCCGGCGCTGCCGGAGCAGGGCGGCGTGGGCGATCATGGCCGCGTTGTCCCCGGAGTAGACGAGGGGGACGAGGCGGAGGTCGACGCCGTGGCGCTCGGCCCAGACCGGGAGCTCCCGCCGCAGGAGGCGGTTGGCGGCGGCGCCACCGGAGACGGCGAGCAGGGAGAAGGGGCGCCGCTCGTGGAGGCGCTCCAGGCGGTCGAGCACCTGGCCCACGGCGGACTCGCGGAAGGCGGCGAGGAGGTCGAGCACCGCTTGTGGAGGCTCGCCGGCACCGAGGTCGATGGCCCCGAGCCTCCGCTCCAGGCGCTCGATCTCCAGGAGGGTCTGGCTCTTCAACCCTGAATAGGAGAAGTCGAGCGTCTCGCCGAAGCGGGAGACCGGGAGGCGCTGCGCCCCCGGGGTGCCCCGCTCGGCCAGCTCGTCCACCCTCGGCCCCTGGGGATAGGGGAGGCCGAGCCGCTTCCCCACCTTGTCGAAGACCTCGCCGATGGCGTCGTCCCGGGTCTCGGCGAGGGTGGAGACGGCGCCGTCCTCGACCGCGAAGAGGGAGCTGTGCCCGCCGGAGAGGACGAGGCCCAGGAAGCGGTCCGGCGGGAGATCCGGAGGCTCGGGATCGCCCGGCGGCCGCAAGAATGGGGAGTAGAGGTGCCCTTCCAGATGGTGGACGGCGTGGAACGGGCGCCCGCCGGCGAAGGCGACCGCCTTGCCGACCGAGAGGCCCACGAGGAGCGCGCCCACCAGCCCCGGGCCGCGCGTCGCCGCCACCACCTCGATGTCGCGCAGGGAGACCCCGGCCCGCGCGAGCGCCTCCCCGCTCACCGCCGGCCAGTTGGCCAGGTGCTCGCGCGAGGCGATCTCGGGCACCACTCCGCCGTACGGCCGGTGCGCCGCGAGCTGGCTCGACACCACCGACGACAGCACCCTCCCCGCGCCGTCGAGCACGGCGCAGGCGGTGTCGTCGCACGAGGTTTCGATGCCGAGGACGAGGGGGTGGGTCATGGAGGGGAGTCTAGCGCGAGCCGCCCCCCTCCCCACACCCTGGGTGATGAGGGTCCTACGTGCTCGCCGGGGTCTCGGCCGGCTCGGCGCGCTTGATCTCGATCGGCTCGTAGACCGGGATCTCGAAGGCCAGCTTCTCGTGACAGAACTGCTTCCAGTCGTCGGTCACGTTGTCGAAGATGATGTTCTGGTCCTTGAAGATCCCGTCGGTGACGACGTAATTCTCCTGGATGTAGAGGATCGAGTCGTCGTCGAGCTGGCGGTCGACCTCGACCTCCTTGCCGTCGACCTCTTTCTTCTCCTTGCGCACGTTGGCGGCGTTCTCGCTCCAGCCCGGATACTCCCGGAGCTGCTTCGCCAGGTATGCCTTGCAATACTTGCCCATTTCAGCCATGGGTAAATCCTCCTGCGTCGATATCTTCAGTATGGTGCGATGCTTACGACAAGCCCACGCGAGACGATGGTACTCCACAGCTAGTAGTGTCATAAATCCCCAGGGCGGGACACCCCTGATAAGCTAGCCGGCCCGGCCCCGCTCCGGCGACCTCGAACGACCATGCCCATGCGCTTTGGAATCAACGGCTTCGGCCGCATCGGCCGCGCCCTGCTGCGGGCCGCCCGCGGCCGGGATGAGATCGAGCTGGCGGCGATCAACGACGTGGTCCCCGCCCACGTGCTGGCCCGGCTGCTCGCCCGCGACACGGTCCATGGGCCGTATCCAGGGGAGGTCCGGGCCCGCGAGGGGGGGCTGGAGATCGACGGCCGCTCCGTGCCGGCCTTCCAGCAGCCGGACCCCTCTCAGGTCGACTGGACGGGCCCGGGGGTCTCCGTGGTGGTGGAGGCGACGGGCCGCTTCATCCGGCGGGACCAGGCCGCGGCCCACCTCCGGGGCACGGTGAGCCGGGTGGTGATCTCAGCCAACGCCGACCGCCAGGATCCCGCGGACGCCACCGTGGCGCTGGGGATCAACGAGGGCGACGTCTTGGATCCCGGCCGGCACGCGGTGCTCAGCAACGCCTCGTGCACCACCAACGCCCTGGCGCTGGTGGCAAAGGTGTTGCACGACCGCTTTGGGCTTCGCCGGGCCCTGATGAGCACGGTCCACAGCTACACGGAGAACCAGCGGTTGCTCGACCTGCCCCACCCCGACCCGCGGCGCTCGCGGGCGGCGGCGGTCAACATCATCCCGGCTTCGACCACGGCGGCCGAGGCGCTCGGCCTCCTCCTCCCCGAGCTCGCCGGCCGGGTGGCCGGCTTCGCCGTGCGGGTGCCCACGCCGGTGGTCGCCATGCTGGACCTGGTGGCCGATCTGGAGCGCGAGCCCCGGGCGGAGGAGATCCGGCAGGCGTTCCGCGACGCCGCCGGGGGGGCGCTCTCCGGCTGGCTCGGGGTGACCGGGGAGGAGCTGGTCTCCTCCGACTTCGTCAACGATCCGCGCTCGGCGGTGGTCGATCTGCCGCTCGTCCAGGTGACGGGCAACCTGGCGCGGGTCGTCGCCTGGTACGACAACGAATGGGGCTACGCCCACCGGCTGGCGGACCTGCTGGCGCGCCTGGCCCGGATGAATTCCTAGGAACGAGAGGGGAGCGACGATGGCAGACCTGTTGACCCTGGACGACCTCGATCTCGAAGCCCTGAACGGCAAGCGCGTCTTCGTGCGCGTCGACTTCAACGTCCCGCTTTCCGAGGACCACAAGGTCCTCGACGCCACCCGGCTGGAGGAGGCGGTCCCCACCATCCGCGAGCTGACCTCTGCCGGGGCCCGGGTGATCCTCGCCTCGCATCTCGGGCGTCCCAAGGGCAAGCGCGATCCGCGCTATACCCTTCACCCGGTGGCCGACGCCCTGGTGCCGCTGCTCGACCAGGCGGTCCGCTTCGCCGGCGACTGCGTGGGCCCGGAGGTCGAGGGTTTGATCGCGGACATGGACCCCGGCGAGGTGATGCTGCTGGAGAACCTCCGCTTCCACGCCGGGGAGGAGAAGAACGACCCCGCCTTCGCCGATCAGCTCGCGGCCCTGGCCGACGCCTACGTAGACGACGCCTTCGGCAGCGCCCACCGCGCCCACGCCTCGGTGACCGGGGTGCCCGAGCGGCTCCCGGTCAAGGCGGCGGGCCGGCTGCTGGCGCGCGAGGTGGAGGCCCTCGGACGGCTGCTGGGGGAGCCCGAGCGGCCGTTCGCCGCCCTGCTCGGCGGCGCCAAGGTCGAGGGGAAGATCGACACCCTGGAGAACCTCCTCCCCCGCCTCGACCTGCTGCTGCTGGGCGGCGGCATGGCCAACACCTTCCTGGCCGCCGAGGGGCTCGAGCTCGGCGCCTCGCTCTTCGAGCCCGACCGGCTCGGCCTTGCCCGCGAGATCCTCTCCCGCGCCAAGGCCCGGGGAACCGAGGTGCTGCTGCCGAGCGACTTGGTGGTGACCGACAACCTCGACGCCCCCGGACGGATCGAGACCGTGCCCGCGGATCGCGTGCCGAGGGGGATGAAGGCGGTGGACGTGGGGCCGGAAACCCGCTCGGATTTCGCGGCGGCGATCGGCCGCGCCCGCACCCTGTTCTGGAACGGCCCGCTGGGGGTGTTCGAGAAGCCGCCGTTCGACGCGGGGACCCGCGCGGTGGCCCAGGCGCTGGCGGCCTGCCCGGGGTTCTCGGTGATCGGCGGCGGCGAGACGGTGGCGGCGGCCAAGGCGGCCGGCGTGGCCGACAAGATCGGCCACGTGTCGACCGGCGGCGGGGCCTCCCTCGAATTCCTCGCCGGCAAGACCCTGCCCGGGGTCGCCGTGCTGGAGAAGGGCAAATGAGCGCCGAGCGCCGCCGGCCCGTGATCGCCGCCAACTGGAAGATGAACCTGCTGAAGGCGGACGCGGCGGAGTACTGCCGCGAGCTGCGGCGGGGGCTCGCCGCTCCCCCCGCGGTGAACGCGCGGGTGGTGATCTTCCCCTCGTTCCCGCTGATCCCGGTGGTGGCCCGCGAGCTGGTGGACAGCGAGGTCGAGGTGGGGGGGCAGGACCTCCACCCCGAGGAGAAGGGAGCGCACACCGGAGACGTCTCGGCCCCCCAGCTCACCGACGCCGGCTGCACCTGGGTGCTCTGCGGCCACAGCGAGCGGCGGCAGAACCATGGCGAGAGCGACGAGTGGGTCGGCCTCAAGGTCGCGGCGGCGGCGCGCCATCGCCAATTGACGCCGCTGATCTGCGTCGGCGAGACGCGCGTCGAGCGCAAGGAGGGGCGGACCTTCGAGGTGCTCGCGCGCCAGCTCCTCGCCGCCCTGGCCGGCGGCCCCGGCCCGTTCGCCCTCGCCTACGAGCCGGTCTGGGCGATCGGCACCGGCGAGACGGCCACCCCCGAGATCGCCCAGGAGGCCCACCGCTTCCTGCGCGAGCGGATGGCGGAGGAGCTGGGAGAGGCGGCCGCGGCGGCGGTGCCGATCCTCTACGGCGGCTCGGTGACGCCCGACAATGCCGCCCAGCTCATCGTCCAGCTCGACCTCGACGGCTTCCTGGTGGGCGGCGCCAGTCTTGACCCGCAGAAATTTCTCGCTATCATTCGGTGTTCCGGCTGAAGGTAAATGCTCGGCTGGTCTGACTCGCACCCGCTAGGGGAGGCTTGGCAACGTGATCTATCTGCTGTACGCACTGCATGTCATCGTCTGCGTGTTCCTGATCCTCGTCGTCCTGTTGCAGCAGGGCAAGGGCGCGGATCTTTCGGTCTTCGGCGGTGGCAGCACCCAGACCGCTTTCGGCGCCCGGGGCGCCACGACGCTGTTGCACAAGCTGACCGTGGCCTCGTTCGTGATCTTCATCCTGACCACCGTCTCGATCGCCCTCTTCAAGGGCGGCGTGGGGGGCACGGTGATGGCGGGACAGGGCAAGGCGAAGGCCGCCGCGACGAAGACGGCCCCGGCCAGGCCCGCCGCTCCGGCGCCCGCGAAGCCGGCCGCGCCCGCTCCGGCGGCGCCGGCCAACACCCCGCACTGAGATCGGGGTAGAATCCGCCGGTCCGTCGGGGTCCCGCCCCGGACGGGCCGGTCAGAGCAGGTTCTTTGAGCCCAAGTGGCGGAATTGGTAGACGCGCACGTTTGAGGGGCGTGTGGGGCAACCCGTGCCGGTTCGAGTCCGGCCTTGGGC